>Ga0209376_1002308_pt1 | contig 18231 bp, 18 predicted proteins | sample GraSoiAngelo_134_FD_185891 | JGI IMG/M metagenome (GOLD analysis project Ga0209376, IMG submission 185891) | Grasslands soil microbial communities from the Angelo Coastal Reserve, California, USA - 14_0929_05_30cm (SPAdes) (version 2) | ecosystem: Environmental > Terrestrial > Soil > Grasslands ... | reverse complement strand
GTGGGTCACGGTGGTGCAAGGCGCGATCTTCGTGATCTGCGTGCTGACGTTCCGCCGCGGCGTGATAGGCGAGGTCGGCCACCGCTTCAAGAAATCGCTCTAGCCGGTCGGAGGTCCCATGGCCTACACGGACATCCTCTACGAGAAAAAGAACGGGGTCGCGTGGATCACGATCAACCGTCCCGAGGTGCGCAACGCCTTCCGCACGATCACGGTGGCAGAGCTGACCGACGCGTTCCTGGACGCGCGCTGGGATCCCGCCGTCGGGGTGGCCGTGCTCACCGGCGCCGGTGACAAGGCCTTCTGTTCCGGCGGCGACCAGAAGGAGCGGGGCGAGGGGGGCTACGCGCCCGGCGCTCGTCCCATGGACGTCGAGGCGTTGCACAGCGCGATCCGCCACATCCCGAAGCCGGTCATCGCGATGGTCAACGGTTTCGCGATCGGGGGAGGCCACGTGCTGCACGTGCTCTGCGACCTCTCGATCGCCTCCGAGAACGCGATCTTCGGCCAGACCGGCCCTCGCGTGGGCAGCGTCGACGCCGGCCACGGTACGGGGTTCCTGGCACGGGTCGTGGGCGAGAAGAAGGCGCGCGAGATCTGGTACCTCTGCCGGCAGTACTCGGCGGCGGACGCTCTCGCGATGGGGCTCGTGAACAAGGTCGTGCCGTTGAAGGACCTGCGGGCGGAGGTCGAGAAGTGGTGCGCCGAGCTCCTCGAAAAGAGCCCGACGGCGCTCGCGCTCGCCAAGCAGTCGTTCAACATCGACTCCGAGCCGCGCGCCGGCGTGGCGCAGTTCGCTCACACGGCGCTCGGGCTCTACTACCAGACGGCGGAAGCGATGGAGGGCCGCAACGCGTTCGTGGAAAAACGGCCCGTCGACTTCAAGAGATTCCGGAAGTGACAAGCGGCCCCGCGATGACAAGCCGGCGTCGGCGAGGTGACCCCGGAGCCGGCCGCCGAAGACCGATTTCGCAGACCTTTCGTAGGCTTCACGGCCAGCGGATCCTGGCAGCGCCCTTGCCTATCGCGAGGGGTATGGCAACTCGTCTCGGCTCGCTCTTCGACACGCTCACCCTCGGGCTGACCGTGGCCGGCGCTACCGGCCAAACGATCCTGATGCCCGCGGCGCCGGTGCTGGTGCCCGCCGTGCTCGGCGACGGTACCGGCGAGCTGATCAGGGTGTTCGAGGAAGGCAAGGACGCCGCCGAGAAGGTGGATCCGCCGGAGATCAGCCTCGGCCCCGCCTTCGAGCCGCCACCAGAATACCGATAGCTCCTCGCTCGATGTAAACTGCGGCCCGGGCGTCACGACCTTCATGGTGATGGCCTACATCATCTTCGTGAACCCCGTGATCCTCGGGTTCACCGGCGTTCCCCTCGCGCTCGCGGCCGGCATGGGGCTCAACGCGGTCGTCGCCTTCGAGCCAGCGCCGCCTTCGTCGTCTACTTCTGCCTGCCCCTGATCGAGACCGCACTGAAGTAACCGCCGGCGGCCCGCTCCCCGGCGCTTCGTAAGTCCTTGTCATTCCGGTCTGATTTCTTGACAGTCCTGGAGGGCTTGGCTAGACTCGGGCCGCTCGACCCTGCCCTCCTCACGTGGCAGCACTCGGAGCATCGCGGAGGCGATTTGAACGCACCGGCGCGGCGCAGCGACGCTCACGGGCTCGACGACGGGCTCGACACCTTTCCCAAGCTCGTCCGGCTCAACGCCCGCCGCCGTCCCGACAAGATCGCGATCCGAGAGAAGGACCTGGGGATCTGGCAGTCGTACACGTGGTCCGCGTACTTCGAGCAGGCCCGCCTCATCGCGCAGGGCCTCGCCTCGCTCGGGTTCGCGCGCGGCGACCGGGTCGCCATCATCGGCGACAACCGACCGCAGCTCTACTGGGCGGTCATGGCGACCCAGGCTCTGGGCGGCGTCCCGGTACCCATCTACCAGGACTCCATCGAGAAGGAGGTCGAGTTCGTCGTCGATCACGCCGAGGCCCGGTTCGCCGTCGTCGAGGACCAGGAGCAGGTCGACAAGCTCCTCAACGTGAAGGCGCGATGTCCGCGCCTTCAGCACGTCGTCTACGACGATCCACGCGGGATGCGCCGCTACGGCGATCCGTGCCTGATGAGCCTCGCCGAGCTGCAGGAGCTCGGGAAGAAGTTCGAGGCCGGCCATCCGAATCACTTCGACGACGAGATGGCCCGAGGCGGCGCGGACGACGTCGCCATCATCTGCTACACCTCGGGGACGACCGGCACGCCGAAGGGCGCGATGCTGTCCCATCGGAACTTGATCGTGACCGCGCGCAACGCGGCGCGCTTCGAGGGTCTCGGAGCGGACGAGGAGATCCTCTCGTACCTGCCGATGGCCTGGGTCGGCGACCACATCTTCTCGTACGCGCAGGCCATCATCACCGGGTTCGCCATCAACTGCCCGGAGAGCGCGGCGACCGTCCTGCACGACCTCAAGGAGATCGCCCCGACCTATTTCTTCGGCCCGCCGCGCATCTGGGAGAGCATCCTCACCAGTGTCATGGTCCGCGTCGAGGACGCGCTATGGGTCAAGCGCGCGACGGTGCAGCTGTTCCTGCGCCTCGCGCAGGACATCGAGCGCCGGCGGCTCGGCCGGCAGCCGGTCGCGCTCTGGCAGCGTCTGCTCTATCCGCTGGGGAACCTCCTCGTGTACGGCCCGCTCAAGGACAACCTCGGCCTTCGACGCGTGCGCCGGGCCTACACCGCCGGCGAGGCGATCGGCCCCGAGATCTTTCTCTTCTTCCGCGGGCTGGGGGTCAACGTCAAGCAGCTCTACGGCATGACCGAGGCCAGCGTGTTCGTCACGATCCAGCGCGACGGCGACGTCCGCCTCGACACCGTCGGGACCCCGATCACCGACGTGGAGATCCGACTCTCGGAGCAGGGCGAGGTGCTCTTCAGGAGCCCGGGAGTCTTTCTCGGGTACGCCAAGAATCCCGAGGCCACGCGCGAGACCCTCGAGGACGGCTGGATCCATTCCGGGGACGCCGGCTTCCTCGGCCAGGACGGACACCTGAAGATCATCGACCGGGCCCGGGACGTGGGCCGCCTGGCCGACGGCACGCTGTTCGCGCCGAAGTTTCTCGAGAACAAGCTCAAGTTTTCCCCCTACGTCCGGGAGGCCGTGTGCGTCGGCCAGACGCGGCCCTGGGTGACCGCGCTCGTCAACATCGATCTGGCGGCGGTCGGGAACTGGGCGGAGCGCCGGAACATCGCCTACACGAGCTACACCGACCTGGCCCAGAAGCCGGAAGTCTACGAGCTGATCCAGCGTGAAGTGGAGCGGGTGAACCGGAGCCTCGCCGAGGACCAGGCGCTGCGAGGAGCCCAGGTCAGGCGCTTCCTGATCCTTCACAAGGAGCTGGATCCGGACGACGAGGAGATCACACGGACGCGGAAGATCCGGCGCGGGTACATCGGGCAAAAATACGCGCCGCTCATCGAAGCCCTCTACTCCGACCGGGACCACGTCCCGGTCGAGGCGAAGGTGACGTACGAGGACGGGCGCGCCGGCACGATGCGCGCGGACGTGAAGATCCGTGACGCGTCGGTCTTCGCCGTGCCGGAGGCGCGGTGAGCCAGCCCGCGCCGGCGCGGCCGCTGCTCGAGGTCGACGGCGTCAGCGTGCGGTTCGGCGCCCTCGTCGCGGTCAACCGGGTGAGCCTGGCGATCGCTCCGGGGGAAATTCTGGCGATCATCGGGCCCAACGGCGCCGGCAAGACGACGCTGCTCAACGCCATCAGCGGGTTCTACCATCCGTACGAGGGACGGATCGCGTTCGACTCCACCGACCGAACGATGCTGAGTCCCCCGGATGTCGCCGCGCTCGGCATCGCCCGGACCTTCCAGAACGTCGCCCTCTTCAAGGGCATGACCGTGCTCGACAACATCATGACCGGTCGCCTGCTGAAGATGCGGGGGAACTTCCTGCTGGAAGCGCTCTACTGGGGCCCAGCCCGGCGCCAGGAGCTGGAGCATCGCGCCTTCGTGGAGCGCATCATCGACTTTCTCGAGATCCAGGCGATCCGCAAGACACCGGCGGGCCGGCTGCCGTACGGGCTGCAGAAACGGGTCGAGCTCGCCCGGGCGCTCGCCGCCGAGCCCAAGCTCCTGCTGCTCGACGAGCCGATGGCGGGGATGAACGTCGAGGAGAAGGAGGACATGTGCCGCTTCGTCCTCGACACCAATCAGGAGTTCGGCACGACCATCGCGCTGATCGAGCACGACATGGGCGTGGTCATGGACATCTCCGACCGGGTGGTGGTCCTCGACTACGGACGCAAGATCGCCGACGGCGCGCCGGAGCACATCCGGAAGGACCAGGCGGTCCTCGACGCGTACCTGGGCGTGGCCCATGACTGACCTCCTCTACCTGGTGGCCGTCGCGCCCTTCACGGATATGGCCGGCTCGCCCGCCTTCCTGGTGGAGGTGCTGCTGGGCGGCGTCTTCGCCGGGTTGATGTACTCCCTGGTCGCGCTCGGCTTCGTGCTGATCTTCAAGGCCTCGGGCGTGTTCAACTTCGCCCAGGGCGTGATGGTGCTGTTCGCGGCCCTCACGCTCGTCGGGCTGCTCGAGCGGGGCGTGCCGGTGGTCGTGGCCCTCGCCCTGACCACCGCCGTCATGGTGGCGTTGGCGTTCGCGATCGAGCGGCTGGTGCTCCGGCCGCTCGTCAACCAGGAGCACATCATCCTGTTCATGGCGACGATCGGGTTGAACTTCTTCCTCGAGGGCTTCGGCGAGATGGTGTGGGGCGCCAACGTCAAGCGGCTCGACATCGGGATTCCCGACCGATCGTTCATCGTGCGGGGCGTCCAGATCAACCAGCTCGAGCTGACGGCGGCGCTGACGGCCGCCGTCCTCGTCACGGTGCTGGCGCTGTTCTTCCAGAAGACGCGGATCGGCCGAGCCTTACGCGCGGTGGCCGACGACCACGAGGCCGCGCTCTCCATCGGCATCCCGCTCAAGACGATCTGGGTGGTCGTGTGGTCGGTGGCGGGCGTCGTCGCGATCGTCGCCGGCGTGATGTGGGGCGCCAAGAGCGGCGTGCAGTTCAGCCTCTCGCTCATCGCGCTCAAGGCGCTGCCGGTGCTCATCCTCGGCGGGTTCGAGTCGGTGCCGGGCGCCATCGTCGGGGGCCTGATCATCGGCGTCGGCGAGAAGGTCGGCGAAGTCTACTGGGGCCCGCTCGTCGGCGGCGCCATCGAGAACTGGTTCGCGTACGTCCTCGCCCTGGCCTTCCTGCTGGCGAGGCCGCAAGGCCTCTTCGGCGAGAAGATCATCGAGCGCGTGTGACGGGCGTCGCACCGTGATCTATCGAGAGGCCGGTCAGTTCAAGACGAGCTACGCGAGCGACCAGGCCATCTTCCCGATCGCGCAAGATCGCGCCGTGGTGTTGCTGGCGCTCGCCGCGGCGTTCGTCGGGCCGCCGCTGCTGGCCACCGAGTACTGGCTCCAGGCGATTCTCATTCCGCTCCTGATCTATTCGCTGGCCGCGATCGGCTTGAACCTCCTCACCGGCTACGCCGGGCAGCTCTCGCTCGGTACGGGCGGGTTCATGGCCGTCGGGGCCTACGCCGCGTTCAAGCTCACCACGGCGTTCCCTCAGGTCAGCATCGTTCTCGTCTTCCTGCTCTCGGGGCTCGTCGCGGCCGGCGTCGGGCTCGTCTTCGGCATCCCCTCGCTCCGTATCAAGGGCTTCTACCTCGCCGTGGCGACCCTCGCGTCGCAGTTCTTCCTCGTCTGGCTTTTCAACAAGGTCGCGTGGTTCTCCAACTACGCCTCGTCCGGCACCATCACCGCCCCCGACCGCGCCGTGCTCGGCGTGACGGTCACCGGCCCCAGCGCCACCGCCTCCGCGCGCTACCTGACCGCGCTGGCGCTCGTCACCGTCTTCGCGCTGGTCGCGAAGAACCTGGTGCGCGGACGCGTCGGCCGGTCGTGGATGGCGATCCGCGACCGCGACATCGCCGCCGAGATCATCGGCGTGCGGCCGTTGCGGACGAAGCTGCTGGCCTTCGGGATCAGCTCGTTCTATTGCGGCGTGGCCGGCGCCGAGCTGGTGTTCCTCTACCTCGGCAGCGCCGAGACGCAGGCGTTCGACATCGGCCTCTCGTTCCTCATCCTGTTCATGGTGATCATCGGCGGGCGGGGCAGCATCCTGGGCTCCGTCCTCGGGGCGGTGTTCATCGTGCTGGTCCCGATCTTCCTGACGAACGCGCCGCACGCGCTCGGGCTGAGGCTGCCGGTCGCGCTCCAGAAGCAGATCGAGCTGATGGTCTTCGGCGGGCTCATCGTCTTCTTCCTGATCGTCGAGCCCCGCGGCCTCGCCCGGCTCTGGCAGATCACGAAGGAAAAGCTGCGACTCTGGCCCTTCCCCCACTAACCCTGAGGAGGCAACGATGAACGCTCGGACCCTCTTGACCATGGCGCTGGCCGCCGCCGTCGCGGCCGGGCCCGCGGTGACGACCGCCCTGGCCGCGGGTGAAATGTTCGTGCCGCTCCTGGTCTATCGCACCGGACCGTACGCGCCGAACGGCATCCCGTTGGCCAACGGCTTCAACGACTACTTCAACCTGATCAACGATCGGGACGGCGGCGTCAACGGCGTCCGGATCGCCTTCGAGGAGTGCGAGACCCAGTACGACACCAAGCAGGGCGTCGAGTGCTACGAGCGCCTCAAGGGGCGGAGCCCGGTGCTCGTCAATCCCTTCAGCACCGGCATCACCTATCAGCTGATTCCCAAGGCGCCGGGCGACAAGATCGTCGTTCACTCCTCGGGGTACGGCATGACGGCGTCCGCCGACGGGCGCTGGTTCCCCTGGGTCTTCAACTTCCCGATGACCTACTGGAGCCAGGCCTCGGCGTTCGTCAAGTACGTCGCCCAGCAGGAAGGCGGGACGGACAAGCTCAAGGGCAAGAAGATCGTCCACGTGTACCACAACAGCCCGTACGGCAAGGAGGCGAACCCGACGCTCGAGACGCTGGCCCGCGATCTCGGGTTCGAGCTGACGCTGCTGGCGGTCGACCACCCCGGTCAGGAGCAGAAGGCGACGTGGCTGCAGGTGCGCCGGCTCAATCCGGCGTGGATCTACGTGTCCGGCTGGGGCGTGATGAACCAGGTGGCGGTGAAGGAGGCAGCCGCGATCGGCTTCCCCATGGACCACGTGGTCGGCAACTGGTGGACGGGGACCGAGGCGGACGTGGTTCCGGCCGGCGAGGGCGCCAAGGGCTACAAGTCGATGACCTTCCACGCCCCCGGCCACGGGTTCAAGGTGCATCAGGACATCTTCAAGCACGTCTACGACAAGGGGAAGGGCGCCGCGAAGCGGGAGGACGTCGGCGAGGTCCTCTACAACCGCTCGATCATCAACGCGATGCTCGACACCGAGGCGATGCGCCTCGCGATGACGAGGTTCGGCAACAAACCGCTGACGGGTGAGCAGCTCCGCTGGGGCATGGAGAACCTCAACGTCACCGAGAAGCGCCTGGAGGAGCTGGGCATGAAGGGCATGCTGCGCCCCCTCCGGATGACCTGCGAGAACCACGAGGGCAACGGCACGGCGGCGGTGCAGCAGTGGGACGGCAAGAAGTGGACGATCATCTCGGACTGGATCGAGCCCATGCGCGACGTCGTCCGCCCGAAGCTCGAGGCCGCCGCGATCGAGGAGGCCAAGAAGCTCGGCTACGCGATGCGCGACTGCGCCAAGGAGAAGTAGCGCGCGCCGTGGCGAGCGACGCGACCCGACCGCTTCTGTCGGTCAAGAACGTCGAGGTCATCTACGACCACGTGATCCTCGTGTTGAAGGGCGTGTCGCTCTCGGTCCCCGAGGGGGGCATCGTCGCCCTCCTCGGGGCCAACGGCGCGGGCAAGTCGACGACGCTGAAGGCCATCTCCGGCCTCCTGCGGACCGAGCGCGGCGAGGTGACGAAGGGGGTCATCGAGTTCCGGGGCGATCCGACGCTGCGCCGGGATCCGTCCGAGGTGGTGCGGCGCGGCATCGTCCAGGTGATGGAGGGGCGGCACGTCTTCGAGCACCTGACCGTCGAGGAAAATCTCCTCACCGGCGCCTACACCCGCCGGGATGGCCACGCCGCCCAGCGGGACCTCGATCTCGTCTACCGCTATTTTCCCCGGCTGGCCGAGCGTCGCGGCTTCGCGGCGGGCTACGTCTCCGGGGGCGAGCAGCAGATGGTCGCGATCGGCCGTGCGCTGATGGCCCGGCCCACCCTCATGCTCCTCGACGAGCCCTCCATGGGCCTGGCGCCAATGCTCGTGAAGGAGATCTTCGATATCGTCGCCCGCCTGAACCGGGAGGAGGGGCTCGCGGTGCTGCTCGCCGAGCAAAACGCGACCATGGCATTGCGGGTTGCCCAATACGGCTATGTCATGGAAAATGGCCGGATCGTGCTCGACGGCGACGCCAGGACGATCAGCGAGAACGAGGACATCAAGGAGTTTTATCTGGGCCTGACCGGGGTTGGCCAGCGGAAGAGCTATCGGGACGTCAAGCACTATCGCCGGCGGAAGCGGTGGCTGTCGTGAGCGGCCTCCTCGAGATCCGCGACGCGTCGAAGTCCTTCGGCGGCGTGCAGGCCGTGACCAGGGTGTCTCTCGAAGCCCAGAAGGGCGAGATCCTCTCGGTCATCGGTCCGAACGGTGCCGGCAAGACGACCGTGCTCAACATGATCAGCGGCTTCTATCACCCTGACAGCGGCCGGATCTCGCTCGAAGGACGCGACGTCACCGAGCTGGCGCCGAGCCGCATCGCCGAGCTCGGCGTTGCGCGCACCTTCCAGAACATCGCGCTGTTCAGGGGCATGACCGTCCTCGACAACTTGATGCTGGGGCGCCACGTGCACATGAAGACCGGCGTCTTGAGCGCCTGCGCCTACTGGGGCCTGGCGCAGAAGGAAGAGGTGGTCCACCGCCGACGGGTCGAGGACATCATCGACTTCCTGCGCATCCAGGATCTGCGCCGCCGGCCGACGGGCTCGCTCCCCTACGGCCTGCAGAAGCGCGTCGAGCTGGGACGGGCGCTGGCGCTGGACCCGAAGGTGCTCCTCCTCGACGAGCCGATGGGCGGCTGCAACCACGAAGAGAAGGAAGACATGGCGCGCTTCATCCTCGACGTCAACGAGGAGTGGGGCGTCACCGTGATCCTGATCGAGCACGACATGGGCGTGGTCATGGACATCTCGGACCGCGTGGCCGTGCTCGACATGGGGCAGAAGATCGCCGAGGGCACCCCCGACGAGGTCCGCGCGAACCCGCGCGTGATCAAGGCCTACCTGGGCGAGACCAAGGCGGTGCCGAGCACTGGAGGGTCGCGTGTCTGAGGCGACGACGCTCGCGAGAATGCTGCGGCGGAACGCCCGCGATCTTCGTGACCGGCCGGCCATCCGGGAGAAGGACCGCGGCATCTGGCAGACCTGGACGTGGGGACAGTACTACGAGCAGGTCCGCGATTTCGCGCTCGGGCTCGTCGCCCTCGGCTTCAAGCGGGGCGAGCGGCTGTCGGTGATCGGCGACAACCGCCCGCGGCTCTACTGGGCCCAGGTCGCCGCGCAGTGCCTCGGCGGGGTGCCCGTGCCCGTCTACCAGGACTCGATCGCCAAGGAGCTGGCGTTCGTCTGGAACCACGCGGAGTGCTCGGTGATCGTCGCCGAGGACCAGGAGCAGGTCGACAAGGTGCTGGGTCTCCGGGACCAGCTCCCGGCCTTACGTCTCGTCGTCTACGACGACCCCCGTGGTCTCGTGCACTACAAGCACGAGTGGTTGCGCTCCTACCAGGAGGTCCAGGAGCTCGGGCGCGCGTTCGCCGCCCGGCACCCCCACGACTTCGAGGCGGAGATCGAGAAGGGGAAGCCGGAGGACGTCGCCATCATCTGTTACACCTCCGGCACCACCGGCAACCCGAAGGGCGTCATGCTGACCAACGCCAACGCGATCGGCATCGCCGACGCGTTCCGCAGGGCGGAAGACGTCCGCGCGGATGACGACGCCCTCGCGTACCTGCCGATGGCGTGGGCCGGAGACGCCGCCTACACGCTGTTCCTCAGCCTGGTCGTGGGCTTCTGCTCGAACTGCCCGGAGAGCCCGGAGACCGTCCAGCGCGACCTGCGCGAGCTGGGGCCGACGACGGTGCTGGCGCCACCGCGCATCTGGGAGAACATGCTGACCGGCGTGCAGGTGAAGGCCGCCGACGCCCCCGCCCTCAAGCGCTGGGTCTTCGAGCGCTTCCGCGCCGCCGCCGAGCGTGCGGAAATCCGACGTTCTGACGGCAAGCCGATCCCACTGGGGCTGCGTCTGGCGTGCATGCTGGGCAACGTCCTGGTCTACACGCCGATCCGCGATCAGCTCGGGCTGCGCCGCGCGCGGTGGGCGCTCACTGGCGGCGCCCCCCTCGGGCCGGACACCTTCCGCTTCTTCCGGTCGATCGGCGTCAACCTCAAGCAGGTCTACGGGTCGACCGAGACGACCGGCCTGGTGTCGCTGCAGCCGAGCGCCGAGGCCAACCCGACGACCGCCGGGCGCCCGTGCCCGGGCATCGAGGTGAAGATCGCCGACCGGGGCGAGGTGCTGGTCCGCGGTCCCGTCATCTTCAAGGGCTATCTCAAGAACGAGGAGGCGACGCGCGAGGTCATCGACTCCGAGGGCTGGTTCCGCACCGGCGACGCCGGCTTCATGGATCCGCGCGGCCACCTGGTCATCATCGATCGCGCGAAGGACGTGGGCGCCCTGCGGGACGGCACGCCGTTCGCGCCGCAGTTCATCGAGAACAAGCTGAAGTTCAGTCCGTTCATCCGCGAGGCGGTCGCCTTCGGCAACGAGTACCCGTTCGTCAGCGCGATGGTCGCCATCGACCTGAACACGGTCGGGAACTGGGCCGAGCGCCGGGGGATTCCCTATACGAGCTACTTGGACCTGAGCCAGAAGCCCGAGGTGTGCGACCTGATCCGCGAGGAAATCCGGAAAGGCAACGAGACCTTGCCGGCGTCCACGCGCATCCGCCGCTTCTTGCTCCTCACCAAGGACCTGGAGGCCGACGACGCCGAGATGACGCGCACCCGCAAGGTGCGGCGGAAATTCGTGGCCGAGAAGTACGCTTCGGTGATCGATGCGTTCTACGCGGGCGGCCACGCGGTGGAGCTGGAAGCGAGCATCACCTACGAGGACGGCCGCACGGCCATCATGAAGTCGCACGTGCGCGTCGAGGACGTCGAGGCGGAGACCACGGCCCGTGTCTGACGACCTGAGCTTCTTCTTCCTCCTGATGTCGAACGGCCTCCTGATCGGCCTGATGTACTCGCTCATCGCGCTGGGGTTCGTGCTGGTCTACAAGGCGACCGACGCCATCAACTTCGCCCAGGGCGAGTTCGTGATGATCGCGGGCTTCGTGACGGCGGGGGCCCTCATGGTGTGGGGGGCGCCGCTCTGGGTCGCCGTCGCGCTGGCGCTGGTGAGCCTGGTCGCCTTCGGCTTCGTCCTCGAGCGCGTGATGCTGCGACGACTCATCGGGCGACCCGTGATCGCCGTGGTCATGGCGACCATCGGGCTGGCGGCGATCCTGCGCGGCGTCGGGCCGTTCGTCATCTTCTCCGGGACCAAGCCGCTGCCGCTGCCCATTCGCGACGAGCCGTTCATGCTGGGGCCGATCTTCATCCCGCCCATCCAGCTGCTCGGGGCCGGGGTGAGCCTGGCCTTCCTGGCCGGCTTCGGCTGGTTCTTCCTGAAGTCTCGCAAGGGCATCGCCATGCGGGCGGTGGCCGACAACCAGCAAGTCGCCATGGCGATGGGCATCGACGTCGAGCGCTACTTCGGCGTGGCGTGGGCGATGACCGGCGTCGTGTCGGCCCTGGGCGGGATCCTGTGGGGTAACCTGCTCGGCGTCGACGTGAACCTGGCCCTCGTCGGCTTCAAGGTGTTTCCCGTCGTGATCCTGGGCGGGCTGGACTCGATCCCGGGCGCGGTCATCGGAGGCCTCATCGTCGGCATCGTCGAGAACATCGCGGCCGGCTACGTCGACCCCTACGTCGGCGGCGGCACCAAAGACTTCGCCCCCTACGTCCTGATGATTCTCGCCCTCATGATTCGCCCATATGGAATCTTCGGGAAGCGAATCATTGAGCGGGTCTAGGGCGACGATAACGGCGCATCTGCTTCGTTGCCTCGTCGCTGCCTCCCTGCGGCGTATGCGGCATACGCCGCAGTCGTCAGCTCCTCGGCGCCTCGCATCTGCACCGTTCTCGTCGCCCTGCCCGGCGCTCTTCAGAAAGGGGGCGCGTTGATTCATCGGGAATGCGGCGTTCTCAAGACGACGTACGAGGCGGATATGGGACTCTATCCGCTTCCGATTGCCAAGTGGACGGTGGCGGCGTTGGGCGTGCTGTTCGTCGTGGTGATCCCGCTCTCGCTGCACGAATATTACCTGTCGGTGGCGAATCTCGTCTGGATCGCCGTCATCGGCGCGCTCGGGCTCAACATCCTGGTGGGCTACACCGGGCAGGTGTCCATCGGTCACGGCGCCTTCATGTCGGTGGGCGCCTACACCGCGGCGAATCTCGCGAACCGCCTGGGCTCGCCCTGGCCGGTCAATTTGTTGGCCGGCGGACTGATGGCGGCGCTCATCGGCGCGATCGTCGGGATCCCGTCGCTTCGCATCAAGGGGCTCTACCTGGCCATCGCCACGCTGGCCGGCCAGCTCATCATCGAGTGGACCATCAACCACGTGACGTTCATCAGCGGTGGCGTGCAAGCCTCGATCGAGGTCGCGCGCCCGCGTCTGGGCCCGATGGTCCTCAGCAGCCAGCGGGACATGTACTACTTCCTGCTGGTGTTCGTCGTCCTGGGCATCGCGGGCACCATGAATCTCATGCGGACCCGAGTCGGGCGCGCCTTCATCGCCATCCGCGACCATGACATCGCCGCCGAGATCATCGGCATCAACATCTTCCGCTACAAGCTGCTGGCGTTCGCGATCTCGTCGTTCTACGCCGGGGTCACCGGCGTGCTGTACACGTACTTCCTCGGCATCGCCAACTACGAGCAGTTCCAGATCGGGGTGTCGATCGACTACCTGGCCATGATCATCATCGGCGGCCTCGGCTCGGTGCTGGGCTCGATCTTCGGCGCCATCTTCGTCACCCTGCTGCCCATCGTCATCCGCTACGCCATGGAGGCCTTCGGCGGGATCTTCTTCGCGCCGCAAACCGTGCTCAACCTGATTCCCAATCTCCGCCTCATGCTGTTCGGCGCCCTCATCATCTTTTTCCTGATCGTCGAGCCCGAGGGACTGAACCGGCTCTGGCGGAACATCCGCAGCTACTTTCGGGTCTGGCCATTCGCGTACTGACGTACGCGAGGGAAGGAGAGCATTCATGAAACAGTTCCTGGCGATCGCAACGGCGCTGGTGCTGGCAGCAGGCAGCCTGCTGACGGCCGCGCCGTCTCACGCGCAAGCAAAGGGCGACGTCGTCATCGGCCTGCAGTGCGACCGCACCGGCCCCACGCAGATCGTGGGCACGGTCCTCTGCCCCGGCTTCCACGACTACATCGCCCTCATCAATTCCAAGGGCGGCGTCGAGGGCCGCCAGATCAAGGCCCTCGAGATCGACCATGAGTACAAGGTGCCGCCGGGCATCGAAGCCTACGAGCGCCACAAGAAGGAAGGCGCGGTCACGATGGCGGTGTACGGCACGCCGCACATCTACGCGATGGCCGCGAAGCTGACGGAAGACCGGATCCCCGGGACCTCGCCGGGCTTCGGCAGCGCCGCCGCCGCCGATGGCATCCGGTACCCGTACATCTTCCCGATCGCCGCCACGTACTGGTCGCAGGGCGCCGCGGCGGTGGACTTCGTCAAGAAGCAGCTCGGCGGCAGCCTGAAGGGCAAGAAGATCGCGTTCATCTTCTACGACAACCCGGCCGGCCGGGAGCCGATCGAGGTGCTCGAGGATCTCTCGGCTCTGGAAGGCTTCCAGCTCAAGACCTTCGCGGTGCCGCCGCCCGGCGTCGAGATGGGCGCCCAGGTGCTCGACATCGCTCAGCGCTATCGCGCGGACTTCGTGATCGGGCACCTGTTCGGCGGCGCGCCGTCGGTGTCGATCAAGGAGTTCAAGCGGGTCGGCTATCCGCTGCGCAAGTTCGTCTCGTTCGTGTGGGGCGCCGGGGAGGCCAACATCGAGGGCGCCGGCGGCTTCGCGGTGGCCGAAGGGTACTACGTGATGCAGTTCGCCGGCGTGGGTACCGACTACCCGGTGCTCAACGAGATCCGCGAGATGTACAAGAAGCAGGGCAAGCCGGCGCCGAAGGAAATGGCGTCGACCGTGTTCTACAACCGAGGCGTGCTGATCGCCGCGCTGCACGTCGAGGCGATCCGCAACGCCTTGAAGGCCAAGCCCGACGGCAAGATCACGGGCGAGGACACCAAGAAGGGTTTTGAGAAGATCTCGAACTTCACGCTCGGCGGGCTGGTGCCGCCGCTCAAGGTGACGCCGACCGACCACGAGGGTGGTGGGCTCGTTCAGATCTGGCAGGTCAAGGGCGGGAAGTTCGAGAAGGTCACCGACTGGTTCGCGGCGTACCAGGACGTCGTCGCCAAGCACATCAAGGAGGCTGGCGCTAAGAAGTAACCCGCGCGGGGCCGGCGCCCGCTGACGGGGCCGGCGCCGTGGGGGTGGGGCGGACCTGGAAATCCGCGAGCCGCTGTGCTCGACGACATTGTCGATCGCGGCAGCCTTCGGCAACGGTGCCTACACGGATTTCCAGGACCGTCCCACCCCCACGGCGCCGGCCCCGTCCGTGGGAGGTCGGCGAGCCCGGCGGTTGCTCCTCGCAAGACCGTTACTGCTGGTCGTCGAAACGGGCGGCTCGTCGAACCGATGCAAGCGCTTCTCGAAGAGGTGGCGTAGGCAATGCTGGGTTTGAATAATGTCGAGGTGATTTATGACGGGGTGATCCTCGTGCTCAAGGGCGTGTCGTTGAACGTCCGTGACGGTGGGATCACCACGCTGCTCGGGGCCAACGGGGCGGGGAAGACGACGACGCTCAAGGCGGTGTCGGGGCTGCTGCGCTCCGAGCGCGGCGACGTCACGAAAGGTTCGATCGAGTTCAGCGGGGAGCGGATCGATCGTTTGCCGCCGCACGCGGTCGTCCGGCGCGGCATCGTGCAGGTGTTCGAGGGCCGACGCGTCTTCGAGCACCTGACCACCGAGGAGAATCTGATCGCCGGCGCGCACATCCAGAAGGACCGGCAGCGCGTGGCCGGAGGAATCGAGCGCGTCTACGAATACTTCCCGCGGCTCAAGGAGCGGCGCTCCGTGCAGTCCGGGTACCTGTCGGGCGGGGAGCAGCAGATGCTCGTGATCGGGCGAGCGCTGATGGCGAACCCGCACGTCATGCTCCTCGACGAGCCCTCGCTCGGCCTGGCGCCGATGCTGGTCGAGGAGATCTTCGGCATCGTCCAGCAGCTGAACCGGCAGGAGAAGCTGACCGTCCTGCTGGTCGAGCAGAACGCCGCGCTGGCGTTGACCATCGCCGAGCACGGCTACGTGATGGAGAACGGACGGATCGTGCTCGACGGCAGCGCGGATGCGCTCCGGGAGAACCCCGACATCAAGGAGTTCTATCTCGGGCTGACCGAGGTCGGCGCCCGCCGATCGTACCGGGACGTCAAGCACTACAAGCGCCGGAAACGCTGGCTCTCCTAGCAAGGAGCGCGTGCCATGGGACGCACTCGTGCGATCGGACTGGGACTCGTGCTGCTCATCGGGGCGTTGAACCTCGTCGCGTGCGCGACGACGGCGGATCAGGGGCCGTCGCTCTACAAGCGCCTGAACGGGCGCGAGGGCATCGCGCTCGTCGTCGGCGACTTCGTCGCCAACATGGCCGGCGACGCCCGCGTCAACGAGCGCTTCAAGGCCATGAAGCCGGCGGATATCGAGAAGCTCAAGTCGTATCTGTCCGACCAGATCTGTGACGCGACCGGCGGGCCCTGTTCGTACGTGGGCCGCGACATGAAGACCACGCACAAGGGCATGCAGATCAGCGACGCCGAGTGGAACGCGACCGTCGAGAACCTGGTCAAGGCCCTGGACAAGAACAAGGTCGCCGCCAAGGAGAAGAGCGAGCTGCTGGGCGTGCTCGGACCGATGAAGGCGGACATCGTCGGTCAGTGACGGACTCGTCGACGTTCGCCGAGCACCACCACATGTTTCGCGCGGCGGTGCGGGCGTTCGTCGACCGTGAGGTGGCGCCGCAGGTCGAGGCGTGGGAGGCGGCCGGCCGCATCCCGAAGACGATCTGGCCGCGCATGGGCGAGCTCGGCTTCCTGGGCGTCGAGTACGAGGAGAAATACGGGGGCGCCGGCGCCGACCTCTTCACCACGGTGGTCCTGCACGAGGAGTGCGCGCGCTCCCGCAGCGGCTCGTTCGCGATGGCGGTCGGCGTCCACACCGACATGGCCTCGCCGCATCTCTACTGGACCGGCAGCGAAGCGCTGAAGGAGAAGTACCTGCCGGCGATCTGCCGCGGCGAGAAGCTGTGTGCGATCGCCGTCACCGAGCCGGGCGGCGGCAGCGACGTCGCGGCGATCCGCACCCGCGCGGTCCGCGACGGCGATCACTATGTCCTGAACGGCTCGAAGATGTTCATCACCAACGGCGCGCTGGCGGACCTCTACTTCGTGGCGGCGCGCGTCGAGGCCGGAGACGAAACCCGGCGTCACCGGGGCATCTCGATGTTCCTGGTCGAGCGCGAGACGCCGGGCTTCGCCGTCAGCCGGACGCTCGACAAGATGGGGATGCGCGCCTCCGACACGGCGGCGCTGTCGTTCCAGGACGTGCGCGTACCGGCCGGAAATCTCCTCGGCCGCGAGGGCGTCGGCTTCTACGAGGTCATGCGCGTGTTCCAGCGCGAGCGCCTGGTGGCCGGCGTGCATGCCGTCGCCATGGCCGAGCGCGCGCTCGAGGACACGATCGCGTACGTGCGCGAACGCCAGGCCTTCGGCGGCCCGCTGTCCGAGAAGCAGGTGGTGCGCCACAAGCTCGCCGACCTCGCCACGCTGATCGAAGCCGGCAAGCGGCTCACCTACGCCGCCTGGCAGAAGCACGCGGCCGGTGAGGACGCGGTGCGCGAGGCGTCCATGGTGAAGCTGTTCACCGCCGAGATGGCCAACCGGGTCGCCTACGATTGCGTCCAGCTCCACGGCGGCTACGGCTACATGCGCGAGTACGCCATCGAGCGCTTCGCCCGCGACGTCCGGCTGTTCACGATCGGCGGCGGCACGAGCGAGATCATGAAAGAGATCATCGCCAAGGAGCTCCGGCTCTGATCCGGGCGTGAGCGCGCCTGACTTCGTCGCCATCGGGCACGTCACCCTCGACCGCATCGGCGACGCCACGCGCCCGGGCGGCGCCGCGCTGTTCGCCGCCGTCACCGCGTACCGGCTCGGGCTGTCGGTCGGGCTCCTCACGAGCCACGGCGACGACTTCCCGCTCGACCTGATCCCGTCGCAGATCGAGGTCGTCAGCGTCCCGGCCGCGGACACGACGCGCTTCGAGCACCGGCAGGATCCCCAGGGGCGCGTGTCGCACGTCCGTGCCGCAGCCGGTCCGCTCGCGAAGGCCGACGTGCCGGACGACTGGCGCGGAGCCGCGCTGACGCTGCTGGCCCCGGTCCTCGACGAGGTCGAGCCGATGATCGCGACCCTCTTCACCGACGGCGCGGTCGGCGCCGCGGCGCAGGGATGGCTACGGACCACGGCGCCCGACGGGCTCGTCGTCGGTCGGCCCTGGCAGACGCCGGAGCCGCTGTTGCATTCGGTGCAGGCCCTGTTCCTGAGCCGCGAGGACATCCGCGGGCAGGAGGCCGCCGTCGTCCAGTGGTTCCAGCGCATCCCGGTCGGCGTCCTGACCGCCGACCGCGACGGCGCGCTCCTGTTCGTCAACGGCGAGCGCTACGACGTTCGGCCCCGCCCGGCGCGCGAGATCGATCCGACCGGCGCCGGCGACGTCTTCGCGGCGACCTTCATGGTCCAATACCAGCGCGACGGCGACCCCTGGCTGGCCGCCGCCGCCGCCGCCTGCGCCGGCTCCCTCGCCGTCGAAGGCATAGGCTGGTCCTCGCTCGCCGACCGTCCCACCCTCGACGCCTCGCTCGCTTCCTACCAGCGCCACGAGTAAGCGCCCGGTGCTCCGAGTAAGCGCCCG
>Ga0209376_1002306_pt1 | contig 18236 bp, 18 predicted proteins | sample GraSoiAngelo_134_FD_185891 | JGI IMG/M metagenome (GOLD analysis project Ga0209376, IMG submission 185891) | Grasslands soil microbial communities from the Angelo Coastal Reserve, California, USA - 14_0929_05_30cm (SPAdes) (version 2) | ecosystem: Environmental > Terrestrial > Soil > Grasslands ... | reverse complement strand
AAAGACGGACCTGAGAGAGGATCTTTTTTATATTCCGTATTCGTTAGTTATAATGGTTCTTGAGAAGGCGAAGGCATAGCTCCAGCTCCCTGCCCCGCTCTGATAGGAGTGAGCGGAAAGAATAGACGCACAATGGATTTCGGGTTGCGGCCAAAACCAATATCTTAGCCCGATTCCGGCGATTTCATATGCCTGGCACTCCAACCTGCCCGTCTTGCCTCCGGAATTTGCTTCAGGTCGGTATGGCTTGGAAGGCATGGCGCAAGGGAATTGGCACTGGAGTTCAGGCGATGTAAAGCTGATTCCTTTACAACGCTGATTCCATAGCGGAAACCGGTTCGCCTAAACGTTCGGATTAGCCACTCTCGAACCGCGATTAGTTACCATAATTGTAGGTGGCGATTCTTGGATTTCTATCGCGATTTCTTGACCAGCTAAAAACATAGAGACCAGTGAGATCACTGCAATCACATTCGAAGCCGTTTTTCAGCGCCGCTGCGATTCGGGGCCACGGACAATCTCCGCTTGGAATTCACTAAGCGAAATAATGTAGTCCATGTTCGCCAGCTGTTCTGGTGTGATTTTGTCTATCCCCTCTAGAAAAATTTGGAGAGAATGATCATTCCAGACGAGAGAAGCGATGAAAAGCGGCAGCCATCCGTTGGTATCTCTGCACGGGTCTCCCTTCAGGAAAATCGTGCTACCAGATGCTGGATGGAGGTTCAAAGAACGGAATGCTTGGACAACATGGGATGTCTTTTGTCCTTCGCCAAGACAAGCGGGAACAGTACCAGAGCGCTTGATTTCCCAATGAGTGAAAATTACGAGAGCAGACGCAACCATAAGCGTCGCAAGAACTCTAAAAGTTGAAGCAGACATTTTAGCGGCTGCGGCCCCTGCCATCGCCCCAATCGCCGCCCCGCGAACACGGCCCGTGGCTGCGCCGCCAATGATTGCACCCGTCGCCGCGCCCACCCCGATACCCTGGCCAATTAATATCGAAGAGTCGGATATCAGCGCGATTAGATCGGATGCAACCTTGGCAAAGATCATTGCCCACCCGAACAAAAGAAGAAACAGATGCCCACTGCCGCGAATCGGAACAATGAATGCTAATGGCAGAGGCACGATCACGATCCAGAAGGCCATCAGTTGCAGCATTCGATCCCGTCGCAGGAAGGCATATATAAAGACAAGCGCCCACAAGCTCAGCAACGCTTCCTTCGAGATGATATGATCAGGGAATCCGGGGTAGTAGAACAACTGGCTAACGAAATATGTATTGGATTTTAAAAAGCTGCTCAATGAATAATGTGGCTGGTAAACGTCCCAAGCTGTTAGCGACTCCGGACCGTGGAACCTGCCGTAAACATAAAGAGCCGTGAGCAGGCCTGCTATTAAAGCGGGGGCTGCCAAAGAGCGCGCCCAGCTGACAAATTGCCTCCAATCGCCCCACCGATGGCATTTGAGCAGCTCATAAATCAAAACGATCACCGGAAGCGTAACCGCCATCTCCTTGAAATCCAGCGCGCAGACATATAATGCTAGAAATCCAAGCAAATGGAGGGGACGCAGCTGGGCGCCTCTCTCGCGGATATGAATATAATAGGTCAGCGCTGCGAAGTAAAAGAAATCGGACAATAGGTCGTAAATAAGCGCACCGAGAAAAACCAGGTCGACTAGCTCACCGTGATAGCACAGAGCAAGAACAGCCAGAAACGCAATAGAACGCGAAGAAGATAAGGATCGGGTGAGATAATAGAGCATCGGAATAGATCCAGCCATAATGCCGATCTGGGCGATAGCGTAAGGCCGGGGATTTAGTCCGAAAAAATGATAAAGCGCTCCGAGGTAAAACACGCCCGCTGGTCGAAAAAACGTTACTGTCTCCCTCCAGAAGAATATGTTTGCCCAAAGCCATTTAAGTGGTCCGTAAAGCCAGTATTTCCACAACTCGGGAATTTCGTCGTCGGCCAGGTTCCTGCCTATTGCTGGCAGAGCGAAGTAAAGAAAGCAGATGACAAGCACGACCACGCACAGCACGTCAATCGCCCGTTGGACATGAGAACTGTCCGATTGCCAGTGCTGTTGGTTCAGCTTCTTAGTAAAAAGCTGAAAGGTTTGAGAAATAGACACTGAGAATTGATTCAAGCGTAACCTGCCGCGCCCGTCAAGACGCCGCGTTAGATCGTTCAATCCAAGTCAGCCTCAGCCTCCACTAAAGCTTGCGGAACAGGTTCGACGGGAATAATGTTTGCCACTGGAAGTCAGGATCGCATCGATGTTCTGCGCAGCCTTCTGACAAGATGAAAGTTTCAATCGTTATCCAATGTTACAACGCGAAGAACACAATCGAAACATTCTTCTGGAACCGCTTATCAAACATGTTCATCAACCTGAACTTGACGGACATGGAAACAGGTTACGAAGCCTTTCGAGCGCCGCTCATTAAATCCATCAGAATTGAAGAAGACGGTTTCGTGGGTTAAACCGGAAATTATCGCGAAACTCGCCCGAATCGGCTGTAGAATCTACCAAGTGGGCATTTCTACTTAGTTTGCGGCTCGTCTTGGGCTATCATCCCGTGTTATCATGAGAACTCCGGGTGAAACGGCTAGAAACGACCGTCCGGATACAGGCTGCAAATCCATTTCCAGCGGGAAGTCGCTCGCGCCTAAAAACCGGGAATCGTTCATGCGGCGCTATTTTTACAACAGTTTGGCTTCATATCTTTCGCTGTACATTCGTCCGGAAAATACAGTCGTGGAGATCGCTCCTCTCAGCGAAGGATTGGGCGGACGGTTTGCAAATTATCGCGCGGTCTTGAGCGTCGCTGCGCTTAAAACGACCCAGCACCCAGCGGCGGATTACGTTCTCCTGAATGGAACGCTTCACTACGAGCGCGACATTCAGGACATGCTCGATCAATTGCGAGAATCTTTGGGAGGATCGGAGCGGGTGCTGTTTGTTTATTACAGTATGCTGTGGAAACCGCTGGCGCGGTTCGCCTCAAGTGTTGGCCTGCGTAGTCGCACACCGGAACAGAATTGGATCGCGCACGAGGATCTCGGAAATTTCTGTTATCTCGCCGGCCTGGAAATCATCCGACGGGACCTGAAGTTGCTTTGCCCACTACCAATTCCACTCCTAGCAAACTTTCTAAATCGTTATCTCGCCCCGCTGCCTTTTTTCCGGCTTTTCACCATGCTCAACATCGTAGTCGCGCGCCCTCTCAAAGCCAGCCTGGAGGCACGTCCCTCTGTTTCTGTTATCGTGCCGGCACGTAATGAATCTGGAAACATCAACGATATTCTTGTTCGTTGTCCAATGATGGGACCACAGGATGAGATCATTTTCGTCGAAGGCAATTCCACGGATGATACCTGGGAAAGAATCCAACAGGCGGAGCGCAGTTACAAAGGCCCTCATCGCCTGATCCTGGCGCAACAGAGGGGTAAGGGCAAAGGCGATGCGGTGCGGCAAGGATTTGAACTGGCCACAAAAGAGATTTTGATGATTCTCGACGCCGACCTGACGACGCCGCCGGAAGAGCTGCCGAAATTTTACAACGCTATCGCTGGAAATAAAGCCGAGTTCGTTAACGGCAGCCGTCTCGTTTATCCGATGGAAAAGGAGGCTATGCGGTTTTTCAATATTGTGGCGAACAGATTTTTTGCAGCCGCCTTTTCTTTCGTGCTCGGTCAACGCTTCAAGGATACCTTGTGCGGCACGAAAGTGCTGTCGCGAGCGCACTATAAGCGGCTCGCGGCAGCCCGCGAATTCTTTGGCGATTTCGATCCATTCGGTGATTTTGATCTTCTGTTTGGCGCAGCTAGGATGGGACTGAAAATTGTCGAGATCCCCGTGCATTATCACGAAAGAACTTACGGCACGACGAACATTCAGCGCTGGCGCCATGGGTGGATTCTTCTGCGCATGCTGCTCTTCGCGGCACGGCGCATGAAATTCCTTGGCCACGAAACCATTCACGCGCGATAAGTGGCATCTGCAACGATAAGCAAAACGCGATGGAAGCAATTGCCGAGGGTGAAAACTATGGGTGCTATATCTCACCAGCCCGGGATGGATAAATCCGAGAAGATTTTTGTTGCCGGTTATAGAGGTCTTGTGGGCAGCGCTTTGATTCGGCGCCTCGAACGCAAGGGCTTTAGTAATCTGCCGAAGCGCGATCGCGCGCAGCTCGATTTCACAAACGAATCAGCTGTCAGGAAATTTTTTCTCGGCGAGAAACCCGCGGGTCGTGGTTTTCGCTGCGGCGAAGCCTACGATTGGTTTTTGAAAAACCCGAACTGTTAGAAGCCGCGTGTGTCTATGAAAATACTTTCAGCATGGCTTAGTCATGCTCAGGATGTGCGGGCGCCGGTTCCCTAAGCTCAAGCCGGGATACTGAAATGGTATTTTCTGGTTGGCCGTTCCTCGCGCAAAGCGCGATCGAGAAAACTATCGCCGTGTGAAAGAGAAGAGCGAGTTAGGACCATCACGAATACAAACGCGGCTGCAGGGCGAGCCGAACCATGGTCGCTATCTCGTGAATCAGTATGCAGAGGATCATGCTCTCACTCTGCGAAATCGCTCCAAGCTCAGCGCGAATCGCAATTTACTATACTGGTATCGCGAACTTTACCGGACGCAGTTTGCGAATCTTTCTGATCTGAGACGCCTCTGCATTCTTGAAATTGGGAGCGGTGTTTCGCCCTTGAAACGGTTCTATGAGAACGTGCTTACCAGTGATGTTATGGACTTGGATTATCTTGACTACGCCTTCGACTGCCATGCGATCGATCGATTCGATCCTATTGAGAATGAAAGTCTGGACGTAATCACGTTGACCAATGTCCTCCATCATCTCAAAGACCCGGTCGACTTTCTGAACAAGGCCGCCCGCAAGCTGAAACGGGGCGGCAAAATTATCGCTACCGAACCTTATCTTTCCACACTCTCGACGTTGATCTTCAAATACCTGCACCATGAGCCGGTCGATTGCGACATCGCTGAGCCGGTCTTGTCGGAAGTTCGGGGTCCGCTTGCGTCCGCGAACTCTGCTCTACCATGGCTCATCTTTATTGGGCGCCCCCCATGGAACGACCGGTTACGAGCGAAATTCGATTTTGATGAAACTAGTTTTCAGCCGTTCAGTTCGATTTCGTACATGGCCACTGGAGGGATTTCGCGTCGCCTGCCCATCCCGCATTTTTTTTACCGTGCACTCTTCCGATTGGATGTAATTCTCAGCCGCATGTTTCCCAAGCTGCTGGCTTCGTTCTTCATCATCACCCTCACTCGCAAATAAATGTCTGCTGCTGCCAGCTTTGGTTACCGGATTGGAAACCAACTCTATAAAGTGGCCTTTCCAATTTATCGGCCACTCTACAGCGCCTTTAAGAGCTACGTCGACCGTGCGGAACGCGAGCTCCTGGCACGGCATCTCTCTGCGGGTTGCGTGGCCGTCGATGTTGGCGCCAATATTGGCGTCTATTCGGAATTTCTCCTGAATTGTGTCGGAGATACTGGCGTTGTTCACAGTTTTGAGCCCTCTCCCGAAAATTTTGCGCGGCTGCGGAAAGCGTTGTCAAAGTCTCCAAATGTGCGCCTGAACCAGCTCGCGGTGAGCGACAAAACGGGAGATTCACTTCTCCACGTTTCCCAGGCTCTGAACGTGGATCATCGGGCTTACCCGATCGAAGGAGAAATGCGCCGAACTCTTTCCATTCGATCGACAACGCTCGACGATTACTTCAAATCCGGCGAACGCGTCGACTTCATCAAAATGGACGTTCAGGGATACGAACTGCATGCTTTGCGCGGAGCAAGGCGCGTCGTGCGGGAAAATCCGCACATCAAGCTTTTGCTTGAGTTGTGGCCTTATGGCTTAAAACAAGCGGGCGCGGACTGGAAAGAAATTATCGAGCTGCTTCGGGATCTTAGCATGGATCTCATGTTCGTGACAACGAAGGGGGTGATGCCGTTTGACGCGCGTAATGTTCGAAGCGATGCCACCTGGTACGTTAATCTTTTCGCAAGCCGTGGGCGTCCGGGAGATCCGCGGTTGCCCGGATCGCGTGCGGAGACTTCCACAGGCGCTGCGACCTGGATTCCTGGGCGATCGTCTTGAGTAATTGCCAATATTTATCATCCGCTAAGCTAAATACGTGCATTCATCGCCACTGGATCTGCGGGATTATATGTGTCGAGCGCCGATATGTTGAATATGCGCGACGACGGTATTCTTCATTAGGAACTTTCAATCATGGCGAGTACAACCGGCAGGAACTCAAAAAATACGAACCTTTTAATTTCGTGATGATGAATGGTTTGCTCCATCATGTTGATGACGCGACCGGACCTTCTCAGACTAGCAAAGACTTCTTTGATACCTGGCGGAAAAGTTCTTTGCATCGACGGCGGCCTTCATCCAAAGCAAACCGTATTCGCGAGATATGTGGTGAAGGAGGATCGGGGTAAGTTCGTTGGCAGCCCGGAAGCCTATGAAAAACTGGCGGTAGAGGTCTTCGGAAAGGCTAATGTAAAGACCGACCTGAGAGAGGATCTTTTTTATATTCCGTATTCGTTAGTTATAATGGTTCTTGAGAAGGCGAAGGCATAGCTCCAGCTCCCTGCCCCGCTCTGATAGGAGTGAGCGGAAAGAATAATAGACGCGCAACGCGCACCAGCACGAGGGCCGCCAATAGCAGCCACGTCGCATGGTTCAAGATCAGCAGCCCCCAAGACACTGAGGGACGGTAGGTAAATTCAACAACGTTTTTTCCAGCACCCACTGGCACGCCAACCTGCCATTGGTTGACGCGCAGAATCGGCTTGGAGTCGTCGTTTACCTTTGCCCTCCATGCCGGGATAAACCATTCATTAAGAACGAGCACGCCGGGCTGAGAGGACTCGACCACGGCCACGACCTGATTGGTTGAGCTTCTGATGACATAGAGCCTGTCATTTACCGCACTCGTTTCCATGGATGTCTTGGAAAGAAAACCTTCCAGACGGGACGCATCCTTCTCCTGGATGTAAGCGCTTTTGAGAAAATCGAATCCACCGCCAGCTTCCGTGATGAATTGGTTCTCATCCTTAACGGTTCCCGCGAGAGTGTGGACGAGAGCCAACCGGCCCATATACGCTGCGTTTTCGAAAAGCTTGTAGCCCTGCACTTCGAGCCGTACTTTTGCGCCGGGATCCGTCGGCTTTTCCTCCGCGCTGCAGAGGACGTAGCGCGTGCCCATCATGGCGCGCAGATAGGGTTCGTGCACCTGGCTGAATCGGAACTGATCGTAAGGCTGGGGAGTAAGCTGGTTGTAAAAGCTGTTGAATCCAAAATAGCTCGCGTTCATTCCCCAGGAGAAGACGTGGAACTGCTGGTCGCTAAAATCCATGCGGAAATCTCCGGGTTCGATTTTGTCCCGAATCGCCGAAAGGATCTCCAGGCTGCGAAGATTTTCGCCCTCCGCATATGTTGAGCTATAGAGGTAGAAAGTCCATGGCGGTGAAATCGCGGATGCAACCGAGGCCAGAATTGCCGCTAGCGCCAGGACAGGTGTTGCCTTAATTCGAAAGAGTAAGCCGAGTAGCACGACGATAGGAGCTAGAAGAAGAACAAGCCAACCGTCTCGCCTCAAAGGCAGCAACTCGACAGGCAATGTCAGGTGCGCGCTCGCCCATAACTCCCAAGCCACGACGGCGATTGCAATAAGAAACATAACAAGCACGGGAAGCCATAAGCGCAGACGCGGTTTCCGGACCGCTCCGCGTTCCGCCACGAAGTTGCCGATTTGGTCAAGACCGAACCCGGAAAGAAAAACGACTGCAATCAAAAAAAGAACCAAATGCCGTTCTGCTTCCCGGCTTTTATTGATGAGCGGAAGATGATAGTTCAAATAGGCGAATCCAAGATGGGTTCCGCAAGCTGATAACAAAGCGTAAAGCCCGATTGCGCCGATGACGCTGACGAGAAACCGCTCCAGCGAATCCAACCGCCGGAAAAATAAAAGCGCGGACACGGCCCCCACCACACCGAGCGGGCCGACATAAGGGCTGCCGACGACACTTATCCACCCTGGCTTGATTAGAATTCCAGGAAGCTGGGTCACAGTCAGCTGGTATCGGTTGAATTGCTCCCAGGGAATGGCTTGATGGCCGAGCACGAACCCTTCACCGATGTGTCGAATCATTCGTTCGATACCGAGTAACACAGGGACCGCTGAGACAGCAGCGAGTCCGAAGGCGATCGCACCTGCTGCGGCCAGCGAGAGGATGAGCCGGACAACTGCTGTCGAATCGCGGCGCAGGATCAGCCAAACCATCCCCGCACCGAAAAAAATCACACAGAAGAACAGCGCGTGGGAAACCGGCTGAGCCGCTTGGGCGAGCGTAAGCAATCCGGCGGAGCCACCCAGTAGAAGAATACCCCAAAACCGGCCAGGAAATCGCAGAAGCAAAATCGCGCCGCCGATAAGCAGCGGCATCCAGGTATAGCTTGCCGTCATCGTGATCCAGCTCGCATACAGCTCCGTATTCCTAGCAAAAACACCGATGGAAGCGCTCGCGAATGCAGCCCAGGGTGAAATTCGAGCGCATCGGAGCATGCCGTACAAATTCAGCGCAAACAAAAAACGGTGGAATATGGCCAGATACGTCAGCGTATAAAGCGACTGGAGTGGGCCGCCGTAGTCGAGCAGGCCGAAAAAATAAAACGGGTAGCAGACGCAATACTCCGGGCTCTCAAATACAGGAAACCCGGTGCCAAAGCTTGGTAGATAATAAGGAAACACCCCATGGAGGGCGAGCCGAGCTGTTTCCGCAAACATCGGTCCAAGAATGAAAACATTATCGCCGAACGGTCCGTAAAGCCGGTGATCCCAAAGCACGGGAAAGAACCGGAGCGCAACCAGCAGCATCAGTCCGGTCAGCGCAAGAAACTCATACCCGAACCGGTTTAGGCGCAACTTTTCCTCAGGCATCGAAGAAGTGCGTATCAGGGACTAGCGGTCCAGTCAAAGCAGCAATCGAGTTTTCAACCACATGGGAGACGAAAAATATGCGTTGCGAAACAACCCCTCGATGATAAATCATCTATCGCTTTGTATACCGCGCTACAGTCATGACTAACAATAAGGTTCAGGAGATTTTGCCTGAAAATTTCGCACGAACAAAATCAATGACCGGGTGACGACTAAAATTGAGCGGCCAGAACCTGGTCGCCTTAGCTCTCCTCTCGAGAAAACTCGATCGAAAGAGATTGTTACGATTTTCGAACGCTGGTTCACGATCTGAATGGAAAATGGAATTTACCTTCTTCTGGATTTAGTGGCACCTCCGGGCACACGAGCGGCCTATATAGAGATTGAGGATACAAAGACCTTATTCGAAGTTCTAATTTTCCTAGACGATCTTTGCATAAAAGAAATCGCGAAGCCTATCGGCGGGCAATACCTAATGAGACCAAAGGCCAATGACAACCGGTAAGTCGCGGCCAAGTTGTTTCACTGCCTATCCTCTCGAGGATTACAGTGCCCACCGTGACGACATCCAGCGGGCGCTTCAGCGGGTCCTAGAGCGCGGGCACTATATACTTGGCAGCGAAGTCGCTACGTTTGAGCAAGAGTTTGCTTCCTTTGTTGGCGTTGCCCATTCAATTGGTGTTGCCAATGGCACAGACGCGATCGAATTGCTCTTGCGCGCGTTGGAGATCAATGGAGGCAGCAGTGTTGCCGTGCCTTCGCAAACCGCCGTGGCTAGTGTGTCTGCCATTGTTCGGGCCGGCGCTACACCGCTATTTGTAGATGTGGACCCTGTCACCTTCACCATGCTTCCTGAAAGCTTGGATCAAGCGATTCATTCGCCGGTGGGGACGCAGCTCAAAGCCGTCCTTGCCGTTCACCTCTACGGACATCCAGCTGAGATGGACGAGCTGCGCGGCTTGTGCGACGGACACAATCTCATCCTTTTGGAGGACTGCGCGCAGTCGCACGGTGCAATGTACCACGGCAAGTCCGTGGGTAGCATCGGACGCGGTGCCTCCTTTAGTTTTTATCCAACAAAGAACCTTGGAGCTGTAGGAGATGGCGGCGCTGTGACTACTAACGATTCCGCTCTCGCCGACAAGGTGCGCTGGCTGCGACAATACGGTTGGCGCGAACGTTATATCAGCGATTTCGATGGAATCAACAGCCGACTAGACGAACTACAGGCTGCTATTCTTCGCGTGAAGCTTCCCTTCCTCATTCCTAATAACAAGCGTCGCCGCTCGCTCGCTGCCATCTATGAGGAAGGCTTGTCGGATCTACCACCAATTCAGATGCCGGTTTCACGGCCTTGCCGCGAACATGCGTATCATCTTTACGTCATCCGCGTAAAGCAACGCGACGCTTTGATGAAATACCTTACATCTCGCGGCATCCCAACTGCTCGGCACTATCCTGCAGCGGTCCATCAGCAGCCGGGATATGCTGCGTTAGCGCAACGCTCTCCGCCACTGCCAAACACAGAGGCATTAGTGCCCGAGATATTGAGCCTGCCATTGCATCCTTATCTTACTAGGGAAGCGGTGAAATATACGATAGATGCGATACGCGACTTTTTCTCCTGATACTATGCTACAACACGAATATCATACTATGCGCCAAGTGGAAGATACCTACTGGTGGTATCAGGTGCTGCGCATGGAGGTGATCAACGACGTGGCCTCTAGTTTTCCTGGCGGTAAGACTTGCAAACTTTTGGATGCCGGTTGCGGCACAGGCGGCATGTTACATACCCTTCGTGAAACTCACCCAGAGTGGCAAGTCACTGGACTTGATCTTTCGTCGGTTGCCGTCGAGTATTGCCAGCAACGTGGCTTTGCAGACGTCATTCGTGGCTCCGTGGAGGAGATGCCATTTCCCAATGCCAGCTTCGATGTCGTAGTGAACTTGGATGTCCTGTATCACAGACAAGTATTCCAAAACCGCGCCCTATCCGAGATAGCCCGCGTGCTGAAACCAGGTGGATTACTGATCCTCAATCTCCCAGCCTTCGATATTCTGCGAGGAAGACATGATATCGCTATTCATGGTACGCGGCGCTATACTGTGAAGCGGATACTGGCACTGCTTGGCTCAATCGACATTAAGCCGGAAACCGTCTTCTACTGGAATGCGTGGCTTTTCTTTCCGATCCTCAGTTGGCGGTTGCTGACGCGATCGCTCAAGCCGCCAAGTGAAGGCGAAACGAAGTCCGACCTCTCTACATTGCCTCCGAAAATAAATGCACTGCTGGCGGCTATCGGACGATTAGATTTCATGGTCTGCCGGGTGCTCCATCTGCCTTTCGGCACCTCGGTGTATAGTGTGGGCAGAAAGCTCTAGTCTACGATGGAGCCAGATCAACCTGACTTTCTCTCAAGCTTCGTAGTGCCGCTTTACAATACGGGCGACAGTATCGTAAAGCTTTTCGACGCGTTCCGCGACTTGCCCATTCCCGGAGCCTACGAACTCATCCTTGTGAACGATGCTAGTCAAGATGATACGTATGCCCGCGCAAAGGCCATTATTCCCTCTATGCCAATCCCGGTAACGCTTATTGACATGGCGCGAAACTTCGGGGAGCATTCGGCGGTGCTGGAAGGTTTCCGCCATACCCGGGGAAAGTTCGTCATCAACCTCGACGACGATTTGCAGAATCCGGTCGATGAAGCACTCAGGCTGCTCGATCACCTTCGCAAGACCGGAGCAGACGTCGTGTACGCTTACTACGAAGAGAAGAAGCATCATTGGTTCCGCAATATGGGAAGCTGGCTTACGAACGCCGCAGCTACTTTCCTCCTCGGCAAGCCCAAGGATCTTTACTTGTGTAGCTTCCGCGCTCACAGCCGAGAACTCATCGATCGCATCATCCAGTATCGAGGGCCATATCCTTACATTGATGGTCTGATTCTGGGCGCGACCAACCGCATTGAGCGCCTACTGGTAAGGCATGAACCACGCGTAGGGAGCCGGAGTGGATACACTCTGCGCAAACTCGTGCGCCTATGGTTGAATATGTTTTTTAACTTTAGTATCATGCCGCTTCGCGTGGCAAGTCTGATGGGAGCGTTGCTCTGCGCTATCGGTGTCATCATGCTCACGATCGCGGTCGTACAAGCCCTCTTCTTCAAAGTTCCTCAAGTGGGCTGGAGTTCGCTGATGGCTTCGATTAGCTTATTTTCTGGCAGCCAGCTTCTTATCCTCGGGGTCATCGGCGAATACGTCGGGCGTGCCTACATGACAGTTTCAGGAAAACCGCAGTCTCTTGTCCGGGCGGTAACCGCACACCGCCCCAGGAAGTCGTTCGTCTGTGCGCTAGATTAACGATCATGAGGCAGTTTTCGATCCATCCGTCGGCGTTGTCTGAAAGCAACGACATCGGCCCCGACACGCGTATAGAGGCGTTCACCTACATCGCTCACAAAGTAAAAGTGGGCCAAAATTGCGTGATCGGACCGCATGTCTTCGTCGGGAGAGATGTGATCATTGGGGACCGAGTAATAATCCGAGGTTCGGCCTACATCTGCGCAGGGACGATCATTGAGGATGAGGTTTACATTGCCGACCATGCTACTTTTTCGTCTGACCGCAATTCTAGCACCGGGAGCGTGATGGACAATCCCGTCGTCTTGCGGCGCGGCTGCAAAATTGGGGCTCATGCCACTCTTTGCGGCGGCATCACCATAGGCGAGTATGGTGTGGTCGATGCCGGTGCGGTGGTCCCGCGGTCCGTACAACCTTATGCCATCGTGGCGGGCAATCCGGCAACGGTAGTAGCATTTGCTAATACCCTGGAAACGCATCCGCGTCCTGCCGCCCGCTCGTTCACACTCGAACGGACCATGGAATCAAAGGTGAGAGGCGTAGGGATCTATGAATTGCCTTTAATCCGCGATCCCCGCGGCAACCTAACTGTTGGGGAATTTGAGCGAACACTTCCGTTTGTCCCAAAGCGATATTTTATCACTTTCGATGTACCGAGCGTCGACCTCCGAGGCGAGCACGCGCACCGCACTTGTCACCAATTCCTGCTCTGCGTCCGTGGTTCCTGCGCGGTAGTGGTGGATGATGGATTGAACCGAGAAGAGTTCCTCTTGGATCGCCCCACGTTTGGCGTGCATGTGCCTCCAATGGTGTGGGCCACCGAATACAAGCACTCTCAGGACTCAAGGCTCCTCGTATTCGCCTCCGAACACTATGATCCCGCAGACTACATCCGCGATTATCAAATTTTCTTGAAGGAAGCCGTCAGCTTGTGGCCCCGGCATGAGACATAAGTTTCGGTATTACGATTCAGAACCTCTGATCATTCCTTGGCTTTCAAGCAAACAGTAATGAACCAGATCGCGCGCGACCCTGTTCCGAGGCACAAACTCTCCGTCGAAAAAGACTCTTTTGGCGAGGTAAATGGTCTTAGCCCTGTGTTCCGCCACTGGTAGGAGATGGACTCCTCAGCTGCCAGTCCAACAAACAATCCAATTTTCGTGGTGGGCTCTCCGCGTTCCGGCACGAGCATTCTCACTTGGTGTCTCGGCCAACATCCAAACATGCTCGTTATTCCAGAGTCCGCCTGGATGGGAGATTTCGCGATTGATCTTGCCATTCGTTATCAAATTGGGACGGCGCGCGGCAATCGGTCGGTGCTAAGTGCAATGGACATCGAGCGCGAGGAATTCTTCGCGCGCTTCGGCCAGAGCATCAACGATTTAATCCTGAATCACCGCAAAGATCTCGAGAGAAAGCGGTCGGGATATGGCGCTTGTGCCGTCCCAAATGCTGTGCCCGTGGCCTCAACGACGCTGCGGCCGGGAGTCAACGGAAAAGCTCGCTGGGTTGACGGAACGCCGGAATACTCCTTACATATCTGCGGTTTGCGCAAACTCTTTCCCGGTGCGCTGTTTATTCACATTGTCCGAGATGTCGACTCAGTGGTGCGGTCCCTCCTTAACTTCGATCGTCTTGGCGAAGGTAGTTTGGTCGCCAACGAGCAGGAGGCTTACAATTATTGGCTCCGTACAGTGAGCAGCTGTCTTTTGGCTGAACGGGCCTACGGTCCGCGCGTTGTCTTCCGATTACGGTATTCCGATTTGGTAGATACACCAGAGGCCGCCCTCCGGTCCTTATTTAATTTCCTCAGTGAACCATTCGCTGCGGAATGTCTGACTCCTCTGGAAAAACGAATTAACAGCTCCAATGTTCCCGCTGATTTCAAAATTGGCGATCCCGAAACCGATCCGAGTCTCGTCGAGCGGGCGAAGCGACTTTCCACTGACGTCGAAAAAATTCCGCAGCCGCCTGAAGCCTCGCCTGCCGCCTCCGATGAAATGGAGGCTGCATTTAACCAGCGGATCAGCGAACATTGTGAAGCACAGCAAGTAATTGCGGCACTGCAAAAGCGTGCTGAGAGACTGGCGAAAGAGATTAAAGGCAAGAGGGCCATTATCCAGCATCTTCGCGCGCGACGGCAGCGTTACAAATTGCGCCGCTGGTGTTTCGGTCAATACTCGGATAAACATCGGAATGGCTGGTGGAGCGCGCTGCGCGAATCTTTCCGCCGACGAACGCGAAAGAGCTGAAACCCGCAAAAATTAACGCATCACACCCTCACTACACGGATTGAAGATCGAACAGAGGCGAATCTACGCCGGACCGCCGTTTGACAGGATTATTGTCAACCTGCGCAATTTTCCTCGCTTAACAGTTTCCCGCAAGTCTTTGGCAGTCGCCAGCTTTTTCAGCAATCCAAGCTGAGGTTTCGCGCCATTGGGGGAACTCTGAGGTTCATTCACTCAACTACCTGGCCTGCAAAGAGTTGCAGGTCGTTGCCCCGAAAGCGCGCCATCGTCCGCGTACTTTTCGCCCAGCTTTTTGGTAAGAACCCTCCTGTTGAGCGATTTCCCTCCGCGTCCCGATATTCGTGGGTTGGGAATGATTGACTGGAAAAGCTACGCGGATAGGCTGGCTGAAAAATTCATGAAAAATTCAGTTACCGAAACACCTAGTACCAGCGAGAGCCGAGACTCGACATTTCGGGGGTGGAATCCCTGTAGAGCTTCTAGCTAACGATTTCATTATCTCGTCGGAGGTGCTTGAACACGTCGTTCCACCGGTTAGCCGAGCATTTGAGAACGTTTCGAAGATGCTAAAACCTGGAGGGCTCTTTATTCTCACTGTTCCTTATACGAACAACAAAGACACGATCGAACACTTCCCGAGAAATAGGACCAGAGAAGGTGTGATCCAGGAATTTAGGAACCTCGTTTTCCACGGCGGACCAGGCACCACCCTCGAGATGCGCGTGTTCTCTGAAAATTCCATTGTTCAGCACCTGGGAGACGCCGTTTTTTAGGTGTTTCGATGATCGACTTCTGGCGCAAGTCCCTTTTGTGTAGGTAGATGCAGAGCACAAAAAAACTTGCAAAAAGCAGCTAAATGCGGTTGACGATTGTCCCGTCTGGCGGTAGTTTATTAATCCGCCGGAAGCGGGACTCCTCTAATCAAGGAGTTCGTTCTACGTACATTTGGGACTGCAAATTGAACTCAATTTTGTCCCGGCATGATTTTCAGAAAAGAAAATTATCGTCGGCGCGAGATTGAGTTTTTTTGTCGCCTAAACGTGCGAGGAACTGGTTCTTTGACATCTACATACAGGGTAGTAAGAAAGTACAACTTTAAGAGCTGAGTCTGAAATATAAGCGGCTGGAGGTTAAGATCTTCAGCCGGAGAGTTTCAGTTATCAAAGAATCTCTGTCCAGCCCACGCATGAGGCTGGACGGAACAGATTGATCAAGCTACAAAGAGCGCATCATGGATGCCTTGGTGCCAATAGGCGATGAAGGACGTGGTAAGCTGCGATAAGCTACGGACAGCGGCAAACACGCTTTGACCCGTAGATTTCCGAATGGGATAACCTGAGCGAGGTAACACTTGCTCGAGCTTGTGTGAATTCATAGCACAAGCATCGCGACACCCGGCGAAGTGAAACATCTCAGTAACCGGAGGAAAAGAAAGCGAAAGCGATTCCGTCAGTAGTGGCGAGCGAAAGCGGAAGAGACTAAACCCAGCACTTTCAGTTGATTTGAAACTGCTTTGGATTGCCGATCTAAGAATATTGGCAATTCTCAAGAAGCAGCGAAGTCAATTGAAAGTGCTGGGGGTTGTAGGAGCCCGATGTGGCAGTGCAAGGGTTAGGTGAAGCTTCTGGAAAGCTGCGCCCTAGAGGGTGAAAGGCCCGTAACCGAAAACCGGAGCACGCCTAGGGATTTCCTGAGTAATACGATGCACGTGAAACTTCGTATGAATCTGCGCCGACCACGGCGTAAGTCTAAATACTAATTGGCGACCGATAGTGAACCAGTACCGCGAGGGAAAGGTGAAAAGAACCGCTGTGAGCGGAGTGAAATAGTACCTGAAATGATGTGCTTACAAGGTGTGGAAGCCCAGCACTTTCTGGATCGATAGATATGTTTTACGTCTACGTTCTGCAAAGTGAGAATGGCAAGACCGTATACTACGGCTTTACTAGCAACCTGAAGCAGCGCTTTAAAAAACATCAAGAGATGGCGAAGCATGCTGGATGGAAGCTGGTTTATTATGAAGCGTACTTGAATGAGCAGGACGCGAGAGATCGCGAACGAATGCTCAAACAATACGGAGCTGCACGAGGACATCTCAAGCAGCGAATGAGACGCAGCCTTTCTACAGGTTTAGAAAGTGCTGGGTGACCGCGTGCCTTTTGCTTAATGAGTCTGCGAGTTATTATCAGTGGCGAGCCTAAGGCGTTCTGCGCTGGAGGCGAAGCGAAAGCGAGTCCGAAATGGGCGACCCTAGTCGCTGGTAGTAGACCCGAAGCGGAGGTGATCTACCCATGAGCAGGATGAAGGTTGCTTAACCGCAACTGAAGGTCCGAACCCGTGAAGGTTGAAAACTTCTGGGATGACTTGTGGGTAGGAGCGAAAGACTAATCAAACCCCGTGATAGCTGGTTCTCCCCGAAATAGCTTGAGGGCTAGCCTCGTGTGCTGACCTGCGGAGGTAGAGCACTGGATGAACTAGGGCCCATACCAGGGTACCGAACTCAATCAAACTCCGAATACCGCAGGGTGTAACACGGGAGTCAGTGCGTGAGGGATAAGCTTCACGCGCGAGAGGCAAACATGCCAGACCAGCAGCTAAGGTGCCTAAATACCGTTCAGTGGAAAGGATGTCAGGTTGCTTAGACAGTGAGGATGTTGGCTTAGAGGCAGCCATCATTTAAACAGTGCGTAATAGCTGACTCATCGAGCGATCTCGCGCCGATAATGATTGGCGATAAACGGTATACCGAAGCTCTGGAAGACGATCGATTTCGGTCGATCGGATTGGTAGGGGAGCGTTCTTAATGCATCGAAGCCGCGATGGAAATCGAGGTGGAGCGTTAAGAAGTGAGAATGCAGACATGAGTAGCGATAAGCCAGGTTAAATTCCTGGCCGCCGTAAACCCAAGGTTTCCTGGGGAAGGTTCGTCCTCCCAGGGTTAGTCGGGACCTAAGTCGAGGCCGAAGGGCGTAGACGATGGAAAGCAGGTTTAATATTCCTGCACCGGCTGTGGTTAAGCTCGGAAGCGACGTTTCTGTAGAGATGGGCCGCCGATTGAAAGTGGCGGTCCCCGCCGCAAGGCGGGGGACGGGGAGGCCTCGGCTGAACCGGATCCCTTAAAACAGGAACCAAGAAAACCTTCCGGGTGTTCCCACGGTTGCCCGTACCGGAATCCGACACAGGTGGGTGGGTAGAGTATACCCAGGCGCGTGAGTGAAACCTCGTTAAGGAACTCGGCAATCTAGCCCCGTAACTTCGGAAGAAGGGGTGCCCAGCTACTTCAAGTGCTGAGCAGTTTCAGTTTGAACATCGAGAGCGCAATCGGTTTTTCGAGTTTTCTGGAACTGTGACAGCCTTTGAAGTAGCTGGGTCGCAGTGAAATGGGTCAACCGACTGTTTAACAAAAACACAGCACTCTGCCAAGTCGTTAAGACGACGTATAGGGTGTGACACGTGACCAATGCGGAAAGATTATGGTAAGACGTCAGTCCCGCGAAAGCGGGACAAAGCGTTGAACCGAAGTCCCCGTGAATGTCGGCCGTAACTATAACGGTCCTAAGGTAGCGAAATTCCTTGTCGGGTAAGTTCCGACCTGCACGAATCGTGTAACGAGTTGACCGCTGTCTCAACG
>Ga0209376_1002305_pt1 | contig 18239 bp, 18 predicted proteins | sample GraSoiAngelo_134_FD_185891 | JGI IMG/M metagenome (GOLD analysis project Ga0209376, IMG submission 185891) | Grasslands soil microbial communities from the Angelo Coastal Reserve, California, USA - 14_0929_05_30cm (SPAdes) (version 2) | ecosystem: Environmental > Terrestrial > Soil > Grasslands ... | reverse complement strand
TCGCGGTTGCGGGACGGCGATGGCTTGCGCCTGCACGCGTCGAGCGTAGGCCTGACTGCTCACGCTCGATCCCCCATAGGGGAAAATCGACCTGTTAAGTGATCTCGGTTTTGATTTAACATGGCGAGGCAGTTACTTGTAGCACAGCCGCGAGGGCGTGGAGCACGGCTTAGTGGAGGACTGCGATTTCGGCGGATTGGGAGGAGAAGGGGTCGGCGCGCGAGGTCACTGACCTGGAGGGGGACGTGGCCACCGCGAGCGCCGGCCGGGTCGCCGCCGCTCTCGTTGTCGGAGGCGTGGCCGTGGCACGAGCTGTGCTGCATGCCCTCGTGGGCTTCGGGCTTCGGCCCGCAGCTGGAGGGTGGCCGGCTGCCGGCTTGGGGAGCTTGATTGCGATCGCGGGCGGGGTGAAGTTGGCGGTGGCGGCCGGCGGCCTGGCGGTTCGATTCTCGACCGCTCGTGGGCTTCGGGTCGCCTCCGCCTCCGTCGACTAGACGCGACTTTTTTAACCCGGGGCCGGCACGGCAAAGGAGGTGATCTTTTCAATGCGCAAGCTGCTTTTTGCCGCCATCCTGGCGACTTCCGCGATCCTGACCATGGCAGCCACGGTGTCCGCGGGGAACGTCCCGCCGTGCTGTAGCTAAGTTTTGTAAGCGTTTTGTCAATTCAAACTCTTCTACGTTAATCTGGCCGTCGTGCCAGACGAAGTTGCGCGCCCGGCTGAGACCGACGGCTCGAGTGGGCAGACGAAAGCCGCCTCGGGCCGTCGTCGAGGTCGGCGGCGGGGCGTGGAGATCAGGCCGGGCTCGGTCAAGCAGGCCCGGCTGGAGGCGGGGCTCAGCCTCGGCGACGTCGCCCGCGGGGATATAAGCCGCACCGCCATCTACTTCGTCGAGACCGGCAAGGCCAAGCCCTCGATGGAGACACTGCAGCTGATCGCCGATCGGACGGGTCAGCCTGTGGACTTTTTCCTCGCCGGCTCGGAAGGGATGCAGTTCGTCCCCGCCGCCAAGCTGGCCGAGCTCGAGCGACTTCTCGCCACCGGCGACAACACTGCGGTCGTGACCGCCGGCGAGGCCGCTCTCGACACCAAGTGCGACCGTGACACCGAAGCCCGAATCAGGCTCGTGACATCGCTCGCTCACCTCCGGCTGGCGCAGCCGGTGGTGGGACGGCGGCTCGCCTCCGCCGCGCGCGAGCACTTCGAGCGTGCAGGCGACCTGATGATGGTCGCGGAAGCCCTAGGCAACGAGGCCTCGGCCGCGTACCTGATGGAGGACGCGAGCGCGGTCAAGATCGCCCGAGGCGCGCTGGACACGGTGCGTTCGCTGAAGCCGGTCCCCAAGGTGGTCGAGTCGCGGCTGCTCAGCGTCCTCGGGCACACGCTCATCGCGAGCCGCGATTGGCAGGGCGCGATCGAGTGTTACGAGGAGGCGATCCGGGCTGCCGACGTGGTTCAGGACCTGTACAAACTGTCGCTCATGTACAGCGGCCTGAGCGTCGCTTACCAGGAGCTGGGTCAGCTCGACCAGGCCGGCCGCTACGCGCAGAAGGCGCTTGCGATCCACCAGACGCTCAACGACCGGCTCTCGCTGGCGCGATCTGAAAACAACCTCGGCATCTTGCTCCTGCGGGCGGGCGACGTGGCGCGGGCGGAGCCTCACATCGAACGCGCGTTGAGCCTTTTCGAGCAGGCAGAGGTGGAGACCGGCAAGGCCCAGCTCCTCCTCAGCCTCGCCGAGCTGCTGCTCGCGAAACGGGATCTGGCGACCGCCGAGAGTGTGGCTCGGGAGGCGGTTGCGCTCGCGGAGCGCCATCACGAGACGGGCACCACCTCCGATGGGCACTATTGGCTGGCGCAGGTCGCGCTTGCCCGCGACGATCAACAGGCGGTCGACGTCGAGTTTGCCGCCTCGCTGGCCGATCCCGATGACGGCGGCAGCCGCGAGCGCCATGCGCGCTACCGCGCCGCCTACGCAGAGGTCCTGGAGCGACGTGGCGACCTGGCCGCCGCCAACCAGCAGTTGAAGCTCGCCCTGGCGGCTCTCGGCACCTCTTCCTCCACGTCGACCGCCACCCCCAGCATCGCCATCGCCTGACCCAGTTTGGTTGGCGCGGGGGCGCCCGGCGTTCCTACTTGCGGTCAGCGGTTAGGCTGGGTTGACAATAGAGGCCGGTGGCCCATCCACTTCGTGGCTCAAGGGGGCGTTGGGACTGATGCCAGTGGTTCTGGTCGTTGACGACGGTGCGGCGAATCGCGAGCTGATTCGCCTGTACCTTTCGACCATCGACTGTGAGGTGCGCCTGGCCGCGGACGGGATGACCGCGCTCGACATGATTGGGATCGACCCGCCAGACCTGGTGCTGCTCGACGTGCGCATGCCCCGCATGGACGGCTACGAGGTATGCCGGCGGATCAAGGCGATGCCGGGCGGCCGGCTGCTGCCGGTGGTGATGATCACCGGACTCAGCCAGACGACGCACAGGGTGATGGCACTCGAGGCGGGGGCTGACGATTTCATGGCCAAGCCGGTCGAAGGGGCCGAGCTCATCGCACGCGTCCGCTCCGCGCTTCGCCTCAAGGAGCTGTACAACACCCTCGACGGCGCGGAGCACGTGATCTTCTCGCTCGCGACTGCGGTCGAAGCTAAGGACTCGTTCACCGAGCGGCACACGCAGCGGGTCGGCGAATCAGCCCGTTTTCTGGGCCAGCGCCTGGGGCTTGGCGACGATGCCCTGGAGACGCTCTATCGCGGCGGCATGATCCACGACATCGGGAAGATCGGCGTGTCGGACTCGATCCTGCACAAGCCAGGGCCGCTGGACGCGATCGAGGTGCCCCAGATGCAGGCGCACGTCGCGATCGGCGAATCGATCGTGAAACCTCTGCGCTCGACCTCTGGCCTGCTGCCGATCATCCGCCACCACCATGAGCGCTTCGACGGGCACGGATATCCAGATGGTTGCGCGCGCGAGAGATACCGCGCGTGGCCCGCATCGTGTCTGTATGCGATGCATTCGATGCGCTCGTCAACGACCGTCCCTACCGCACGCGCCGTTCGACGGAGGAGGCGCTCGCCGTGCTCCGCGCGGGATCGGGCTCGCAGTGGGACCCGGAGACCGTCGAGCTGCTCGCGAGCGAGCTACCAACCATCCAGCACCTGGGCGCCGCTTAACCTCGCCACCCTGTGGGGAGGTGGCCCGCACGGCGGGAGGGGAGGGCATCTTTGTTATCCGGTGTTCTGCAACCCCGCCGCGACACCGTTGACCGTAAGCTGAAAGACCCGCTCCGACCTCGCGCGGTCGGCGCGCGGCGTTCTCTTGTCTCGCATCGCCCGCAAGGCGCGCAGCTGCAGGTGGGAGAGCGCGTCCACGTACGGGTTGCGCAGCTCGATCGCCCACGACAGGACCCTCCGGTCCTCGAGCAGCCGGCGATGCCCCGTCACCGCGAGCACCCGCTCCTTGGTGAGGTCGTACTCGTCAAGCACCATGGCGGATAGGTCGGGTCGGTCGCCGAGGGCGAGGTAGCGCTCGGCGATCCGGCGATCGGTCTTGGCCAGGCTCATCTCGGCGTTGTCGAGCATCACGTTGAAGAGCGGCCACTCCGCGTAGGCGCGTTGCAGGTCCGCCACCGGGGCCGCGGCCAACCCGCTGCCAATGCCATACCAGCCGGGAAGATTCAGGCGCATCTGCGACCAGGCGAAGACCCAGGGGATCGCGCGCAGGTCGTCGAGCCGCCGTCCCGCGGCCCGTCTGGCGGGTCGTGACGCGATCCGCAACCGGCCGAGCTCCTCGATCGGGCTCACCTGCAAGAACCAGCTCTCGAAACCGGGAGCCTCGACGAGTCGCCGGTAGGCCTCGCGCGAGGGACGGTCGATGGTCGCCACCAGATCTCGAAATCCGCGCGCGGGGTCGGTCCGCGACGGCTGCGGCGCCGACGCCTCCAGCACCGCGGACGTGACCTGCTCGAGGTGGCGCCGCGCGATCGCGCGGTTTCCGTAGCGGGCGAAGATCACCTCACCTTGCTCCGTGACCTTGAAATGGCCCGCCACCGAACCCGGCGCCTGCGCGCGCACCGCGCGGTTGGCCGGACCTCCGCCGCGCCCCAACGCGCCGCCACGGCCATGGAACAGCGTGAGCCGGACGCGATTTCGTTTCGCCCATGCCGTCAGGGCCGCTTGTGCGTCGTGCAGGGCAAGCGTCGCCGAGAGCGGTCCCGCCTGCTTCGCCGAGTCGGAGTACCCGAGCATGACCTCCACGCGGCGGCCATTGGCGGCGAGTCGGCTGCGCACGGGCTCGAGCCCAAGCGCCTCGTCCATTATCTGTGTCGCCTGCGCGAGATCGTCGAGCGTCTCAAACAATGGCACCACGTCGAGCAGCGGCGCCTTTCCACCCGACGCATGCCGAGCCAGCTCATAAACCGCGGCGATGTCATGCGCGCCGCGCGTGAAGCTCACCACGTACCGGCGGCAGCTGGCGGGGCCGAATCGTTCCTGTAGCGAGGCCATGACGCCCAGCGTATCGAGGACGTCGCGAGTGGTCTCAGAGCGGCGACCGCGGGCGCGGATCTCAGCGAGGGCGAGCTCGTGCAGTGTGCTGTGCTGCCGGACCTCGAGCTCAGCGAGATGAAAGCCGAAGGTCTCTGCCTGCCACAGCAGATGTTGAATCTCGCCAAAGGCCAGGCGCGGCGCGCCGGCCGTGGCCAGCGAATCGCGGGCCGCGCGCAGGTCGGTCCGCAGCTCCGCCGCCGAGTGATACGCAAGCTTGCGATCGCCCGTGCGAGTCGCACGGATCCGATTCGCCACGTGCAGCACGAAGACGCGGTGAGGCTCGTCGGCCGAACGCGTGGCGAGGGCGTCAAACCGTTTTGGATCTGATCGCCTCGCCGCCGCCAGGAGGCGCCGCAGAGCGGGCGACGGCGGGGTGGTGTCCGCATCCACCGTCAGCGAGCGACCAATGCGCGTCGCTGCGGTCTCGAGGGCCAGCAGCGCGTGCTCGGCTTGAACCCTCATCGTCTCCGCGGTGACGCGAGCCGTTACCGCCGGGTTGCCGTCGCGGTCGCCGCCGACCCAGCTCCCGAATCGGAGGAACGGAGGCGCGACCGGCGCGCCGCGGCCCGACCGATCGCCGGCGACCGCGTCGTCGAGCGCGCGCATCAGCTCAGGAACGATTCGAAACAGCGTCTCGTCGAAGACGGCCATGAGCGAACGCACCTCGTCCAAGGGCTCGACGTGCGCTGTGCGGACTTGCGCCGTCCGCCACAGCCCATCGATCTCCTCGATGAGCCTTCGCTCGGCGTCCATGCGCTCGGTGTCCGAGATGCGGGGATCGTCGAGGCGCTCGAGCTGGTCGCCCACGCGCCGGATCGCGGTGACCACGGCACGGCGCCTCGCCTCGGTGGGGTGCGCCGTGAATACCGGTTGGATCTCGAGCGTCGCGATGAGCTGCTCGAGGCGCTTGCGGCCCAGCTTGGGTTGCAGCGCGCCGACGCTCGCCTCCAGCGACTCAGGCAGCGGTTCCGATCCGCGGTCGCGCTCGCGGATGACCCGCGCCCGATGGTGCTCCTCGGCGAGATTCGCCAGGTGGAAGTAGCAGGCGAACGCGCGCGCCACCTGCTCGGCGCGGTCGAGGCGCCAGGAGGCCACGAGTTTTTCGGCGTCGCGCTCAAAGCGGTCGTCCTCGCGGGCGCGGATGACCAGACCTCGCAGCCTCTCCACATCCCGCAGCAGGTTGGCGCCGCCGTAGTCGGCGATCACCCTTCCCAAAAGTTCGCCCAGCAGGCGGACGTCGCGTCGCAGGGGCGACGGGATCTCCTGGCGGGCTGCCTCGCGGGTCTCGGGGAGTGCCGTCAATCCGCGGCAGCCGAAACCGCGTACTCCAGCGAATCGACGAGCGCCAGGAGTGACGCTTCGATGATGTTCGCCGAGCAGCCGACAGTCGTCCAACGTCTCGTGCCTCTGCCCGACTCGACCAGCACCCGCGTCGTCGCAGCGGTGCCGGCGTCGCCGTTGAGGATGCGCACCTTGTAATCGTGCAGGCTCACGTCGTCGAGCGCCGGGAATCGCGGACCGAGGGCTTTGCGCAGGGCAGCGTCCAGGGCATTGACCGGTCCATTCCCTGACGCGGCCGTGTGGTAGAGCATGCCGTCGACCTCGACTTTGACGGTGGCCTCGGCGTGCACCGAGCCTCCGTTCTTGCGCACCTGCGTCGTGAAGTCCGCCACCGTCCACGGCGCCGAGTAGCCGGGCTGCAGGCGGCGCACCAGCATCTCGAACGACGCGTCGGCTGCTTCATAGGAATAGCCCTGGTGCTCCAGCTCCTTCAGGTGGTTCACCAACCATCGCGTCTGCGGGTCGTTACGGTCGAGCTCCAAACCGAACTCACGCGCCTTCGCCAGCACGTTGCCGCGTCCCGAAAGCTCGGATACGAGCACGCGCGCCTCGTTGCCAACCAGCGCCGGGTCGATGTGCTGGTAGGCGTCCTTGTGCCTGAGCACCGCGGCCACGTGCTGCCCGCCCTTGTGCGCGAACGCGCCTTGACCCACGAACGGCTGCTGCAGCGGCAGCGCGAGGTTGGCGATCTCCGCCACCGTGCGCGAGAGCTCGCTGAACTGCTCGACCGATGCCTGGGGAAGGGCGTCCAACCCGAGCTTCAGCACGAGGTTGGAGACCACGGACACGAGGTTCGCGTTGCCGCATCGCTCGCCGTAGCCGTTGATGGTTCCCTGCACCATCTCAGCGCCGGCGATCACGCCGGCAAGAGAGTTGGCAACGGCGAGCTCGCAGTCGTTGTGCGTGTGGATGCCCACGCGCGTCTTGCTGCCGATGCCGGCCAGCGCCGTGCGGACCGCCTTCACGCCTTCCTCGATCGCATCGGGCTGGCTGCCGCCGTTGGTGTCGCAAAGGACGACCCACGATGCGCCAGCGCGTGCCGCCACTAGGCAGACCTCGGTGGCGTACTCGCCGTCGCGGGCGAAGCCGTCGAAGAAATGCTCCGCGTCGAAGATGACCTCGCGGCCCATCCCCACGCCATAAGCAACCGACTCCTCGACCATGGCGAGGTTTTCGTTGTTCGTCGTCTGCAGCACGGTCGCCACCTGCCAGGTGTCGCTCTTGCCCACGAGCGTCCACACCGGAGCCTGGCTTTCGACCAGCGCCTTGAGGTTGGCGTCGTCCTGGCACCGCCCGCCCGCGCGCCGCGTCGCGCCGAAGGCGGCCAGCCGCGAGTGGCGGAGCGGCTCTGCCGCGAGGCCGGCGAACAGCTCCTCGTCCTTCGGGTTCGACCCCGGGAAGCCGCCCTCGACATAGTCGAAGCCCAGGCCGTCGAGGATGCGCGCGATGCGCTCCTTGTCCGCGGCCGAGAAAGAGACGGCCGGACCCTGCGCGCCGTCGCGCAGCGTCGTGTCGTAGATGACAATCGGCTTCCGGGCGGACATAAAAAAACCTCCCGACCTTGTTTAGGCCGGGAGGTCCACCGAATCAGCGACGCGCGCTAAGTCGGGGGACCTCCCCGGCTAATCTCGATCGCAATGCCGCGCTGGTTGCGCATGCTGGGTGCAAGGCTAGGACATTCGAGGCGCTGCGCGCATGGGTTTGGCCACCAAATCCGGGTCCACGTGTTGGTGCGGCGTTGACACACCTGGGTCGCGTCCACGTGCGTTCGCGACGAACTGGCGCAGGCGCCATAGTTTTCTCTTGACAAAATCCACAGGGCAGCGTACGTTTTGCGAAACCGATTCGACAATGTCGAACACTAGTCAGAATTAACGAGGGGGTTTCACGGCGATGTACTCGATTCGACAACGTTTCTTGGCTGAAGTCCTGGGCACGGCGGCGCTGGTCCTGGTCGGGCCCGGTTCGGTGATCGCGACCTTGACCCTGGCGGGCAAAGCGGTGCCGGCCGTGACCGAAGCTGACCTGCTGGGGATCAGCTTCGCTTTCGGCTTCATCATCACGGCGCTTGTCTACGCCATCGGCAAGGTCTCCGGCTGCCACATCAACCCGGCGGTGACCTTCGCCCTTGCAGTCACCCGGCGGTTTCCGTGGCGAGAGGTCCCCGTTTACTGGATCGCCCAGTACGTCGGCGCCGCCATCGGCGCATTCGGCATCTGGGGCGTGTTCGGCGCGAACGCCGTGACGTTCGGCATGGGACAGACACATTTCGCGGCCGACGCCTCGACCTCTTATTACCTGCAGGCCGCGCTGGCGGAAGCTGCCGGCACGGGGCTTTTGCTCTTCGCCATCCTCGGCATCGTCGACGGCCGCTCACCGCAGCAGCTGGCCGGCCTGGTCATCGGCGGCGCGGTGGTCGGGATCATCCTGATCTTCGGCCCCGTCACCGGCGCCTCGCTCAACCCGGCGCGCGCTTTTGGCCCCGAGCTCGTGCAGGCGATCGCCGGCGGCTCGACCTTCTGGGCGCAGTACATCCCCGTCTACCTGATTCCCGGCCTGGTCGGAGCGGCCCTGGCGTCATTCGCCTACGACTACCTGGCCAACCCGCGCCACGTCGAGCAGCCGATCGAAGAAGCCGTGTCCCACGAAGAGGCGCCGGCGCACGTCGCTGCCGCGCACTAGCGCACCAAGGAGAGAAAGAATGGCAGTCGAAACCAACCAGATGCGCAAGTTCCTCAACGACCCGGCGAATGTCGTCAAGGAATCGCTTGCCGGCCTGGCCGCCGCGCACCCCGACCTCCTTCGCTATGACCCGGCGGCGCAGATCATCGTCCGCCAGGGCGCGCCGAAGCGTGGCAAGGTGGCGCTCATCTCGGGCGGGGGCTCCGGCCACGAGCCGCTCCACGGCGGATTCGTCGGTCTCGGCATGCTCGACGCGGCGTGCCCGGGCGAGGTCTTCACCTCACCCGTGCCGGGCCAGATGCTCGCCGCGACCAAGGCGGTCGACGGCGGGGCGGGCGTGGTCCACATCGTCAAGAACTACACGGGCGATGTGCTCAACTTCAAGCTCGCGGCCGAGGACGCCGCCGACGAGGGAATCAAGGTCACGGCGGTCGTCATCGATGACGACGTCGCGGTTCAGGACTCGCTCTACACGGCGGGCCGCCGCGGTGTGGGCGCCACGGTGCTCGCGGAGAAGATCGCGGGCGCGGCGGCCGAAAGCGGGGCGGACCTGGCCAAGGTCACCGACACGGTCAAGCGCGTCAACGCGCGTGCACGCTCTTTTGGAGTCGCGCTTTCGTCATGCGTACCGCCTGCGTCGGGCAAGGCGATCTTTGAGCTGCCGGAAGGGCAGGTCGAGCTCGGCATCGGCATCCACGGAGAGCCGGGTCGCCGCCGGGCGCAGCTCGGGCCCGCCAGCGAGATCGTCGACGTGATGGTGGAAGCGGTCGTCTCCGACCTCAAGGCGAAGAAGGGGGCCAAGGTCCTCGCCTTCGTCAACGGGATGGGCGGCACCCCTCTGCTCGAGCTTTACCTTCTCTATGGCGAGGTCGACAAGAAGCTCCGCGCCGCCGGCCTCGAGCCCGTGCGCAACCTCGTCGGCAGCTACATCACATCTCTCGAGATGGCCGGCGCCTCGCTGACTGTGCTCGAGCTCGACGAGGAGCTGACCAGGCTCTGGGACGCCCCTGTCCACACCCCGGCGTTGCGCTGGGGCGCGTAGCGATTAACTTGATCAGCCACAGGGTCATGGACGCGGCCACGATCACCTCCTGGATGCGCGAGATCGATGTCGCCGTCCGCGCCGAGCGCGACCACCTGGTCCAGCTCGACGCGGCGATCGGCGACGGGGACCACGGCACCAACATGGTCAGAGGATTCGAGGCTGTCGTCCAGGCTCTCGGCGCGGATGACGGGTCGCCGCCAGGGAAGCTCCTCGTGCTCGCCGGGCGGACGCTCGTCTCGACCGTGGGCGGAGCCAGCGGACCCCTGTGGGGTTCGGCGCTGCGCAGCGGCGGCCGCGTGCTCGGCGAGCAGATGACGTTCGAGGGCAACCAGCTCGTCGAAGTCCTGTCCGCCGCGCTGGCCTCGGTCAAGGACCTTGGCACCGCGGCGGTCGGCGACAAGACCATGGTCGACGCGCTGGAGCCTGCGGTGGACACGCTTCGCAGCCGTCTGCACGACGGCGTGGCTCTCGACCAGGCGCTCGATGCGGCTGCCGCGGCGGCGGAGGCCGGCATGCGCTCGACCGTCCCTCTGCAAGCGCGCAAGGGCCGTGCTTCCTACCTCGGCGAGCGGTCGGTCGGCCACCAGGATCCAGGCGCCACCTCGACCGCGTTGATCCTGCGAGCTCTGCAAAAGGCGGCCACCAAGGGAGCCTGATGCGCCGGGTGCGCAAAGGTCGCCTGGCTGGACACGAAAGCGTCATGCCCGGGGTGAGCGCCGCCCCAGGCGTGGCCGCAGGCGTGGCTGTAGTGCTGGACCGAGCCACAGGCGGCCGGTCCGGCGTGGTTCCCCGCGCCAAACGCGCGGCGGAGGCAGAGCGCGCCGGCGAGGCGCTGCGGTTGGCGGCCGCGGAGCTGGAAAAAATCACAGCCGACCTCCGGCGTGATGGTCGCCGCGAGGAGGCTGACATCGTCGAGACCGGCGTCCTGATGGCGATGGATCCGATCCTGACCGCGCGGGTGGAGTCGCTGGTCGTCGAGTCAGGCTTGCCGGCAGACTACGCGTTGCGGGCCGGAGCGGACCAGACCGCCGCTGAGCTGGCGGAGGTGGCGGACGCCACGCTGGCTCAGCGCGCCGACGACGTTCGCAGCGTGGGCCGGCGCGCGGCCGCCCATGCGCAGGGGACCGCTCGGGAGGCGACCGAGGGCGTTCTGGTCGCCACCTCGCTCGGTCCCGCGGACGTCGCGGAGTGGGCGCCCAAGGCAAAAGGAATCGCGCTCGCCGCCGGGGGCATCACCGCGCACGCGGCGATCGTGGCCCGCAGCCTGGGCCTTCCGATGGTCATCGGTGTGGGACCGGACCTGCTGCAAATCGCAGATGGGGAGGAGGTCGTTGTCGACGGCGATCGCGGCGTCGTGGTCCGCCGGCCCGACCCCGAGCGAATCGCCCTCGCGCGCAACGACGCCGGTCGTCGCCGCGCGGCTCGCGAGATCGCGATCGCGCGCCGCCTCGAGCCTGCCCAGACCAAAGACGGCCGCACCATTCGCGTGCTCGCGAACGCCTCCACGCATGCTGAGCTGCGCGAGGCGGCGCAGCAGGGAGCAGAGGGTATCGGGTTGCTGCGCAGCGAGCTGCTTTTCCTGGAGGCGGCGGCCTGGCCTGGATTCGACGAGCAGGTGGGCGTCCTGCGCCCCGTGCTTTCTCACCTCGGTGGCCGGGCCGCGACGGTCCGCCTCTTCGATTTCGGCGGGGACAAGACGCCGCCATTCCTGCGCGATACCACGGCGCGCGGGGTCGAGATCCTGCTCGACGCTCCCGGCGCGCTGCGTTCGCAGCTGGCAGCGATCATAGCCGCCGGCGCGGACGCCGAGCTGCGGATCCTGGTCCCGATGGTCACCGGCGCCGGGCAGCTGCAGGCCGTGCGCCGAGCGTTGGACGCGGTCCTCGACGGAAGGCGACGGCCGCAGCTGGGGGCGATGATCGAGACCCCGGAGGCCGCGCTCGACGCGAATGCGATCGCGAAACACGCGGACTTCCTGAGCATCGGCACGAACGACCTGACGCAGCTGGTCCTGGGCCTGGACCGCGAGCAATCGAAAACCGCACCCGTGACCGACGTTCGCGTGCTGCGCCTCATCGACGCCACGGCGCGGGCGGCGCGATCCGCCGGCATCCTTGTCGACGTGTGCGGCGAGGCCGCGTCGGATCCAAAGGCGATGCCGATCCTGGTCGGTCTCGGGATCGACGAGCTCAGCGTGGCCGCGGCGCGCGTGGGCCAGGTGAGGCAGTGGGTGCGAGAGCTTGATTTCGCCGACTGCCGCCGGCGGTCGGACGAGCTACTCGGTCAGTCCGGCCACGCAAGCCGACAGCGCGTCTAACGCCGCCGGCGCGTCCTCGCCATCCGCGTTGAGCCACAACACCGTGCCGCCGGTGGCGCCGAGCGCGAGGACCGCCAGTATGCTCTTCGCGTCGGCGAGCTTGCCGTTGACGGCGACGGTGACCCGAGACCGGAAACGCATTGCGGTCTTGACGAAGTTGGCCGCGGGCCGTGCGTGCAGGGCCACGGTTGCGGGCAAGGCCACCTGGATCTCAGAACTTGCTTGCGCCACGTGCCTCCTCGGCCGCCCTCGCGACGTCCTCGAGCACCTGTCCGGCCGACGACATCACGGCCGCTGCGATCGCGCCCTCGACAAACGGGGCGTCGACCAGCCTGATGTGCCCGTTGCCGCGACCCTCTTCGAGCAGGTGGCGCACGGTGAGGACCGAGCTGCCGAGGTCCGCCAGCACGACCACTCCCTGGCCGCAGTCGGCCCGGCTGATCGCATCCCGGACGGCATCGCCTGTGGTGCCGAGCGTTCCGTCGGGCGCCCCGCCCGCCGGCTCCACGCGGACCTCGTCACCCGCGACCTGGGAGGCCAGCGCCGCGAGGCCATGGGCCAGCTCATAGCTGTGGGAGACCAGTACAATCCCGACCAATCAATCACTCTCCGTTGCTGCCGGCTCAAATTCCGGACGACCGCGCTAGTCTACACTACCGACAGGAATTCAGCAATGCCGAATCCTAACCCAGGCCAAAGAAGGCGTGGATCGATCCAGTCGATCGACCGGGCGACGGCGATCCTGCAGGCCCTCGCCAGCGGTCCACGGCGCCTCGGCGTCAGCGAGCTGGCCGACCGGCTCGGCCTCGCCCGGCCGACTGTCCACGGCCTGCTGCAGACGCTCCAGTCCCACGGTTTCGTCGAGCAGGACCGCCATTCCGACAAGTACCAGCTCGGCCCGGGCTTGCTTCAGCTTGGCTACTCCTACCTCGACCTGAACGAGCTGCGTGCGCGCTCGATCACCTACGCCGACCACCTCGCCACCCGGACGGGCGCCGCGGTTCGGGTCGGCGTCATGCACGGCTCGAGCGTGGTGGTCGTGCACCACGTTTTCCGCCCGGACGCGGCATTCGGGGTGCTCGAGGTCGGCCTCCAGCTTCCGCTGCACGCCAGCGCGCTGGGCAAAGCGGTCCTGGCGTTTTCGCCGCCTCAGGTCCTCGAGGACGTGCTGGCCGAGCCTCTGCCGCGCCTCACCAAGCAGACATTGAACGAGGCTGAGCTCCAGCGCGAGCTCAAGGTCATCCGCGACAGCGGCGTGGCGACCGAACGCGACGAGGCCGTGCTCGGTGAGTCGAGCGTCGCGGCGCCGATCTTCGACCACGGCGGCCAGGCCGTCGGTGCGATTGGAGTCGTGGATTCAACAGAGCGGATCTTTCCGCGCGGCCTTGCGCGTGGGCTGCCGGCCGCGCTGGGCGAAGCCGCGCGTGGCGTGTCGCGCGAGCTCGGCGCGCCGCGCTGGCCGCACGCTGCCGAGGCCTGAGCAAGAGTTATCTTCTCCGCCATGGCGGAGCCGCAGGCGACGGGTCTTTTGGTGGAGTGTCGCGACGAGCCGGGCGTGCTGTACCGCGTCGCCGAAGCGATCTTCAGGCACGGCGCCAACATCACGTATGTCGCTGGAGGCGCGCGGCGTGAGGCGATCGCGGAGCTGCAGCTCGAGGTGTCAGGGGCTCCGGACCGGCAGCGCCTGATCGCCGATCTCGAAGCCGTGCAGGGTGTGACGCGAGTGGGCGTCGTCCCGACCTTCCAGATGATCTACGGCAAGCGTGTGATCGTGATCGGCGGCGGGGCGCAGGTCGGCATGGTGGCGCAGGGCGCGATCTCCGAGGCGGACCGCCACAACATCCGCGGCGAGCGCATCTCCGTCGACACGATTCCGCTCGTCGGCGAGGAGCAGCTGGCCGACGCCGTGCGTGCGGTTGCGCGGCTGCACCGGGCGCGAGCCCTGGTGCTCGCGGGCGCAATCATGGGTGGGGACATCAGCAACGCGGTGCGTGAGATCCGCGAGGCGGGGATTCTCGTCCTGTGCACCAGCATGGCAGGCTCGGTGCCCGGCGCCGCGGATGTCGTGGTGAGCGACCCGGTCGAGGCCGGTGTCATGGCCGTGATGCTGATTGCCGACACCGCGAAGTTCTCGATCGAGCACGTGCGTGGCCGCCGCTTCTAGCGACGGCCACGTTTCCGCGCATGACTAGAGCTTGTCGTGCGGCGAGTACGGGTCGGTCTTCGGGCCGCACACCGGATCGTGCGGCGAGTAAGCGTCACCACAAACCTGCGGCTGCACGTTCGTGACGAGGGTCCTGTCGTTGGCGATGCCGCGGGTCTGAACGCTGACGCCGAAGACGTACCAGGTGGTCAGCGCGAGCGCCAGCACGGCGAGCACGGCCAGGGCCAGCGCGATCGGACGGGACGGGACGGTGCGGAATCCTTGTCGAATCTCCATCGCTTTGCCCTCCTTAGAGGCTGTTGCCCGGCGGGGGCCAGGCGATGGCGTCAAGCTATGTGGCCTGCCAGCACCGGACCAGCGGGCAATGGACCCGATCAGGTACCCGTGCCGGTACCCGTTTTTAGGAGTTCAATACCCCGTAAGTTGGCCACCACACCTGCAGAGCAGACTTCTATTCGGCTGAGCCCTCGCGAGCTGGAGGTGGCGGGCATGGTCGCGGAGGGCCTGACCAACCGCGAGATCGCCGCCAGGCTCTTCATCTCGGAGCGAACGGCAGACGGTCATCTCGAGCACATAAGAGAGAAGCTCGGGGTCAACACGCGGGCGCAGGTGACCGCGTGGGTGGTTCGCCGAGAATCGGCGCCGATCGCGATTCCGGCCCCCCCGCCCGCAGTCGTCGTCCCACGAAGATGGGCCTTCGCGCATCCACGAGCGTGGCTGGCCGCTGCGCTGGTTCTGGCGCTCCTTGCGGCCGGGGTAGGTGTGCTCCGACTGACCGCGCCGCCTCCTCCGATCATCCACACGGTCGCCGGGTCCCAGTGCGCCAAGCAGGTTTACCCCGGCGGATGTTATGGCGGCGACAACCAGAGAGCGCTGGGCGCCCAGCTGGCACGTCCGACCTCGGTCGTCGTCAACCGCAAAGGCGTCATGTACATCGCCGACTACGGCAACCACCGGATCCGGAAGGTGGACGGCGGTGTGATCACGACCATCGCCGGTGGGGGTAAGGACGATCTTGTGGACGGCAAGCTGGGTATTTCCGTTTCAAGCGAATCGCTTGGCTACGCCAGCGCGGTCGCGGTCGACGGTCAGGATCGGCTGTATGTGCTGACCAGCCGCGATAGCGTCCTCGAGGTTTGGCGGATCGACGAGAACGGCTTCATGCATTCAATAGTGGCGGTGGGTCCTTCGGACATCACCATCAACCGGTTCGCGCCCAACCTTCCGGTAGGAGGGCTGGCGATCACCAAAGAGGGTGTGCTGTTCATCGCCGACAGGACGGGCAACCGTGTCATGAGATTCGATGGCAAGACTTCGACCTACGCCGGCACCGGCGACGTCCTGGGAGATGGAGGCGCCGCCACGAGTGCCCAGCTGAGCTGGCCGATCGGTCTGGCGCTGGACAAGGACGAGAACCTGTACGTCGCAGACACGGGCAACAACCGGATCCGGAGAGTGGACCACGCAAAAGGAACCATCACCACGGTCGTCGGGGGAGCCGGCGAGTTCGAAGGCAACAGCGGCGACGATGGCCTGGCCAAGGACGCACTCGTCAGCTTTCCCTTCGATGTCGCGGTAGCACCCGACGGCACGATCGTCTTTGCGGATACTGGAAACCACAGGCTGCGGGCGGTCACGCCTGGCGGAACGATCCATGCGCTGGCCGGCACAGGTCGCTGGGGCTTTTCCGGTGACGGATCGCCTGCCTCTCAGGCGGAGCTCGACGGACCTGAAGGGGTAGCCCTGGATTCGAAGGGGAATCTATTCATCGCTGATACCGAGAACCAGCGCGTCCGCGAGATACCCAACCTGTTTGGTTCGGCATGAGAAGGGCTCTGGCTGCGGTGATCGTGTCCGGGCTGGCCGCGGTCGCTTGTCAGGGCGTGGAGGAGGCGGCATCACGGCCGGACATCATCATCACCAGCGACTTGCCCGTGTCGGCGTACAACGCCGGCGAAATACTTGCGCTCGAGCAAGCAATCGGGTTTGCCATCGGCCAGCAGCCCACCATCGAGGGTTACAAGCTCGCCTACTGGTCTCTCGACAACTCGCTGGGCGCACAACACAGCCAGGTGCGGGGCCGCGCAAACGTCAGGCGCATGATCGCGAACCCGAGGGTCCTAGGCATGGTCGGCCCCCACTCGTCATTCATCGCCGCGGTCGAGATGCCCGAGGCGAACGTCGCTCACCTGGCCATGGTCAGCCCTACAACCACCGGTTCCTGTCTCACGGTGGCCGAGCGGCCTTGCAGTCCAACCGCTGCCTCGCTCCGCCCGAGCGGTTCGAACAATTACTTCCGGATCACGCCACGCGATCCACTTCAGGGCAAAGCTATGGCCAGCTACGCCGCCACGAAACTGGGGGTCCGACGGGTGGCTGCGTTCAATGAGTCCGGATCGGAGGGCACACTCTACGTCAACGAGTTTGCAAAGGAGCTCGCGCTGCATGGCGGTGCGCTTGTCTATCAGCAGACTTATGACGAAACTCCAGACAATTTCTCGGCCTTCATGACCCAGGCGAAAGCCAGCGGTGCGGATGCGGTATATGCGGTGGCTGACTGGAGCCAAAACACGTGCCAAGCCGCGGTTCAGATGAACGGAATCATGCCTGGTGCGATTTTTCTGGCCACGGACGGCATCACGTTGAACGACGACTGCCTGGCCGACCTCGGCTCCAGCCCCCCGCAGGTGTGGGCTACCTACGGTTACGTCGACCCGACGACAAGTGCCGATCCCGTGGTCAAGAAGCAAGTCGCCGATTACCGCAAAGCGTATCCAAAGGAATCCGATATCGGGCCCTACGTCTTCGCCGCATACGACAGCGCGCGAATCCTGATCGATGCGATCACGCGCGCCATCAAAGCCAATGGCGGCAAGCTGCCGAGCCGTCCGCAGGTCGTGTCTGCGCTGGCCCAAACCAAAGATTTTGTCGGTGTTACCGGAACGTATTCGTTTGACGAGAACGGCGATGCGATGTCACCGATGATGTCCGTCTACAGGGTTCATGGCGGCCGTTGGGAGTTCGTCCAGGTCCATAAGTTCGGAACGCCTTAGAGCGCGAGTGTCTTGACGCTGATCGCCATCGTCCCGGTGGCTGAGCCGACATAGACTCCGCGCGTCGGCGCCGCGTCCGTGTAGTCGCGTCCCACCGCGAGCCGGACATGATGCTGGGTGGTGCGCACCGGATGTGTGGCGTCGAATCCGATCCATCCCCGCCCGGCGACCCATGCCTCGGCCCACGCATGGGACGCGGTTGTCGCTGTCTTCTCACCCGGGAAATGGATGTAGCCGCTCACGTAACGCGCCGGCACGCCCATGGCTCGCGCCACGGCGATGAAGAGATGCGCGAAGTCCTGGCACACGCCGGCGCGCAGCGTCAGGACCTCGTCGACAGCGCTGTAGACGTTGGTCACCGTGCGGTCGTACGTGAAATCGCGGCTGATGGCGAGCGTCAGCTCCTCCAGCGCTTGCTCGAGCGACGCGGGCGACGCTGGATCGGTGATGGCGTAACGGCGCGCGAGCTCTCGAACGCCGTCGACCTCTCTTACCGGCGAGCGAAAGCGAAGGAAGTCGTGCACCAGCTCCTCGCCCGGGTCCGCATCCAGCGCGATGCCGGTTTCCACTGTGGAGCGGCTGATGATGCTCAGGCCCGAGTGCGGGCGGACCAGGTTGAAATAGTGCACATGGTTGCCGAAGCCGTCCATGTAGGTGCGTGCTTTCAAACCGTGGCTCAGCTCGAGCTTGAAATCGAGGCATCGCTGGCCGTTGCCGTCCATCGGCCGCAGCCGGACCTCCATCACCGTCTCCGCGATTGGGCCTGAATACCGGTAACGCGTGCTGTGGACGATCTCCAGCTTCATCGTTCGCGAACCTGCTGCTGCTGTTGAGGCATGCCGCGCCCTTCTTCGCCTTTCACCGAGGCCGGCACGGTGCTCGGATGGAAGTACGTCTCGCGCAAGGCGGTCTCCAGCAGGCGCAGCAGGGCGCGGCACTCCGCCTCGAACTCGAGCGGATGCTCGCCGATCGACTCGGTGTTCCCCTGCTGGTACATGCTGTTGAGCTTGCTCAGCAGGCGCAGGGGCTTCGAGCGTTTTGACTTGCCCTCGATCCTCGCGACCGCCTCGAGCGCGGTGTCCGTCGC
>Ga0209376_1002303_pt1 | contig 18242 bp, 16 predicted proteins | sample GraSoiAngelo_134_FD_185891 | JGI IMG/M metagenome (GOLD analysis project Ga0209376, IMG submission 185891) | Grasslands soil microbial communities from the Angelo Coastal Reserve, California, USA - 14_0929_05_30cm (SPAdes) (version 2) | ecosystem: Environmental > Terrestrial > Soil > Grasslands ... | reverse complement strand
AGCCATGATGCTGGCGAGTGTAAGAGAACACAAAGTGCTGTTGGTGGCGCGCGGATAAGAATGAACGAGAGGATGGTCCGGCGAGCCCCACCCGGTGCTGGCACATTGGAGTCTGGTTCAGGGCTCGCGCCTAGTCTTCTGAGACAGATGGTCCTAGGCTTGTTTTGGCGTCTCTGTTTGTGTTGATTCCTTCTTCCTTCTCCGGAACGGGTTCCGCATCATAATTCACCTGGCATGTCTATGCGGGTCGCGAGCTATAGGCGTTTTGGGAAGTAGAGGCTGTTTCAATCTTTGATCAGCGAAAAAACCGTATTATCAACGATTTTGTCTATTTTGTTCAGCTTCTCTCTGGCTGATTGGGGCTTCGACTGGAGAATTCTAGCCTGTTAAAACATCAACAAGAGAGGGCTATCGGGCGTTCGATGTCTGAGCGGCTGGACATGCAACGGCTCAAAGCAGAGTATGTGGCACGCAGAGCGAAACTCGTGGCCCTTGGAGAGTCGTTCGTCATACTCGTGCTGGTGCTGGCGCTGAGTCTGGAGTATGAGAATAACCTGTACATGCAACAGTGGGTCACGCGGAACTTTTGGCCAGCCGCATGGCTACTCAACGGGACGCTGGTAGGGGTGATGAGCGGACTCCTTGCAGGCTGGACACTCGCCACATGGCAGGGACGAAGATCAAGAGAACAGAAGATACTAGACGACCTGAGGAAGATAGTCTAACGACCGCTACCGCGCCTGGTTCCCAGGCGTACAAGAAAAAGTATCCAGGTAACCCGTCCTTCGTAGCCGCTTCGATGTCGCCACAAAATGGCTCGGTCGAACAAAAAGCCCAAGGTGGGTCTGGAATGCGAAGGTGGATCGTTCCAATGGCCTTTCTTCTGCCCTTCACGATAAGATCTATTCCCGAGATTCTTGCTGGACCCTATCCAATTGGTTACGATTCGATTGCATCCTACATTCCGGTCATGCGCGACTGGGCCGCTGGGAACTTTGCGAGCCAGCCAAGCATGATGGTAGGGGGTCCCCTGGTATTTGCGGTACTTGCTTCATTGTATGGGCTCACGGGAATTGATCCGATATTCATTGTGAAAGTAGCGGGGCCGATTGTCTATGGTGTTCTGGGTGTTTCCGAGTACATGTTTGCGAAGAAGTATCTACTTTGGGATTACAAGAAGTCGATATCGTTTGTTCTGATCGCGTCGATTTACTTCGTTTCACTTCGTTTGTCTTGGGACCTGTTGCGGAACACGCTCGCAATGGCTTTTCTTTTCCTGTCCTTGGTTTTGTCGAAGGACCTCCGAACGAGGAGGAATTCGATCACTTTCTCCGCACTTTCTTTGGTTACCACAGCGACTCATGTGTTCACTGGATCGCTACTTGCGGTCCTCGTGGGTCTGCAGTCTGCAAGACACGTCGACTTCCGCAAATCCCTACTCACGCTTGTACCATCAGTCGGTTGGATATTGTCGTCTTTGGCCTTGTTTCAAGCGACCGGAATCGAGCTGGTTTCGATCAGTGGACAGCCCAGACAGTTGGTGAATGCGTATGCCTTCGCGTTGTATGCGTTTATCCCAATAATCCCCGTTGCAGTAATCGGGGCTCGCGCGCGTCTTCCGATTGTCAGCAGAAATTGGATCCTACTCTGTATGGCCGGCTTCGTTGCAAGTACAACTCCGATATTTTCAATCTCCTCACAACTCATTTGGCCGGAAAGATGGACTTTCATGCTCCTCTTTCCACTTGCCAGCCTAGCCACAGAGGGTTTCTTCCGTCTTCAGAAAGTCCGGTGGCGGACAACTCTTCCAAGAATATCATTGGGCTACGTCTGGCTTCTTGTTCTCCTGATACTCGCCGCTACCTACATTTCGCTTCCAGCCCGCGAGGCAATGCCATACTACCAATTTGTCACGCCCACTTCAATGCTTCAGAGCACTGTTCCAGCTGAAGACAGTCAAAGTGTAGCCAGCGCCTTCCAATGGCTATCAACCCACGCACCTAGCAATTCCGTGATAGTTACCACGGACGTGATGTATGGATGGTCAAGAGAATACTTCACAGGACAATCAACCGTCCTCTGGTTCCATTCGGGATCCTCCCTACAGGACGCACTTTCCACAGTAATGGCCGACCACTACTCAATGATCTATACGGTATGGTGGGCAGATGGACAAGGATGGTACGGAAACCCGACTGTTCCGTCCGGATTTCAAGAAATTCATCAATTCGGACAGTTTGGGGTCTTTCTGCTGATCAACCAATGAGGTTTGTCTGGTAACACAAATATGAAAACTCCACCGGAAGCGATTCGAAAAAAATCTAGGATGGAGCCTGCGCCCAAGGAGAGATCATAGGTTGGCGGTCTTAGTGATCGGCGGTTCCGGATTCATTGGGAGCACGGTCGTTCAGGCACTTACGCGCAACAACTTAGAGGCGGTCAGTTACGATCTTATTCACACGGATGTTGCTGGACCGCAGAGAAGTTGGATCCGCGCTGACATTCTGGAGATGCAGTCAGTTGAAAGGGTCTTCTTCGAATACGATATCGACGCAATTGTGCACTTAGTGGGCCTGCCCGCAATCGACCAGTGTCAGAAGAACCCGCATTTCAGTTTCCTTCTGAACGTCATGTCCGTTCAGAACACACTAGAAGCCATGAGAATGGCTGACATTCGCAAGATCGTCTTTGCCTCTTCCGCCACGGTGTACGGAAGCAACAGCGAAAGGCCGCTCAGCGAGACCGATCGATCACATCCAACAACCACATACGGTTGGCACAAGCTGATCGCCGAGAATACCATCGCATCTTATGCAGAAGCTTACGGACTGCAAAGTACGATACTCAGACTCTTCAACGTCTACGGGGGGAACCCAAAGCTAGGAAAGGAAATTATCTCCATTTTCATAAAGCGAGGCCTCCAAAACCAGCCACTTGTCGTAAGGGGTGCAGAGAAGTTTCGAGACTTCGTTCACATTGAGGATGTGGCGGAATCCGTTGCCCGCGCAATCCAAGGAAACAACAGGGCAAACTCGATAGTAAACATTGGAAGCGGCACGAAGACCACTCTCAAACAGGTGGGGCTGATAGTCAACTCGTTTTTCCCCAAGAGCAAAGTCATCGTTGAAGATGCGCCTGACGATGGCACCGGTCTTGTTGCAAATGTTAAGGCTGCCAAGGAAACGTTGGGATTCGTAGCCCGATCCCCCAAGATCGGAATCACGGATCACATCAGAAAATACGCCGATAGCCAACCAAGAGGATTGTGAGTTTGAAGATTCCGTTCGCAAAACCACTCTTCTCGGAAGCAGACGAAGACGAAATCTTCGCCAACATCAGGACGGTCCTACGATCCGGCTGGCTAACCTCAGGCAAGAACGTCGAATTGCTGGAAAACGAATTTACCGAGCTAATTGGGACCAAACACGCCGTAGCCGTCAACTCCTGCACAGCGGGACTCCACTCTATACTAATGGCGCTGAAACTGAAACCTTCAGACGAAGTGATAGTTCCAAGTAACACGTTCGTAGCGACCCCCAATTCGATCCTCTACACGGGTGCAAAACCAGTTTTCGCGGATTCAGATCCCGACACGTTCAACTTATCCCCCGAAGACGTTTCAGAAAAAATAACTCGGAGAACCAGAGCGATAATCGCCGTACATCTTGCAGGAAATCCCTGCGATATGGCTGCACTGTCAGAAGTCGCTGACGAAAACAACCTTACCCTCCTGGAAGACTCTGCCCACGCTCACGGCGCGAAGTTCCAAGGACAGAATTGTGGAACATTTGGACTGGCAAGTGCCTTCAGCTTCTACGCCACCAAGATAGTCACCTCTTGCGAAGGCGGAATGGTCACAACCGATGACCAGAAGATTGCAGAGTCCGTAAAGAGGATTCGGAATCAAGGTCGCGGAGGCTACGGTCCTCTGGAGATTACAGAGCTAGGACACAATTACAGAATGTCCGACGTCCACGCAGTTATCGCTAGGAACCAGCTAGGACATCTCGAAAGTTTCATTGCTGAAAGACAACACATCGCCGAGAAGTATGAGGACTTCCTATCCAACACAAAGTGGATCAAACCTCAACGGGTCAGCAACCACGATGTTTGCTCGTATTACGTTTACCTGCTAAGGTTATCGTCAAGCGCACCCATCCCTCGAGATGAACTAGCCAAGAGGCTAGGCAACGAAGGGATCGGCACTAGTATCCTCTACCACCCAGCACACCGACAACCACTATACAAGCAGATATTGGAGAAGGACCCCGCCTGCCCGGTTGCCAGCCAGCTGGGCGAGACCACCCTGGCTCTTCCGATGTTTAATGGAATGAGTGAAGAGCAGTTCAGCTACATCCAGACGAAATGGAATGACGCAGTTGGACTGCGTGCGGAGCAGTATGCAACTTCAAGATAGCCTACTAGCTCTCAGTCCGGAGAGCCGAAAGGCAATGATTACCCAACTGTTCATTCTCAACGAAGAGCACGCACTAGGCAAATTCAGAGGCGACTGCAATGCTGCAACGAAGCAACTGATAGATGCACTTGAAGATGATGCAGAAAGGACAATATCCGATGAGGAGTCAATATCACAACTCGCCTTCGATCAGATTTCGGGAAAAGCTTCGGCGCTTGTCGTGGGCCAACCAGCTTCATGGGACTCGAAACAATTCGGGCGTTCAATGGGAAAATTGACCTTGGCGTTATTCGACCCCGATGTCCAACGACCAGACAGGGAAGACATTCTTCGGAACATCGTTAGGAGACTAAATGCTCAGATGTTGGCCGCGCGGGTTAGTCTCCGAGATATCAATACAGTGCAGGCGCTTGAAGACATGGGTGCAGTCCTTACTGACGTACTGTTGACGTTCAGATTCGACCTTCTTCGGATGGAGCTTCCTCAGCCCTCGAGCAGCTCAGACATTGGTTTCGCCAAAGCGAGCGACGAGCTCGACCTTCGGCGGTTAGGAAGAACCGTTTTTTCAATCGATAGATTCCATGGCGATCCGGGGCTTCCGAAATCCAAAAGTGATCTTGCCTACGAAGAATGGGTCGCGAATAGCCTTCATGGTTTTGCAGACGCTGTGATTGTTGCTAGGAGACAGTCGAGAGTTGTCGGATTCATCACTTGCAAGATCGACCGAGTTGGTGACGTACTCGAATTTGGCGTAATAGACCTCGTTGGCGTAGACTTCCCCATTGCCAACAATGGTGTGGGACGACAGCTTGTGGCATCAGCACTTCAGTGGTTCAAACCCAAAGTTAGATCGGTCTACGTCGGAACCCAGGCTTCGAATACCCGTGCGGTTCGCCTCTACGAGAAATCTGGATTCTTGCACGTGAACTCGGAAGCGACCCTTCACCTATGGCGCAACTCTTTCAACGAGAGGGTCATTCGATGAGCTCCGAGCCCAAGACGCTTGTCATTGTTCCAATCCACAACGAGGAAGAGAACATCGCAGGAGTCATTCGAGAAATCCAAACAAAAGCGGCCAACTGCGACATTCTTGTAGTCAACGACGCCTCGTCCGATGATGGCTCAAGGGTTTCGAGAAAACTGGGAGTCCCGGTACTTGACCTGCCTATCAACCTCGGAATCGGTGGCGCTGTTCAGACCGGCTTCATGTTTGCACGAATGAAAGACTACGATATAGTAGTGCAGGTTGATGGGGACGGACAACATGACCCTAGCTTCATTCCTAATCTAATAGCCCCAATAACCAGTGGACAGGCAGACATTTCGATTGGTTCCCGACGGCTGTACAACAACAATCCTTCGCCCTCGATTACCAGGCTCGTGGGAATTCGCTTCTTCTCATGGATGACCTCTACTCTGACATCAGCGTCCATATCTGATTGTAGCTCGGGCTTTAGAGCTCTCAACCATAGGGCGTTCACTCTGTTTTCCAACGAGTATCCAACGGACTTTCCAGATGCTGAGGCGCTAATTTCTGCTCATAGGGCAGGACTGAGAATCTGCGAGGTTCCAGCGAAGTTTAGACAAAGAGACCGTGGCAAGAGCAGTCTTCGCCCCTCGCGACTAGTCTATTATCCGTTCAAAGAATCATTCTCGATCCTCGTGAAACTGACGACAAAGAAAGGTGTCACTACGTGAGCAATGCCCTAATCCTGGCCACTCTCGCTGGAATCGCCATTCTTACATGGGTCCTCTTCTTGTACAGAAGAGGGAAGCTGAAGGAGGACCATGCCCTCCTTTGGATTGCAGTATCAGTTTCAGTGATTCTGTTATCGACATGGACTGCCCTTCTAGGAATAATAAATGGAGTAGTTGGCGCGGCAAGGTCATCCGATGTTGTGCTGGCAGCTTTCGTGGCATTCCTTCTAATTGTAAGCATCTACTATTCTGTGCGAATCTCAGGTCTTGAACGTCAGAACAAGAGAATCGCACAGGAACTTGCCATAATGAAGCTGTCAGGTGACCGCCCAGTTCCTGTGGAACAAAAGGAGAACATCTGAGAGGCAGCTTCACTGCAATGAGAACGTGCATCATCTCTCAGTACTATCCCCCTGACCCAGGCGGAGCTGCAACCAGAGCCAGAAACCTTTGCGACTCGCTTACCGGCTCCGGACACAAAGTGGTCGTTCTTACCGCCCAGCCACACTATCCGGATGGTCCTTCGCGACACAAACTTCCTCAAGTGTCAAATGAAGGGGAAATGGTGACTGTAATTCGAACCCCAATTCTTCCATTTGCTCATTCTGGCGCATGGAGAAGGTTCTTGCTTTATTCCTTCTTCTCGATTACCGCGACTTGGTTTGCTCTTACCAAAGTTCGAGCCGCGAGAGTTGTTTGGTGTATTGCTCCGAACTACTTGTCCTTCCTACCCGGATTCGCCATGCAAATGGCCCACCACACGAAGACTGTGCTCGAAGTAGTCGATCTCTGGCCACAAGCTCTCATAACTAGCGGCTATGTCTTGAGTGGCATTGTTGCAGCCATAATCCAAAGCTTCTGTAACACGTGTTATAGATGGTCTGATTGCATTACCACTCTTACAGGAGACATGTCGAAATCGATCCGGCGAACAGGGATCGACGCAAGCAAAATCGTTATCATGCCAAATGCAGTCGATCAAATGACGATAGGACTTGGAAGAGTCTCGTCGCGCCGCCCTCCACACTACGAGGGTAAGTTTGTCGTCATGTACTCAGGAAATATTGGACCGATCTATGATTTCGATGTGATACTTCAAGCTGCTCGCAAACTCGTCAAAGATTCGAAGGCTCTTTTCGTTATACGTGGGTCGGGCGAGGGAGTGCCCGAGATCACCAAAAGGGCACAGCTTCTCGCTTGTTCTAACACTCTCCTCAAGTTCGAAACATCTTCAAGAAAGGAAGCTCTCCAAGAGACTGCTTGGGCCGACGTTTGTGTATTACCGCTCAAGAAAGGATACTCTGGGGCCGCTTCTTACCCTATGAAACTTCTCGAATATCTTGCCCTTGGAAAGCCAGTCATCGCGCTCGCTGACGGGCCAATTGCTACACTAGTTTCCAGTGCTGAGGCAGGGTTAGTCCTTTCTCCCGGGGATAGTGATGGGCTAGCAGACTCAATTGCTAGACTCCAGAGCGATCCGGATTTGCTGCGACAACTGGGATCTAACGCAAGAAAAGTGTCGGAAGACTTCGCTCCTGAGCACTTTGACCGGATCACCTCAGAGGTTCTGAATTTCGTAGTAGGCGAAAGATCATGAAGCGCACAAATAGAGAAGATGAAGTGAAGAAAACACTAGTAACGGGCGGAGCTGGCTTCATAGGTTCACACCTTGTTGCTGCGCTTCTGGACAACGGTTATGCCGTTAGAGTTGCGGACAATCTCTGTCGAGGTTCTCTCGAAAACCTGCAAACAGTCATGGGCCGCATCACCTTTCATCATACTGACCTAACTGACTATTCATCCTGCATCAAAGTGACTTCCGGAATGGATTACGTCTTTCACCTCGCTTCACCCGTAGGTGGGATCCAATTCATCAGCAAACAGAATGTCGCCAACTTGAGGCCTGCTTTAATCATGCATGCGAATATGCTTGAAGCCTCGAGGGCGAATAATGTTAGGAGATTTCTTTTTGCGAGCTCAGCCTGTGTCTACTACGACAAGAAATCTGGGCTTAACGCGTTTGCAGAAAGTGATGCTTTCCCTGCGAATCCTCCCACAACCTACGGTTGGGCCAAAATAGCAGGCGAAAAACTCTGCAGAGCGTACTATGATGACTACGGTCTCAAAACCTCAGCAGTTCGAATTTTCAACTCGTATGGAGAGCATGAAAACCTCGACCCTCAATGGTCTCACGTTATTCCTTCGTTGATCCGAAAAGCCATTCGATACCCCAACGAAGACTTTAGCGTGTTTGGAGACGGGAGCCAAGAAAGAGCGTTTCTTTACGTTAGAGACTGCGTGGAAGGAATAATGAGAATAATCGAGACCATAGGCGATGGCTCAGCAGTAAACTTGGGCGGGAAAGAACTTGTTACCATCAGTTCCCTAGCGAAAGATATCATAGAGATCTCCAAGAAGAAAGTACCGATAACTTACGACCTCAAAGGTCCACGAGGAGTGAACCGTTATTGCGCAAACCTCAAACTCTTGCAGGAGAGGGTCGGGTGGGTCCCTAATACTCCATTGAAAGTCGGGCTCTCCAAAACCTATCAATGGATTGACGGGAAGTTGCGGGGGAACGAGAATACCAACCACCGACTCCTGAGCGCAACTCCAATGCATAGAATACCATCGGAGCCTAAGGAGGCAACCGTCAGTTGAGATGGAATGGAAGGAAAGTCCTGATTACAGGAGGTGCCTCGTTCATAGGCAGTCACCTAGTAGAAAGGCTGGTTCAAAGACAAGCGGAGGTCAGAGTGGCGGACAACTTCTCAAGCGGAACGACTGAGAATCTTTCTCAGATCCGCAACCACATCGAACTCGCAAATGGGGACTTAAGAGACAAGGAGTTTGCTGACAAAATGATGGATGAGATGGACGTCGTATTTCACCTCGCTGCTTGTCACGGAGGCAGAGGTTACATCTCCAGTCATGGAGCGGATTGCTCTTCCAACATGGTTCTCGATGGGGTCGTGTTTGATGCAGCTCGGAGAGCAAGTGTAAAGAAATTGTGTTTTGCAAGTTCTGCCTGCGTTTATCCCAAGACCCTTCAATCCGCCCAGAACAACGGGGGCAAAAGGAAGGTCTACCTTTCAGAAGAAATGGCTGATCCCTTCGTTGAAGGCAGAGCCTTTGCAGATGAGGAATACGGATGGGCAAAACTCATGGGCGAAATGAGTCTTCGCGCTTATCACGAGCAATATGGATTGAAGGGCGTAAGTTGCCGACTATTCACGGCTTACGGGCCTCGAGAGAATGAAACGCACGCGGTCGTAGCCCTTATTGCAAAAGCATACATTGGAATGGACCCTTACCAAATCTGGGGCACCGGAGAACAGGACCGTAACTTCACTTACGTAGATGACGTCGCGGAAGGACTAATCAGGGCCACCGAAAAGATCGACGATGCTTCCCCAATCAACATTGGTACAGAGCACCATCTCAAGATAATCGACCTTGCACGGATGATCTTCGAGCAAATGGATTTCAAACCACGAGCGATAAAATTTGACACATCAAGTCCAGAAGGAGTTTTTAGCAGAGCCGCAGACTTGACCAAGGCGAAACAACTGCTCGAGTGGGAACCAAAGACATCGGTTGATGAAGGGCTAAAAAGAACCATAGATTGGTACACCACAACGCATTCACCTGACGATGTAAAAAGAAATCTAGATAGAACTCTCTTCGAACGCTGAGTTAACAGCTAGCGGACTTATTGCAAGCCAGTTTTCTCATCAGAACTATGAATTTCATTACACCGACTGAATTCCAAGTGTGACAACAATGAAGCTTACCTCGCTAGTCTTAGTGACGTTAATTCTGGCCAGTCTTGTAATTTCTGTCCACTCATTGGATGTGTCCTCAAGCAACTTCTGCATTTGCGCGGGTCACGAGTCGCTAGCTGGATGGTCTGTGACCGATGCAAGCGTAAACGCAACCCTTGACAATATTGACTTCCAGGAAGGAAACGCTTCTTTGAGCGTGAGTCTTCAGAACGAGACAAGAGCGTCGGGAATTGCGTTTGACATTGGAACTGGCACTACGGTTTCCAATGACACAATCTTGATCCTCTGGGTCAAGATTCTAAACGTAAGCCTGATTAGATCACTTTACCTGCAAATCGGAGACTCGAACCGGAATTGGAGACAATATAACGACACTGCGACCAGATTTGCCCTGGAGACCAGCAATTGGACACGAGTTGCGATTCAGCTATCCAGTTATGTGTATCAGGTCAACCAATTTAACGCGAGTTCAGTTCGGTACTTTTGGTTTGGGACATTTGACGGTGGAGCAGCTTATAGCCAGACTTTCTGGATTGACGACATAATCCTGCAAAGCGCCTCCGCAGGGTCAACCGAAACTTCCAGCTTTGATGTCCTTTCCACAGTGAGTGCAGCATTCTGGGTAATAGCAGTGTATGCACTTGTTCTACCGTTTGGGATTGCAATTTCTGATTTCCTCAAACTACCCTCGGCGATGGGCCAAAAGCGAAAACTGAGTTTGCTCCCTTTGCAGATTTCCCTTGGAATGGCGACTGTCATCATTCTTGACTTGGTTTCGAGCCTCGTGAGAATCGATCCTTTCGTAGTTGTTGGATTATGGATCTCGGCCACTACAATTGTAGTTGTAACTCGACTCCGATCATTCCTGAAGACAAAACGAAAAGGCGAAAGTCTAATCGATCTTCACACATTACGAATCAACTGGGACTGGGGCGTTGTCGTAGGTCTCAGCTTTACCACCTATCTCTTTTCTCAGGTCGCTAGCACCCTAGGATGGGCTCCACCTAACGACTCCATTAGGCATGCGATGTACGTTTCGCTCATCTTGTCTAACCTCCGCACAACCACCTCATACCTGCCGATATCTCCGGTTCCGCTCAATTTCTGGAGTTATCCAAGAGGATTCTACGGCCTGCCATCTTCTTTGTCTTTTGTGTCGGGAATTTATCCCGGTCAATCAATACTCATTGTAGGTGCGGCAATCGTCGCACTCATTCCTCCACTATTCTACACAACAACATTGATGCGCACACGTTCAATTATCGCAGCCATCTTTTCGTTCATCCTGACATTTCTTCTACCTGGCGCGGCAGTTTACGACGCTTGGAGTCCCAGCCACGATCTCCTTTTGGGGGCGTTTCTAGTAGCGACCTACCCGTCGATGATCGGCAACCTGATTCTGTTGACCATGTTCGCGATCATCGTTGTGTTTGACGATTTCGGCCCAATCAGAGTTAGATCAACCTACTGGCTCCCGATCTTTCTGTTGCTCACTGTGGTGCTCGCGTTCACTTACTACTCATACGTAGTCTTTCCAATCGCATTCCTTGTCCTAAGAGTACTGTTTTCTCAGGGCCGAGCCTATGCCAAGAAGAACGGCAAGTTACCATTCATTATGATTGTCCTTGCACTTGTCATCGTTTTTCTCGGGATTGCGATTGAAACTCGCAGCTATGCCATAACCCACTTCTCACTCAGACCGGACCTACAGTACCAAATATCTCAGAAACTTAACCCGTTGGCTCCAGGGTCGCAATATCTAATCTATGCCTTCTTGGTTGTAGCCACAGGGAGTCTTGCCCTTTCCACGCGACTGTTATCCGAGCCTCCAAACTACAAAAATTATGCAGCTGAAGTTTTCTTTGGAATGATGTTATTTTTCCACATCCTCGACTTATCAAGCGAGTCCCTTCATTCGTCTCTCTTTTGGATGACAAACTCAAACCGATCGTTGATGGTTCTTTATGGGCTCACTTACATCTTAATTCCGATTTACCTTTGGCGATTTTTTTCCCACCCTCCGGTGCGAATTCAAACTCTACTTCCGTGGCGGCGGAGTTTTCCGTCTGCGAGATTTCTAGGAAAAATCGGCGGCCTCTTCCTTCTTTTCCTAGCCTTTTCTCCAATGATATTTGCGATTTACAATTACACTCCGAGTCCACTGAGACCAGATATTCTGCAGGTGCCTCGGACTGACGACAACTATCTCGCGTGCCAGTGGCTCGCCGAGAATGTGCAAACCAACCAATTGGTTTTAAACGATCTAAGTCTATCGGGACTTTCAGTCACATCATTTCGAGCCGTGCCCGTTGTAAATGATATGAACCGACTCGAGAACTGGTACATCTACCACACTCTCCCGTCAGACTACGCTGTTCTGATGCTCAGCGCCGATCGCATCTTGCAGCATCCGGGGGAGTATTACACGGTGCGAGACTTGATGATTGAGTGGCACATTTCATACATCTACATCAGTGACTCGAGCCGAACAATCGGTCTAACTGGGTCAGATGGTCGGTTTGCACCTCCAATTACTTGGACGATGACCCAGGACGAACTTCTGGCGGTTTACATGAACAACCCCTATCTTAAGACAGTATACCGCGCTGGCAACGCAGCAGTGTTCGAAGTAGTAACGTGAATGGTCCACGTGGTTGGGTTGCAAGTCGATACTTGGGAGACCTACCGGGGTTTCGCTCGTCTTAACATACTAAGAAGAGAACGAGGAGCGCCATCAGCCAAATCGAAGAGGTTGAACCACCGAGATTTGCGTCGCCGCCATTAATGGCCGATTCCCGGTTCGGCAGTCTTTGGGACGCCTCGCATGGCGCACGAACTAGCTATGCACTTGCTCCAACGAGAACATAATGTGTTCGGTGTGACGGATGGCGTCAAGATTCCCATTAAGGGTTCTCGCCTACCCCCTCGAAGTAACTGGACTACACTTCTCACTTCAGAGTTTGCCACGATTTCTATCATTGGTTCGAGGCAAATGCGACTTGATCCATTTTCATGCCGGCGAGCAAATGAGCTACTTCGCGAAACTATTTCAGCTATTTAGCCCAATCCCGATAGTCTTCACATTCACATTCATCCCGTCAATCTTTTGAAGAACAATGCCCGCTCAGAATTGAATAATGCTGAACCACTTGTCCGGAGTGACGAAGCGGCATTATCCATTCGGACCAGCATTACAATGGCGAATTGTCGCAAGTTTTTCAAAGAATTAGAACTGCCTAGAGCAGACGTTATTTAGAAGTTGGGAGGGGTACTCAAGCCCGGCAGACAGCAACGGCACTTATTCAGTTTGAACGGGCCTTCCACAAACCCGGCCCAGCTGTCCTCGTTCAGGGTGATACAAACACCGTCCTAGCCGCATTTCTTGTCGCGGCAAAAAATGGGTCTGCCTGTGGCACATGTCGAGGCTGGACTGCGCAGTTACGATCTCAGAATGCCGGAAGAACATGATAGACGGTTGACAGATCACCTTTCTACCCTCTTATTCGCGCTGACGAAACAGGCTGCGCCGATTCTAAACGGAGAATCATGCTGGGGAAGTATTCACATCACTGGAAACACCGTGATCGATTCATGCCTCTATTACGGCCGAGCGCGCAAAAGTCTCGAATATTCGAGAACATCCCCTTCCAACAATTCGCACTTGTGACAGCACACAGAGCGGAGAATTTAGTTGAGCCTGCATTCTTGGCGGATTTAGTCAACCTTTTGCTAAGATGTCCCTTACCTGTTGTCTACCCCATGCATCCAAGGACGTTGGAAAAAGCTTAGGACCACTGGTCTCGAGCTCAAGTTGAAAAGTTCTGAAAATGTGATGATACTACCACCATTAGGCTATCTTGATTTTCCGGCCCTTCTCATGAATTGCGAGTTTATCATAACCGATAGCGGAGGCATACAAGAAGAGGCGACTGCCCCGAATGTTCGGAAGAAGGTGTTCGTGATACAAAGACAGTCTGAACGATGAGAAGCGGTGGAATCAGGTTACGCCGATGTCGTGGGAACGGATACTGAAACAACTTTACGACAAATTCAAATCTTTCTCCATGAAGGGTGGAAGCCCCTATAGCGTCTTGCCTCTATCGAGATGGAAAAGCAGGAAAACGAATAGTTAATGCTCTAGAGCAAGTTGAAGGCGGCGATGGGAGGAGATTGCCAGCTATCATTGGACTAAGATGCCTCTCAAATAGTTACCGTACTAAACTAATCATAGTGACACGCGTCTCAAGTCATTCTCATCAGGCAAACTCGATAGTCGGCTTACACGGCATTGAACGCTGGCTTAGATAAGGAACCCCCTAACGACGTGAGCTCTGATCAGAGTACACCGCCGTCCGGCCTGCTGTCTTCTGTTCGCTACTACTACTATCTTCCGATTGCCTTCTTCAAGATATCACGGTCCGCAATGGGTCAAAGGCATCACTCATTGAAGGATCTAATAGTGATGAAGTTTCTATTGCTAACTCCATGGCTATACATCCTTGGGTTCAAGGGGAGGCTTAGCACTCCGTTCGGAAAAGTCATCATAACGAACAGAGAGAAAATGAAGTCAGCCGCTTATGGAGCGTTCAAGACACATTTCTGCTATCTGAAGGATATGGAGGCTATTGACCCCAGAAAAACGTTCTTCCCTGTCGTCGTGGACGTTGGCGCTAATGTCGGAGACTTCACACTCGCCGTCGCTTCTTCGTCCGGAAAGGTCATTGCGATAGAGCCAGGGCGTGAAAATTTCAAGTCTCTGGTCATGAATATCGCTGAGAATGACGTGAAAAACGTGATTCCGGTGCAAGCAGCCGCCCACAGTTGTCGAGAAGCACTTGTTCTTTCAGGAATGGATTCAATGCTCCACGTCATAGGTTCTGGGTTAGGCGAAATCGCTCAAGGTGTTCCCCTGGATCAAGTTCTGGAAGAATTGGGAACCGAGCACGTGGACGTGTTGAAATTGGATGTGCAAGGTCACGAAGAGAAGGTCCTTAGGGGCATGGCCGGGACACTCGAGAGGAAGAGAATTCAGTTGATGGTCGTTGAAGCACATACATCTAGAGGCGTACGGCCGTATGAAATAGGGAATATGATGAGGTCGTATGGCTATCGGTTGGTCAAGACAGACAAGTACATTTTTGGACAACCCCACATGTACTTTATTGCCGATGGTAGGGACGAAACTGGCTAGTCGTCAATTCTTGTTCTTAACTGCGCATAGTATGATGCTGTGGGACATAAAGTCGGGTGGAGACACTCTATTTAAGGCAGAATCTAGGTGAAGGAAAAATCGGAGCAGGACGCGGTTATTGATCGCGTTTAGGACCTCAACGGGCACCTTGTGCCACCCCTTCACATGTTCGATTCGCATACCCTGACTTGCGACCAAACCCTCAATCGTCCTTCTGTCAAACAAGCGAGGATAAAACTCTCCCTCCCTGAAATATCCAAAGATTTGAGAGAGAGTTTCTGGTCTTAGCAGGTTTGCAAACTCCAAAACAAGTCTTCCTCTAGGCTGCAAGACGTAGCACATGTCTGCGATAGCCTTCCGAGGCATTTCGAAATAGCGAAGGACCCGAATGCACACGACCGTGCTAAAAACGCTGGGCCTAAATGGGAGGTGCTGGCCACTTGCAATGATTAGTTCTATTTCTGAGCCTGCTGGATGTTTGTCCAGGCTGGCTTCAAGCCCCTTCAACATTTTGGGATCCGAATCGATTCCGACGAGTGTTTTCGAACGGCTTGCCAGCCTGCGCAAAACTCTCCCAGTTCCGACACCCACCTCAAGAATCAAGGAAGTTGGGGTTTTTTCCGAAAAGTGCATAACGTCGGAGAGTTCGACCTCCGAAACCAACTTTCCGCCAAGATTCGGGAACGCTAACCTCTCATACTCTTTCGGGTCAAATCTCGAACAGTTCCTAGTACATACCATGAACTACCATGAGCCTAGCGACTGGCGACTTGCTCACCCCACCTCGACGGGGTGTTGTTAATGCTTGTGCTGCGCCAAAGTCAGATGTGACTTTCGAAATGATGTGTTCAAGGACGGCTATTGGGGGTAGCACCGCTTCTCGTGACAGTCGCTCCTATGATACGATCTATGCGGGATCCGTTCCATTGGTTCCGACACAAGCTAATCACCAAGGGATGGAGGGTCCGGACGGGGCTTCCATACAGGCCAAGGCCATCGTCACAATACCACTCAGCTCCACGTCCACTTTCAGCTTCTTACCAATCCTAGCTCTCCCTCGGTGGATTGTTTACGTTCTTATCGGGTTCGCGAGGGCCGCGGTCGCTGCTGTGATCACATTGTTCATGCTGAAGACAAGGAGAAAGGGACAAGGGCCAGTTGGTCCTACGGCCTAATCGGTCCACTACGAGTGATTCACCATAAGATTGTTAAGAGCAGCTACCTTTTACCGACTGGTGTCGATCCTTGAAGAGAGCCCGTTCACAGATCGTCCTCATCATAGCCCTCGCATCAATCTTCCTAGCCTACAGTCCTCCTCCAGCCAGAGCTGACGCTTCTCTTCCAACCCTAGCGGTTGGGGACCACTGGACCTACAGCCTAACAGGAACCGCTTCCGGACTCTCCCTATCCCTTACCCTCACAACCACCATCACAGACGCGGAACCGATCACCCTCAACGGGAACACCTATGACGCTTACAGGATGAACGCCACGAGCTCAGGCAGCGCCACCGGGCCCACCCTGACCGCATCCGTAACACAGACAGGATATTCACTTCTGCGACGTTCAGACCTCGCCGGCATAGCAGGCCTCGTCTCGACATCGTTCAACGCCAACGGACTCACGTTCACCCAGATCCAGAACCAGACGAACAGCCCACCAGCAGTCAACACCAAGTTTCCGCTCTACCTAAACGAGCAATGGTCAACGACCGTGACAACGACAACGAACCAGACGACCATTCCCCCGACAGGGCTCCCGACGGTCGTTACCTACTCGAACACCACCACAACAAGCTACCTCGTAACCAGCGTCTCCCTGACAACCGTCCCCGCAGGAACCTACGACACGTACCTCATCAGAAGCTCAGACGCCACGGGAACCTCTGAGACATACTACTCCCCAGAAGTTCTACAGCCGATCAAGGAAGTGTCATACAACAGCACCGGTGCAGTCACGACCACAGTCCAGCTCCAGAGCTTCGACGCGTGGCCATACTCCACACCCTTCACAGCCAACAACGCCGGCACCAACTACAACCTAATCCTCGACACGGACATCTCAGCCACCAACATCGCCCAGAACCCGACGACTGTTAGCTTCCAAGTCAACGGAACAGACGGAGTAACTGGACGAGCAAACATCACCATACCCCGAAAATTCAACACGACAGACATAACAGTCAAAGTCGATACGACCCTCACCACAACGACGATCCTCGAAGATACGAGCAACTACTACGTCTACTTCACATTCCCACTCTCAACACATACTATCACGCTCACCTACGCAATGCCTGGCCTCCCATGGCTGATAATAATCGGAATAATCGCAGCAATCGGAGCAGTCGTAGCAGTAGCAACCTTTCTAATTCTAAGACAGAAGAAATCCGCGGAACAAACAACCCCTGGTCCAGAATCCGGCCCCGCGCGACCACCAGCCCCGCCTCCTACGCCGGGAGAAACCCCAGCACCGCTAGGTGGGGTGGCCCCACGCACCGAGCAACCTGCTATTTGAACCAGGTTCTTGAAAGAAGAGAATCCCAGACCAAGACGTCCACCCTGTCTGTTTTGTCAGAGAATTTCTCTTCGTCTCGTTGCCTAGTGCGCCGTACGACCAGACGGCGTCGATCAGGATTACCGACTCGTCCGTATCATCACGCTCAAACAGAAGACGGCTTCCTGATCGCGGATGCATCCTCCTAGACTGTTATGGTCCCGTTGGTGAAGTCTCCGAGTGCGGGTCTCCAGCCAAGGCAGGACCAAGCCGCCCGTTTTGCCGCCCTCAGAGGGTCGCTGGAATTTGCATCATGGTCTTCTGACACAAGAAAGAGGATGAAGTTGGGATACTAGGAAGGCCTAGACTATTGCTGCTGAGGATTTGCCGTGCCAGAGAACTTTTCCGCAGTGGGCGCACTGTATGAGTCCGCTCCGGGGACCGCCTACGTAGATGACCTGTTCTACTCGTTCGCAGTCTGGACATTTGAACTGGACGTTCTTAGCGGTCAGCGTCGCTTCCGGCTCCTCCATCAAGCCTGGTTCCTCACCTCACTCCGTTCATCTTCTGAGTTCCTCAGACTAAACCGGGTGCAGGTACACGCGTTACACCTTGTCTCCTTCAGGCTAGTCGGGGTGTCGTGAGTGATTCTGTA
>Ga0209376_1002301_pt1 | contig 18250 bp, 19 predicted proteins | sample GraSoiAngelo_134_FD_185891 | JGI IMG/M metagenome (GOLD analysis project Ga0209376, IMG submission 185891) | Grasslands soil microbial communities from the Angelo Coastal Reserve, California, USA - 14_0929_05_30cm (SPAdes) (version 2) | ecosystem: Environmental > Terrestrial > Soil > Grasslands ... | reverse complement strand
CAAAATTGCCGGTAATTCCCTGCTTCTCCAACAACGGCTTGTCCTCGTCTGGGATGATACCGCCACCCACTAACAGAATATCGCCTCCACCTTTCTCCCGGATGAGCTTTGCAACCTTTGGGAAGGCGGTCATGTGAGCACCGTTTAGGAGACTCATAGCAACAACATCCACATCCTCATCAATAGCCATCTGGGCAACCTGTTCGGGAGTCGCTAGAAAGCCGGTGTAGATTACTTCCATGCCCGCGTCGCGGAAGGCTCGGGTCAAGATCAGCGCACCTCTATCGTGGCCGTCTAGTCCAGGCTTCGCCACAAGAATACGAATCCTCTTGGCCGGTTTCGATACTGGTTTTTTCTGAGAGGGCATCGGATCGTTCTGATCAATCCGAAGAACCCGTTCGCTAATAAGGACTATCGGACCTGTTCAGTTGTAGAGTTCGTCATATCGCTTGTATTTCCAGTAAGCCATGGAAGCAAGCCATGATACCACGAATATGCCGATTATTCCGAAACCCATCGTCTCAAAATCAAGGGTCCCAAGCCTCTTCCAGAATGGACCGGTCAGCTTCAGCTCGTTAGACAGGACTTGGAGAAGTTCGACTCCGCCGATCGCAAAAGCAACCGCAACGGATATGATCGTCACAGTAAGATTATAGTATATTTTTCGAATGGGCCTCAGAAACGCCCAGCCATACGCGGTCAGCATAGTAATTCCATCAGTCATATCGACCAGGACCATTCCACAAGTGAACATGAAAGGGAGGACTAAGATCATCCATAGAGGAACTGTGGATGATACTCCGACTCCGACGGTGATAGCTATCAGGGCGATCTCGCTGGCAGTGTCGAAGCCAAGTCCGAACAAGACTCCGATAGGATAGATCTGCCAGGGCTCACGGACGATCTTGAAGAGTCCTTTGAAGTAGCGGTTTAGGAATCCCCTGTTTTCTAGTAGATTGTCCAGTTCTAATTCGTTCATCTTTCCCTGTTTGAGGGTCGTGAACACTCGATAGATTCCGAGGACGATTACGACGTTGATGAGCCCGATGAGAAATAGGAAGACTCCAGAGACTGTTGTTCCTATTATCGCGCCGCTGCTTCGAAGGGCGGGAATCTGATCTCTTACCGCGTTGGTGGCGAGAATGAGGGAGACTATAAGGCCGACGACGACCGTCGAGTGGCCGAGGGAGAACCACATGCCAACGGTAAGGGGACGCTTGCCTTCCTGGAGGAGTTTCCTCGTCGTGTTGTCAATCGCGACAATATGGTCGGCATCCACTCCGTGACGCAGTCCAAAGGTGAAGGCGAGGACTCCCAATCCCGCGAGCAGGGCCGACAATTGCCCTATGATGATTGAGGCGGCGAGGCCAGCGAGGGTGGCAATGCCAAGGGCCGAGTATATGATGGAGATTCTAAGCTTCTCTGCTGTCGAGAGTCCCAGCTTTGAGTGATCTAATCGGAGTTCAGTCAATTCAGAAGACACTCGCTCCAAGAGCTTTTACCGCTCCTAGACATATTGACAGGTTGTCTCGATCTGACTCGTCTATGTGGTAATATAAAGTCTTAAGTTGGTAATACTTTTAGCTGACTCGGCCGCGTCGAGTAATACTGTGAGGCGATGAATTGATGTTGAGTGATGAGGGGGTTACCAGAATAAGCATGTCTCTGCCACCTGAGCTTCTCGAAGCCTTTGACAGGGCTTCCGAGCATAGTGGCTACAGGGATAGATCAAAAGCGTTACAGGCGGCGATGCGATCCTTCATCTCGGATTTTGAGATAGGCGTCAGAGAAGGCCACGTTGTCGGATCCATCGTAATGGTCTACAATCATGAGACCCACGGCGCCGATGAGGGTATCACAGAAACATCTCACCATCATAGACAATCCATTCTCTCATCCCTGCACGCCCACATCGACGCTGCACACTGCCTTTGCGCTTTGCTAGTCCGCGGCAAAGCCCAAGATATCACGAGGTTGGAGAGTGAGCTGAAGCGACAGAAGGGAATCATGCAAGTCAAATCCTCTTATCTGAAAACAGAATCGGTCTAGGGAATTACTGGAGGAGGATCAGTTTGAGAAAAGTTGTCTGGCTAATGCATGTATCACTTGACGGGTTTGCTGCAGGACCGAAGGGGGAGATTGACTGGATCTATCTCGAGGACGAGTTGTTTCAAGATGTCCACAATATTGTACGGAACGCGGACACAGCTCTGTATGGACGAGTGACCTATCAACTCATGAGAAGTTGCTGGCCGACTGCGGCCAAGAGCCCCAAGGCCACGAAGCATGATATTGACCATGCTAACTGGGTGAACCCTGCGGTGAAGATCGTCTTTTCAAAGTCATTGAAGGAAACTGATTGGCAAAACACACGGATAGTCAAGAATCATGCTGCAAAAGAACTTCGGGAGCTGAAAGAACGGCCGGGCAAGAATGTGATCTTGTTTGCAAGTCCAAGTCTTGCCTCAACTTTCATGAGTCAGGACTTGATCGACGAATACTGGCTTAATATTAATCCGATAATTCTTGGAAGAGGAAAACCTATGTTCAAGGATTTTAGCGGTGTGCACAAGATGAAGCTTCTAGGAAGCAAGATGTACAAGAATGGCGTCGTTAATCTTCACTATGGTAGGAACTAGAAAAGGAAATATTCGCTGCGAAATCTGTCTTCACTGGATGGACTTACCCGTAGAGACAAGATTGTTCGGCTCGGGAGTTGTTCTACTTCGCTTTCAGCCCGTCAGAAAGGTAATCTAAGCGGATCTTCTTGTTGAAGATGTTAGGTATGCTCTCCCACCATCGTTGTGGAATCGCGTGGCGAATAATGCATCCCTGATGTAGTTGATCTTGAAGAGCGGCGAGAACGTTGCCTCGATCTCCCCCCTCGTAACTCTTCGTGGCCCACCCCAGCCAGTGGGCTCTTTCTCGCTGAAACAGAGCATGAAGTATTTTCCATTAGTAACTAGAACTCTAGAGATCTCGCGAGCGTAAACCGGCCTGTCGTTATCGGTGAACGTGTGGAAGAGTCCCGAATCGATCACGTTGTCGAAGAGACTGTCTTTGAAGTCCAGCGAAAGAGCGTTTCCGGCTCTGAAGTCAACTTTCAACCTTTTCTCAGCGGTCTTCGCCCTTGCCGCGGCAATCGCTCGGCTTGACAGATCGACTCCGGCAACAGAGAACGCGTTCTCGGCGAGATAGAGCGCGTTCTCACCCGTTCCACATCCGACATCAAGAACTCTGCCCTTATTCAGCTCACCGTCACGCACGAGCTCTACGAAGGCTGGTTGCGGCCGGCCTACCTCCCATGGTGGTACGGTCTTGTAGGCGTCCTCCCAAGAGCTCAAGGATAGACAAATTCGTTCACCGACGCCAGATTCAAGAACGTTATGAAATTGGACTCTTGGCGGATCGCCTCTGGTGGCTCCCGATTGCAAAAAGACTCTTTAGACGAGCATGTATAGCATTCGTGAATCGGATTGGAACAGCTTCAGAAAGAAAGCCTCCTTTCACCGACCGTCTCGAGATGGTTGCTGGAAGAGAGCGAGCCCTCAAGTCAATACTTCACGCTAACTGAATTGATGGGACGCGACAGGCAAGATACTTCCGTTGAGAGAGTCAAGCAGAGAATCGGAAGAGAAGGATGGGCCGCGAATATCTTCGCGAGACAAAAAGAGAGCACATTCTGGGAGAACAAGGAATCATGCTACGTTCCAAAGTTCAGCTCCACAGGATGGCAGCTAGCGGTCTTGGCGGACCTTGGAGTATCCTCGGAGGATCCAAGATTTGCGAAAGCGGCCGAGCACTTTTTTGAGCTTCACAATGTTGAGACAGGCGGGTTCTCTCTGCGTCCCAAGAGTCAGAAACCGTTCGAGCCGCATGTTTGCAACACTGGCAACATGGTTCGGGCGCTTGCAAAGGCGGGGTATGCAAAAGATGATAGAATTCTGAAGGCGATGGATTGGCTACTCTCTAAGCAGCTGTCTGACTCCGCTTGGAACTGCTCTCCATCCGGGAAACACGGGTCCTTTCTGGCAACGGTTGAGCCCATGTGGGCGCTGTCTGAGATGATCTCGCACGAGCCCAGGGCGGAATGGAAAGAAGCCGCAGCCAGCTCCTCTGAATTTGTTCTCAAACACAAGATCTACAAATCCGACAGGGATGATTCAGTTGTCCTGTTCGATTTTCTGAAGATACACTATCCCACGCACTACTGTTACGATTTCCTGCACGGGTTACGGGTCCTGGCAGAGCTGGGGGTCCCGAGAGATGAGAGAATGGATGATGCGCTGAGAATGTTGCGCGCTAAGCAACTTGTAGATGGACGATGGCCCTTGGAGGCGGTGTACCGTGGCTGGCGACACTCTTACTCAATGCATGGAACTGAAACGGTGTCAAGACCGGAGGAGCGCGAACTCGTAACGGAGGGATGGGGTACCGACCGGACTTTGCAGCTGGAAGAGGCAGGTAAGCCCAGCAAGTGGGTGACGCTCCAGGCTTTGCTTGTTCTGCAGCGATTGGGGTTGCTTGAGCAATCATCCTAGGACGCTAGAAAACGGATCTGATGAGTCCCCCGTCGATTGTGAGCATTGTTCCGTTGATATAGCTCGCTTTGTCGCTGGAGAGAAAGGCTACGAGATAGCCAACCTCCTCTGACGAGCCGTATCTTCCCGTGGGCACGTCTTGGAGCATCTGTCTCATCGATTCTTCCACATTTTTCCCAGTTCTTGATGAAATGTCCTGGGCAACCTGTCTCTGCCTATCGGTGAGTATGTGTCCCTGCATGATCCCGTTCGAGGTTATCCCCCTCGAACCATATTCGAGTGCAAGAGACTTCGACAACCCAGCAAGACTCAGCCTGACCGTGTTGGACAAGACTAGATTCGGGACGGGCTGCCGCAACGTGGAAGAAGTGATGTAGATCAACCTCCCCCATTTCCTCTGAACCATCCCTGGAAGCACCCGTCTTGTGAGCCAGATGGCACTCATCAGAAGCAGTTTCACGCCTTGCTCCCAGTCAGCGTCGGTGAGATCGGCGAACGTTCCAGGTTTGGGCGGGCCGGTATTGTAGGCAAGAATATCTATCGTGCCAAACTTGCCAGTGGCTTGATCTATGAGAAGATCGATGTCGGCCTTGATGGCCAGATCTGCAGTTACCGAGTGCACATTCTTGTTTCCAGTTTCCTTCGCAATCGTGTCCCGGGCCTTTGAGATCGAGTCCTGGTTCCTTGAAGAGACTACTACCTTGCAGCCTTCCGAAGCGAGAACTTTGGCCACGCCGAGCCCTATTCCCTTGCTCGAAGCCGGGACCAGAGCTACCTTGTCCTTGAGTCCAAGTTCCAAGATGCTCCAGCCCTATCGACCTAAGGAAATTAAAGTTAGCACAAGTTGCGAGACGCTAATGGACGCTAAGGCCTACTTGGCCCGAATCGGGTACCGTGAGCGAATTCGACCCAACCCTGACGTTCTGCGCAGACTACACCTGAAGCATCTTCTCTCGATCCCCTTTGAGAACCTCGACATTCACCTCGGGAGGCCAATAGTCCTGAGCAAGAACGCGTTCTATGACAAGATCATCAAGCAACATCGCGGAGGATTCTGCTACGAGCTGAACGGCTTGTTTGCCACTCTACTAGATGATTTGGGCTTCAAAGTATCCATGCTCTCAGCACGTGTCGCCCAGGAGGGTGGACGATTCAGTCCAAACTTCGATCACATGACCTTGCTCGTGCAGCTCGAACATCCGTGGCTCGTCGACGTGGGATTCGGCGACTCTTTCACAGAACCAAAACGGCTCGACATGTCAGGTCCACAACCTGACCGTGAGAAACAGTACCGTTTCACTCGGAGAGATGGCTGGACCCTGCTGTCTCGGAAGCCGAAAAGAAATGGTGTGTGGGAGCCTCAATACCTGTTTAGCCTGCGGCCTCGAAAGCTGGAGGAGTTTATTCCGAGATGCCGCTGGCAACAAACCTCTCCAAGGTCGCATTTCAGAAAAGGCCGCATATGTACTCGCCTCACTTCCAACGGGAGATTATCGCTTACTGATACGAAGTTCATTGTGACCCGAGGAGGTAGGAGGAGTGAGCGACTAGTCAAGGACCCTGAAGAATTTGCCATGCTGCTACGACGGCATTTTGGCATCGATCTGAACTGAGGTGATTCAGTTCATTGTGATGTACTTGTTCTCGAGATAGCCGACGAGTCCTGATGGATCGTATCCTTTGCCGAAGACCCGGTTAAGCAGCTCCTTCGGCGAATATGTTGACCCCGGTTTGTGAATGTTTTCCGCTAGCCAGCTCTTTAGAAGAGCTATGCTCTTGTCTCCTTTGATCGGGAGCAATCCCTTCTTTGTTAGAGCGCTCCAGAGCATTCCGGCGATGATGTTTCCGAGAGAATAACCGGGGAAGGTGGCGAACTGTCCCCAGCTCCAGTGTATATCCTGGAGAACTCCATCAGCGTCCTTGTCAGGCCTCTTGCCGAGATAATCCTCTATCATATCATCCCACACGGAGGGGAGCTCTGAGACTTTGATCTTTCCCTGTAGGAGTTCCTTCTCAAGCTCATACCTCATCGCGATATGGAAGTTGTAGGTCAGCTCGTCCGCTTCCACCCTGATCAGGCTCGGTTTTACAGTGTTGAAGTACGAGTAGAGTTGCTTCTGGTCATAACGGGTTACAAAGCTCAGGTTAGCCTTCAGAAGGGGGTAGAGCAGCGGGACGAACTCTTTGCTCCTTCCGACAATATTCTCCCAGAATCTGGATTGCGATTCATGAACGCCTGCAGATACGCCTGAGGCGGTTGGTGTGAACTGTAGCTCGTGGTCTACTTGAAGCTCGTAGAGGGCGTGGCCGCACTCATGCATTAGTCCGAACATTGATGCCTTGAAATCTTTAGGCTCATACCTCGTCGTTATTCTCACGTCATCGCTTCCTATCCTGACCGCGAAGGGATGAGTGGAAACGTCCTGCCGGAACCTCTTCTCAGGCATGCCGAGCAGCCGAAGAATCCTCTCATTCACCTGCTTCAACGAGTTAACATCATAATCTGCATCCTCCAAAGCATGTTTCTTTGGAAAGACGCCCTGGGAGAGAGTCTTGGAGAGGATCTTCTTGAGCTGGGGGATAAGTTCGGAAAAGATCCTGTCAAGGTCAGTGGTTGTCAGTCCTTCCTCGGACAGATCCAGGAGCGCATTGTACGGGTCTCCTGACGGGTCGAGATGGTTTGCTTCTTCCCGTTTCAGCTCAGTTATTTTCTCGAGATGGGGCTTGAAAATAGTGAAGTCGGATTTCTTTCTCGCTTCTCTCCACGGAATATTCGCATCAATTGTAGCCTTTTGTAATTCTTCCACTAGTTTCGGCGGAACTTTCTGGTAATAATTGAGTTCTCTCTTAACTACGCGGACAACACCCTTTTCGGCATCGTTGAGCGCCCTCAGCTTGTCAGCTTTCTCAACAGGACCCGTCAGGTCGATGGTCATTTTCTGCCGGAGAAGCTCGATCTCTGATTGTGCTTGGCCTCTGGCGCTGGCTCCTGCCTCTGGCATGTTGATCTCGAGGTCCCAGCCCAAGAGGGACGAAGCATGTGTCATCGCGGCGATCGACCTGTACCTTGCTAGTATGTCGAGGACAACGGGATTATTGAACGGGTTCACGGAGGCGACCGGGGGCTTGTCGGCTTCTAACTGCCTAAAAACCTTGAAGGATTATGACTTGGAGCGAGCTGGTGAACGCTTCTCAGGGATTTCCCAATAAGAAACTCGACGGATAAGGGGAATTTCCTCTCTAGCAAGAGCTAAAACTGATCAGAAAACTACTGCCAGAGCCGTGGCGAAGAGTGTGGCTGATTTCGTCCGCGTTGCCTCTGCCAGCGAGATTCCTGAAGGAAAGATGAGAAAGGTTATCGTCGGTAGTCAACAGGTTCTAGTTGCCAACGTGAAGGGCAAGTACTACGCTATTGGAAATGTCTGCACCCACCTGGGTGGGCCCTTGGACAAGGGTATTCTTGAAGGTCATGAGGTAGAATGTCCGTTGCACAGGTCCCATTTCGATGTCACTAATGGCGCGGTGAAGAGAGGTCCCGCCACGAGGCCAGAGCCTGTCTATGATGTTAAGGTTGAAAGTGGTAGTATTCTAGTGCGACTGACGCAGTAACGCAAGTTATCTCCAAATTCGGTTCGGCTACGACTGTTTTGCGCCGCAGCTGGTGCAGAACACCGCGACGCTAGGAAGCTTGGCACCGCATTTGAAACAGAATTTTGACTCGACCTGAGGTTGCTGCTGGGGCGTTGCTGGTTGCTGAGGCATTGGAACGGATGAAAGGGTCTGCGGGGTAGACTGACTCCAGCCCGACGACGGTGGCCGATCTTGGATGGAGAAATACGCGACGACTTGGAAGATCAAGGCAATTAAGATGATCAGGAAGCCTACGAATACGATCGTGAGTGCCGCTCCAATTAGGTAAAGTAAACCGGTTGTTGCGAACGCGCTTACGTTAAGTCGCTGTGATATCTTCTCGTATGAACGTTTGAGAAAGGTGGCAGATATGACCGTGAAAACCCAGAAGGTGCCGAGGGCGACCAGGAATGGTATGAATAATGCAGGGCCAAAGCCAAAGGGGCCGCCGAAGAAGTAGAGGAAGATTAGCCCGGAAAAGACAACTGCCCCAATTACTGCGGTTATAGCTGCGAGGGTGGCGTCATCAAAAATGGTCTTGTCCTGAACGCTTTCGGAGATTTCCTTTGTTGCCAGAAGAATGAGTATCCATCCGACCAAGCTCACGCCAGGGAGGAATACAAGAATCCCACCGATCCCGCCAAGGGTCTTGGCAGACGATAAGGAGCCCATGAGCGAGATTCTCTTATCGTCCCGAATTTAAGGTTGGATTTGCGCGTGGCTATGCTCGGGTCTATTCTTCTTTCCAGTTCATCAGTACGCTGCCGAGTACGATGAAGAATGCCGCCAAGCCTAGGGCGATGATCGTGTTTGTCAATGCTTGGGCCGGTTCCGCGTAGATCAGCGCATCTCGCAATCCATCGTTCACGTATGTCAACGGCATGAAGTTGGCTATGATCTTCATGATATCAGGCAGTGTCTCGCGCGGCCAGAAGGTTCCGGCCAAGAACATCATGGGGAAGGTTATCGCGTTGGCAGCCGCATCCGCGCTCTCTGCTTCTTTTACGAAATTCGCGAGTACCATGCCGATGCCTGGGAAGAGGAGTGCTGCGGCAACTACCAATCCCACTGTGTAGATGTCGATGGTCGCCGTGACGCCGAAGAGGGCATAGCCGAAGAAGAGGATTACGACGAGGGAGATGGTGGCCAGAATCATTTGGTAGCCGACCATGCCGAGAATCCATTCGATCTTGCTGAGCGGTGTGGTTGCGAGTTTCTTGATAATCTTCAGCTCGCGGTAGCGTCCGTTAGTATTCACAGCACCAAAAACGCCTGTGGTGAGGAGGGTCATGCCGATGACTCCGGGGATGAAGAAGTCGATGTAGCGGATGTTCCGGGTTACGATGCCAACTTGTTGAAGATTTAGGTGGTCGGGGGCACCGGCAATGGACGCTGCATATGAGATGGTGACTGAGCGAACTATTCCCGCAAGTGATGCGGAGGCTTGGTCGCTCTGATCCATGTAGAGCTGAATGGTCGCGTCGTTCCCACTGTTGAGAGTGGTGTTGAAACCTGATGGTATGACTAGCAGTCTCTGGCCTCGATTGTGAAGCTGAGCATCACTCTTGACGTAGTCTAGAGCTTGTTGAACCGTTTGTCCAGCGGCGACGGTGTGGAGGTTGAACGCTCCCGTGTTGTTCAGAACGCTGATGTACCCTTGAGAGTACATTGTTGGCGTATTCGCATTAAGGTCCTGGTTCTGGAGGTAAAGATCGAACTTGGTGCTTCCGTTGCCGAAGATCGCTCCAAAGAGAACGATGAGGAGCAGTGGGAACGCGATTGTCCAGAATATGTTGCTCTTGCTGCGGTACCAGCTCTTGAAGTGTCCACTGATGATAGTGTAGATTCGACTCCTCATGGCTAGTTTCCCTCCTCCGAGACTCTACGCCCCGTCAAGTTGAGAAAGACGTCGTCTAGAGTGGGACGTCGAACCTCTATCTCCTTGTCGTGCAATGGAGTTGCTCCCAGGCCCATGAGGATGTTTGTGAGTTCTCCGTTGTTCAGGGGAATGGCAATGTCTCCCGCGTTTCTGAGCTCGGCTTTCGGTAAACCAAGCGGTAATTGTTTTAGCCCCTCTTCGCCAGCTTCTCGGATGATTAGTGTTTTTTTCCCGCCGTGGGTGTCTATTAGCTGGTCCGGTGTCCCGGACGCGATTATCTGTCCGTGATCGATTATCGATACGATATCGGCGAGGTATTCTGCCTCGTCCATGTAGTGTGTTGTGAGGAAGACTGTTTTTCCCTGGCTCTTCAACCGCTCGACGACGCCCCAGACATCCCTGCGAGCTCTAGGATCAAGGCCCGTAGTGGGCTCGTCAAGAAACACGACATCAGGGTCGTTTACAAGGGAAACCGCAAGGCCGACCCTCTGCTTGAGACCACCTGATAGCCTCTTGAACTGCTCGTCCCGTTTGTCCTTGAGATCGACTAGCTCGATGAGCTTGTCCGCGTCGAGCTGGTGTTTGAACATGGCTCCGAAGTAGTTGATATTCTCACGGACGGTAAGACGATCGATGGCGTTGAAGTCTTGTGGCAGGACGCCGATCCGTTTTCGGATCTCTGCTTGGTCCGAGCGTTTGCTGACATCGTAGCCAAGGACTTTCGCCTGGCCTCCCGTTGGGTTTCGGAGACATTCTAGAATCTCTACCGTGGTGGTTTTTCCCGCGCCGTTTGGGCCTAGGAAGGCGAAAACCTCGCCTTTTGTAAGGCTGAACGATATACCGTTGACGGCCACGTTCTCGCCATACTTCTTAGAGAGATTCTCTACCTGGACAATCTTGTCCGATTGCCCTGGGAATGGTGCTGGTTGGCCGTTGCTCATTGATGAGCCTCGCCTATCGAGCGATTCTCAAAAGATTTGTAATGACTATTGTAGTCGTGATTTGTTCCGGTCTCGATCGAGTGTGAGTTTCCATCAGATTTCACCACAATTACCGTACTGAGGTCGTTGCTGCTTTTAATGGTCGGGCACGTCTCGTAGTCACATAATGTGATTACGTCCGACGGAGTCGAGGGATCTATTCGATTCATCGTCGGAACATCCTATGAAAGACGAGTCAGTTTTGCGCTGACATCCCACAATCTTTGAGAGATCTCCTCATTATAGGACTCGTCTGACGATTTCTTCACTTTCAACTTCTCAAGATATTCTCCGTTGAGACCCTTCGCGTCAGTTGAGGAGGCGAGATAGACAATTGTCTCCGCGCCCTGATCAGGACTGGTCATGAACAATTTCGGCAGGGCCATAATGAAGCCTACTGGACCCAGAGGTCTGCTCCAGATGTTTGTCGCAACAGTTCCCGGGTGTACTGCGTTGACTGTTACCCCTGTTCCTTGGAGTTTCTTAGCGAGTTCATGGGTGAAAAGAACGAGAGCTAGTTTGGATTGTCCATAGGCCTTCCATCACCATACTCTTTTTCCAAGTTGAGATCGTCGAAGTTGATGTGCCCATTGTAGTGTCCCACGGATGATACATTGATGATTCGGCTTGGAGCGCTGGCCTTCAACAGGTCCAGTTGGAGGTTTGTTAGAAGGAAGGGTGCGAGATAGTTTGTTGCGAAAGTATTCTCGTAACCGTCAGCGGTGACACGTCTTCTTTGGTTGAAGAGTCCAGCGTTGTTGATCAGGACGTGAAGTTTGGAATATTTTTTCCGGAACTCTGCTACTAGCTGCCGTACCGATTCAAGGGACGATAGGTCGGCGAGTAAGAGATCTATTGAATTGTTCCCGGATTTTCTGACTATTTCGGATCTTGCGGCGTCGCCTCTCTCCTTGTTACGTGCGACCATGACCACTGTAGCGCCTTTTTCGGCAAGGGCTAGGCTTGCTGACTTTCCAATCCCGGAATTGGCTCCGGTAACCATGACAACCTTGTCTTTCATCGTTGTCGTATCTGAGACTTTTTCGTTCTGCATTATCCGTCGCTAAACTGACCGGTGAGTCATTATTTAAACGCGTCGGTCATTTTTAAATACAACGCACGCGCACATGTCACATTAGAAAAATGCCGCGGGTCGTCCCGGAATACAAAGAAGAAGCCAGAACACGAATCCTCGCAGCTGCAAACCAGGTCTTTGGCGAAAAGGGTTACCGCCAGGCAACCATGGACGATGTGGCCAAGAAACTAGGCGTCAGCAAGGGAGCGCTTTACCTCTATTTTGCGAGCAAGGAGGAGTTGTTCGAGGCGATCGCCCGGGCAGAACCCTTGGCTTTCAAAGAGATCCTATACTCCACCTTCAGCGAGAAGAAGAACCCACTGGAGAGCGCTGGCGAATTCTTCGACAAGATGTTGAAGCGCTACGGCTCGAACTCCGGACTGAGCTTCGAAATATTCTCGGAGGCATCGCACAACCCCGGCCTTCGAAAAATTCTCAAAAAGACGCAGGACGAGTACGCGGCGACATTGATGAGTTATCTGGAGGAGGGACGAAAGAGAGGCTTCATCGATAGAGACTTGGATTTGCGATTCATAACCTATGCCCTGATCGCGTTGTGGAACGGGATTGAGACAATAGTTGTGACCGGGCTGCCGGTTGAAGACGCGAGACGGGCGTGGCTGGAAGGATTCAAGGCAATCTTTCTGCCCAAGAATGGCGTTCAGCCGTCGCGAAATCGCTGACGCGGCGATTTGAGGTAGGCAGATGACAAAGATATACTATTGTAGAAATAGATATTTCGGTATCTGTGGTTGTATACCATACTGTTATAGGGGCCAGAGAACCGTTCTGAATAAGGGCTAACTTTCTGGGCACGGGGACAAGGGAGGCGGGGATTCCGGATAGGCAAAATGCGCTTCGGACCCACATTTCGTTCAGGTTACGAACCGATGTTTACCAGAAACTCAGGAAGGAGGCCGAAGAAAGGAATGTCAGCATGAGCGATATTGCCTCTCAAGCCCTCAGGCACTATGTAGACTGGGACTTACCGGCCGAACGATTTGGTTTGGTATCAGTTCCTAAACCCGTGATTAGGATGCTCTACGAGAAGCTGGACGAGAATGAGGCTCGTGAAGTCGGCCGCAAGTACGGTGAGGCCATGGTTGAGTTCGTTACCTTCTACTATACGAAAGCCAGTTTTGAGAAGTATCTCGATCTACTAGATCTTCTGTCCATCCCGTCCCAAACTGTATACGAACATACGTCTAGCGAGAAAACGCACACAGTTATTCTGAGGCATGGTAGAGGACTTCGCACTTCTCAAAGCCTAGGTGAGACTCTCAGAGTTATGATGAAAACTATTGGCAGGCTTGCGACGATCAAAGAAACCGATGAGCAAGTTCTGGTCACAACGGACAAGTCGTGAGAATGCCGTGTGTTTATCCCTGAACTAGAATCGTTCCGGTCATCTGTGGTGGATGGAATTTGCAGTGGAAGGCAAAGCTTCCTGGTTGGCTTGTTGTGATCGTTATGTTTGCGTTCTGTATTACCGTGGATTGGGCTGTCACCACCACGTCGTTTGTGTAGGGCGTGCCGATCGTGAATGAGTGAGCTTTGTCGGTGGGGTTGTAGAAGTGAATGGTTACGATGTCGCCTTTGTTCACGGTGATCTGGCTTGATGAGTAGATGTAATCGGAGTTGAGGTTTGATGGTGCGCTGAAGCTTAGGTCTTGGGCGAACAGGTAGAATTCTCGTGTCTGGGGCGTGGGGCTGGGATGCGCAAGATAGCCGGCTGCAAGCCCTGTAATGGCTCCGACGATTGCTGCTAGCAGTACGGTCGCGATTAGGAGGTTGCGGGTGGTCAAGGGAGCCATGGTCCAATCAAGTAACGACGTTGTTAAAAGGTTTTATCTTTGTAGTGCCTTTTAAGCGCCGAGGGCCGAGTGTGGTTCTTTGTAATCGCTTGTAGACGCGCCGAATATATCCGCTGATAACTCCTGTCCCCGCGAATAATCCTTGAACAACAATCTCAACCCACGGAACAAAAGAGACATCCCAACACGCGTCCTACGATTGGCGACGATTCTGCTGGTAATAGGACTGAGCACACTCTACGCTATCGGGAGCGCAAGAGCCGCAGGCTTCACCTTTACGAACTTCGAACTCGGAAGCACCCCTGGAATAACCTGCCCCAATACATTGGCAAACTGTTACAATTTCGCCGCGGAACCAGCAATACGAGCCGACTCGGCTGGCAACTTCTACTCTTCCTCCGAGAACGGGCTGTCAGGGGGAACTGATGCCTGGAAATCTACCGACGCCGGGCTCCACTACATCTCGCTTACATCACCTAACAGCGCCTCTGCAGCAGGAACACAGTTCTCGCCAGCAGGTGGAGACACGGACTTGGCTGTCGCGTCAGCCCTGAACGGGAACGGCGTCTACAACGTCTACGTAGCAAGCCTCGCACTGACAAACGTCTACGTGAGCACTAGCACTGACGGCGGCAGCACATGGCTTCTCAATCCAACAGGTGCTTCTGTACCGGGCGACGACAGACCATGGATCGCTGCCGAGGGCGCTGGCAAAGTCTGCGTCTCCTATCACAGCATTACTGCCACGAACGACATCTTCGTCACCTGCAGCACTGACGCGGGCATGACCTTCGCCCAGACAGGGAACACGTTCGATGCGAACCATCTCTGGCTGGCGTCATTCCAGAACGAGATAGGGAATCTCGCAATCGACCCAGCCAACCACAACATCTACCAGTCCCTCAGCGGAATCGCAAGCGCAACAGAGACGACATGTCTCAACTGCGGCCTTCACGCGGTCTGGCTTGCAGTATCCACAGATGGTGGCTTGACATTCACTGACCATGCTGTGTACGTCAACTCGAACACGTCCGTCTCCTACGGACACCAGTTCGTCAACGTCAGCGTCGATCTTGCAGGAAACATTTACGTTGTATTCACAGACGACCACAATCTCTACTATAGTTTCTCCACCGACCATGGGACGAGCTGGTCTGCTCCATCGCAGATCAACCAGAGCCCATCCGCTACCGCCATCATGCCTTGGAGTGTTGCTGGTGGAGCGGGCAAGCTTGACGTTGTCTGGTATGGAACCTCCTACTACGACGGCGTGAAAACCCCCGACAACTACCCCTCAAGCGCCGCATGGTACGTCTATTTCGCACAAAACCTCCAAGCAACAACCGCTGGAAGCTTGTTCTCCCAGCAAGCAGCGACCCCAGTGATCCATAACGGTGGAGTCTGCGAGTCAGGCGTGAGCTGCACTGGAAACCGGGATCTTTACGATGACTTCGGAGTCGCTGCAAGCCCGACAACAGGTCTAGCATCTATCGTCTACAGCGACGACCAGTACAGCAACACGCCCACGCATCCTGCCGGGCCTAACTGTACGCCAAGCCGGACCAACACAGGCTACTGCGACAGCACCAATATCGCAACACAGACATCTGGCACAGGAATATTTCCCTAGGAAAATCCCAATCGAGAGCTAGGAGGCATCAAGCCTCCCTGCCCCTTCTTTTTCCGTGCGACTCCAATTATCCAAAGCACGTTCAGATTCTAACTGCGCTAAACGGCCTGTCTTGGGGATGGTTGAGGGTATAGAGGCTTCAGCTCATCATGAATGACTCCCCCTACAGTTAGTTGCTCGTCAGGCTTCTGAACGAATATCTTTGCGACGACTTGATCTTCGGTTTCTTCCAGCTCAACCCTCGTGTCAAGGAGTGCGAACACGGATTTGACGAATTCGGCATAGAAAGCTGAAGCGCGGGACCCACAATCATGCCTGAGTACCGCAACATAGGCTTGCCCTTCATGGGTGTACTCGAATTCGAAATTGTGGTTGTAGTGCGAGGCTACCCGGTCCAACGATTTTATCACGTTTTCCAGGTTGAAATCCTTGAACCAGAAGGTGACGAGAGCGACTCCTTCATGTTCGCCGGATTTCCTACCCAGGGCCCTTGCCTGCTCCTCCGACATCAGACTGAAGAATGTCTTCAGGAGACCCTTGGAGATGGTGACTAGACCGAAATTTTCCGCGTAGGCATCGTATTCCACATGCTTTCTGAGTGCCTGGTTTGCGATAACGTTCACGCTAATTTTGTTCTTCTGCGCGAGCTCGTCAAGTTGCTCGGCTACCTCAGTGTCGATGCGGAAGATACGGGTCCCAATTCGCCTCAATTTTGCACCCGTGACAATCCTCGGGAAAAATAGATACGGGAATTGTAACCAAGCCCACATCCATGTGGGATTCATTAGTCCTCGCAGAGAGAGACCGCACGCATTAATTACAGATGGCCAAACCAGCGACCCAAGCCGAAAATCTGGGATTCTTGATGAAAAAAACGACAAGCATGAGAGAGCAAGCTGGCGAAAAACAATCGGAGACTGCTGCTCAACTTCTTGTACGATGCTTAGAGAATGAAGGTGTCAAGTATGCTTTCGGCATACCTGGCGAGGAAAATATTCATTTCATCGACGCGTTGAACAATTCGTCTATTCGCTTTGTTCTTGTCCGTCACGAGCAAGCTGCCTCGTTCATGGCCGATATCTACGGCCGCCTAACCGATCAGGCGGGAGTCTGCGTGGCGACCCTCGGGCCCGGAGCGATCAATCTCTTACTCGGGACCGCGGATGCCAACAGCGACAGCGTCCCGCTCGTCGCTATCAGCGCGCAGGGCGGCTTGAACCGGATATACAAGGAATCTCACCAGATAATCGATCTCGTCAGCATGTTCGAGCCCGTTACAAAGTGGGCTGAGCTGATCCCGAGACCGGAAGCTGTGCCGGAGATGGTTCGGAAAGCGTTCAAGCTCGCGCAGACCGAGCGTCCCGGCGCCGTCTATCTTGCATTGCCAGAAGATGTCGAAAAAATGCCCGTGCCCCCTGGGCATCATCCGCTCGAGATCAATGTAGTGCGTGATACATCTCCCTCTCCGGCTCAGATATCGCGTGCCGCCAAAGTTCTTGGAACGGCGAAGAGACCTGTTGTGCTCGCGGGACACGGTGCTGTGCGTAATCACGCAAGTGAATCGCTCGTTCGTTTCTCCGAGCGTCTCCGCATACCTGTCGCGACGACGTTCATGGGCAAGGGTGTCTTTCCGGACAACCACCCCAACGCGCTTGGTACGGTTGGATTCATGGTCCACGATTATGCAAATTTTGGCTTCGACCAGGCAGATGTGATTCTGAGTGTCGGCTATGACATGCAAGAGTTTGATCCAGTGAAGATCAACCCGAATGGTGACAAGCAGATTATTCACATCCATCGCTATCCTGCTCAGGTTGACGCCCACTACCATCTCGCTGTTGGTATCCAAGGTGACATTTCAGAATCTCTTGACGCACTATCACGCGAGACTAACAATCTACCATCGAGCCCAACAGGTCAGAAGATCCGTCATCTGTTACAGGAGGAGCTTGAGATGGGAAGAAACGACAATTCCTACCCCGTCAAGCCCCAGCGCATCGTCGCGGATATTCGAGCAGGGATGGACGAGAAGGATATCGTGCTGGTTGACACGGGCGCGGTGAAGATGTGGATGGCCCGATTGTACCCGACCTATCAGCCGAACACTTGCATCGTCTCCAACGGGCTCTCGACAATGGCCTTCGCATTGCCAGGAGCAATTGCTGCGAAGCTTGCCTTCCCAGACCGTAAGGTTCTGGCCGTTGCTGGAGACGCTGGTTTCTTGATGAACTCGATGGAACTCGAAACCGCTGTGAGAGAGAAGATACCGCTGGTAGTATTGATCTGGGTGGATGGCTCCTATGGTATGATCAAGTGGGAGATGGACCTGGAGCTCGGACATCACTCGCATGTCGACTTCGGCAACCCAGACTTCGTCAAGTTCGCGGAGAGCTTCGGCGGCAAAGGATACCTGATCAAGCAGGCAAGAGATCTGCTTCCCACACTAAAGCGCGCACTAGCCGATAACGGTGTCTCGGTCATCGCCTGCCCCGTCGACTATGCACAGAACAATATGCTAACGAACAAGCTGGGAGAACTCACAGAACCCATGTAGTAACGAAAGTTTTCAGACTACTGTGTCTGTGATCTTGCCGCAGGCAGTACACTTCCACCTACCCTGGACCTTGACCTTCTCGTCGCAACCGAATAGGCCACACTGGGGAGGCTTGACCTCTGCGACAATCGCATTCCACGTTTCCCA
>Ga0209376_1002300_pt1 | contig 18252 bp, 14 predicted proteins | sample GraSoiAngelo_134_FD_185891 | JGI IMG/M metagenome (GOLD analysis project Ga0209376, IMG submission 185891) | Grasslands soil microbial communities from the Angelo Coastal Reserve, California, USA - 14_0929_05_30cm (SPAdes) (version 2) | ecosystem: Environmental > Terrestrial > Soil > Grasslands ... | reverse complement strand
CGCCGCCGCCAGTATCCACTAGAAGTCATCTCATAAATGGTAGGGACGTACCGCTGGCCGTCCTTGCTACCGCGCCGCCGTCCTTCGCTTTCGGCGCGCCCGGCGTCGCGCCCTACCAAATGTTTCTCTTCTATCTATGAGATGGTTTCGAGATCGATCGAAAAGAGGAACGCGGCGGACCAGAGATGCGCCGCGCTTCTCGGAAACAATCGGGAAGTTACTTCAACTTGGCATCGATCTCCTTCGCCATCTCCAAATGCTCCCGCACTGTCTTGGCGGTTTTGCTGGCGAAATTTTTCACGTCCGGATCGCTTCCGTTTTTCGCCTCCTTTTCGAAGGCCGCCAGATCTTTTTCATGGTCTTTCACCATCGCATCCATGTAATCCTTATCTGACTTCCACTTCCCCGCTTCCTTCTCCGCCGGCCACACGACGTTTTCCTCCTTGGCAATCGCTTTCAAATCTTCATTCGCCTTGCTGTGGTCCTTCACCATCCGCGCACCGAAGTTTTTCACTTCGCTGTTGGTCGCGTTCTTTTCCGCCGCCCGGCCCATCGCCACTTCCATCATTCCGCCTTTAGCCGCATCTTTGATGAAAGCCTTGTCGGCCGAACTCAACTTGGCGCCTTTATCGGACTTCGATTTGGACGGATTTTCAGCAAAGGCCGCCCCGCTGAGGCCGATGCAGCCAATGGCAACTATACTAGTCAAGAAAAACCGAATATTTATGAGAAATTTACCTTTCATAGATTTTGGGTTGATTAAGGTGCCGGAACAAAGTCCGGCAAAACCTGATTCGCGTCGCCTTCGATAGCTGGCCGTAAAGCGCGCGCAATGTCTCGTCAGCTATCCCCCACGTACGAACTTTCCACTCGCGTCGCTACGTCTTTGTAGCCGTAGTCCGCCTCGTAAATTTGCTTCATGCAGCCAAGTGACTTCTCGCGGTTACCCATCTGCTCGTAAACCAGTCCAAGATTGTAAACGATTTCCTTCTTTGTTGCGTCCATGGTTGCGATCTCGCGCGCGGCTTCGTCCAATTGCTTGGCCGCCAGATCAAACATTCCTAACTCGCGATAACATTGCCCAAGCGCGTTCATCGCCTTCAAGCGCGCATTCGGATTCTGCCGGGCCCGCTGCAGCTCCGGCAAGGCCTCACGGAAATGTCCGGCATTCATCAAATGTTCACCCAGTTCAAACCGAAACTGAAGATCGGTCGGATTGCGCTCGACCCGTTTCCGCGCACCCTCGATCAACATTTCCGCCCGCCGCTTTTTCGCTGCCGCCAATGCGGCATTCTTTTCCGCGAGTACCATGGTATCGCCGGCATTGCTCGCGACCGATTCTTCCAATGCCACAATCTCGCGTTCGGTCTGCTTCACCTCCAGGTCGGAAATTTTTCGAACCAACCCCGGATCACTCCCGTGCATTAGATCAGAAGCGTATCGATACCATGCAATCGCCGCGTCTAGATCATTTTTCTGTTCGCTTAATGCGCCAAGCCGCCGCGCCGCATCGACATTCTGCGGCTCGGCTTCGTGTAACGCATAGGTCTCGGCGATCTGCCGGCCAAGCGACTCTTCTGTTAGCTGCATTCGGCTCTGCTGTTCCAGCGAAACCGCCGCTTCCTTGTCCTTAATCAAATCACGATAGCTTGCAGCTGCGGCCCAACCCCCGCTCTTCATCGAATCGCGCGCTGAAGCATCCTTCCCTAGTCGCATCGCTGCCGCATCAGCCGGATCGATCGCGCTGATCCGATTGTAAATCTCGACTTCGCGCTCGCTCTCGCCTAGATCGTGATAAAGCCGCGCCAGCTCGTGCAGCAATTTGGTATCTCGCGCGTTTTCTTCGAGCAATGTTTGCAGCGCGAAGACCCCAGTTTCAAGCCATCCCGCCGCCACCGCTGCCTCCTTCAAGGCCAGGTTTGCCTGTTTATTGTAGGGTTCGTCCTCGAGAATTTTCTCGATCAATTCCACCGCGCGTTTCGCATCTTTCTTAATTTCGCGTTGCGCTTTCATCACCGCGACCGACGCCGTTGAGACGTTGAAGAATTTCTTCTTCGCCGCTTTCAGTCGCGTTACTTCGGTCCGACGCAATAATTGGCGGCCGGTGAGAAACCGCGGCTCCTGTTTCAGAATTCCCTGCAAAAGTGAAATGGCATACCCGAAATTCCGCAGCTCAATGGCCGCCACTGCCTTCAGCCAATGCGCACGCTGATCTTCGCTCAATTCTTTCTCGGTCTTAACCGCCATATTGCGTTGCCGTGACTATAATTTCAGCATCGCTCCCCCGTCACGACAAATGCTCAAACATCATGCCCGCGCACCACGATTGCGATCGGCAAAGTCCGGCATGCTCCGGGCAGCACCGCCGTCTTAAACGAGTTAACATTTCAATGTTGCAAGTGCAACACTTGAATATTAACTCAAAATTTTCCTCATTTCGCTTCTGGTTTAGGCGGAGATGAAGCTCACCCGCGGCGAGTTTCCTCACTCTAATATTCCAAACGCCGCCCCGCCTCTGCTCTGCGCAGACAACGAGGTATGTTATCGCCGCCTTCCTTGAGCCCAGCTACTTCCACCCAGGCACCGCCGAGCAACCGCAGCGAGTTAATATTCGAGTGTTGCACCTGCAACATCGAAATGTAACTCGGATTTGCCCATCTTCCGGTTCTTATTTGGGCGGCGCCGAGACCACTTGCCGCGCGCTTTCCCCCATTGCTTGGAGCCGTCGTCGCCAGGCTTTCTGGCCCAAATAATTCCCCGGGAGCAGCCGGGCCGGCAGCAGCGGATCTGTTCTCACGGCAGCCAGCCAGGCTTCACGCTCCTCCGACATCCAGCGAAAGAGTTTCTTCGCCGCCGCGTCACTCTTTAGAACCCCGGCGGGCCGTCGGCCCAGAATTTTCAGATACCGGGAATAGGCTTGGTTGATACGATCAAAATCCCAGGCGCCGTTAACGATTTCCTCGTCTGACTCGCCAGCGCAAGCACGTGCTTCCAGGAGAACAAGTAACTCGACATTAATGGAACCTTTGGCAAGGGTACGTTGTTCTTCTTCCATCGGATCCGGCGTGATCCAGACACTGTTCTGCAAACATCCGAAATCCCTGCCACGCAGATAGCGTCGCAACCATTCTCGCTCGGCGTTTTGTCCGCGCGCGATATCGAAAATTACCAGGCGCCACCGGCCGTCCCAAGCGCGTCCCCAGCTCGCTTCCGGATCTCTCCCGCCCAAGGCGTGGAGACGTCCCTGCGCGGACAAGCGATACACTCGATCGTTACGATCTTTGGATTTCCGCGTGACCCATTTGCGCTGCTCCAAGCGTCCAAGCTGAATCAGCAGACCATTCCGATAAGCCCAGCCTTCGTAGGATTCAAACAGGCTGCGCCAACTCGGATTCAGCAGGAATTCAGCTGACCATAACAAAACATTTAACAATTCTTCAGTCTTTGGTCCCATAAGGCAGTGAGGTTGGAGTTGTCAGCGGTGTTAACATTTCGATGTTGCAGGTGCAACAATCAAATGTTAATTCCAAAAACCCGGCTGGGAAAGCCTATGCGTTTAGCGGTTACACGGGATTGGTATAAATAGAGCCATGCGTACATTCAACGGCCCGATGAAAACCGGACGCAACTCGTTATTGCCGATCGAGCTGAGTGGCGGCGGCCGCTTTGTTTGCTCGCGCGAAAATTTTGTTCCCGCCTACCTGCGTGCATTCGAGGAAGGCATTCTTCAGGAGCGAGCGGACGAAGCGATCGAGGCGTTGCGGTCCTGTCGCGTCTGTCCCCGCGACTGCGAGATCGATCGTCTGAACAACAAGATCGGAGTGTGCAAAAGCGGGCGGCTAGCGCGCGTGGCGAGTGCATTTCCGCATTTCGGCGAAGAAGATTGCCTCCGGGGATGGAATGGCTCCGGGACGATCTTTTTTGGCTGGTGCAATCTACGCTGCGTTTTCTGCCAAAATTTCGAGACCAGCCAGTTCGGCGAAGGCGCGGAGGTGACTGCCGCGGAACTCGCTCGCATCATGCTCGACCTTCAGGAAATCGGCTGCCACAACATCAACTTCGTCACGCCCGAGCATGTAGTGCCGCAAATCCTTGAAGCGCTCGTGATTGCCGTCGAACGCGGTCTGCGGCTGCCTCTGGTCTACAACACTTCGGCCTATGATAGTCCCGAAAGCATTCAGTGGATGAACGGTTTGATCGACATCTACATGCCGGATTTCAAACTCTGGGACGCGGAGCACTGCAGAAAATATCTTGTCGCCAGCAATTACGCCGAAGCTGCGCTGGGGGTCATCGCAGCGATGCACGCCCAGGTCGGCGAACTCAAAGTGGACGAGGACGGCCTCGCCTTACGCGGCGTGTTGCTGCGGCATCTCGTCATGCCAGGTCTGCTTGAGGACACGCGAGAGATCATGCGGTGGATCGCTGACACACTCTCACGCGACACTTACGTTAATGTGATGGACCAATATTATCCTGCTCACAAAGCCGAAACCGAACCCCGTTTCAGCGAGATCAATCGCCGCACTTCTGACGGCGAATTCTGTCACGCCCTCGAATCAGCACGCGCGGCCGGCCTCTGGCGCCTCGACACGCGCTGGCGCAATGTGATCCCCCACGGCGCTCCGGTGTGGCTGCCAATGATGCGACAACGAACGGCTAAGTACGTTAGTGCAAACTGAAGCAAAACGCGTCGATCGCTGAGTAGTGTAGGCTTCGCGGGCCGAGGGACACAGATTCCGATAAGCAGAAGAACGAAAGAAACCGCATCTCATAACAAATCGAGTTGCGGCTTTTGCGGTTGAGGAAGGTTTTGCGCTGATCTTTTGCGTTTCGATTTGGCGTGGCCGACTGCGCCGTTCGGATTTTCGAGATGCGAGAGAATATCTTTCGCGCGATCGAGAATTTCCTTTGGCAGACCGGCCAGCCGCGCCACCTGAATTCCGTAGCTCTTGTCCGCACCGCCCGGTACAATCTTGCGCAAGAAAATGATCTGCTCGTTCCATTCCCGCACCGCGACATTGAAATTCACCACCCCTTTTCGTTCCACCGCCAGCTTGGTCAGTTCATGATAATGGGTCGCGAACAGCGTCCGCGCCTTGATCCTATCGTGCAAAAATTCCGCCACGCTCCAAGCAATGGACAGGCCATCGAAGGTTGAAGTTCCCCGTCCGATTTCATCGAGAATAATGAGACTGCGTTCGGTCGCATTATTGACGATGTTCGCGGTCTCGTTCATCTCCACCATGAACGTGGATTGCCCGCGCGAAAGATCATCGCTCGCCCCCACCCGCGTGAAAATGCGATCGACCAGCCCGATTTCCGCACTGGTCGCCGGCACGAAACTTCCGATCTGCGCCATTAGCACAATGAGCGCGACCTGCCGGATATAGGTCGATTTCCCGGCCATGTTCGGCCCGGTAATGATGGCCAGCCGCAACTTGTCCCCGTCGAGCTCCGTATCGTTAGGAACGAATTTCTCTTCCACCAGATTTTGATCGAGCACTGGATGCCGACCATCACGAATCGTTAGCCGGAGCGACTCATTTAGTCGCGGTCGACAGTAATGGAACAACCGCGCCGCTTCCGCCAGCGAACAAATCGCATCCAGGGTCGCGATCGCGCCTGCCGTTTTTTGCAGCGGTCCCAGGTCCATTAGCGTTTCCTCGCGCAATTTTTGAAAAAGCGAATACTCCAGATTTCTCGCGCGCTCGTCCGCGCCCAGAATTTTCGCCTCCATTTCCTTTAACTCCGGGGTAATAAAGCGCTCGCCGCCGACCGTCGTTTGCTTGCGGGTGTAACGCGCCGGCACGTTCGCCAGATTCGATTTCGTGATTTCGATGAAATAACCGAAGACGGAATTGAAGCGGACCTTTAGGGATTTGATTCCGGTCGCGGCAATTTCGCGCTCCTGCAACGCGTTGATCCAATTCTTCCCATCGCGTGAGGCATTGCGGAGTTCATCAAGCTGGGCATCAAAGCCATCGCGAAAAATTCCGCCCTCTTTCAATGCCAGCGGGGCATCGTCGACCAGCGCACTTTGCAATCTCGCTGCCAGCTCCGGCATTTCCGCGATTTCATTTTGCAAATGATGAGCCAAAGATTCGACTGAGTGTTCCTGTCGTGGCAGCTCTGTTGCGGCCGGCACGGCCGCCTCTACAGAATTCAGCGCATCGCACGGAGGAATTCCGCTACCTTTCCCAAATTCGATCCGCTCGATCAGCTTGCCGAGTTCCGCCTTCAATCCCGGAGTTTGTTGCAGGGAATTTTTCAGGGTGACGAGATCGCGCGCGTTTCCGGATGCTTGCGAGAGCCGACCTGCGGCTCGCTCGACATCGCGAATCGATTTGAGCGCGCTGCGTAACGACCCCAGCAAATCGGATTCATGCAGCAGATCTGCAATCACCTGCTGTCGGCAGTTCAGTTCGTTCAAATCACGCAGGGGCTGCAAAATCCAACTGCGCAATTTTCGTCCGCCCATCGGCGTCATCGTGCGGTCGAGCACGGCGAGCAAGCTGGTATCGCGAGCGCCGCGAGATTCGACCAGATCGAGATTCGTCTGCGTAGCCGCATCCAGCACTACGTGATCATTTGCCGACTCGCAGCGTAAGGACGACAGGTGATCAATCTTCCGACGTAATTGATGTTTGAGATAATGAATGATCGCGCCCGCGGCGCCGATCGCCGCTGGCATTTCCGCGCAACCGAAACCATCAAGTGATTTGGTTTTGAAATGTTCGCATAACGTAAACGCCGCCTGTTCGGGCAAGAAAGCGTAGCAGTCGTGCACCAGGGCATGCTCGATCGAAGCAAAAACGTCGTGCTGTTCCTCGCTCACTAAAATTTCCGACGGCCCAACCCGTGCGAGTTCATCTGCCAGCGCGCCCTGCGTGTTTAGCTGCATTAGACGAAATTCGCCGGTCGTTAAATCGGCGTAAGCAAACCCGAAAACGGTCCGAGCCGGACTGGCGGATTCGTATTCGTAAATCGCGCCGAGATAATTCGCGCGCTTCGCCTCCAACAGACCGAGTTCGCTCACCGTTCCCGCGCTGATGATTTGCGTGATATCGCGCGTCACGATTCGTCCCGGCTGCGGCTCGCTTGTTTGATCGCAGATAGCGACCCGCTTACCCGCCTTAATCAGCTTCGCGATGTAATTTTGCGCCGCATGATACGGCACCCCGCACATCGGCACGCCGTTCCGTTTCGTCAGCGCAACATTGAGCAGGCCGGCTGCCTCCTTCGCGTCTTCGAAAAATAGCTCGTAAAAATCACCAAGCCGAAAAAGCAGCAGCACGTCCGCCGGCACGCTCCCGCGCAGGCGCTGGTACTGCTGCATCATCGGAGTAATCACGTCGGCCATTGCTAACCAACATGAATTCAGCGCCCGCCAATTGCGAGTTTGGAATTAGTGCATCGAAGTCAAATTTTCAGGGAAACGAGCTACCTCGGCGGCGAGCCCTCCAGATTTCATCAGAATTCGCTGGACTTTCTATAACATGGACAATATCCTGTCCATGTGAAATCGATCACTTATACCGCGGCGCGGGAGAATTTGGCTAGCACCATCAATCGGGTTTGCGAGGATGACGCTCCCGTCATGATCACACGCAACCGCGACCAAGCCGTCGTGATGCTATCATTGTCCGAATACGAATCTCTGCAAGAAACGGCTTATCTGCTTCGTTCGCCGGCCAACGCGAAGCGTCTGATTACGGCGGTCGATGCGCTGAATCACGGCAAAGGCGTAAAGCGCAAACTAAAGAGTTAAGGCGTGGACCTGGTCTTTGCGCCAGAAGCCTGGGAGGATTACCTTTACTGGCAACACACCGACGCAAAGGTCATTTCACGAATCAATCTGCTGCTCAAGGAGATTACACGCAATCCCTATGCGGGAATTGGCAAGCCAGAACCCTTAAAACACGTACTGCAAGGTTACTGCTCGCGTCGCATTAATTCCGAACATCGCATCGTATATAAAAAGGCAGGCAATCAGATCCTGATCGCACAACTGCGATATCACTATCGCTAACGCTAGCGGAACCACCTAACACCAGCATCTCATAGGCAAAGTTGACTGGTTTAACCAGTCAAGTTTCGAAGATACTTCCGAATGCGGACTAGGAATTGCAAGGGAGGGCGTCCGCGCTGCCCGCCACGTCATAGCGCTGCGAAGGGGGTTCAGTGCCCTAATCTAGGTGGACGACGACGGCGCCCTAAGTTTTGTGTCCGACTTCGACGTTGGATGTTCAACGTTGAGCGTTGGACGTTTTCTTCCGCCTCAGTCCCGGAGCGTATTCATCCCCTGGCGGATGATTCGATCGATCAGTTGCGGATAGGGTAGACCCGCTTTGCCCGCCGCTTGCGCGAAATCTTCGTCCTCCGCCAGGATCGGATTTGGATTTGCCTCAATGAAATAAATTTCGTTGGCCGGCGTCAACCGCAGGTCGATGCGAGCGTAGCCATCAATAGTGAGCAGACGGTAGATGCGCTTACACGTTTCTTCGATGCGGGCGCCCAGTGCCGGCTCGAGACCGACGGCGAACTTGTTCTGCAACCCCCAGCGTTTGCGATATTCTTCGTCCCACTTCGCGCGATAAGTCGCAATCTTCGGCTCGTCTGGCGGTACCTCTCGAAAGACCAGCTCGCGGATCGGAAAAACCTTCAGGCGTAGGTTACCCATCAAACCTACATAAAGCTCGCGACCCTCGACGTATTCCTCCGCGATCACGTCGGCGTCGTGTTTCTCATGAATAAAGGCCGCGCGCTCCCGGAACTGCTCGTCTGTCTCAACAAAGGAGGCCTGCGAAATGCCGTAGGAGGCTTCTTCTTTTACCGGCTTCACTAGGATCGGGAATTTGAGTTGTTTGGGGCGGGCAATGCGCTGACCGCGCGGAATGACAACGAAATTTGGAACGTGGATACGATGATAGTGCAGAATTTTTTTCGAGATGCCTTTATGCTTGCAAAGAACCAGACCGGTCGCGCTGCAACCGGTGAAAGGCACGCCCTGCATTTCGAGAAAGGAAACGATGTTCTGGTCGAACCCGCGGTTGTTTTTGAACTGGTCGGCGAGGTTAAAAATTACGTCGGGGGCGAAGTTTTCCAGTTTTTGGCGCACCAGATCGAGGTCATCAAAAATAGCGAGATGTTCCGCGGTGTAACCAAGGGTGCCGAGCGCCCTCAAGACATTCGCCTCGGTTTTCCAATCCGCGGTTTTCATCTCCTTGCTCAAATCCTGATCGATCGTGGTCGGCCGGATGGCGTCGAAAAGGGCGAGGACTTTGAGTTTCTTTTTCACGTTTTGGTGCGCTTGAATTTGCCGGTGAAAAGATAGTTCATCACCAGCGTGGTGATGAAAGCGGAGACGCGAAAATCCTGCTGCGGATCGTCATCATGGACGTGGAGACCGAGATGATCGCAGCGGTCGATCAGTCGCGTGAGAAGTTCATTTACCCGGTACTTCTTCTCGTTAGTCCACAGGCAGACGGCATTGAGCAACCGCCGACGCCGCAGACGCAAATAGGAGCTGGCCGTTAAACCGGCAGGCGCGCCGAAGAGCTGCCGCAGATCGGTGTCGTAAAAATCCGGATAAGTATCTTCGTAGAGCTTCCGCTTGCGCGCGTAATAGGTCTTGAGCTTTAGGTTCAGACAATCGTAATCGGCAACGCGGTATCCCGGCACATGCATCGGCAGCTGCCCCGCCAGCGACCGCATCAGCTCATCGACATATTCCAGCTTTTGCAACGCCTTCCAACCAGCATAACGCGTGCGCCAGTCGAGCCCGGGCGTGAGCCAAACGGCGAAGGTCTCCGCAAAATCTTCATCGGGATGGCTCTGCGCATACCAGTCGTCGAGATTCACCACATAACTGCGGCTGAACGGGCGCGGCCGGTAGGAGTCCGGCGTTCCCTCGTCGGAAGTTTGCCCAAAAATCTGCTCCCACTTTTTGTTGCGCGGAAGGTGATAGGCGTAGTTGTAGGCGTGCGCCGCCTCGTGCCGGATCAATTTCAAAAACCATTCTTTTGTTCCGCCTTCAACCTCGAGCATCATTGTGCGCTCGAGCGCGCGTAGCCGATCGTGCACGAGAAAAAACGGCACGAAGATCGCTGGAATCCCGACCGGCACGAACCATTCATCGCCGATGTGACACGGCGGATGAAAGACAAGGCCTTTGGCCGAAAGCTCATCGTAAAGTTGCTTGATCAGGGGCTCTAGTGTTGTCCCCTCAAGCTGCAAGCCGAGCGTGGAGATGCGGCGCTCGAGAAGCTGTTCGTCACTCAGCGATGCCCAATCGGCCGCGGCTTCCATCTCGCGCAAAGTATCAACCTTTTCTGTCTCCGAAAGGTAATGATGTAGAATTCACGCTCGACGAGCTGAGAAAACTGAATCCAAACTACACCGTGATCTCGTCGAATCGATTTGAGGCGATCCGGCATATGAAACTTCTCGTCACCGCCTCTCTCGTTACTCTCTTCAGCACCAATCTTCCCGCGCAAAGCTCAACCCCAACCCTATCCTCCATCCAAGTGATGGTGCTCGGCACCTATCATTTCGGCAATCCCGGTCAGGATATGCACAATATGAAAGTCGATAGCGTCCTTACCCCGGCCAAGCAGGCCGAGCTGGGCGACGTCGCGTCGCGTCTCGCAAAATTCAATCCGAGTAAGATTGCGGTCGAAGCGCTGTCCGATCGGTCCGATTTCGTAACCAGGAAGTTCCAGGAATTCACCCCGGAAACGTTGAACCGGGATGCGGACGAACGTACCCAGATCGCGTTTCGTCTCGCTCATCAGCTTGGCCAGAAGTCTGTCTATGGCATCGATGAGCAAAGCAATACGATTGATTACTTTCCATTCGACAAAGTCGATGCCTATGCCAAGGCGCACCAGCAAGGCGCCGCACTCGCCCGGATGCAGGACAAGGCCGAAGAAATGATCAAGCAAATGGAAGCTGCGCAGAGAACAAAGCCCGTGCGGCTCATGCTCGCCGATGTAAATGACCCCGCGCGCGTGCTCTCCGATCACCAGAATTTTTATTACGCGCTTCTCTCGCTGGGAAACGAGAAGGAACAACCGGGTGCAGAGTTAAATGCAGCCTGGTATCAGCGCAACGCCAAAATCTTTGCCAAGCTTACCCAGATCGTGCAGCCAGGTGACCGGGTCCTCGTCGCCTTCGGGTCAGGCCACGCCTTTTGGCTCCGGCACTTCGTTCAAACACGCCCCGTTTTCGGCTCGTCGAACCCGGCGATTATTTGCGGTAAATCCGGAAGACAGGCTTTGGCAAACGACGCCGGAAAGTTTCTGGTCGCTTAATGACGTCCAATCGGCTGCTTCCATTTCGCGCACGGTATCACCGGGGAAAAGGCTGTCACGCCGTCGAACAAGCGACGCGCGATTATCTACTTGCCGAGCTCATATAGATACTGAACAAACGACATCGTTGCCCCGTCGATGCCTTGAATCTTCGGATTCGACGATTCGATGACAAAATATTCGTCCGGCGCATGTGCCCCGCTGCCATGACCAAGACCGAAATGTCCGGCCGGTTTGTTCAATGGCGCGCCGGTGAAGACATAACCCGGCCACGAACCCGCGCTGCGTGGCAAAATGATTGGATCGATCCCGGAATTTTTCAGAACCGCGATTTGCGATTTGATCAGACCGCTATCGACCGAAGTACTGTTCGGATCGTAGCCGCCAGTCATGTTCACATCGATGTCGGCGAAGCCGTGCTTTGTCAGATGCGCCTTTAACACCGCGAGCGCGTCCGCTGCGGTCATGTTTGGCACAAGACGCAAATCCAATTTCGCCACCGCCTTGTGCGGCAAAATCGTCTTGCCGCCGGGACCGGTATAACCGCCGACCAACCCCTCGATGTTCACCGTTGGGCGCGACATCAACAGCTCGAGCGCTTTTTCCCAATTAGCATCGTGCACCCAATGCTCGACGCTCAGCAGCTTCTTCGCCTGCGCTTCACTGAGGCGCTTGGCCGCTTTCGCCACCATCGCTTTTTCTTCCGCGCTCATCGGCCCTAGCTTCGCCGTAAAATTATCGATCGCCGGTTCGTTGCCGTCGGCCGAGACGAGCGAGTGCAATGCCTCCACCAAATGCCAGGCAGGACTGTCGAGCCGCGCTTTGTTCGACGAATGAACATCTTTCTTCGGACCGCGTCCCCACTTTTCGCCACTCGAAGTCAGCTCAACTTCGATCACGCCCTTCGCCCCGAGTGTTAAAGTCACCGTTCCATCGGGGTCCTGTTCCGCCGACGGAATGAAAACGCCACCGCATTTCGCAAATGCCGCCTGCACTTCAGGCTGATGCACGATTTGCGGAAAATGGGGCGAACCGATTTCTTCTTCGCCTTCTGCTACAAACGCGAGATTCACCGGCAATTTTTTTCCCGCGGCGCGAATTGCATGCAGCGCCGCCAGGAAAGCCGACTCCGGTCCTTTCTGATTTACCGCACCACGGCCGACAACCACTTTTCCGAAATCCGGTTTATCTACCAGCGCCGCGTCGGTCGGTGGCGAAGTCCATTCCGCCGGGTCGAACTGTTTCACGTCGTACATGAAATAAATGCCGACAGTTTTGGGGGCACCGGCATCGAGCGTAGCGAAAACGCCAGGCTTGCCCTCGGTCGGCACCTGTCTCGCCTGGTCAAACCCTGCTTCCTGCAGCAATTTGATCAGGTAGTCCGCGCCTTCGGGGTAGCCGCGATTTTCCGCCGCGATCGAGACCTGATGAATCCATTCCTGCAACCGCTTCACCGATTGATCATGCTGCTTGGTGATTTGCTCCTTGATATCGGTTAAATTGTCCGCGGACGCCCACGCTTGTTGGTTGAATAAGAAAATTGTCGCGGCTGCAGTTGCTGCTACGAAAAAAGCTTTGCCCGTCATGTAACCTTAATCGCCGCTCAATCAGTGCCTGGCAACCGCAAGAGCCTCGCCGCACCCGGATATCCAAGTCCAAAGTGTTTCTGCGGAATAAAAATTCGGCGCCGGCGCCACCTCTTCAGACAAAAATCGATAGCGGCGGCGTCTTTAATTGAATCCAATCGTAATCGGTGGCCGCGTCAGATTTTAGGTTACAAAACTTAAAAGGGTTACAAAGTTACAAGCGCCATGATGACTGATGTTCGCTTCGCTTTTCGCCAATTGTTCAAGTCACCCGGGTTCACTTTTCTCGCGGTGCTTACGCTCGCACTCGGGATCGGGCTGAACACGGCCATCTTTAGTCTGATCAATGATCTGTTCCTGCGCGGCCTGCCCTTCCAGCAACCAACCCGCTTGCTGCACGTCTTCTCGCATTTCAAGGAACAGACGGTCGATTTCCCACTTTCCGCACCGCGTTTCACGCATTTCCGCGATGGGCAAACCATTTTCGACGGATTTGCTGGTGAGAATGGTATCGCCGCCACGGTGACGGGACTTGGCGATCCGTTTCAGGTTCCGATCTTCAAGACGACATCGAATTGGTTCGACGTACTTGGCCTGCGCGCGATTCGCGGCCGCACATTTTTGCCGCAGGAAGAGGAAGGCGCCGATGTCGCTGTGGTCACGGATCGCTTTTGGAAAGGGCGACTGGGCGGCGACCCAAACGTGATCGGGCGTGCGCTCACACTCGACGGCGTCTCGCACACGATTGTTGGGGTGATACCAAAGCTGCCGGTCTCGTGGACCGGACCGAACGCAGATATCTGGACGACCAAGCCGTTCATCATCCCGGGTTTTTCGCATGAACGAATGATGCGTGGCACGGCATTTCTGCGTGCGGTCGGACGGTTGAAACCGAGCGTGACGTTCGAGCAAGCGCGCGCCGCCTTGCAATTGCTCGAGAATAGCTACCGCGCACAATATCCGGAGAAGATCGATGCGAGATCGGGCACGGTAGTTAAGACGTTGCCGGAGGACGTGACGGAAAACTTGCGGCCCGGTTTCGCCACGCTACTGGCGGCCGTTACCTTTGTCTTGCTAATCGCCTGCAGCAACGTGGCGAATCTGCTACTCGTTAGGTTCACCGGGCGTCGTCGGGAGATTTCATTGCGCATGGCGCTGGGGGCGACGCGCGCGAGCGTGCTGCGGCTTTTCGTTTTTGAAAGTGTGCTGCTCAGCTTGTTCGGAGGGATTTTCGGCGCGCTGCTCGCCTGGCAGTTGGTGCCGCTGGTGCCGCGTCTCGCGGCGAATTTTCTGCCGATCGAAGCCGGCACTGCTACGGCGCTTTCAGTTTCCGTGCTCGCATTTGCGATTGCGCTCTCGCTGCTGACCGGTCTGTTGATGGGGTTGTATCCAGCGCTGCAAAGCTCACGCGCTGATCTCGTGGAGGCATTAAAGGAAGGCGGTCGTGGGACGGCCGGCAGCCTGCGGCAGCAACGTTTCCGCAAATTACTTGTCGGCGCGCAGGTTGCCCTCTCGGTCACTTTGGTCGCGGGCGCGTCGTTGCTTATCGCGAGCTTTCTGCGTCTCAGTCATCAGGATCCCGGGTTCAAATTCGACAATCTTTGGACTGCCTTCACCGTTATGCCGCAGGCACAATATCCCGACCTCGCGGCGCGGACGCGTTTCGCAGAACAATTGACAAACGCATTGCGCGCCACGCCAGGCGTCCAGGACGTAACGATGAGTTCCAGTATTCCGCTCGGTGGCGGCGCCGGCGCGACACTCTACGCGCGCGCTGAAGGCAATGTTCCTCCAGTTGCGGAACGCAAAGGCGCGCCATCAAATGACATCAGTCCCGGATGGCTCCGCACTCTCGGCATTCCGTTCCTGGCCGGCCGCGATTTCAATGAGCGGGACATCGCCGATCATCCCAATGTCGTTCTCATCAGCGCATCCGGAGCGAAAACAGTTTTCGGGAACGAAAATCCAATCGGCAAAACATTACTCGTCACGAGCGGGAGCGTGCCGGTCGAGATCGTCGGCGTGGTCGGCGATGTGCGTTCCGTGCGGCTCGACCAACGTAACGACATGGAATTTTACCGGCCGTTCGCGCAGGAGAATTTTCCCTTTCTCACCATCACGGTGCGCAGTCCGTTGCCGCCGGGGAGTGTGACGAAGTTAGTGCAGTCCGCCTTGCGCACAGTGGATCCCAGTCTCGCGCTTATTTTGCCGCAGGCAGTCAGCGAGCTCATGGCGCAAGCGCTCGGCCAAGCGAAGTTGATGATGGTGCTGCTCGGTGTTTTCGCCGCGGTGGCTCTGCTGCTCGCCACGGTCGGCATTTACGGCGCGGTCGCTTATACAGTAGAGCAGCGGACAGGCGAGATCGGAGTGCGGATGGCGCTCGGCGCACAAACGCGGGATATTTTGCGGCTCATCGTGAACCAGGGAATGAGGCCCGTAGTCTTTGGATTGGTCGTTGGTGTAGGTGCAGCCCTCGCGCTCGGCCGCTTGATTGCATCGCAGCTTTACGAAACCTCGGCGAACAATCCGCTACTGCTGAGCGCTACCATCGCAGTTCTTGGAATAGCCGCGCTACTGGCGTGTTTGTTCCCGGCGCGGCGCGCGAGTCTGCTTAATCCGGTGGAAGCGTTACGGGTCGAGTAATTTGGGGGAGCGCCAGTTTTTCGGGAAGCGCATGCGCCTCGCCGAAACCAAATCTTTACCCGGTCTGAAAGACCTGCCGCTGAGACAGCAGCCTCTACATAAATCGGCCTGAAGAACCGCGTTGGAAAAAATCGCGACCGATAGTTAGCCCAAGGAAATCAAGAACTTATATCGATTTCTTGGCCCGAAATTTGGACAAACCTCTAGCCTGTTGTATGTACAGCCAGTGAATACGATGCATACGCCATTTCAGGTTGCCGGGAGTCTGGCGGGCTGAGTAACGGCGCCTGTTCTTCGCCAAGTTGGAGCCCGCGATTCTGCGGCACCCCAGTGGTCGAACCTACGCACAGACTTTTTACACCGTCATACCAACCGAATTTCTACAACAACGTTTAAGACTTTGAATTATGAAACCAACACCTCAAATCAGTAGCAACCAGCGGAATCGACGGACTTTCCTGCTCACCGATTATCAGTATCAAACGACTGCGTTGTCAGCCGATCACGCCGTCGCGAAAAAAGCACCGACCGCCCGTGAGCTGGAAACCTTCCGCAAACTGAGCACTGAATTTTTTGCTACCGAAATACCGCGCGATTATGTCGCAGAACTCTTGTTCTTTATTCTAATCACTGGGATCGCAACCTGGCCGATCATTTCGAGCATGGTTGCCATCACACGGTTGGTTAGGAATTACTGACGGACCTGCCTGTTTCGGCGGTCGTAGACCGCCGCTACAGTGCGTTATCTGCGTCAGGGAAACGTATCGGCTGCGACGGCGCGCTCTTCTGTAGCGGCGGTCTATGACCGCCGTCCCGGTAACCCAGAATCTGCCGCTGAGACAGCGGCAGCTACAACGCTACACGACCTGCACGCCTTCGCTCGACGTGCGCTGGGCGTAGAGTTCGCTTAATCGCTTCGTCATCGGGCCGACTTTGCCGTCGCCAATGATCCGATTGTCGATCTTAATGACACCGGCCAGTTCGCCCATCGTGCCAGTGCAGAACATTTCGTCCGCGCCGTATACATCGACCGGCGACAGGTCCGTTTCGATGCACCGGATTTTTTCTTCGGCGCATATCTCGATGACGGTGGCGCGAGTGATTCCTTTCGGGCAGGCGAGGACGCGGCTGGTGGCCACCTCGCCTTCGCGCACAATGAAGACATGAGTCGCGTTCGTCTCAGCGACGAAGCCGCGGGTGTCGAGCATGAGGGCGTCGTCGGCGCCGGCATTGTTGGCTTCGATCTTGGCCAGAATGGAATTGAGCAAATTGGCGTGATGAATCTTGCAATCGAGAATCTCGGGCGAAGGCCGCCGGATTTTGCTCGTGATCAAGGTCAGCCCGGTCTTCGCGTAAACAGGCGCTTTGTGTTCGGCCAGGATGATCAAGGTCGGGCCCGACTGGTTCAGTCGCGGATCCATTCCGGACGTGATTTTCACGCCTCGAGTAAGAGTCAGCCGAATATGAACGGCGTCCTGCATCTCGTTAACGGCAAGGGTCCGTTTGATTTCTTCGATGATCTTCTCGCGAGGCGGAATTTCGGAGAAAGAAACCGCGGCGGCAGATTGACGCAGCCGATCGAGATGTTCGTGCAATTTGAAAATGCGACCGCGGTAAAGCCGCAATCCTTCCCAAACGGCGTCGCCGCCCTGCACGGCTGAATCGAACGGGCTGATCCCCGCTTCGTCGCGATGAATCAGCTGACCGTTGATGTTAACGATCAGATCGCGGTTTTTCTCGTTGAATTGCTGGAGCATTTTCTAACCGCGGATTACGCGGATAACACGGATGTTTCGGAATTGATCTTAATCCTCTTTTTTATCAGCGAAATCCGCGTAATCCGCGGTTCAATGCAATCGGTGTTGGTAGAGCTCTTCGTAAATTTCGCGACCGCGCGTGTGTACTTTATGCAGACTCTCCGGCACTTCGATTTTTCGCTCGCGATACGGTACGAACGACGTCGAGCGTTCCACTTCGGCATACCAATACTTTGCCCACACTCCATCCGTCTCGCGCGGACCTGGCGGCCATGACAGCATGGCGTCGGAAAAGTCCACGCCAATCGCACTGCATAACAATCGCAGCATCCGCTCCGGATCGCGCAAGACATCATCGGCATCCATCACTGGCGGGACCGAGCCGGTCTGGCGTTGCAGAAAATCGAAAATATCCACCTGTTGAACGAAACCGAGGTCTTCCACCGTTGGCTCGCGGTTCTTCTTAATATAAGAGGTAATTACTTCCGCAGGGTCGCGGATGAGAAAGCAATTAGTCACTTCGCGCAGCCAATCGCGGGACACTTTTGGGAGCAAATGGTGGGTCATTTGTTTCTGATAAAAAATGCGGGCACCATTTGGAATCGGCCCGGTTAACTGCGCCACGATTTTCCGCCAATCGGTCTCGCCCGCCCCGATCACTTCGTCCGCGCCCGGATGATCGACACCGGTCTCATTCAAATAGAAGGCATAGAACGGCTCATCCACGACATAGGTATCGGCGCGATTTCCCCATGCCCGCATCATCGCGGTCGAGATGTTACGCGGCCCCGACCACATTGCGATGCGGAGACCAGCCGGTTTGGTTTGCGGCATGCCGGTAGTTTCGTTTCAGAAAAGGAAATTACGAGCCAGCGAATTCTACCGTGGATCAAGTAAATACGGCATCCAGGTTTACTTGACGCCAGAAATTCCTGATAAGAAGTTTGCGCT
>Ga0209376_1002299_pt1 | contig 18255 bp, 18 predicted proteins | sample GraSoiAngelo_134_FD_185891 | JGI IMG/M metagenome (GOLD analysis project Ga0209376, IMG submission 185891) | Grasslands soil microbial communities from the Angelo Coastal Reserve, California, USA - 14_0929_05_30cm (SPAdes) (version 2) | ecosystem: Environmental > Terrestrial > Soil > Grasslands ... | reverse complement strand
AGCTCATGGATCTCGTCATCGGTCGTCTCGATAGTGTAGCCCGTTCGCTCAAGAAAGAAGAATGCGATGGCCGTTGCTGTTCGTTTGTTCCCTTGCACGAATGCGTGACTTCGAATTAACCCCCACAATAGCGTCGCGGCCTGGGTGTACTCGTCCGCCTCTTGGACAGACAGTGGCGGCAGGCCCACCTAACTTACCGCCGGATAGCCGGTCGCTCTTCTTTCGATAGCGCGTCAAATGCGCGCTTGTACCGGCGCACGATCCCCTTGACAAGGTTCCTGCCTTCAGGAGAAACAGCAGAGACCACTTTGGCAGGCTGGATGAGCAATCCCTCATTGGTTGGACGGAGTTCAACAAGCACCCCCTTATCGAGCCCATAGGCGATCAGGATCTCGCGCGGAATCGTGACCCCAAGACTGTTGCCGATATGAGTAATCTGGCGAATCGTTCGCATTCCCGCACCCTCTCCAGAGTTATTACTATTATAACAGTACTAAATAACGGCGCGCCTTGTCAATAACCGGCTAGCTAATCCTCTTCGGGCGGCAGCGCACCGCACCGCCAAGTCACTTCCGGTGGGGTTCAATTCACCCTACACCAAAATTTTGATCGGACCCAAAACCATAGGCCCGATCAAAATTTTGGTGCCGGGCGGGCGTTTCTGCCTCTATCGAAGCCCGTCACGGTCAGGGTCGGCCGACGCCCTCCACAGCCCCTAGTGACCAGAACGCGAAGGACGAGCCGGATCATCAATGGCTTCTACGACTGAATCAGTTGCTTGAACTCCTCATACTGCTCCCGGGTCACTTCGCCCCGAGCCAGCCGCTGCTTGAGAATCTCCAGCGGGTCTGGCCCGGACGATCCGCGCCGCACGGTCTCCAGGACCAGCAGCACAATCCCGAGCAGCACCAGAAAGACAATCAGGAGCCCATAGCCCCCCATCATTCCCCAACCCATCATACCTGGCCCCATTATCCCGTATCCCCAGATGGACATACTGAGGACGGGCACCAGTAAGATGACACCCAGAACAACCGCAAGAATGATCGTGATGTCGCGCGAGTTCATCTGCCGACCCTCCAGTCGCAACCGAACTCCAGGCCCATCCTAGTGGCTCGACGTCTCCCCGGCCATCGGGTGCTCGACCGATTCTGGTCTCAGATCTGATGGTTGGCTGCGCACCCACATCGGGCCGCTACCCGATGGCGGCCATATTCGCTGCGGGCTTACACTTGGTACAGGAGATCACCCATGGCTGGCAAACAATCTCGGACTGGAGACCCACTCCGCAAGCAGCCCGACCTTGCCATTTGTCCCCATTGTGGGCGCGTCTTTGCGATGGTACCAAGGGGCGTCTGCCCACACTGCGGCTATCCTCTCAACGTCGTGCTCGCGCAGCCCTTGGCTCCACGATCCCCGAGCCCCTGGTGCGTTGTGGGCGCAAAGGACATACACGTCCGCGTGGGGAGCCCGCCTGACTCTCAAGTCTAGGAGTCACACGCCTACCGGACGAAGAAGACGGGTGTGACGGCTCTTACGGCGGCGCTGGCGGTCGGCGTTGGCATCCACCTCGCCCTCACCCTTTTCCTCCTCCTACGGTACCTCGAAGGCCGGGAACGGCGGATCGGGTGGTGGGCGGTCGCCTATGCCTTCTTCACTGCGCACCTGGTCGCCGAAACCCTGCTCACCGTGGCGCCAGATAGCGTCCTTTACGCGACGCGCCACGCCCTGTTTATCGCCGCCGCGTGGTCATTGCTGTACAGCTTCCGCCCAGATGCCCGGCTGACGCTAGTTGCCGCCGCGGCGATCCTGGCTGCCGCTGTTGTGACACCTGTCTCCTGGCTGGCCGGCGCGCTGACCGCGTCCCTCGCAGGCGGTGCCGCGTTCGTCAGCAGCGCCTGGCTCTTGTATCGCGATGAAGAGGGACTGCAGACGTCCAGCACGGTCCTCCTGTTCTGGGGTCTGGTGTTAGGGGGCCTCCATTCGCTGGACTATCCGTTCGTCCGCCCGCACCCCGGGCCGGCCGCGGTGGGCGCAGCGCTCTCCGGCGTGTTTACTGTGGCGTTCGGCGTCGGCGTCGTGCTGTGGGCACTGCAGCGCTCCCGCGACCTCGTCACCATGAGCGCGATCGCCGAAGCGCTGAACCGCTCGCTGAACGTGCGCGAAGCGCTTGGACGGTCGCTCCAGCAGTTGGTGGCGCTGATGCGGGTCAGCAGCGGATGGATCTTCCTGCGTGGCGGAGGCGAGTTCGCTGTCGCCGTCATGGAGCGCCTCCCGCCTGCGCTGGCGGCGAACGAGATGGATCGGATGCGCGGGGACTGCCGGTGCCTGCAGATGCTGCGCGAGGGCCAGCTCCCCGCGGCGGTCAACATTGTGAACTGCCTGCGACTGGAGAAAGCCGGCTGGGATCGTCCCCGGCACGTGACGGTGCCGCTGCGGACCGCCGGCGACGTCGTCGGCGTGATGAACCTCGTGGTGCCGCGGCGCAGAACAGTGACCTTGCGAGAGCTATCAACGCTGTCCGCGATCGGCGATCAGATCGGCCTCGCCGCCGAACGCGCGCGGCTGTACGAGGAAGTTCGAGAAAAGGAAGCGCTGCGGGGCCAGCTGCTGGAGAAGCTCATCTCCGCGCACGAGGACGAACGCCGGCGAATCGCGAGGGAATTGCACGACGAGGCCGGCCAGGCGCTCAGCGCCCTCATCGTGAACCTGGAGGTTGCGGAACAGTCCCAGGCGCCTGTGCCGCCGGAGCAGCTGGCGCGGCTGCGCGACATCGCGGAAGGCACGCTGGCGGAACTGCGGCGTATGATCTATGATCTGCGGCCCTCGATTCTCGACGACATGGGACTGGCGGCCGCGATCCGATGGTACGCGAAGGAAACGGTGGAGCCGAAGGGTGTGCCGGTGACGATGCACATCAGCGGGTTAGGTGAACGCCTTCCTTCGTACATCGAGACTGCGGTCTTCCGCATTGTACAGGAGGCACTAACGAACATCCTGAAACATGCTGGCGCCACCCGCGCCACGGTGGAGGTCGCCCACGGCAACGGCCGCATGGAGCTGGTGATCAGCGATGACGGCCGCGGATTTGATCCCAGCGCGGTGACCACCCGCCGCGAGGGCGGGATGGGTCTGCTCGGGATGCGGGAGCGCGCCGAACTGCTGGGCGGGACGCTCACGATCCAATCAACGCCGGGTGCGGGCACGCGCCTGGAGGCTGCCATTCCCGTGGGAGCGCGCAATGGCCAAGATTAAGGTGCTGCTTGCCGATGATCACGCGATCGTTCGCGAAGGCGTACGGCTGATCCTGGCCAAGGAGTCGGACATCGAGGTCGTCGGCGAGGCCCAGGATGGCGCGCAGGCGCTAGAGATGGTCGAGCGCCTGAAGCCCGCCGTCGTAGTCATGGACATCAGCATGCCGGGAATGGGCGGGATTGAGGCAACCCAGCAGACAAAAGCGCGCCACCCCGACATCAACATCCTGGCGCTGACGATGCACGAGGACGAGAGCTACGTCTTTAAACTCCTGCACGCCGGGGCGTCCGGCTACGTGCTGAAGCGGGCAGCCGCGCGGGACCTCGTGGAAGCCGTGCGCGCTGCCGCGAGGGGTGAAGCCTTCCTCTACCCGTCGGTCGCGCGGAAAGTCGTGGAAGATTATCTCAAACGAGTAGAAACCGGCGAGGGGCGCGAGCGCTATGATGGGCTGACCGAGCGCGAGCGGGAGATCCTCACGTTGATCGCTCAAGGGCTCAGACCAGCAGATCGCTGAGAAACTCTACATTAGCATCAAGACTGTGCAGACCCACCGCGCCCACGTCCTGGAGAAGTTGGGCCTGCACGACCGGACCGAGCTGGTGCGATACGCCATCCGCAAAGGACTGATCGAGGCATAACCGCACCAGCCGACGCGCAATCTCGGCCTGCTATTTCACCACAAGCACGCCCTTCATCCCGGCCTCGTAGTGGCCCTCCTGATGGCAGGCCATCTCGAACGTGCCCTTGCGATTCGGGACGAACTTGATCGCCACCGACCTGCCCTTAGGAACCTCGAACTCGAAGAGAGCCGTCCCGTTCGTTGTGCCGAACCCTTTAATCTCAGAGTTGACTTCTCCGATTCCCTGGAAATAGGTATTGGGAATTACCCACTCGTCCCATTCAGTGATCTTCTTGCCGGCAGGCGGTGTGGCATACACGCTGAATTCGTGGATCACGGCTCCTCGGTTTAGCAGCGTGACCTCAGCCGGCATGCCGGCCTGCAGCGTGACCGTGGCCGGCGTGAATTTGAAATCGCTCAGCACGATTGTCACTTTCTGCTCCTTCCCTGCTCCACTAGCGCCTCCGTAGGTCACAAGGACCAACAGGGCCGCGACAACCCCCAGCACCAGCCACCTATTCATCCGGATCACCCCTCCCGTTTGTTCTTTCGCCTACTCGTGCCATCAACACGTTCCAACACTCAGCGGGCGCGGCGGATCTTCCATCGTTCCGCCGCTCCATGGCGCCACCTCCCGGGTGTGCCACCACCTCATCGGGACAGCACCCGCTACCCCGTTAAGTCCCACTGTAAAGGTACGCGTCGACTGGAACCATCGGGCCGCGAACCGATTTGGGATCAATCAATCACCCGAGGGCGGAATACGGCTGGGACCACCGACTATCAGGGGCGCTTGCCGTAAGTTGTTCGAACCCGCAACCAGAGCGGGCAAGTCGGCTCCATGACCCGCTGTCAAGACCGCATGGTAATGCTTCACTCCCACCTTTGTGTTCTTTGCTGTTTCGCGGACGCGCTCTGGTGCTGCAGGTGAGCAGCTTATCCGAGGGAATTCCAATGGCATCCAGACGCATGCAGGTCGGCTTATAATGTGCCGGGAGGATGAGAAAGATGAGGCAAGGCGTAGCACGGCCCGAGGCCGTCGAAGCGCTCTTTGAGAAACTTCGGATCCGCGGTAGGGAAAACCCAGCATGGCAGCGCCTCGTCATCGCCACGGGACGTGCCCACGAACGCTATCTGCAGGTCCGGGCACCGAATGCGCGGGGTTTCTATCACGGACTGCTTACGGGATACGCGGTCGCGATGAAGGCACTGCAGGGCAAGGTGACGGGAAGGCGGCCCTAGCAAAAACGCGCATGCGGGGTCTGATTCTTCCCCTTACTCCCGCCTCCCGAGACCATCGGGTCTGCGCCTGACCCCGGTATCAGGCGCCTCTAGGGTCCCAAATCGTCTGCCAGCCCGATAGACTAAACCCCCCACCCAGAAGTACTCTCAAGACAACAAACAAGGGGGTGAACCCAAATGGCAGCACAGCAGCAGGAGGTTACCTACTACGATGACCCCAGGTTCGCACGGGTCTTGTTCAGCACCGCGAGGTTCGCCTGGCTATGGGCGATCGCACGCATCTGGCTAGGCTACCAGTGGATCGAAGCGTCCCTCCACAAGATCGGCGCGGAGGCGTGGACGGGAAATGGCTTGGCCCTGAAGGGCTTCTGGGAAAAGGCAGTGCAGATCCCGCAGGCCCCGGCAAAACCGGCGATTGCGTTCGACTGGTACCGGAGCTTCCTTCAGTACCTGCTGGATGTTCGCGCGTACACCTGGTTCGCCAAGCTGGTCGCTTACGGCGAGATGCTTATCGGCGTCGCCCTCATCATCGGGGCGTTCGTGGGCATCGCCGCCTTCCTCGCCGGATTCATGAACTGGAACTTCATGATGGCGGGCGCGGCCAGCACGAACCCGGTCCTCTTCACCCTTTCGATCCTGCTCATCCTGGCCTGGAAGGTCGCCGGGTACTACGGGGCGGATCGATACTTGCTCCCCGCGCTCGGCACGCCATGGAAGCCGGGGAAGGTGTTCACCCCCAACCGCGGAGCACTGCCTGCGTGACACCGCTCTGCGGTGCGGACGAGAGGGCGTCTGTGAACCTGGCGCCCTCTCCTGTCTTGGTTCTTTACGTTGCATGACAATAGGGAGAAACGCAAAGGGGGGTTGGAGCGATGTCGGTTTCCTCTCGCGAGTTGTGGACGGTTCTGCACGGGCTGATCTTCGGCTCGCTGTTCTTGCTGGCATTTGCCGGCGGGCTGGCGGGCCTCTATAGCCTCCGGCCAGAGTGGGTCACTGTGGCAGGAATTCGCGAGCGGCTACGCCGCCTGCTGGCAGGCACGTGGCTGATGGCCGTCCTGGCCTGGATTACGGTCTTGAGCGGAACGTACATCGTGTACCCGTGGTATCGGGCAAAAGCTCCCGACAGCCCGCGATCGCTGCTATTAGCCAATCCCGCAACCAAGCTCTGGCACAACTTCGGCATGGAGTGGAAGGAGCACGTGGGATGGTTTGCGCCGATCCTCGCGACAGCGGTGGCGTTCACGGTCCTCTATTACGGCCCGCAGCTGGCGCGGGAACCCCGCGTGCGCCGCGCGCTGGTGTGGCTGTTTGCATTCGCTTTTGCCGCAGCCGGGATCGCCGGGGTGTTCGGTGCATTTCTCAATAAAGTTGCACCGATTCGGTAAGGAGGTGTAGCGATGGCTGCGCAGATGCAGACTTCGAAGCCGACCGGGCCCGGCGCGGCCGCGGTACTTGCGGCAGGAACAGGCACGTTCACGATCGGACTGATGGCCTCGCTGGCCGGGGCGTCCGCAGGTCTGAACAATGCCCTGAACTGGTACGGTCCCACAGGTCCGCTGTCCGGGAAGACTGGCGTCGGGGTTGTGGCGTGGCTACTGGCGTGGATCATCTTGCATGCCGCGTGGAAGAGCAAGAACGTGAACTTCGGACGTGCCTTCAACTGGGCTCTAGCCCTGGTGATCTTGGGATTCCTGCTCACCTTCCCGCCAGTGTTTGGCCTCTTCGCTAGAGAGTGACCCTGAGACCACGAGCCTTCACGCTGCTGGCGTGCGGCAGGCCGCTGCGGATGCAGCGGCCTGTTCGTGTTTGATCGGACCCAAAGCCGCAGGCCCGATCAAAATTCCTGGTGCCGGGCAAGGGATTTGAACCCGCCGCGGGGTCGCTCACCGCGACCCCCACGAGCCTATAGCTCGTGGGGCCCTCAGAGGAAGACAATGTCGCAGCTCGCTCCTCCTCAGGGGGCTTCGCCCCCTCGGACGGCAGCACACGACGCTGCCATGTCACCCCCTACTACGCGAGGGCGATAACTCTCCCTCGCACTCCCTCTCCCGTGGGGGTTCAATGCACCAGACACCAAGAAAATTCGGCAGGGCCCAAACCACAGACCCTGCCGAATTTTCTTGGTGCCGGGCGGGCGTTTCTGCCTCTATCGAAACTCGTAACAGCACGGGTCGGGCGACGCCCTCCTCAGCCGCTCTAAGACGCCAGACGCGAGCGTATATAGCGGTCCGCGGAGGAATTTTTGTGACATTGACGCTCCAAGGGCAGGACCGGCGCCCTAACACGCTACTGGATGCGGACGCCCTGGGGGTTAGTCTGTATCGGCCAACTCGGGTTATGCTGGCGGTGGCGATGGTGGGAATCTGCATGGCCGTGAACGCTACGACCTCACGGTCGCCGCGGTCTCGATCGCGAGGACCATGACCTCTCTCCCCTTGAGGTAGGAACCCCCTGCCACATCGACGAACCGATACATCCGTCCTGCCGAACTCGCGCATGTCGGTCCCCGACGATAGACCGGTCGGCATCGGGATCGTTGGTTATGGCCTGATGGGCCGCGTCCACGCCTATGCGTACCGCGCAATTCCTGTTTACTACCATGGCCAACCGGCTCCGGTCCGCCTTGTAGGCGTGTGCGATGTTGACGCGACTCGCGCGAAGGAGGGTGTGACTGAGGCGGGGTTTGCGTTCGGGACGCGTCGCGTGGAGGACCTAGTCGCGCACGACGACATCCATGTCATCGACGTGTGCACACCGAACCGCTTTCATGCCGAGGCGGTGGAGGCGGCGCTTCGCGCTGGCAAGCATGTGTACTGCGAGAAGCCGCTGGCCTTCGATCTGCCCGAGGCGCGGCGCCTAGCGCAGCTGGCCGTGCGCGCGGGCGTCACGCACCAGGTTGTATCCGAGTACCGGTTCTTCCCCGCGATGCTACGCGCCCGCGAACTGATTGCCGACAACTTTGCGGGTCGGATCTTTCACGTGCGCGGCGCGTACCTGCACTCGGGCTACGTCGACCCCGATCGGCCACTGGAATGGCGGCTGCGGCGCGAGGTCATCGGCGGCGGCGTGCTGATGGACCTGGGCCCGCACCTGCTGGACCTGATGCGCTGGCTGGCCGGAAACGTGGAGAGCGTGTGCGCGCTGACCGAGACCTTCATCCGCGAGCGCCGTACCCCAGAGGATCCCACGCGACGTTTGCCGGTCGAGGTCGAGGATGCGATCATCGTCCTGATGCGGTTCACCAGCGGCGCACTGGGTACCGCCGAACTCTCGCGTGTGGCCACCGGCGCCGAGGACGAATTGCGGCTGGAGCTGCACGGCAGCAACGGCGCGCTGGGATTCAATTTAATGGATCCCAACTGGCTGCTGGCTTACGACCGTACGGCACCGCCCGACCGTCGCGGGTATACGAAACTGGCCACCGTCCAGTATTATCCGCCCCCGGCGGCTATGCCGTCGCCCAAGTTCACGCTGGGCTGGATCCGCTCACATGTGCACTCGCAGTTTTCCTTCCTCGACGCCGTCGTGCATCACCGCTCGGCCTCGCCCTCATTTGAGGATGCCGTCAGGGTGCATGAACTGATCGAGGCCTGCTACCGGTCGGCACGCGAGCGTCGGTGGATCGGGCTGGACGAGATGCCAGAGCCCTGAACCATTCGCGGAGCGACAAACTGGCCAGCATGGCTGAGAGGCGAGATCTATGGAGACGGTGCCGGTTGGAAAGGAGTGATTCACCGAGGAAAGCAAACATGGAAAGCCAAACATAGTGATAGATGGTTCTGCACAAGCGCTCGTAGAATGTCCGTTTGAAGAGGAGGATGAAAATGGACAAGCGAGTCGTGACGCTGGTGGGCTTGATTGCGTTGCTCTCGACAATGTGGTTCGGCGGCGCCGCACCGACGCATCAGGCGGGACCCGTGCGGGCAACCGCAGCACCCACGATCTTGGGCTTTCCCGCAGCGACCGAGCTAGAAGCCAAGACTGCCCAAGCTGCTTTCAACGCAGCGGACAAAGGCAAGCCCGACCCCGCGTGGAAGGGCAAGAAGTTTACCATTGCCGTGTATTCGGCCGGTCAGCGCGGTGCAATTTCCGGTCCCCTGTATTTCTGGCGCAACAAGTTCACAGAGCTCACCGGCGCCACCTATGACATCGTCGAAATCCCGTTCGCCGAGTTGCGCGAGAAAATCTACAGCGACTTCACGACGAGTGCATATAAGTACGATGTCATCATCAACTGCTCCAACTGGTACGGGGATGCCATTGCCAATGACTGGATTCAGCCGATTGATAAGTACTTCAACGAGCCGCGCATGCCCAAATGGGATCGCGCGTCGATTGCGCCTGCGGTCGCAAACCTGATGAAGTGGGGGGAGCACTGGTACGGCACAAACAATGACCACGATGCCCAGGTGTTGTACTACCGGCGTGACATTCTCAGCGACCCCAAGTGGCAGGCGCAGTTCAAGCAGGAGATGGGGCGCGACATGCCCGTCGCCATGGACACATGGGAAGACGTGCTGGAGATCGCGAAGTTCTTCAACCGCAAGGATTGGAACGGCGACGGTAAGCCGGATAACGGCATCTCTCTTCACCTCAAGGTCGGCGGTCAGGGCTTCTTCCACTTCATGGCTCTGTCCGCACCCTATGTTGTGACTCCATATCTGGGCCAGCCGCCCACGAAGGTGACGAAGTATCACAACGTGTACTGGTTCGACCCCGAGACGATGGAGCCATTGATCAACTCGCCCGGCCATGTCAGAGCACTTGAGACGTTGATTGCGCTCTCAAAGGCGGGCTCACCCGCGATGTGGGGCTGGAGTCTGGGTGAGGCGTGGGCTGATTTTCTATCGGGCAAGTCGGTGTTGGTCTTCTCGTGGGGTGATGTCGGTTCGCTGGCGGAAGATCCGACGCAATCCAAGATTGCCGGCAAGCTGGGCGCACGCGGGATCCCGGGCACCAAGCAACCGTATGACCTGGAGAAGAAGCAGTTCCTAAATCTGAGTAAGCCGAACATGGTCGGCAACCAGGTGGGCTGCTCGTGGCATCCGGTGCTCTCCAAGTTCGCAAAGAATCCCGACCTCGCCTACTACTTCATGGCGTGGCAGGCGACGCCGCCGATCAACCACTGGAATGTGTACATGGGCTGGACCGGGGTAGACCCGGGCACGACGTACGACTGGTTCCCGCCTGCCGGCAAGGCAACGATCGATGAGTATGTGGCGGGGGGATACAAGGCTGACGACGCCAAGTCGTTCATCGGGGCGTTCACGGACAACTTCTATCGATACCCGATCTTCCAGAACTACATCCGTATCCCCGGTACGCCGGAGATGATGGAAGTATGGGATGTCCACCTCTCCGAGGCGGTGACCGGTCAGGTCAGTCCCAAAGAGGCTCTGGACCGCACGTACCAGGACTGGCAGAAGATCATTGATAACATTGGGCGTGCGAAGCTGCTCAAGCTGTATCAACAGTCCATCGGCTATACGAAATAGTGCAATTCTGAACCGAGTACGTGGGGAGGGGGGTTGCATGAATGAACCCCTCTCCCCTTTACCATGAAAGCCATGGCTCATAAGGAACGGATCAAATTCTTCTTCGTCATTCCAGGTATTCTGTGGGTCCTCATCTTTACAATTTTCCCACTGCTGTACTCGCTCCGGCTGAGTTTTTTCCAGGCCCGCCTTGGGCAAGACCAGACCTTTATCGGGATGGGGAACTTTCAGGGTGCATTCTCCGACTATCGTTTCTGGAACTCGTTGAGCATCACCGTCTTCTTTGTGGTGGTGAGTGTAAGCCTCACCGTGCTGCTGGGGCTGGGGTTGGCGCTGCTCTTTAACCGCCCTCGACGCGGTCTGCGCTTTTTCCGGTCGAGTTTTGTTCTTCCCATCTTCACAGCGCCGATCGCCTTAGGCTACCTAGGACTCACAATCTTTCACGAAGATGTCGGCGCGGTGAACGTCGCGCTGCGCATGCTTGGGGTTGTGAATCCACCCGGCTGGTTCCATCAGGTGTGGGCCGCGCGCCTGGCCATCACGCTGGTAGATGTCTGGCAGTGGACGTCCTTTTGCTTTCTCGTCCTCCTCGCGGGATTGCAGAATTTGCCCGAGGAACTCTACGAGGCAGCGCAGTTAGATACGTCTTCGGGGTGGGGGATATTCCGTCACATCACCTTGCCATTGCTCGCGCCCGTTCTCTTTACTGTAACCATTCTCCGGCTAGTCGAAACGCTCAAAGTGCTGGATATTCCCTTCAGCATGACCAGTGGCGGCCCAGGCGCAGCGACGCAGACATACTCCTTCTATGTGTATCTGGTCGGACTGCGCAACTTTAATGCGGGCTACGCATCGGCGCTGGCCTATATCCTCTTGTTGATCATGTTGTTCATCAGCTCGTTCTTCTTCAACCGTCTGCGCGCGATTTATGACTAGGGCGTGTCTTGAGTCTCCGTACATTAACGGCTGTGTTCGGAGGCTTTAGAGAGGACCAACATCTGTGGCCACCAAGAACGCCATAAGTTCCCGAGAGAGATCCGAGAGGGTTGCTCCCAACGCTGCCGCCATACCGCCGGTGGCCGAGAGGCGCAGGAAGCCGCTCAAGATCACCGATGGGATGATATGGGTGTTGATCGTGGTCGCCACGCTGTGGGTGTTCTTCCCGTTTTACTGGGCGATCACGACCTCCTTTAAAGAGCACCTGGCAATTGTCAGCCAGCCCGGCTTCATCCCGTGGTTGCAGTTCCGGCCAACCCTGCTCAATTGGGAGCGCGAATTTGTGAACCGTGGCCCAGAGATCATGAGCGGCTTGACCAACAGCGGGATCATTGCCATCGGCGCGATGATCATCGCATGCGCCCTAGGCACGCTGGCCGGCTACGGACTGGCACGCTTTCGATTCCACCGCTGGCAAAACAAAGATGTGACGCTGTGGTTTCTCTCGCAGCGCTTTCTACCTCCGATGGTGACTGTCATTCCTTTCTTTCTGGTGATGAAGTTTTTGCGCCTGTTGGATAACCCTATCGCACTCATCATTGCCAACGCGACGTTCACGATGCCATTCGCGGTGCTGATTATGCGCGACGCGTTCAAGGAACTGCCCATCGAACTCGAGGAGTCGGCACTGGTCGACGGTTGTTCGCACTTCAGCGCCTTTTGGCGTATCGCCTTGCCTTTGGCGGCACCCGCGATCGCGGCAGCAGCGATCATCAGTTTCGCTTTCTCGTGGAACGAGTTCCTATTCGCGCTCATCCTGACGTATGAAAGAGCGCGCCCGATGTCTGTCATCATCGCGGGCGTGGAACACACCCAGGGCATCCAGTTTGAGTTCGTGGCCACGCGGCTACTCGTCGCAATTCTGCCGCCCGCGCTCTTGGCGCTGACCGTCCAGCGTTGGATTGTGCGCGGCCTCACCTTCGGCGCGGTGAAAGGATAACCCCTCACGGCTGCACTGCACATCGTGAAGCATGGACTATCTCCTCGGGCTTGACCTAGGCACGACACACCTCAAGGCCGTGGTGTTCGACGCGGCGGGGCGGCAAATCGCCACTGCCCGGCGCTCCACCCCCACCCATCATCCACGCCCCGAGTGGGCAGTGTACGAGCCGGAGGAGATCTGGCAGGGCATTGCCGGCGCGATCCGCGAGGTAGTCAGCGCGCTCAATGATCCTGTGGCGATTCGCGCTCTGGCAGTCGCCAGCATGGGCGAAGCCGGCGTGCCACTCGACGCGCACGACCAACCGCTCTATCCTGCGATCGCGTGGTTCGACCCACGCACCGAACCGCAGAGCCGCTGGTGGATCGACAACGTCGGTCTGTATGAAACGTATCGCATCACGGGTCAAACCGTAGACCCGTACCTCACGCTCGTCAAACTGCTCTGGCTGCGCGAGCACGAGCGGACAGTTTTCAAGCAGATGCGCCGCTGGCTGTGCATGGAGGATTGGGTTCTCTTTCGCCTGACCGGCGAATACGCGACTGATTACACTATTGCCTCGCGCACGATGGCATTCGATCAGGCACGCCGGGACTGGTCCGATGAATTATTGGCCCGGGCGGGACTGACCCGAGCGATTTTCCCGCGCGCGTATCCCAGTGGCACCGTGATCGGACGCGTGTCGGAACGGGCGGCGCGTGAAACGGGGCTGGCGGTGGGGACCGCGGCCGCCACGGGCGGACACGATCATCTCGTGGCCGCGCTGGCGGCGGGAGTATATGCTCCAGGCACAGTGCTCGATTCAACCGGCACGGCGGAGACTACGTTGACCGTTCTCGACGAACCGATGCTCACCGAAGAACTGTGCCGCGCCCATTACGCCTGCTATGCGCACGTCGCGCGCGAGCGGTATGTGTTACTGAGCCAGCTCAATACGTCGGGCGGTCTGCTGGAGTGGTTCATCGAGCACTTTTGCGGTGAAGACCGCGCACAGGCGGCGAGCAGTGGGCGCTCGGTGTATGATTTGGTGATGGCGCAGATTCCGCGCACGCCGGGGGCAGGCGGCGTCTTGCTTATTCCCGACCTGCAAGGCCGCGGCACACCCGATTGGGAGCCACGCGCGCGCGGCGCATTCTTCGGAGTAACCACCGGGCATGGCAAGGGCGAGTTTACACAGGCGATTCTTGAAGCGACATGCTATTGGTTGCGCGAGAATCTCGAATTCTCTGAGCGGGTGCTCGGCCGCCCCATCACACAACTCCGCGCAGTCGGCGGCGCGGTAAAGAATGCCTTCTGGGTGCAAACCAAAGCCGACGTGACGGGGCGCAGCATCCAGGTCCCCGATTTGGACGAGGCGACTTGCCTGGGCGCGGCGCTGCTGGCGGGAATTGGGAGCGGCATCTATCGTGACGAGATTGATGCGGTCAATCGCGTCGAGCGGCCCGTTCTCCACATCGAACCTGATCCCGCGCGAGCTCGGCGCTACGATGAGCTGTACCCTATTTACCGCGACGGCTGCAATGCGGCTCGGGCGACCAGTTTGCGGATTGAGCAGGCGTTTCATCGAGAGCGGGCGTCGCGGAATGGCGGATGACTCAAGCGAGTCAACGGGCATATGCCCCTGATAATTGATCCAGCCCAAGTCGAAGACATTTACGCCGAGGCGCGCCAGCACGGCGTATGCCTCGCGAACTTTGGCACCTCCAACTCGTACACGACGCAAGCCATTCTCCGCGCAGCATCGGAGTTTGGGCGCGAACACGGCATCGCGAGCGTTCCTATTATCGTTTCCGCGACGGCCAACTATCCGATTGAGTCGCAGCTCGTTAGTTACACGCCCCTTCGCGACGCGCGGTTCGGCGCGCGCGCCCTCATCCGCGACGTCGAGCTCCTCCTCTCAGAGGACAGTCCATACGCCGACTTGCGTGTGATGCTGCACCTCGACCACGTTCAGCCTGAACGGGATCGTGCGCTCATCCCTGAGATTCTCGAGAAATATGCAACCGTGATGTACGATGCGTCGAGCTACGCGCTCGCCGAAAATATTCGCCGCACCGCCGAGTTTGTCGATCGGTATGGTGACCGCGTGCAGATCGAAGGCGCTGTGACAGAAATTGTGCAGGCCGAGAGCCAAACCCGGCGCGATGCGTTGACGACACCAGACGAGGCAGAACGATTCTGGCGGGCCACGGGTGTCTCCCTCCTCGTGCCCGATCTCGGCACCGAACACCGGGCAACTACGCCCGTCGCACATTACGACCCTCAGGTTGCGCGGGCGATCAGCGCACGCGTCGGAAAACGCTTAGTGTTGCACGGCGCCTCGAGCATACCCGATACGGCTCTTCATACATTGGCAGATGATGGGATTATCAAGGTCAACGTTTGGACGATATTTGAGCGCATCGGCGGGCAAGCAGTCGCGCGATTCATCTTGGAGCAGTTGGGCAATGTCTTTTCTGTCGATGAGCTCGCATCGCTCCGCGAGGAGGGTTGGCTGGGCGAACGCTATTTCGGCCACGAATACCGCGCACAGCTCTATGGCGGAGTGCTTGCGCCTAAGCTATCGGGCTTGCGCGAGGAGCACCGGCGCGAGGTGTGGCAAGAGGCTGTCGTCGCACGGATGAAGTTCTACCTGGATGCGTTTCACTATGTCAATTTCGGACGAGAAGGACATCCATGAAACGCTCCGAGATCAACACGATCATGCGCGATGCCGACGCGTTCATGAAGAGTCAACGCTTCTACCTCCCGCCGTTTGCGTATTGGACCCCCGCCGACTGGTCAACCAAAGGCACAGAGGTCAGCGAGATCGTGGAGCGGGCGCTGGGATGGGACATTACCGATTTCGGCCAGGGGGATTATCGAAAAATTGGTCTGTTTATCTTTACCATTCGCAACGGCACGCTCGACGCACTGCGAGCCGGGCGCGGCAAGATGTATTGCGAAAAGATCCTGGTAGTAGATGTGGATCAGGTCACGCCGATGCATTTTCACTGGATCAAGGTCGAGGATATTATCAATCGCGGCGGCGGCGAGTTAGTGATCCAGATGTACAATTCGACGCCGGACGATGGGCTGGATAGTAGCGATGTCCTCGTGAGTCTCGATGGTGTGCGGCGCGTCCTACCCGCGGGCGACGCGGTTTCGTTGGCACCGGGCGAGAGCATCACGCTGCCATCGCGCCTCTATCACAAGTTCTGGGGTAAGAGAAGTCGTGTCCTCGTGGGCGAGGTGTCGCTGGTGAATGATGACAAGACCGACAATCGCTTTTACGAGCCTGTGGCTCGTTTCCCTCGAATCGAAGAGGACGAACCGCCTCTGTACTTGCTCGTAAATGATTATGGCAGATACTATCCCCTGCTCAAGTTTCCTCGATTATGAGCGCACCCGCGGTGGGCCCGGGGTCGTCCGGCAGCCCCCTGCTGTTGGGAATCGACGTCGGGACCACGGGTGCGAAGGCCGTGCTCCTCGACTCGGCCGGGCAGGTCGCAGCGGTTGCCACGACCGAATACCCTCTGCTCACGCCCCGCCCAGGATGGACCGAGCAGGATCCCACCACGTGGTGGGAGGCGGCGGTCACCAGCATACGTCGGGTTCTGAACGAGGTACGCGTTCGGGAGCGTCACATCGCAGCCGTAGGGCTGACCGGGCAGATGCATGGGCTCGTGCCGCTGGATGGGGGAGGTAGTGTTCTCCGGCCCGCAATTCTGTGGAACGACCAGCGCACCGCCGAGGAGTGCGCGTGGATCACCAAGCGGGTCGGTGCCGAACGGGTGATCGAGCTCACCGGGAATCCCGTCCTGACCGGATTCACCGCCCCGAAGATTGTGTGGATGCGGCGCCATGAACCAGACCTCTACGCGCGGATCGCGCACATCCTCTTGCCCAAGGATTATGTACGCTATTGCCTCACTGGGAAACATGCTGTGGACGCCGCCGACGCTTCGGGGACATCGCTGTTTGACGTCCGCGGCCGCCGGTGGTCGGCGACAATGCTGGCGGCGTTAGAGATCCCTCCGTCGTGGCTCCCGCGGGTTGTCGAGTCGCCCGAGCTAACAGGAGTGGTGAGCGCACTCGCGGCGAGGCTCACCGGGCTGAACGAAGGCACGCCCGTCGTCGGCGGAGCGGGAGACCAGGCGGCGCAGGCGGTCGGCACGGGTATTGTGCGAACGGGGCTGGTGTCAGCAACGATTGGAACCTCAGGTGTCGTCTTCGCGCACCTAGATCAGCCGGCGGTCGATCTCCAGGGTCGCCTGCACAGTTTCTGCCACGCTGTCCCCAGCCGGTGGCACGTTATGGGCGTCATGCTGTCAGCGGGCGGGGCGCTGCGTTGGCTGCGTGACGGCCTGCGCCACGATGCATGGTTCAAGGGCGGTGACCCCTACGATGCGATGAGCGCGGAGGCGGCGGAGGTCTCACCGGGATGTGAAGGGTTGGTGTTCCTTCCATACCTCACCGGCGAGCGCACGCCTCACGCCGATCCCCGCGCGCGTGGGGCGTTTGTGGGGTTGACGCTGCGACACCACCGCGGCCATCTCATCCGGGCAGTCATGGAAGGCGTGGCATTGGGCTTGCGAGACTCGCTCGAGTTGATCCGGGGGATGGGGCTGCCCGTCACAGAAATCCGCGTGTCTGGCGGCGGCGCGCGCAGCCCGCTGTGGCGACACATCCTGGCCGATGTCTTTCGCGCGGACGTGGCAACAGTAACCACGACGGAAGGTGCAGCATATGGCGCGGCGCTACTGGCGGGGGTGGGGAGGGGGATTTTTCCATCGGTGGAGGTGGCCTGCGAGACCACTGTGGCGGTCGTAGATCGCGCGGCGCCAGACCGCGAGCGTGCGGCCGTGTATGACAAGCTCTACACTGTCTATCGCGATCTCTATCTGGCTCTCCGTCCCTCGATGCACGCCCTGAGCACGATGGCGTGATACGGGTCCCGATGCTGTTGATTGAGTGGATTTGTGAGGTTATGCCTTCGCGCTACTGTCGCGGATGACTTCATCGACTGGCCTGGTGTGAAAGGACACGAGCTTCACGATCTTCCTTATCGTGGCGGCGTTCAGTGCACCATACACCGGCAAAATAAGTGCGCACGGAGAGAACCAATCCGCAGACGCCGATCAAGATTTCATTCGTCATAGCGAAAGCATGACGTCCTGTGTTTCAGCGGACGAGGTAACATATATGGAATTCAGCCACTACAGTAGATGCTAGCCTCGAGGCCCAGCCACTGCAATCGCGTCTCAGACCGCGGGGAGTTTGATATGGCGCGAACCGTCTGCTGTGGAGCGACCCCTGGCCTTCTACCCCTCGAATCTGCTCTAAGAAAGCTTCCTGGTATCATTGCACACTTAGGTTTCATACCCAAATCGTGCCAGTATGTGTTACTAAGTCGCGATGGGGAAAAGTGTGCCGGCGAGGGATTTGAACCCGACCGCGGGGTCGCTCGCCGCGACCCCCACGAGCCTATAGCTCGTGGGGCCCTCAGAGGAAACCAAAGTCGCGCCTTCGCTCCTCCTCAGGGGGCTCCGCCCCCTCCGACGGCAGCACACGACGCTGCCATGTCACCCCCTACTACGCGAGGGAGATACTGTCTGGGTCACATTTCTGCTTCGGTGCAACATTGGGGAAAAGCCTGGACTAGCAGACTCTGCCACGTAAGGTACGCGGCAGCCCCCCTCGCGCTCCCTCTCCCGTGGGGGTTCAAT
>Ga0209376_1002296_pt1 | contig 18265 bp, 16 predicted proteins | sample GraSoiAngelo_134_FD_185891 | JGI IMG/M metagenome (GOLD analysis project Ga0209376, IMG submission 185891) | Grasslands soil microbial communities from the Angelo Coastal Reserve, California, USA - 14_0929_05_30cm (SPAdes) (version 2) | ecosystem: Environmental > Terrestrial > Soil > Grasslands ... | reverse complement strand
CGGTTCGCGATGCCGCGGTGGACGACATCGTCGTGGTCCTCGGTCACGAAGCGGATCGGGTACGGGACGGCGTGTCGTTCGACGGGACTCACACGGTGGTGAATCCCGCTTACATCGAAGGGATGAGTACTTCCCTACAGGCCGGCGTACGGGCCGCGGATCCGCGCTCGGACGGTTTCTTGATCGTCCTCGGGGACCAGCCATTCGTGCAGTCCGCAACGATCAACACGCTGATTGAGCGCCGGAATGGATCACAGGCGAAGATTCTGATCCCCACCTACGGAGGTGCTCGAGGCAATCCGGTCCTCCTCGATCGATCTCTCTCCGAGGACGTGCAATCGATCACGGGAGATCAGGGATGCCGCGCCATCTTCGGCCATCACACGCGGGGCATCCTCGAAGTGCCGGTGGACGATCCGGGCATCCTCGTCGACCTTGACACCCCGGAGCAGATCACCCGCGCGGAGGAAGTCGTTCGGACCGGCCGATCGATCGAAGGCCTCGTTGCGATGACGGAACACGATCAAAGTCACAGTCATCCTCCGGGAGGGGCGATGCGGATCGACATCCTCCAGGTCGCGCAGGACCTTCGGGCTCGGAATGAGCCGTTCGTCCTTGCCACGGTCGTCCGCGTCGAAAGGCCCTCCTCAGGGCGGCCCGGATTCAAGGCGATCGTCCGCGCGAACCGGGACTTGGTCGGCTGGCTCGGTGGGAGCTGCGCCCAGTCGGTCCTCGTGGCGGAAGGGCTCCGGGCGCTCCGCGATGGAGTGCCGCGGCTGATGCGCCTTACGCCGACCCCTGGCCGCGGTCCTCCCCAAGAAGGGGTCGTCGAGTACATCATGGAATGCGCCTCCGGCGGCACGATTGACATCTACCTGGAACCCCACCTGCCCAAACCGCAACTCCTCGTCGTCGGCGACTCCCCCGTGGCCAAGGCGCTTCTTGCGCTCGGCCACCTGCTGGACTATCGAACCGTCCTCGTAACCACGGAACTCGGAGAGAGACCTCCGCAAGACGCCGACCTGATCGTCCAAGACCTCGCCCGAATTCCCGAGATCGTGACCCCTGAAACGTACGCGGTCGTCGCAACGATGGGAAAGTACGACGGGAGCGCGTTGGAACTGCTCGCCAGATCCCAAGCGATGTATGTAGGCCTGGTCGCGAGTCGGCGACGCGCCGCGGCGGTCCTTGCCACCCTGTCGAACGCGGGACTCGACGAGCCGGCCCGGGCTCGCATCGTCAGCCCGGCGGGGCTCGACTTGTCCGCGAAGACCCCCGAAGAGATTGCCTTGAGCATCGTCGCGCAGATCGTCCACCTCCGTCGGACCTCGGCCCCGCGCGAACTGCTGGTCTCCAACGCCGCGGAGTCGGACCGGGCGATGGAAACGGACGTCGTGTGCGGAATGCAAGTCGACAGAGATTCACCGATCCGTGCGACGCATTCGGGCCGGACGTTTCTATTCTGTTCGGAAGGGTGTCGCGCCAGATTCCTCGAAACGCCTGAAGCGTTTTCATGATTTTGGGTTGTTCATCGGGAGCGCGACCATCCAAGGGCATTGCTCGAACGGTCGAGCGCTCGGAGCGACCGCGGGCGCGGTTTCGCCGGGCCTTCGAACAAACCGGCTTCCTCCACTGAAACGTTATATAGCCACGTCCATCTGCTGCGCAGGAAAGGGTCGGGCCTTGCAGGAGTCTCGTGACGTTCCGAAGGGAGGCGCCGAGGTTCAGGTCTACGTGCCATACCCTCTTCGAGAATTCACGAGAGGCGTCGCGACCGTCGACCTCCGCGCAAACGACTTGGCCGAAGCGATCAATGAAATGAATCGACGCTACCCGGGGCTCGCGTATCGAATCCTCGACGACCAGGGAGGGCTCCGGCGGTTCGTCAACGTGTTCGTCAACGACGAGTCGGTGTCCCATCGGGCCCCTCGCGAGGTTCCCCTGCATCCGGGGGATGAGGTCACGATCCTTCCATCTGTAGCGGGTGGTTGACATGGTCGATGTAAAGAAAGGCGAAACGCTGGTGGTCGTCGGAACTCGGAAAGGCCTCTTCCTCTTTCACTCGCGAGATCGGAAGAGATGGTCATCACGCGGACCATATTTCGAGGGAAATGAAATCCGGCATGCGATCCTCGATCCATCAGACGGGAAGACGGTATATGCGGCCGCCACGAGCGAGCACTGGGGGCCGATTGTCGCGAGGACGAAGGACTTCGGAGGCAAGTGGACGACCCCCCATGAAGGTCCCCGATTCTCGAAGGAGTCCGGGATCTCCGTCACGCGGATCTGGCAACTTCAGACCGCGGAGGACGGAGGTCTCTATGCCGGAGTCGAACCTGCGGGACTGTTCCGAAGCGAGGACCGGGGGGAATCGTGGGCCTCCGACGACGCGCTCAATTACAACTCCGGTCGGGAAAAGTGGGAGCCCGGAGGTGGTGGTCTCTGCCTCCACACGATCCTCCCGTATCCCGGCGACTCCCGGCGAATGCTCGTTGGGATTTCCGCCGCGGGGATCTTCGCGACGAACGATGCGGGCAGCTCCTGGCGAATGTACGACGCCGGGATCCGGTACTACGGCAAGCAGAAGCTGTTCGAAAAAGAGGACCTCGCCACGTGCGTCCACAAGATGGTCCGGGACGCGAAGGATCCGTCCATCGTGTATCAGCAAAACCACGCGGGAATGTACCGCCGGACCCGAGGCGATGGCGCTTGGAAGATCGTCGAGAAGGGCCTGCCCGTCTCGAAGAGCAGCGGCGGCACGTTCGGCTTCCCGCTCGCGGCTCATCCGCATGATGGCCAGTCGGCGTATGCGATTCCGTTGGTCGGAGACTACAACCGCGTGATGCCTGACGGAGCGATGGCTGTGTACCGCACGACGAACGGCGGGAAGCAGTGGTTGAAGCGCACGAAGGGCCTCCCGCAGAGCGGGGCGTGGTTCACCGTCCTCCGGGAAGGGCTCCGGACGGATTCGAACGATCCGGCGGGCGTGTACGCGGGGACGACCACGGGTCAGCTCTACCACTCGCGGGACGATGGCGAGTCGTGGCATCTCATGGCCGACCACCTCCCGCCGATCCAGAGCGTCGAGACGGGCATCGTCGGGACATCGTGATCGAGTTTTCTTCGTGCCTAGCGTTCCTCGCCCGCGAGTCCCTTCGATCCCGAGCCTAGGCGCCTTCGAGCATCTTCCGGGCATTCTCGAAGAAGGCGTTCGTCTTCTTCTCGGTCGTCCCCTGCAGGAGCCGCGCGCCCGTTGTTGCAATCGTGCCGCTCATTTGAACATCCGCGGCCCACTTCACCGTCGTCAGACCGCCGGTTTCGGAGATTGCCAGAGACGCAACGATGTCGAACGCGCTCCCCATGCCGGACCCATGGACCGCCATTTGAGCCCGTTCCGGCGGAACTCGCTCTTTAACGACGGCGGACCAGGTGAACGTGCCGCGGATGAAGGCGACGCCCGCCTTGATTGTCCCGCGGAAATGGTCCGCATCGATTATCTCAATCGTGTGTGGATCATCGATCGCGGAGGAGAATTCCTGCGGATTCAGAAAGAACGACCAGGCGCGTGCCCTCGTCGCCCGGACAGTGAACGTGCCCTCGAAGTGCACGGCGCTCCTCCTTCCCGGCTTACGCAGCGCCCTGCTCGTGGAGGATTTTCCACACCTTCCACGGCGTGATCGGGATGTCGATGTGCGTCACGCCGAGATGAGCCAGGGCATCCACGACCGCATTCACGATCGCGGCCGGGGCGCCGACCGTCGCAGATTCTCCGACCCCCTTGGCCCCGATCGGATGGTGCGGGGACGGTGTGGTCGTCTTCGCGGTCTCCCACTTCGGCGTCTCGACCGCCGTCGGAAGCAGGTAGTCCATGAACGAGCCACCGAGGATGTTCCCGTTCTCATCGTAGTGGATCTCCTCCAGGAGGGCAGGCGCCAGACCCATCGTCAAGCCACCGTGGATCTGTCCCTCGACGATCATCGGATTGATGATCGTGCCGCAATCGTCCACCGCGACGAACCGCCGGATCTTGACCTCGCCGGTGTCCTTGTCGATGTCGACGACGCAGATGTAGCTCCCGAACGGGTACGTCAAGTTCGGTGGGTCGTAGTAGTCAACCGCCTCCAGGCCGGCCTCCATTCCGGGAGGATGGTTCGTATACGCCGCGAATGCGATCTCCGCCATCGTCTTCGCCTTGTCCGGCACGCCTTTCACCTGGAACTTGTGATCCTTCCACTCCAGGTCGTCCGGGCTCACCTCGAGCAGGTGCGCAGCGATCTTCTGCGCCTTCTCGCGGATCTTGCGGGCTGCGATTGAGGCGGCCGCGCCCGCGGTCGGAGTGCTCCGGCTCGCATAGGTCCCGAGGCCGTATGGCGCGGTGTCGGTGTCTCCTTCCTCGATCGCGATGTCGTCGGACGAGATCCCGAGTTCCTCGGCGAGGATCTGCGCGTACGTCGTCTCGTGCCCTTGTCCTTGAGACTTCGTGCCGAATCGGGCAATCGCCTTGCCCGTCGGATGGATGCGAATCTCGCAGGAGTCGAACATTTTCAGCCCCAGGATGTCGAACGTATGCGACGGCCCCGCGCCCACGATCTCTGTGAAGCTTGAGATTCCGATCCCCATAAGGTCACCCCGCTTCCGCTTCTCCCCCTGCTCCTTCCGTAGGGCGTCGTAGTCGATGATGTCCATGGCTTTTCGGAGGGCGGCCCCATAGTTGCCGCTGTCGTACTCCCAGCCGAGGGCGGACTTGAACGGGAACGCCTCGGGCGGGATGAAGTTCTTCATGCGGAACTCCGCGGGATCCATCCCGAGCTTGCGGGCGAGGGAGTCCACGATCCGTTCGATCGTGAACGCGGCCTCCGTGACCCGGAACGAGCACCGGTACGCGATGCCGCCCGGCGGCTTGTTCGTGTAGACGCCGTCGACCTCGACGTGCGCCTTCTCGAACGGGTACGAACCCGTGACGATGTGGAACAGTCCCGCGGGGAACTTCGACGGATTCGCCGCCGCATCCGTGTAGCCGTGGTCCGCGATCGTCTTCACCCGAAGGGCGGTCAGCTTGCCGTCCTTCGTGGCACCGATGTCGGCGGAGATGTGATAGTCCCGCGCGAACGAATCCGCCTGGATGTTCTCCGAGCGGTCCTCGATCCACTTGACGGGATGTCCGGTCTTCAAGGCCGCGACGACCGCGAGGACGTATCCCGGATAAACAGGAACTTTGCCGCCGAACCCGCCTCCGATATCCGGGGAGATGATGCGGATCTTCTGCTCGGGCAGGCCGGCGACGAGGGCGAACACGGTCCGGATTGCGTGGGGCGCCTGGGTCGTCATCCAGACGGTGAGCTTGCCCATCGCGTCGAAGGACGCGACGCAGCCGCACGTCTCGATGGACGACACGTGGATCCGCGGGAGGTAGAGGTCCTCGTGGACGACGACGTCGGACTCCTTCAGGGCCTTCTCCGTTCCCGCGCGGTCCCCGACCTCCCAGTGCCAGATCCGATTCGTCTGCTCCTTCCGGTCGGGCCGGAGGATGGGAGCGTCCGGCTCCAACGCCTTCTTCGGGTCGACGACCACGGGCAGCGGTTCGTACTCCACCTCGACCGCGGCGACCCCGTCCGCGGCTGCATACCGGCTGTCCGCGACGACGGCCGCGACCTCCTGCGACTGATACATGACTCGTTCGACAGGGAGGACCATCTGTTTGTCGGACATCAGGGTCGGCATCCAGGCCAGGTTCGCCGCCTCGAGGTCCTTGCCGCGGATTACCGCGAGGACACCCGGGACCTTCAACGCCTTCTCGATGTTGATGTACCGGATGCGGGCGTGCGCGTACGGACTTCGGACGATGTCGAGGTAGAGCATCCCGGGGAGTTTCACGTCGTCCACGTAGTTCCCCTTGCCGCGGACGAAGCGGGCGTCCTCCTTCCGCTTCACGGACTGGCCGATGCCGCCGTGCACGGTCATGGTTGTCCGCCTCCCGAAGGTCCGGCCATCTTGTTCGCGGCGTGCTGGATCGCCTTCACGATATTCACGTACCCGGTGCAGCGGCACAGGTTCCCGGAAATCGCTCGGCGGATCTGCTCCTCCGTCGGATGCGGATTCTTCTGGAGCAACGCGACGGAACACATCATCATTCCCGGTGTGCAGAAGCCGCACTGGAGCCCATGTTCTTCGATGAAGCCTTCTTGGACCGGATGGAGCTTGCCATCCGTCTCAAGGCCTTCGACCGTCCGCACCTCTCGGCCGTCCGCTTGGACCGCGAGGATCGTGCAGGATTTCACCGCCTTGCCGTCGAGGAGGATCGTGCACGCTCCGCAGTTCGTCGTGTCGCAGCCAATGTGCGTTCCGGTCAGGCTGAGGTTCTCTCGGAGGAAATGGACAAGCAGGGTGCGCGTCTCTACCGTGGCCGACCGAGGGGCGCCGTTCACGGTCACGTGGACGTTAACGAACGGTCCGGTTTCTTCGTCGCCAGCGCTGGGCATCTCGGCGAGGACCATCTCATGCACCCCCACGTGCCCGAGCCGAGGCCCGATGCAACGCCCGAAGCGTCAGGACGCGGACCATCGCACGTTTGTACTCGGCGGGACCCCGTAGGTCCGACACAGGGCTCGTGATTTCCTGCGCCAATTCCGCGGCCCTCTCGAAGGCGGCATCATCCGGCGCCTTACCGACCAGATGCCGCTCCGCTTCCGTCGCCTTGAGCGCGGTTGGTCCCACCGCCGTGAGTGCGAGGCCCGCGGACTCGATGGTCCCTTTCGTCCCGAGCACGAGGTTCGCGGCGACCCCGACGATGGGGAAGTCGCCGATCCGCTTCTCGAGCTTCACATACGCGTTGCCCTGACCCGGCCGGGCCTTCGGGATCTCGATTTCCAGGAGGATTTCATTCGATTCGAGTGCGGTGACGAACGTGTCCTGATAGAATTCGTGTGCCGCGATCGACCGCGATCCGTTCGGGCCGCGGACGACAAAGTGGGCTCCAAGGGCGAGCATGCAGGCCGGCAGGTCGTTCGCGGGATCCCCATGCGACACGTTCCCACCGACCGTCCCCATGTTCCGCACGAGGGGATCCGCAATTTCGTACGCGGCGTCGGAGAGGATCGGATAGCGCGCATGAATGACTTCGGAATCGTTCAGGTCGTTCGTCCGCGTCGTTGCCCCGATCCGCAAGGACTTCGCGTCCTCTCGGATGTGGGCGAGATCCGGAATGCGATTGATGTCGACGAGAGCCCTCGGCTCCGCGAGGCGGAGTTTCATCACGGGAAGGAGGCTTTGGCCTCCCGCGAGGACCTTCGCATCGCCGCCAAAGCGGTCGAGAATCTGGACGGCTTCATCGACGGACGAGGGCGCAAAATACTCGAATCGCGGTGGAATCACTCCCCAACCTCCTGTGCTATTGAATAGCGCGGCGTCATCACGCGGCGTCGATAAAGGCTTTTCCCCGAGAGCCAACGCGGGTCAGCGGCCTTCGGGTCGCGACACGTTCCGGCGCGAACCCGGCCCGGGATTCGAAGTCTCCCGGTCCCAGGAGCAGGTCGACATGAGGCAAGGCCTCGCGCATTCCTGCGGTCGCGGGTTCGAATCGAGGATCGTCGGCATACGGGTTCACCCAGACGACGAGATGGCAGAGATGCCGGAGGCGTCGAAGGGCGATCGACAGACGGGCCGTTTCGCCGAGGTCCCAACCGTCGCTCAGGACGACGACGGTCGTCCCTCCATGGAGAAGCCGCGCGTACCGTCGGAGGAAGTCTTCTAAGCAGGATCCGATGCGAGTCCCTCCCCCCATTGGCCGGAGGTGCCCCGAGGCGGCACGGGCCGCGTGAACATAATTCTGGCCGCGGAGCAGGCCCGTCACCTCGTCGAGTTGCGTGCCAAACGCGAACACCCTCGTCCTCCGGACCAGGCGGTGGAGCGCGTGCACGAGGGCAAAGAGGACCGCCTCATGGTCCCGCATCGACCCGCTCACATCCCATAGGACGACGAGTTCTGCCCCGCGCTTCCGAGGCTTCCGGAATCGGAACTCGACCCACTCGCCTCCTTGTCGGAGGCTGTGGCGGGCGGTCGCGGGAAAATCGATCGGACCTCGCCGAGCCGGCGCCTGTCGACGACCGGGCCGTGTGGCCGCGTGGCGGCGGAACCGACGGACGCCCGCCCGGATCGCAACGACCCGCCTTCGGTCCAGGGGTCGCAGGTCATGACCCGAAGAAGGAGCATCCGGACTGTACAAGCCGACACGGACCACGCCCGCGCGATCGACGGTCATTCGGAAACCGGGCGCGGTCTCGCTGGCCGAGACCCTGCCGTCCGGGGGCGGACTCGACGGGGCCGATACGGGGAGACGGGTCTTCGACTCGGCGGGTTCGATGTACGTCGACCAGAAGAGATCGAACGACTCGATCAACCGGGGCACGTCCTCCGGAGACTTCGCGAGGGTCACGATGCACGCCGCGAGGAACGTGTCGCGGTCGAGAATGGAGATGTGCCTCAACGCCTGGGCGCAGTCGAGCGCCGAACCCGTGCCAACGGCGAACCCCCGGATGCGGAGGAATCGGATGAAGCCCGCAAGCCTCGGAACGAACGAGGGTTCCTTCTGTTTCCCGGGCCTCACGGAGATCCCAACAGGGCGTCGAGACGACCGGACTGCATGGTCTGCAGATCCTGTGCGTCCTTGACCACGAAGCCCAGGGTCTGCTCCACGATGTCCCGGTCTAACTTCGTCGTACCGAGCGTCATCAGGGCCGACGCCCACTCCAGCGTCTCTGAAATTCCCGGGCGCTTCACGAAATCGTCCTCCGCGCGGACGCGTTGCACGAATCCCGCGATTTCCTCTGCGAACTGTTCGCCGAGACCGGGCACCTTCACGCGGAGGATGGCGACCTCCTTCTCGCGGCTCGGAAAGCCGATGTAGAGGTAGAGGCAGCGGCGCTTCAGCGCGTCGGAGAGCTCCCGCGTCCGGTTCGACGTGATGACGACGTGCGGCACTCGCTTCGCACGGATCGTTCCGAGCTCGGGGATCGTAATTTGGAAATCGGACAGGAACTCGAGAAGCAGGCCCTCCAGCTCTTCGTCGGCCCGGTCGATCTCGTCGATCAACAAGACCGGCGCCCGCGGTCCGTCGTGGGTGAGGGCCTGGAGGAGCGGACGCTTCAGGAGGAACTCTTCGCTGAAGATCTCCCGTTCGAGCGCCTTCGTGTCCTTCCGGGCCTCCTCGATTCGGATCGTGAGGAGCTGTTTCGGATGGTTCCACTCGTACAGGGTCGAATCTGCGTCGAGGCCTTCATAGCACTGGAGGCGGATGAGTTCTGTCTCCAAGGCCGCCGCGAGGGTGCGAGCGATCTCGGTCTTGCCGCATCCCGGCTCCCCTTCGACGAGGAGGGGCTTGCCCATCCGGACCGCGAGGAAGACGGCCATCCCGATCGAGCGATCGGCGATGTATTGCTGCCCCTCAAAGCGTTCGAGGACTGCGTCGACTCCGTCCATGTCCGTTTTCTTCGCCACGCCTTTCCGTCCGTTCGTTCGATGGAACGGCCGTCGCGCTATTCAACGTTTGGCCGAGCGCGCGTCTTTTGAGGGAAGCGACCGATGCTGGAATCCGTGGAGACAGCCCTGATCCTGGCGGGCGGTTCCTCGACCCGTTTCCGAGCCCCGAAGGCTCTCGTGGACGTCGCGGGCAAGCCCATGGTGCAACGCGTGTTCGAGGCGGTCTCGCCCTTCGCCGGCGAAGTGATCGTTTCGATCGCCGACTCGTCGATGGCAGATGCCCTGCGGCGTTTCCTTTCGAAGGCCGAATACGCGGTCGACGAGCGTCACGGAATGGGCCCCATCGAAGGGATCCGGCGGGGGATCGAAATCGCCCGAGGGGAACGGCTCCTCGTGGCACCGTGCGATGCACCGCTGCTTCGACCCGGACTGTACCGGCTACTGCTCGAAGTCTTGGGAGCTTACGACGCGGCCATCCCGAAGTTCGAGGTCATGGATCCGGTTCGGGCCGTGTACCGACGGGATCGTGTCGCGGAGATTCTTCAAGCGGACCGGACCGTCCCTTCGCCCTCCGCCCTCGTGGACCGCCTCAACTATGTGTCCGTCGGTCCGGATCGAATCCGTCGTGTGGACCCCGACCTGTCATCTTTCGTAGACGTGAACAGTCGAGCCGACTTGGACGAAGTCCTTCGAAGGGTGCGCGCCTCGGAAGCGCCACGCGATACGAATTGACGCTGGGCCGTTCAGGGCCTCCCGAGGCCTCGGAACAGGCTGCGGATGGCCTTGCGGTGTTCCTCATGCTTGATCTCCTTGGCCTTCAAGATCTCGTCGATCTTGTCCGGCGTGAACTCTCGGAACTCGGCGTCGTTCATCGCCCCGAGGCGCTCGAGCTCTCCTGCATCAAGCCAGACGCCATAGCAGTCGAGGCACACGTCGACGCGAACGCCACCCGCATCCTCTCCATCCATGAGGCCGCCACAGTTGGGACAGATGAGCTGGCTGTCCGCATCGAGGCCGAGGAGCTTCGTGAGCAGTTTGTTCAGACTGGAACTTCCGGTGAGGGTCCGGATCTCCTTTTGGTCGAGAAAGAGTCCGTTACACGTGGGGCAGATGTCCACCTCCACCGTGCGATGATGGGAGCGCCGCGTCTCCTTGGTTAACGGGGACCAGTCTTTCGGGCACTCCCTTGCGTCTCGGATCTTTTTCTTGGCCACGGACCGCGTAAGGCGGGCCGGGACGGAAGAGACTTTCGCCTCCGCATGGAACAGTTGGAACGGGTCACGTGAGCTTGACGTGCCTCGTGATCGGCGCGACCGTCTCGACGTACCCTTTCGGCTCCGTGTTCACCAGGATGTCGTGCAGGAGTTTCGTCTGTTCCTTCTCCGGGACCCCGTCGAGGAACTTGCGCTTCTTGCCGGTCTTCTCCCACTCACGGAACTCTTCCTGCTTCGAGACATACAACGACTTCACCGTGTTCTGCACGAACTGGGTGCCGCCAGGGCCGACCTTGTCCGCATCGTAGTCCCGCTGCACGAACTCGATGAAGAACCACTCGTCGTCGAAGAGCTCGCGGGTGAAGGATTGCAGGAGCGGCCCGAAGGAATCTTTGTCCTTGTAGATCGGCGTCAAGAACTCGGCGCCCTTCGATTCGAGGTACGACTTCAGCTTCTCGATGTCGGTCGTCCGGAGGGCGAGGTGCTGCATGTACGTCTGCGCGTCCTTCTGCGGCTTCCCCGCGAATCCGTACGCAAACGGGGCCTGTGCGTGGGACACCTCGTTCGGCGCGCTCATCCCGAGCACGACCGCGAGCCGCTCCCCGGTCATGGGGCTCAGACATGCGAAGGTCGCCATGGCGGTCTTCTCTTCGCCGACCCGTTCCGTCTCATACACCGGCGAGTATCCGCTGTTCAGAAGGAAGTCCCGCAGCGCCCGGTACGTGTTGACATCTCGGCACAGGACCGTCTTGTGGTCCACCTTGAGTTTCAGGAATGCGGGAAGGGCTGCGATGCGCTCACCGTCTGTGAATCGAAACCGGGGACAATAACCCTTTCGGAGCCGGATGCAAGACCTACCGAGGCGGAACCGCCTCACTCGACGGAGACGAAACCCTTCCATCTTAGTGGGCGAACTCGCGGGTCAGCATCTTGTTCTCAGGGTGCTGGCGGACAAGCGAAACATCTCGGGCGGGAGATTGTCACTCAACCGAGTGTCCGGGATCTTGACGACGTCCAGGAGCCTGCTCGGAAGGACGTCGGCTTGCTCCTCTCACACGTCCTTCCACGTTGGTGTGTCGTACCGGTCACGCATGGCCTCTCCCTCCGCTTGCATACAGATCCAGGATCGGCGAATTTGGGGGAGGAGCGCGGACGGGTGCAGTCCAGACTTGAACGTGTCACTTTTCGGCCAATTGCACTCGACAATGACATTAAAATCTTGAACCGCGATAACTGATCTTGCGCGGGAGGGTCCGCGCGGACTTCGAGAACGCGAATCGCGCTCTCGTCGTTGCATCCGGAGAGTGGAAAGGGTGGCGACAGAGCAGGGATTGAGCACGAGTTCGGGGATGCGGGCAAAGCCTTTTGCCGTCTGGGTCATCGCGGGCGGACTGGTCTTCGCGGCGATCGTGACGTTTGCCGTTGCCGTTCTGTACCTCATTCAGAATGGGGCGGGCGACGGGGTATTCTACTCCTACCTAATCTTCGCGATCGTTCCCTTGGTCTTCGCGGTCTTCGCGTGGCGGGAGAAGCGCTGGGCGTACATCGCGGCCGCGGTCGTTTGCATCCTGTTCCTGATCCTGTATGTCGCATTCTCTTTCAATTCTCTCTTGAATCCGGCCGATAACGCTTTTGCCCTTTTGGCAGCCCTCGTCCCGACCTTCGCCCTCGTGACCGTGTTTGGCATCCTGGCCTTCCGGTCCGCGAAATCAGGCCTCCGCCAGAAGACGTACCTCGTATCCGTGCGGTCGACGGGCGGGCTCCTGACATTGGCCGTCGTCGGTTTCGTGATTGGAATGCTCGTCGCAGGAACGATCGGCTCCAGCGTCATCCTGAGAAACACGGCGGGCACCGCCGCGGACATCAGCATCGTCCCGAACGCCATGAGCGCCGCGATCCCTTACAGCCCCGCGACGTTCACCGTCGCCATCGGCCGCATGGTCACGTGGATCAACCTGGACAGGACTGCCCACACAGTGACCAGCACCGTCGCAGGCCAATTCGACTCCGGCTTGATCAGCACAGGACAAACGTGGACCTGGACCTTTACCCAAACGGGGACGTATCACTACTACTGCACGTATCATCCCATGATGACGGGCACAATCATCGTGCAGTAGGGCCGACGCCAACGGGGGCCCCGAACAGGAAGCGACTTCCGAATCTCGGAGATGGCACCGCGCTTACGCAGGAACTCGCAACTCCAATGAACCCAGCTAACGCTAGCAGCAATCCGCTTGCGAGAGTCCCAAAGTACGCTTGGGGGCTTGCCGTTGTGGGCGGGCTGATTTGGGTATTGCTCGGTCTTCTGATTTTGTTCCTTCCCGGGGACCCGGGGAATCGAATCTTTTTCACGGGTGACCCCTCCAGCTATTCCACTGAGGCTTCAAACGATTTGATTTATTCCGCGCGCGTCGTAGGTGTCACTTTCCTGACGGCAGGGCTTCTGCTGTCGGCCATCGGCCTCACCGCCTTCAAAGGAGGAGAGAAGTGGGCGTGGTATGGTACTGCAACACCCCTGATCACGTTGTTGTTCAGCGTCTACCTTGCAGCGACGGGAGAGAGGGGCTCCGCAGTCAACGTATTCATTCAGTTCCTCCCTTTATGGGTCGTGCAAGCCTTGGCGCTGCTGCTCTCAATCCGGAGTTTCTTCCCCGCGAAACCCGCCGCCGTTATCGTAGCCCCGTAGCTTCGACGCTCAAGTAGACCGCAAAGGCGCGGGCAAGTCTCATCCTCACGGATGGTTGCTGAGAGCATGAATCGATCTTCTGAACCCACTCGGCCGCGGATCGACCCGAATTCCCCACACGGAGTGGGGTCAGCTCCATGAATGGGTCCGTCCGGAGTCGACCTACGAAAGGGGCCATCTCAGGCAGTCGCAATGGAGTTCTCGAGGACCCCGATTCCCTCGATCTCGATTTCGATGCGATCCCCGGGCTTGAGGTAGCGAGCGCGGTCGCCTCGCTCCAGCTCGCATCCTCCGGGAATCGTCCCGCTGCCCCACACTTCACCCGCGTGGATCGGCTGGAATCGGGAGAGGAACTCGAGCATCTCCGGGAACGACCAGAGGGCTCGCTGGCCTTCGCGGACCCACGGGTTCTCGTGGACGAGCGAGCGGTATCGATCGCGCAGCCGTTCCTCGTTGTTCACGCGCACGACGATCGCTTGGTCCCGCAACTCTCCGAACTCGTCGCGGGTCACGATACACGGCCCGAGGGCGTTCGCCCAATCCTTCCCCGGAGCGGGCCCCATGCCGGTGCGGCTCGCCGTCGCCTGGAGATCTCGGGCCGAGAAATCGTTGAAGATGGTCACACCGAAGAGATGAGTATTGGCCTGCGCCGCGTCGATGTCCCGCCCGCCTTGACCGAGGACGAAGCCGATCTCAGCCTCGTAATCCATCTTGGCCGACGGGACGAGCCGCGGGGTACGTCCGTCGAACGTCTCGAAGCGCATTGGAGGGATGGCCTCCTTCGTCCCGACGACATTCAACGGATTGCCGTTGTAATAGGCAGGCAGCGCGTCCCACTCGGGTGGGATCTGGGCCCACGCGGCCGCCCGCGTGCGCGCGACATGGGCCCGAAACGCGAGGAAGTCTCGCAACAGCCGCGGAGCGATCGGCGAATGGATCCGCACATCGCCCGGTCGAAACGCCCACAGCGGGGCGTCGGACTCGACCTTCTCGGCCTCGGCCAGCACCTGGAGCGACCGGTCCCATACGTCGCCCTTCAACCCGGGACACGCATCGATGAACTCAAGCGTGTCCGCCGGGATGCCGGAATCCACCGCGGCGAGGTCGACGATTTTTTCCCAGTGGTCCCACCGGCCGAGGACCGCGCCCAGGCGGGGAGGTCCTCCCGCCGTCGAGAATCGCACGAGCCTCATGCGCGCCTCCAAGCTCCTCGGTCGCCGAATCGAATCCGAAACTCCGAGGAGGTCACGGTTTCACCTTGGCTCAGGCGGAGGGCGATTCCCAGCCTTCGCCCACGGGTTGGGCCCGTTGGATTTTCTCGGACCAGCTGAGGACGTAGTCGGGATCTCGGAATGCGAAGCCTTGGGTCGTGATCCGCATGCTCTCGAAGTACGTATCGAGCATGACCGCGAGGCGCGCCTGCACCTTCCCGCGGGCCGCGAGCGAGCGCTGGGCCGCGTTCCCTTGGGGACTATGGGGGGTCGAGCCCGGGTGGAACGTGAACGAGCCTTCCTCGATGACGCCCTCGCGGGCGCCGTAGAACGCGTTGCAGAAGAACATCAGTTCGTCCGAATCGACGTTGAAGTGCGCGTACGGGGCCGGGACCTCCCGCGGGTGCCATCCGGCCATGACGGGAACGAAGGAGCAGAGGGAGAAGCCGCTGTGCGGGACGTTGCCCGACTGGAACGTCTGGTGCATCGGCGGGGCCGTGTGGATCTCCCGCGCGATGCCGTGATGGCTCTTGATGTCGAAGACGAACGGATACAAGGCACCCTCCCATCCGGCCAAATCGAACGGGTGGTGGCCCAACGTGATCCGGGTGATCTTTCCACCGCTGTGCTTCACGTCGATCGCGAACTCGCCGCGGGCGTCCTTGAACGGCGGCAACTCGGGCGTCTCGATCTCCGTTTCGACGACGGGCGACATCAGCGTGGCCTGGCCTTCCTTGTTTAGGTAGTGGGGCGCGAAGGTGATCGGGTAAATCGACTCTACGACGAGGAACCACGCGTTCGGCGACGTCAGGTCGATTCGATAGGTGGTGCCCTTTGGGATCGCGACGTAGACGTCCTTGCGGAACTTCAGGTCTCCATACTCCGAGCGCACCACGCCCTCTCCGTACTGGACGAAGTACACCTCGTGCCGCTCGCCGTTGCGGAAGAACGTGTCGTTCGGCATCGACTTCGTCGGCTTCGAGACTGAGATCGATGTCCGGGGCCCGTGGACGATCGGCTTCCGCGAGGAGAGCGCGTCTCCTTCGAACGGAATCCGACCCGTGAAGATGTGGTAGGGCTGGAGGACGTCCGCCTCCGCGGGGAATTCCGGCACGAGGTCGAACTCCCCTTTCCTCGGAGGTTTCACCTGTTCCGTCGGATAGAAGCGCACGTGGAGCTTCCGGGACCAGGCCCCGCTGAAACCGTACGACCCGTGGATCTCCTCCCGCGCGAGGACGTTCGGAATCGCGTAGAATTCCGTGTGGGGGGTCGAGGGCAACGTGCCCTTCCGGACGATCATCGCCATCGTGGCCTCCTCCGCCCGCAGAGATAACGGCCCCTCGACTTAAACCCGCGCGGCCTCACCACGCCGACGCGTTTGCGCGTATCGGATGCCGCCTCCCGCAAGGAGGACCTCCCGCTGGTACGGCCGCAGCTCCACGCGCACCGATGTCTTCGTGCCGCGAGTGAGATTTTCCACGGTCGCTTCGCCGCGTCCGCGAATCGCCCCGAGGAGGTTCGTGATCCGCAGCCGGTCGCCTTGCTGGATTTCGTCGTACGCTTTCGGGTCCGCGAACGTGACCGGCGGGATGCCCGAGTTCACGAGGTTGTCCATGTGGATCCGCGCGAACCCCTTCGCCAGGACCAGGTGCACGCCGAGGAACATCGGCGCCACCGCTGCGTGCTCCCGCGACGAGCCTTGGCCGTAGTTGTCGCCTGCGACGATGAAGCCGCCGCCCGCTTTCTTCGCGCGTTCCGGGAACGTCGAGTCGACGTATTCGAAGACGTGCTCCGCGATCGCGGGGATGTTCGACCGCAAGGGGAGGACCTTGGCCCCCGCGGGCATGATATGGTCCGTCGAGATGTTGTCGCCGAGCCGGATTAGCACCTCGCCTTCGATCGAGTCTTTCGGCCGTGCCGCGACCGGGAGTGGCGCGATGTTCGGCCCGCGGATGATCTGGACGGAGGCGCGGTCCTTTGGAGGCCACTCGAAGCCCGACGTGTCGACCGGATACTTCGCAGGCTCTTTGACACTCGGGAACTTGCCCAGCTCCCTCGGATCCGTGATCACGCCGCGCACCGCGGTGGCTGCGGCGGTCTCGGGGCTGCACAGATAGACGAGGTCGTCCGCGGTCCCACTTCGTCCCTCGAAGTTGCGGTTGAACGTCCGGACTGACGGGCCTCTCGTCGGCGGCGCGAACCCCATGCCGATGCACGGGCCACATGCCACTTCGAGTTCCCGGACGCCCGCCTTGATGAGTTTCGTCATGAGGCCGCTCATCAGCATCAAGAGGAGCGTCTGCCGGGAACCCGGCGAGACGGCCATCGAAATCCCAAGGGCGACGTGCTTCCCGTCGAGGGCGTGCGCGACGAGGCTCAGATCTCGGAACGACGAGTTCACGCTGCTTCCCACGGCGACCTGGGCGACTTCGGTCCCTGCGACATCGCTCACGGCCTTCACGTTGTCCGGACTCGACGGACACGCGATGAGCGGCTCGAGCGTCCCCAGGTCGATGTCGACCGTGTCGTCGTACTTCGCGGCGGCGTCGGCAGCGAGCGGTTTGAAATCCTTTCCGCGCGCCTGGGCGGTTAGGAACTGCTTCGTCATCCCATCCGCCGGGAACAGGGAGGCGGTCGCGCCAAGCTCCGTACCCATGTTCGCGATTGTCCCACGGGAGGGAACGGTCAACTCTCTCAGCGCGGGACCCGTGTACTCCAGGACTTTGTTCTTCGCCCATTTCACGTCGAAGCGGTGTAGGAGTTCCAGAATCACGTCCTTCGCGCTCACCCATGGTTTGAATGCCCCCGTGAGCTTGACGTTCACGACCTCGGGCATCGTGAGCCGATACGGTTCGCCAGCCATCGCGCTCGCGACCTCGAAGCCGCCCGCCCCGATGGCGAGCATGCCGCAGGCGCCCGCGTGGGGGGTGTGAGAGTCGCAGCCGAGCATCGTCTCTCCCGGCATGTCGAACCGCTCCATGTGTGCCCAGTGGCTGATCCCGTTGCCGGGTCCCGAGAACAGGGCGCCGTACCGCTGGCACACGCTCCCAAGGAACCGGTGGTCGTCCGCATTCTCATATCCTGTCTGGAGGATGTTGTGGTCCACGTACTGCGTGGCCTGTCGAATCGCCACGCTGTTTTGGCCCATCTGTTCGAACTCGAGCCACGCGAGTGTGCCGGTCGCGTCCTGGAGGAGCGCTTGATCCATCCGGATCGCGATTTCTTCGCCTGGATGCGTCGCGCCTTCGGCGAGATGGGAACGAATGAGTTTGTGGGTGAGGGTTTCCCCCATGGAACATCCCCGGCGCGTGGTGAGACCCTCGTGCCCTATGAAGGTTGATGCGTTCGGACTGTGACAGAACCAATGCGGTTAACCTTAAACGAGGTTGACTCCGCCGCGCATCGAACGCATGCCGCGGTGGGCAGCGTTATCTAGCCCGAGCCGCTTCGTTCCCGGCGCGAGGCGTTGATGGCGAAGTACTTCGTGACGGGCGCCACCGGCTTCATCGGGGGTCGCGTCACACGCCAGTTGGTCGGCGCAGGCCACGATGTCGTGGCGATCGCTCGCAGTCCGGAGAGCGCTCGCGACCTCGAGTCGATCGGCGTCGATGTCCGCCGAGGAGACATCACGAATCCGGATTCCTTGCGCGGTCCGATGGCGGGCGTCGATGGGGTGT
>Ga0209376_1002293_pt1 | contig 18283 bp, 22 predicted proteins | sample GraSoiAngelo_134_FD_185891 | JGI IMG/M metagenome (GOLD analysis project Ga0209376, IMG submission 185891) | Grasslands soil microbial communities from the Angelo Coastal Reserve, California, USA - 14_0929_05_30cm (SPAdes) (version 2) | ecosystem: Environmental > Terrestrial > Soil > Grasslands ... | reverse complement strand
GACCCTGACGGTCTCGGCTTTGTGATGAAGAGCTGGCGCGGGGAGAAGCACCCTCGTTACGTCGCTACGTCGCCTGGCGCACGGGCGGTGGCGCTGGCGACGGGCGAGCGGCGCCGCGTGGTGTACGTCGGGCTCACGCGGGCCAAGGACGAGCTGTACGTCACCGCCACCCGCGAGGAGCAGTCGTCAGCGGAGGTCGAGGTCGGCGACCACGACCATTTCGCCGAGATATTGAGCTGGGCTCTTATTCACACCGAGGAGGCGACAGTGGTCGAGGCCGAGCAGCTGGAGCTGCCGGCCATCGAGCCCACAGGGGAAGGTCGGAACGGCGCGGCGTCGGTTGTCGCGGAGGTGCTGGACAGCTATGAGCTGGTGCGCCGGCGGCCCGAAGACGCCAAATCTCGCGCGGCGCCGGAGCTCGAACTGAGCTTCTCCGACCTGCACGACTTCGAGCTCTGCCCGGTGCGCTATCGATTCCGCCGCGTGTGGGGAGTGCCTGCGCCGCCTGACGAGCTTCTGAACCGAGCTGCTCGCGACTCGCGCTCGAGCGAGCTTGGCGCAGCGGTGCACGCGGCCCTGGCTGCATGGCATGCAGCCGGTCCCGACGCGGACCTGCACTCGCTGTACGTCGGGCCGGAGGCAGGCGTACCGATGCTGGAGCGGTATGCCGCCCATCCGCTGGCCGGCGCGCGAACGCTCGGTGTCGAGGTCGAGTTCAACCTCCGGCTCGCCGGCGCGCGCATGCGAGGACTGGTCGACCGGGTGTGCGAGGTGGACGGCCGCACGGTCCTGATCGACTACAAGACCAACGCATCACTGGACGCCAAGCTGCGCGACGCGTACTCGCTGCAGCTGCGGCTGTACCGGCTGGCGGCCGGCCGCGGGCTGCTGCCCGGCGGCACGTCTCCCGACCTGGTGCTCTTCGACATGCGGCGCGGCGACGCGATCACCGTTACGCCCGACGACGCGGCGGTGGAGGAGCGGGTCGCCGCGGCTGTGAGGAAGATCGCCGCCCGCGACTTCGCGCTCGGGCCCGAGCACGCGGAGCGGCCCTGCGTCCTGTGCGCCTACCGGCCGATCTGCAAGGATCGGCGTTGACCGATGAGCCGCCCGGCGAGCGCTATTTCGACCGGCGGCAGATCAGGGAAGCGATCGCCTTCGCGGAAGCCGGCGGCATCGCGGTGCACCGCAACTTCGACTACTACCACGGCTCGACCATCAGGGGAATGCGCAGGGAGCGGCCGTTCCTGCATGTGATCGGACTCCGGCCGCGCCTCGAGGAATGGGGCCGCAAATACGGCCTCCGGCCGGAGTGGATTCAGCCCGAGAAGCGGCGCCGCGTCGCCCACTACGACGTCTTCGGCGCCTTCGCCCAGGAGCTCATCGAACGCCTCGCGCCTCCGGCTTGACCCTGACATGACGCATTGCGTTATGATGCATTGCGTCAACAAGAGCAATCCTAAGGAGAGGAATCGATGAGCACGGATATCAAGGACATCACCGACACGGTGGAAGAGGTCGCTTTCGGCGCTGCCGAGACGGCGGCAGAGGTGGCCAGCCACCCGATCGGATCGGTGCGCCGGCAGGTGAAGAGCCTCGAGCGCAAGGGCACGCCCACGGCTCGCAAGCTGAACCGCCGGGTGAACGCGCGGATCGACGCGGCCACCGAACCCGCGAGGGACGCCTTCAAGATGATCAGCAAGACCGCGGCGAGGGTCGCGGACGAGCTGGTGCCGGAGAAGGTGATGCTGCGCAGCCTGCGCCAGATCAAGTCCCAGGCCAAGCGGCCGGACGCGATCGGCAAGGTGGCGAAGCGGACGCTCCGCCTGTTCAACAAGTCGTTCAAGACAGTGGCGCGCGTGGCCACCCGGTTCGAGGGCGCGAGCGAGATCGCACCCGTGTCGAAGCCGGCCACGAAGCCCGCCACGACCCGCCGCACGGGCCGGCGTTCGCGGCGCCGCGCGGCCTAATCGCCCCATAACGAAAGGGCGGCCTGCTGCGGGCCGCCCTTTTTTGTTGCTACGGTTCGGCCGATGGTCGTCTGCACCGGCTCGATCGCCTACGACTACATCCTCAACTTCAAAGGGCGCTTTCGGGAGCACATCCTCCCTGACAAGACGCACATCCTGAACCTGAGCTTCCTGGTCGACGATCTGCACAAGCGGCGCGGGGGCGTGGCAGGCAACTACGCCTACAACCTCTCGCTGCTCGGTTATCCGGCCGCGGTGCTGGCGACGGCGGGCGCTGATGCCGCGGAGTACCGCGCCTGGCTCGAGGAGAGAGGGATCGACTGCAGGGGACTGCGCTTGATGGACGGCGAGATCACCGCCACCGGCTTCACGACCACCGACATGGACGACAACCAGATCACCGGTTACTACGGCGGCGCCATGCGCAAAGCCGCGATCCTCGGTCTGGATGACGCGCCGTCCGAAGTCGAGGCGGTGGTCATCGGTCCGAACGATCCGGCCGCGATGATGCGGCTCTCGAGCGAGTGCCGCGAGCGCGGCGTCCGGTTCGTCTTCGATCCGGCTCACCAGCTGCCGCACCTCAGCGGAAGTGACCTCGACTCCGCCGCTACCGGGGCGTGGATCCTGATCGGCAACGACTACGAGATCGAGCTCATCAAGGAGCGCATGAGCTGTGACGAAGGCCGCCTGCTCGAGTGCGCCGAGATGGTCGTGACGACTCTGGGCCGGCTCGGATCGCGCATCGCCGGCGCTGATGGAGTCGTGGAGATTCCGCCGGCGCCCGCACGCCAAGAGGTGGATCCAACCGGCGCGGGAGACGCCTATCGCGCGGGCCTGGTCGCGGGACTGCTGCGGGGCCTGGATGTCGCGACGTCAGGTCGCATCGCATCGCTCGCGGCCACTTACGCGATCGAGCAGGTTGGCACGGCGGAGCACAGCTACGGGCACGACGAATTCTCTAAGCGATTCGAGGTCGCGTTCGGCTCTGCGCTGCCGGCCGGATTCTTCGGCTAGGCGAATTTCGCAGCGGTGTCGCGACGGTACGCCCACAAGGCGAGCGCAAAGAAGCCGACAGCGTAGGCCAGCAGATACAGCACATCCGTCGAAACAGCGCGGTCGGTCGGGAAGCCGATCGCGTTCCATCCCAGCTCGACAAAGGGGTTCAGCGGCAGGTAAGGCGCCAGGCCCCTGATGAAATCGGGCAGCTGGTTGACCGGGATGAAGATGCCTGACGCGAATGCAGTGGGCAGATAGACGAAGTTGATGACGGCAGGCGCTGCGTTGGGTCCGACCAGGTAGCCGAAGCCGAGTCCCAACCCGATGAAAGGGATCGAGCCGAGGAGCAGCCGCCCGGCCAGCGTCACCCAGGTGTCGGCCGCGAGGTTGACCGACGCCGTGAAGTGGGCGAAGACGAACAGCACGATCAGCGCAACGAGCGCGAACAGCGCGGCGTTGACGACCTTGGCGAGCAGGTAGATCACCGGCGGCAGCGGGCTGGCGCGAAGCAGCACGTCCTGCTTCTGGCCGCGCTCGATCGCGAGGGCCATGCCGAACGAGAAGACCATGACGTTGCCCACGGTGTAAGCGGCCATCGAAGCCATCACATAAGTGCCGACGGTGATCGCCGCGTGGGGGTATAGCGGCTGGGTCGCCTGCCTCAGGCCGAAGAACGTGAAGATGATGAGGGGCAGCCCGAGGCTGAAGAACGCGAACGCGGGAACGCGCCAGAACTTCAGCATCTCGGCGCGGGTTTGCATCAGGAAGACGCGCGCCATCACCCGCCTCCCGTGAGGCTGAGGAACGCCTCTTCCAGGTCGGCGCCGCGCACCTCGAGGTTCGACATGTCGACGTTGCGCCGGAACAGCTCGCGCAGCACGACCTGAGGATCGTTCGTCATCAGGGTCACGCGGTGATCGCTGACGTCGGACGCGCTCACCGGCAGTCCGTTGAGGGCGGCCGGGTCAAGCGGCGCCGCGCTCGTGAAGCTGATCTTGCTGCCCGCGACCCGCGACTTGATCTCCTGCGGGCTGCCGTCCGCGATGAGGTTGCCTTTGTCGATGACCAGAATGCGTTCGGCCAGCTCGTCGGCCTCCTCGAGGTAATGAGTGGTCAGGAGGACTGTCTTGCCGCCGGCCGCGAAGTTGCGAATTGCACGCAGGAAGATGCGGCGGCCTTCGACGTCCATGCCGACTGTCGGTTCGTCCAGGAAGAGGACTTCCGGGTCGCCGCATATCGCAAGCGCGAAGTAGAGCCTCTGGGTCTGTCCGCCCGACAGGTCTTTGACGAGCGTGCCGGCCTTCTCTTCCAGACCCACCAGCTTCACCACCTGCGCGGCGGGCAATGGTTTGGGGTAGTAGCTCCGGAACAGCTCGACGAGCTCGGTGACCTTGAGCAGCTGCGGCACTCCGGACTCCTGCAGCATGGCCCCGAATCTCCGACGCGTTGCGATCCTGCGCGGGTCATTGCCGAAGATGAGGGCCTTGCCCGCTGTCGGCCGGCGCAGGCCGAGCATCAGGTTGATCGAGGTCGTCTTGCCGGCTCCGTTCGGTCCGAGCATTGCCACGAGCGAGCCCCTCTCGATTGCGAACGAGACGTTCTTGAGCGCCTCGAACTTGCCGTACTTCTTGCTGGCGCCTATGAGCTCGATGGCGTGCGGCACGCGTCCAAGATTAGTCTTGGCTCGTGGCGTCCGTGTTCAGCCGCATCGTCGCCGGCGAGCTTCCCGCTCGCTTCGTTTGGAAGGATGAGCACGCCGTTGCATTCCTCTCCAATCGGCCCTTGCGGCCGGGCCACACACTCGTCGTGCCGCGACTCGAGGTGGATCACTGGCTCGACGTCGATCCACAGATCCTGTCTCACCTCACGAAGATCGCTCAGGTCGTCGGCCGGGCACAGATGACGGTGTTCAAGCCGGTCCGCGTTGGGATGATGATCGCGGGCCTCGAGGTCCCACATCTCCACATCCACGTGGTGCCGATCCGCGGAATGCACGACCTGGATTTCGGCAACCAGGATCCGGACCCCGATCCGAAGGTGATGGACGATGCCGCGCGCGCACTCCGCGATGAGATGAGGAAGAAGGGCTTCGAGGAGTCGGTGCCCGCCTCCTAGCGGAGCGCTTGCTCGAGCTGCTCCACGTGCTGCTCGAGGTGGTTGATGAGCGGATACCGCACCAGGAACTCGGCTGTGACCTCCTCACCGGTCGGCAGTCGCGCCGTCCTGCGCAGCGCGGTGGCGTCCAGCTCGCGCAGCAGCTTGACCGTGCGCGAGTGGTCCGTGGCGATCGACCTGATGATGTCCGCCGTCGGCAGCGCCGCCGTCTGCTCACCCGCGACGTCCCGCAGCTTGGTTGCGTCGAGCAGGTCGACTTCGGTCATCTGGCCGCTGGTGATCTTGTGCACCATGACGCCGTAGAACTTCGAGAGCACCGCGATGTGGGCGAGCACCTCGTGGTCGCTCCATTGTTCGCCGCCTTCGTGTGCTGTGATGCGCGGCGCGATTGCCGCGAGCCTCGCCGACGCCTCTTCGAGCCTGCGCGCAAGGTGCAGCCGCTCCCGGTCCAGCTGCTCGTCGAAAAACTTGTCGAGGTCGTCCTGGGTGAAGGCCGGGCTCTCGATCTTCATGGTCATACCAATCTATTGGAGAATCGAGTCATGTGCTACACCGACGAAGCCAGACCGCCCCTGCCGCCGATCAGCGGCGCGGCCGCCTCTCAGGGCGAATTCGAGCTCACGGCATCCGACGGGAACAAGTTCATGGCCCATTTCGCGCGGGCCGAGAAGCCGACCGGCGCCGGCATGGTCGTGCTTCCCGACGTGCGCGGGCTCCATGAGTTCTACAAGGAGCTGGCGCAGCGCTTCGCCGAGGCAGGCGTCGATTCGGTGGCGATCGATTACTTCGGCCGCACGGCCGGCATCGGCGACCGCAGCGACAGCTTCGAGTACATGCCGCACGTGCAGCAGACAACGCCCGAAGGAGTGGCGAGCGACACGGCCGCCGCGATCGCCTATCTCAAGTCGAAGGACGGAGGCGCGGTGAAGTCCGTGTTCACCGTCGGCTTCTGCTTCGGCGGCTCCAACTCCTGGAGCCAGTCGGCGCTGCAGCCGGACATCGACGGCTGCATCGGCTTCTATGGCCGGCCGGCGAGGTCCGAGCCCTTCATCTCGAAGATGAAGGCACCCCTCCTCGTGATGGTGGCCGGCAATGACCAGGCGACGACGCCCGAGCAGGCGATGGAGTTCAAGAAGCAGCTCGAGAAGGCGGGCGTGGCATTCGAGCAGCATGTTTACGAGGGAGCCCCTCACAGCTTTTTCGACCGGAGCTTCGAGGAGTGGAAGGACGCCTGCGACGACGCATGGCGGCGGATGCTCGCATTCATCAAGAAGCATTCGACCTGACGTCCTAACGCCGTCAGGCTCGGTATAGTCGGACCCATGGCTCGATTGGCCACGGCGTCCAAGAAAGCACCGCCGCCGAAGCCGAACACGCGGCTCCCGGACTCCCTGATCGCCGATCTCGAGCGAAGGCGGGCGGGACTCGCCCGCCACATGGCCCGGGCGGTCGTGACCGTCGTGCGCTGGGACGACTCGACCGGCGTGCCGCCACAGCAGGAGGCGATCGCCAAGACCTGCGAGGCTGGGCTGGACCTCTTCCTGGCCACCGCCCGGGAGGCTCGCCCGGCCGCGCCCGAGGAGCTGCGACGCGTGGCTCAGCTGGGGATCCTTCAGGCGCGAAGCAGCCAGTCGGTCGAACCGATCCTCGCTGCCTACCGCATCGCGGCCCGGGTCGCGTGGGACGCGATCCTTCGCGCTTGGCGCGGCCATCCCGAGGTGACGCCCGAGGCGCTGATGATCACCGCGAACTACGTGTTCGCCGCGCTCGACCAGGTGGCCGCCGAGGTGACCAAGACGTACCTCCACGCGCGGGAGCAGCACATGCAGCGCGGCACGCGAGCACGCGCGCGCCTCTTCCACGCGCTGATCAGCGACAACTTCGACTCTGAGCTCGAGCTGCAGAAGCAGGCGCTCGCCCTCAACATGCCGCTCGGCGCGGTCGGCTACGTGGCCACGGTCTGCACGCTGATGATCGGCCCGCGCGAGGGTGCGCGTGGAGGCGACTCGCTGGCGGAAGTCGTCAACGCGCTCGAGCTGCCGCGCGGCGTCATCTCGCACACGACTGACCCGACCACTTTGGTCATCCTTTGGCCGGCGGACTCGGCCAAATCGGTCGACGGCGCCGCCGACTTCGTGATGCAGATGAACGCCGAGGCGATCACTCGCTCGGGCAGGTCACGCGCCCACGTTCGCGCAGGCATCGGCGGCTACCACTCGGGCCTGCGCGGCGTCTCCCGCTCGTACCTCGAGGCGATGCAGGCGGTCGAGGCGGGCCGCAAGCTTCATGCCGACGGCATCGTGCACCGGCACGACGAGGTCATCCCCTTCCTCCTGATGGTGCAGAACCCGGCCCTGGCCGAGCGCTTCGTGCGCGAGACACTGGGCGTGCTCCTCGACCCGGCAACGCGCAACCGCGAGCAGCTGATGGAAACGCTGGAGGCGCACCTCGAGAGCGGCTCTGTGAAGGACTCAGCGGCGAAGTTGAAGCTCCACCGCCACACGGTGCTTTATCGCCTGGACCGGCTGGGGCAGCTCCTCGGCAGGAACCTGGACGAGCCCGCGACGAGGCTGCGCCTTCAACTCGCGATTGGCCTGAGGAAGCTGCTCTAGTCCGATTCTTGGACTCCATGTCCAAAGTTCGGCACGGCTTTTCCCACAAGGTGCCGATGTCTTGTGGCCGCGAGGTCCGTAAGCTGGCTAGAGCATGAATACGAATCACTCCAACGGCCGGCGTGTGGCTGTCACCGGCATAGGCTTCATCACCCCGATCGGCAACGACGAGGAGACCGTGTGGTCGAACATGGTCGAAGGCTCGTCAGGCATCGGCCCGATCACCCGGTTCGACACCACCGGGTTCGACACCAAGATCGCGGCCGAGGTCAAGGGCTTCAACCCCGAGGACTACATGGACCGCAAGACGGCCCGCCACATCGGCCGCTACTGCCAGTTCGCTCTGGCCGCGTCCAAGCAGGCGCTTGCGCAGGCGGGATTGGATCCCGCTCAGATGGATCCCGACGACGTCGGCGTCATCGTGAGCTCGGGCATCGGCGGCCTCGAGGAGATCGAAAAGAGCCACACGGCGCTGATGCAGCGCGGGCCGAAGCGCATCAGCCCCTTCACTGTCCCGATGATGATCGCGGACATGGCGGCCGGCCTGGTCGCCATCCACACGCATGCCGGCGGCCCGAACTACGCCATCGTCAGCGCCTGCGCGTCTGGATCGCACGGCATCGGTGAGGCCGCCGAGATCATCAAGCGCGGGGACGCGGTGGCGATGCTGGCGGGTGGCGCCGAAGCAGCCATCACACCGCTCACGATCGGCGCCTTCACGCAGATCAAGGCGACGAGCGAGCGCAACGACGAGCCCGAGAAAGCCTGCAGGCCCTTCGACCTCGGTCGCGACGGTTTCGTGATGGGCGAAGGCTCGGTGATGTTCGTGCTCGAAGACATGGAGCACGCCAAGGCGCGCGGCGCCCGGCTGATCGCGGAGATCGCGGGCTACGGCGCCAGCGCCGACATGTACCACTTCACGGCGCCGCACCCGGAGGGCAAGGGCGCCGGCCGCGCGATGAAGCGTGCGCTCGAGACCAGCGGTGTGAACCCCGAGGATGTCGCGTACATCAACGCGCACGGGACCTCGACCAAGCTCGGCGACGTCGCCGAGACGAAGGCGATCAAGTCAGTGTTCGGCGACCACGCGTACAAGCTGGCGGTCAGCTCGACCAAGTCGGTGCATGGGCACCTGCTCGGCGCTGCCGGAGCCATCGAGGCCGCCGCGTGCGTCCTCGCCATGAACCGCGGCCTGATCCCGCCGACGATCAACCTCGACACGCCGGACCCCGATTGCGACCTCGACTACGTGCCGAACAAGGCGCGCAAGGCGGACATCAAGGTGGCCATGTCGAACTCGTTCGGGTTCGGCGGCCACAACGCAACACTCGTAATCAAGGCCCCAGAGGCCAACTAAGAGAGAGGAGATAGCAGGCATGGCATCGCAACTCGACTTCAAGGAGCTGCAGGAGCTCGCGGCCGAGATCCTCGGCGTCGACACCGACCAGGTGCAGATGGACAAGAGCTTCGCTCGCGACCTGGCCGCCGACTCGCTCGACCTGGTGGAGCTCATCGCCGCGGTCGAGGACAAGTACGACGTGGAGCTTCCCGAGTCGGAGCTCGAGAAGATGAAGGTGATCTCGGATCTCTGGAAGTATCTCGAGGAGAAATCGGCCGAGCGGCTGGAGGCCTAAGCGCGATGGCCATGACCACCGCCTACAAGGCACGTTCGGACGCGGTCCCGCTTCGGTCGTTCAAGACCAAGGGCCGGCGCAGCGCGATCGCCGGCATTGGCGTCTACGCACCGGACAAGATCGTCACGAACTTCGACCTCGAGAAGGTCATGGAGACGTCCGACAAGTGGATCACCGAGCGGACGGGGATCCGGGCGCGGCATTTCGCCGAGCCGGGCACGACGACGCTCGAGCTGGCGACCAGGGCCGCACAGTCGGCGCTCGACAACGCCGGCCTGAAGGCGAGCGACCTCGACATGATCCTGGTGGGCACCTCATCGCCGGACGGGCCGTTCCCGTCCATCGCCTGCCGCATCCAGGACGAGCTGGACGCACCCGGCGCGGTGGCGTGGGACCTGCTGGCGGCGTGCACGAGCTTCATGTACGGACTCTCGACGGCAGACTCTTACATCGCCAGCGAGCGGGCCGACAAGGTGCTGGTCATCGGCGCCGAGGTGCTGTCTCGCATGCTCGATTACTCGAACCGCGGCACCGCGGTGATCTTCGGTGACGGCGCGGGCGCGGCGGTGGTCACGCCGGCGCCGGAAGGGGCGGGCTTCCTTTCGTGGTGCCTCGGCAGCGACGGGCGCGGGTACGAGCAGGTGACGTGCGGCAACGTCCCGCTCGGCGCCTATGCGGCGAAGGAGCCGAACCCGATCATCGACATGAAGGGCCCCGACGTCTTCAAGTTCGCGGTCGACATCTTCATCCGGCAGGCCCAGGAGGTCACCGCCGCCGCGGGCATCTCGATGGACGCGATCGACCTGTGGGTTCCGCACCAGGCGAACTTCCGCATCATCGACGCGGCCGCGCGCAGGATCGGCCTGCCCCTGGACAAGGTCGCCATCAACATCGACCAGTTCGGCAACACGTCGAGCGCGTCGATTCCGCTCGCGCTCGAGGACGCGGTTCGCAACGGCCGCGTGCACAGCGGCGACCACGTTCTGCTCGCTGGATTCGGATCCGGGCTGACCTGGGGCGCGACGCTCCTGAAGTGGGCCTGAAATGATCAGCCTGAAGGGACCCATCGCGCTGCTGTTCCCGGGCCAGGGCGTGCAGAAGCCCGGCATGGGCAAGAGCCTGTACGACCGCTACCCCGCGGCGCGGCGGGCATTCGAGCGCGCTGAGGTGGTGCTCGACATGCCGATTCGAAGGCTCTGCTTCGAGGGTCCGGTCGAGGAGCTGAACCGCACCGAGGTCATCCAGCCGTGCGTGATGACCGTGTGCTGGGCCGCGTACGAGGTGTGGCGCGAGAGCTATGGCTTCGAGAACGTGCAGGTGACCGCGGGCCACAGCCTTGGCGAGATCGCCGCGCTGGCAGCGGCGGGCGCCATCCCGTGGGAGACGGCGCTGCTGCTGGTGAAGGAGCGCGGTCGGATCATGGCCCAGGCCGCGGACGAGCACACGGGCGGCATGATCGCGATCGTCGGTCTCGATGAAGGACAGGTGGAGCACATTCGCGAGCAGGCTTCGGCGAAGGGCAAGCTGTGGTTCGCCAACCGCAACGCCGACGTCCAGTTCGTGCTTTCGGGCCAGATCCCGGCGGTGCAGGAGGCCGAGCGCCTGGCGCTCGAGGCCGGCGCCCGCCGCGCGCTCATCCTCACGATCCCGCTGCCGGCGCACACGCCGCTGATGGAGAAGGCGGCCGCGGCGTTTCGCCAGGCCGTCGACCGCCTGCAGCTCAAGGCGCCTTCGATTCCGATCCTGGCCAATGCCACCGGCGAGGCGATGCGCACAGTCGGCGCGCTGCAGGACGAGCTGCGGCAGCAGATGCTGCGCCAGGTGGACTGGGCTCGCACGATGGTCTCGATGAAGGCGATGGAGGTGCGCACGGTGGTCGAGCTCGGCCCCGGCCGAGTGCTGGCCAGCCTGGCCGCCAAGCACATCCCGGGCGTCGACACGTGGAACGCCGACGAGCTCTTCGTGGAGTTCGCCGACACGGCCAAGGCCTGAGCGCCACGTGAATCGCGACCTCGAGGGCAAGACAGCTCTCGTCACGGGTGGCGGGAAGGGAATCGGGCGCGCCATCAGCCAGTCTCTGGCTGCGATGGGCGCGAAGGTCGTGGTGAACTACCGATCCGACAAGAGCGCTGCCGCGGAGACTGCCGCCTCGCTCGAGGGTGCGGTGACTCACCAGGCCGACGTCGGCGACCCGGCGCAGGTCGAGGCGATGATCAAAGCGATCGGCCGCGTGGACGTGCTCGTCAACAACGCCGGCGCGGTGCGCGACAAGCTGCTGATCCAGATGTCGCCGCCCGATTGGGAGGAGTTGATCCGCACCGACCTCATGTCAGTGTTCGCCACGACGCGGGCGGCCATCATGTCCGGCATGATGCGTGCCCGGTGGGGACGCATCGTGAATATCTCGTCGATCGTTGGGATCACCGGTAACGCGGGCCAGTCGAACTACTCCGCCGCGAAGGCCGGCCTCATCGGGTTCACGAAGTCGATCGCCCGCGAGTACGGCTCGCGCAACATCACGTGCAATGCCGTGGCGCCGGGCTACGTGCGCACCGACCTGACATCGGGCGCTCTGACAGACGAGATGGTCGCCGAGATGGTCAAGGTGACGCCGATCAAGCGCGAGGGCACGGCGGACGAGGTTGCCGCCGCGGTGGCGTTCCTGTGCTCCGAACGCGCAGGATTCATCACCGGCCAGGTTCTCGCGGTGGATGGAGGACTTTCCCTGTAGCCATGGCAGTGATTGACCGGCAGAGCGCGGGCGTTCCGATCGCGGGCGGCAAGCTGCCCGAGATCTTGCTGCCGACCAACTGCCCGGGCTGCGGCGTCGGCCTCGACCGCGAAGGGCTGCGCGCTCAGAACTACGTGTGCGACTGCGGCCACCACTTCCGCCTGGGCGCAGACGTGTGGATCCCGATCATCGCCGACGAAGGAAGCTTCCAGGAGCGATGGTCAGGCATCAGGTCGCACGACCTGCTCACCTGGACGGTGCCGAAGCGATACGAGGAGGTCGTCGACGAGCTGCTGTCCGAGGGCCTCAACGAGTCGGTGCGCACTGGCACTTGCACGCTCAACGGCAAACCGATCTGGCTCGCGGCGTTCGACTTCGGTTTCGTCGGCGGCACGCTCTCGATCGTCGCCGGCGAGCGCCTTGCGCGCGGCATGGAGCAGGCGGCTTCCTCTGGCTTGCCGTACGTGCTGGTGTGCGCGTCGGGCGGCGCCCGCATGCAGGAGGGAGTGCTGGCACTCATGCAGATGGCTAAGGTCAACGCCGCGCTGGGAGCGCTGCACAGGGCCCGCGTGCCCTACTTCTCGGTCCTGACCGATCCGACGTTCGGCGGCACCGCCGCGTCCCTGGCGCTGCTGGCCGACATCAACATCGCCGAGCCGGGCGCCGCCATCGGCTTCACCGGCCCGCGCGTGATCAAGCAGGCGACGTATGCGGACCTGCCGCCTGGATTCCAGAGCGCCGACTTCCAGCTTTCGCACGGGCAGGTGGACATGGTCGCGCCGCGCACCGAGCTCCGCCCGCTGCTCGCGCACCTCCTGGAGCTCTACGGCGCGCCGAAGCGCGACCAGGATAGGACTTGCTGAATTCGTGAACGTCTGGGACGTCGTCGAGCTGGCGCGCCACCCGGAACGGCCCTACTCGCTCGACTACATCAAGCGCCTGGCGCCTGACTTCGTCGAGCTGCACGGAGACCGGTTGACCGCGGACGACCCCGCGCTGGTCGGGGGCATCGGGCGATGGCACGGACGGACGACGATGTTCCTCGGCCACCAGAAGGGCCGTTCGCTGAAGGAGCGTGTGGAGCGCAACTGGGGGATGATGCACCCCGAGGGCTACCGCAAGGCCATCCGGCTGGCGCACCACGCGGCCAAGTTCGGATTTCCGATCGTCTCGCTCATCGACACGCCAGGCGCGTATCCAGGCGCCGGCGCGGAGGAGCGAGGCATCGCGTCGGCCATCGCCAGCGCGATCATGGAGTGGTTCCAGATCCCCGTTCCCATCGTCGCCGCGGTGATCGGCGAGGGCGGCAGCGGCGGCGCGCTCGGAATGGGCGTGGCCGACCGCGTGATCATGCTGGAGTTCTCGATCTACTCGGTCGCGTCTCCCGAAGCCGCCGCATCGATCGTGTGGCGAGACAACTCGCGAAAGGTCGAGGCCGCGGAGCAGCTGCAGATCACCTCGCGCGAGATCCTTGCGATGGGTGTGGTGGAAGAGGTTGTGCGCGAGCCCGAGGGCAGCGCGCGGGCCGACCACGACGCCGCGGCCGCAGCCCTCGACGCGGCCTTGCAGCGCCACATGCAGCCACTGTTCGAGTTGAGCGGCGAAGAGCTGCTGCGGCGCAGGTACGAACGCTTCCGCTACATCGACTCACTGATCAAGGCGGAGCCACAGTTCGGCCCCAAGATTGACTAGCGGCGGGTGAGAGTCGTCGCGCAGCGCGCGGCCTCGGGCTCGGTTAGGTGGGAAGAGGCTGGCGCACCGAAGGTTGCAACCATCGGACCGGGTCTGGTGTTGTTGGTGGGTGCTGGACCTGATGACGACGAGACGATCGTGCGCCGCATGGCCGACAAGCTCATCGATCTGCGCGTGTTCGCGGACGAGGCTGGGCGCATGAACCTGAGCCTCACCGACGTGAAAGGAGAGGCGTTGATCGTGTCGCAGTTCACGCTGTTCGCGGACATGAGCCGCGGTCGCCGGCCGAGCTTGCTCGGCGCGGGCGACCCGAAACGTGCAGAAGAGCTGTACGACGCTTTCGTCGCGCGATTTCGCGAGCGCGGAATACAGACCCAGACAGGGAGCTTTGGAGCAGTCATGAGGGTCGGCATCGAAAACGACGGCCCGGTGACGCTGGTGCTCTCGTCGGACGACTGGCCCACGCGTGTCTGAATCTCAGCGCCGGTTCCTGCCCTACGCCGCGTTCATCGGGCTCGGCCTGATCTGGGGCCTGTCGTTCCTCTTCTTCAAGCTCGGCGTCCACGACATGAGCCCGACCGTGCTCGTGTTCATCCGATCCGCCTCAGGCGCAGTAGCGCTGGCGGCGATCATGGCCCTGTCGGGCAGATCGCTCTTTGGCGGCCGGCTGAGGAGCCGCTTGATCCCGTTCGCGATCATGGCCATCACCAATGCGGTGATTCCATGGGTGGCCATCGCGTGGGGCGAGCGGACAATCTCGAGCGGGCTCGCGAGCATCCTGAATGCGACCACTCCGTTGTGGGTCGCCATCTTCATCTTCTGGGTGATTCCCGCCGAGCGACCCAGCCTGCTCAATTACACGGGCGTGCTGATCGGAATTGCCGGCGTCGTCATCCTGGTCCTGCCGGACATCGTCACGCACGGACTTTCCGGCAACCTGATCGGCGCGCTTGCGGTCGTTGTCGCCTCGATGTCCTACGCGGTCTCCGCCATGTACCAGCGGACGAGGATGCGCGGCTGGAACGTGTTCGAGCAGAGCCTCGGACAGCTCATCGCATCTGCGGTGATCGTCTTTCCACTCGCAATTCCGACGCTGCCTGCCGTCCACTTGGCCTGGCTCTCCATGGCTGCTGTCCTGGCGCTCGGGATCGGCGGTAGCGGCATCGCCTACTTGCTCTACTACTACACGATGAACACGCTGGGCCCGGTGCGCGCGACAGGCGTCACGTTCATCGTGCCCGTAACCGCGGTCTTCTGGGGCGTCGTGCTCCTGCAAGAGTCGCTGAGCCTGCCGACTATTGTTGGCATGGTCGTGATCCTTTTCGGCATCGTGCTGACCAACATGCGCAGGCGCCCGGCGCCGCGCCCGGAGGCGGCGCGCGAGAAAGAAGCGGCCCGCGTGTGAGTGATTTCGTGGCCGAGCATTTCGCGGCGGTCCGCGCGGCCGCGGATCGCATCAAGCCACACATCCGCCGCACCCCTGTCCTGACCACCGAGCTCGACCCGCACCTGCGGCTGAAGCCCGAGTGCTTTCAGGTGACGGGCTCGTTCAAGCCACGCGGAGCGTTCAATGCGGTGCTGTCATTGATGGACCGCGAGCGCCCTCGCGGCGTCATCGCAGTGAGCTCGGGCAATCATGCGCAGGCAGTGGCGCTCGCAGCACGAACAGTCGGCATTCCCGCGTTGATCCTCATTCCCGAGGACGCCAACCCGGCGAAGGTGGCCGCGACGCGCGCGCTTGGCGCAGAGGTCATCCAGGAAGGCATCACGTTCGCCAACCGCGAGGCGCGCCTGCGCGAGGTCATGGCTGAGAACAAGTACACGCTGGTCCATCCGTTCGACGACTGGGACGTGATCCACGGCCAGGGCTCCGCGGCCATGGAGCTGCTAACCGACGCGCCCGACCTCGAGGTGCTTGCCGCCCCGGTCGGCGGCGGAGGTCTGCTGTCCGGAACAGCGATCGCCGGCCGCGCCCACAGCGCCTCGATGAGGGTGATCGGGGTCGAGCCGGAGCAGGCCGATGACGCGTACCGGACGTGGAAGTCGGGCACGATCCAGTCGCTGGCTGAATCGCCCAAAACGCTTGCCGACGGCGTTCGCACCACAGCGATTGGCGCGCGTAATTTCGAGGTGATGTTCGCCAACCGGCTGGTCGACGCGATCGTGACAGTGTCCGAGGAGCAGATCGGCGAAGCGGTGCGAATCGCCTGGACGCGCCTGCGGCTGGCGCTCGAGCCCACCGGGTGCCTCCCGCTGGCCGCGTACCTTGCGGGCAAGCTGCCGCCTGGGCGGACCGGGCTGCTGCTCAGCGGCGGCAACGCCAACTTCGGAACGGTGGCTAAACTGCTCGAACACTCATGATCCCCGTCAAAGAGGTGATGACCCGCAACGTCATCACCTTCAAGGAAGACACACCGGTCGAGGAGATCGCGCAGACGCTCACGAGCAAGCACATCACCGGAGCGCCGGTCGTGGCGGGCGATGGGCTCGTCGTCGGCATCGTCTCGGAGGTCGACGTCTTCACCAAGAAGGGCTCGCTCGCGCGCGACATCATGAGCCCGCATGTGATCACGGTCACTGAGGACACGGGCATCGACGAGGCGGCACGGCTCATGGCCGGCGAGCGCATCCGGCGCGTGCCAGTCATCAAGCGGGGAAAGATGGTCGGCCTGCTGAGCCGCTCGGACGTGCTCGACTTTTTCGCCAAGACCCGATGGACGTGCAACGTATGCGGGCGATGGGAGCGCGGGCTGGAGCGGCCCGAGCGGTGTTTCTCGTGCTCGAGCACCGACATCCACCTGGAGCGAGCGGATCCTGGGCACTAAGCCTGCGGCTCGGCTATCGCTGAAAGCCGAGAGCTTCGCCGAGTCAGTCATCCGAGAGATGACGCGGCAGAACCTCGAGCTCAACGGGCCCGAGCGCGCGATCAACTTTGCCCAGGGGTTCCCCGACTTCGACACCGACCCACGCATCGTCGAGGCCGCCGTCAAGGCACTGCGCGACGGCCACAACCAGTACGCGACCACGTGGGGAGCGGCGCCTCTGCGCGAGGCGGTGGCCCGCAAGCAATCCATCGCGTGGGGACGCGAAGTCGACGCGGGCAAAGAGGTGACGGTTTCGAACGGCGCCACCGAGGCAATGATCGCGGCGATGCTCGCGGCCGTCGACCCCGGCGACGAGGTGATCATCTTCGAGCCGTTCTACGAGAACTACGGACCGGACTGCATCCTCAGCGGCGCGATTCCGCGCTACGTGGCCTTGCGGCCTCCGGACTGGGCTTTCGACCCCGACGAGCTGGCGGCGGCGTTCAACCGCAACACGCGCGCCATCATCATCAACACGCCGCACAACCCGACGGGCAAGGTGTACACGCGCGCGGAGCTGGAGCAAATCGCGCGCCTGTGCATCGATCACGACGCGATCGCGATCACCGACGAGATCTACGAGCACCTCGTCTACACGGGCGAGCACGTCAGCATCGCGACGCTGCCGGGAATGGCCGAGCGGACCATCACCATCAGCGGCGCCAGCAAGACCTACTCGGTCACCGGCTGGCGGGTGGGTTGGATCATCGCGCCGCCAGTCCTCAGCTACGGCATTCGCAAGGTGCACGACTTCCTGACCGTCGGAGCGGCGCATCCTCTCCAGATGGCTGTTGCGGCCGCGCTGGAGCTTCCCTCGTCCTTTTATGTAGAGATGCGCGGCGACTACCTCGAGCGACGCGACGCGATCGTGGCCGGCCTCAACGAGTGCGGCTTCGAGGCGCCCTCGCCGGCGGGTGCTTACTACATCATGGCCGGCATCGCCGCCTTTCCATACGAGGACGACATCGCGATGGCGCGCCACCTGATCGAGCAAGTCGCAGTGGCCACCGTGCCGGGATCGAGCTTCTATCACGACCCGAAGCTGGGGCAGAAGCACATTCGCTTCAGCTTTCCGAAGAAGCTGTCGACGATCGAGCGCGGAGTTCAAGCGCTGAAGGGCCTGCCCCGCTCTTAACAGCCTGGGTTCTCATAGGGTCGCCGCCCTCCTAGGCTCGGGGTATGCGCCATCTCCTTCGCAAGCCGATCACCTGGATGGTCGCCGCCGAGGTCGTGGTCGTGGCCGCGCTCGTCGTGGCGTCCTGGTACCTCCTGGCCGGCGCCCGCCCCGCGTCTGACCTGCCGGCCCTGCCCTTGCCCTCGTCAAGTGAGCCGGCCGACACCGCAGCGCCGGTTCCGCCCGATGCGGTGGCTCGGCCTCGGCCGTCTGCCGTGCCCCTGCTGCCCGGGCTCAACGTCGATCCGACGTTCTGGCGTGCGCGCCTCGGGGCGCTCAACAGCGCGGAGGCGCAGTTCGAGGCGCTGGAGTGGCGGATCGTCCACTCGGCGATGGACGCGATGCGGCGCTACATCGAGACGGTCGTGCTGCCGTCTATCGAACGCTCCCTCCCCACCGCGTAGGGAGGCCAGAAGGGGATGCCAGCTCCGCTCCCTCCCCACCGCGTGGGGAGGCTAGGACCGGATACCAGCTCCGCTCCCTCCCCACCGCGTG
>Ga0209376_1002290_pt1 | contig 18290 bp, 14 predicted proteins | sample GraSoiAngelo_134_FD_185891 | JGI IMG/M metagenome (GOLD analysis project Ga0209376, IMG submission 185891) | Grasslands soil microbial communities from the Angelo Coastal Reserve, California, USA - 14_0929_05_30cm (SPAdes) (version 2) | ecosystem: Environmental > Terrestrial > Soil > Grasslands ... | reverse complement strand
AGAGGTCGATCGATTGCTCGGTGGGCGTGACCGAGTCGTTCGCGGGGTGCAGGAGCAGGAGCGGCCGCGGCGCGATCTTGCCGACCACGTCGTTGGCCTTGAACGCGTACATGCTCTCGACGACCTCGAAGGGAAACGCCATGATCGAGCCCGGCGCGACGTTGCTGCGCAGGGTGGGCGGAATGGGCACGATGTCGTAGCGTGGGACCATGATCGACTCGCCCGTCCGCGCCCGCCGCCGCCGGCCTTCCTCCAGCATGCCGCTGAACCGCTTCCAGGCCTCGGGCGACTCGTGCTGCTTGCGGAACTTCTTCTCGCCGTCGCCCCAGCCACCGGCCGAGATGCACGCGGCCACCCGCCCGTCCACGCCGGCGGCGTAGATGGCCACCGCGGCGCCGAAACTCGCCCCCATCGCCCCGATACGGTCAGCATCGATCTCGGGCCGGGTGGCGAGAAACGCGAGCGCGCTCTTCGCGTCCTCGACCTGCTCCAGACAGATCACGCGGCCGCGCGGGCCCTGACTCTCGCCGCAGCCGCGCATGTCGAAGCGGAGGGCCGCGTATCCGAGCTCGGCGAACAGCTTCGCGGTCGTCGTGCTCCCGCCGCTGTCCTTGCTGCTGCCGAACCCGTGCAGGACGAGAAAGGCGGGCCGCCGCTCGCGGGGGGCGCGGCCCTCGGGCAGGTGGAGCACCCCGGCGAGCTTCAGGCCGTCGGATTCGAACGTCACCCGCTCTTCCATGCGTTCTCCTTGCCGGTCTCACTCGAGGACCATGTCGGCCCGACGTTCATGACGTCAGTTCTTCTTCAGCCGGACCTCTTCGAGAGGCGCCGACCAGGGGTAGGGGTTGATGAGCATCAGCGCGGGGTCCGCCACCCGAGGGCCGATGCCACTCGGCCAGATGTACTCGTAGATCGGTGCGATCCGGACCCGGTCGTAGATCATTTGCTGGATCTGGTGCAGCAGCGCCTCACGCTTCTTCCGGTCGGGTTCTCGCGCTTGCTGTCGGTAGAGCGCGTCGACGTCGGGATAGCCGCCGTAGGCGAGGGCGCCGTCGCTCGGGTAGACCTCCGACATCCGCGAGGCGGCGTTGCCGTACAACGCGCTCGTGCAGACGCACACCCCCTTGAGCTTCTTCGACGCCACCGCCGCCAGATAGGCCCCGCGCTCCATCGGCCGCATCTTCAGCTTGATGCCGACGGCGCCGAGATACCCGACGATCGCCTCGCCCAGCGAGAAATATGGCGGAAGGTGGTGCAGCTCGCCGGCATCGAACCCGTTGGGATACCCGGCTTCGGCCAGGAGCTGCTTCGCCCTGGCGGGGTTGTAGGGGTGGGGCTCGAGGGACAGGGCGAACTCGAAGCTCTTGGGGATGAAGTTCCCGGCGGGCTTCGAGGCCCCGAGCGTCTCCGAATCGCTCAGCGCCTGGCGGTCGAGCGCGTGGCTCGCGGCCAGGCGCACTCGCCGATCAGCCCACGGGGACTTCGGATCCCACTGCTCCAGGAAGTCCAGGAAGAAGATCCCGATGCCCCCGGAGAACGCCAGCTTGAGGTTGGCGTCCCGCTTCACCTCCATCGCCTCAGGAGCGTCCAGCAGGTAGGCGATGTCGACCTCACCCCGCTTCAGCATCGCCATCCGCGTCGTCGGCTCGGGCACGACCTTGAACACGATCCGTTTCACCGAGGGCATCTTTCGCCAGTAGCCCTCGTACGCCTCCATGACCAGCTCGACGCCGGGCGTGTGGCTCACGAACCGGTAGGGCCCGAGCCCGATCGGCTGTCGCTTGAAGCCGTCGTCGCCCACCTTCTCGACATACGCCTTGGGCACGATCCAGCCCGCGCCGGTGGCGAGGGTCCCGTAGAACGCCATGAAATCCGGGAACGGCTCGTGGAGGTGAAAGCGCACCCGGTTGGCCCCGACGACCTCGATCTCTCGGACCTTCTCCTTCAGGACACGGGCGCCCTTGGCGCGCTGGAAGCTGAACTTCACGTCCTCGGCGGTGAACGGGTCGCCGTTGTGGAACTTCAGGCCGTCGCGCAGCTTGAACTCGTACGTGCGGTGATCGGCGCTCAGCGTCCAGGACTCGGCCAGGCTCGGGGCCATGAGGTTGCCGGGCATCGGCTTCACGAGCGCATCGTGCATCGCGTAGAGCACCCAGAACGGCGTGAGCTGGCCCACGACCTCGGCCGGGTCGAACCAGAGCGGGGTGAGCGTCACGTAGAGCGCCCACCGGACCTCGCCCTCCGGCTTCGGCTGGGCTTCGGCCGGGCCGGCGAGCCCGCTCGCGAGCAGGGCGCACAGGAGCGCCGCGACCACCACCGCCCGATTCGATCTCCCGATCATTCGCCGTCCCTCCGGGGGCCTTGTACCGCGTTGCCCAGCGTGTGGGCAAGGATTCCCGACGCTCGATACCTCGCGTATACTGCCGCACCATCATGAGTGAACCAATCACCGTCGAAAAGTTCGCGATCGGCCAGTCGGTCCGCCGTCTCGAAGACCCGCGCCTGATCCAGGGATTCGGGCGTTACTCCGACGACGTGAGCCTGCCGCGCCAGGCGTCGGCCGTCGTGGTCCGCTCGCCGCATGCCCACGCGCGCATCAGGTCCATGGACACCTCGGCGGCCCGCGGCGCGCCCGGCGTCCTGGCCGTGCTGACCGGCGCCGATTGGGCCGCCGACGGCCTCGGCGACATGCCGACCGACAAGTCGCGCAAGCGGCGCGACGGGTCGCCGGCGATCGCAACCCCACGACCGGCGCTGATCCGCGATCGCGTCCGGCACGTCGGCGATCCGATCGCCCTGGTCGTCGCCGAGACGCAATCACAGGCCGTCGACGCGGCCGAGCTCGTGGCCGTCGACTACGAGCCGCTGCCCGCGGTGGCCGCGACCGCCGAGGTGACTCGCCCCGGCGCGCCGGCGGTGTGGGCGGACGCGCCCGACAACGTCGCGTTCGTCTGGGAGGCCGGCAATCGCGACGCGGTGGCCCGCGGGTTCGCCGGCGCCGCTCACGTCACGCGCCTCGAGTTCGTCGTCACGCGAGTGGCCGCGGCGCCGCTCGAGCCGCGCGCCGCGGTTGGCGAGTGGGATCGGCGCGCCGGGCGCTACACGCTCCACACCGGAATCCAGGCGCCGCACGGGCTCCGTCAGCTCCTCGCCGACCAGGTGTTCCGGGTGCCGCAGAGCCATCTGCGCGTGATCACCGGTGAGGTCGGGGGAAGCTTCGGGATGCGCAGCGGCGCCTATCCGGAGCACGCGCTCGTGCTGTGGGCGGCCAAGCGGCTCGGCCGCCCGGTCAAGTGGACCTCCGATCGGCGCGAAGGGTTCGTGACCGACGAGCACGGGCGCGACAACGTCTCGACCGCCGAGCTGGCCCTCGACGCGCAGGGTAAGTTCCTGGCGCTGCGCGTCACGATCACGCTGAACATCGGCGCCTACATCACGCCGCGGAGCGCCGGCCCGGGCACAAACAACGTCGGCGGCCTGGCCGGCACGTACACCACGCCGGCGATCCACGTCCAGACCACGGGCGTGTTCTCCAACACGACGCCCACGGGTCCCTATCGCGGCGCCGGCCGTCCCGAGGCGACCTACGCGATCGAGCGCGTCATCGACGTGGCGGCCCATGAGCTCGGCATCGACCCGATCGAGCTGCGTCGGCGCAATCTGATCCCGTCCTCCGCGATGCCGTTCAAGACCGGGCTCCTCTTCACCTACGACTGCGGCGACTTCGCGCGCGGCATGGAGATGGCGCTCAAGCTCGCCGATCGCTCGGGCTTCGAGAAGCGCCGCGTCGAGGCGCGCCAGCGCGGCAAGCTGCGCGGCCTCGGAATCGCGAACCCGATCGAGGTCGCCGGCGGGCCCTACACGGCGATGAACCCGGACACCGCCGAGCTGCGGGTCAATCCCGACGGCTCCGTCTCGCTGTTCACCGGGTCGACGTCGATGGGGCAGGGCAACGAGACCGCCTTTGCCCAGATCGTGTGCGATCGGCTCGGCGTGCCGCCCGAGCGCGTCCAGGTGTTCTGGGGCGACAGCGACGCGCTCGGCGCCGGGCGCGGCAACGGCGGCTCGGGCGCCCTCACCGTGGGAGGCTCCGCGGTCACGCGCGCGACCGAGAAAGTCATCGAGCGCGGGCGGCGGATCGCTGCCAAGCTGCTCGAGGCCGCGCCGGAAGATATCGTGCACCGCGACGGCAAGTTCACGGTGACCGGCACCGACCGCGGCGTGACGTTCGCGAACGTCGCGCGCGCCGCCTACGTGCCGCGCCAGCTGCCGCCGGGCATGGAGCCGGGCTTCAGCGAGGAGGCGGCGTTCACGCCGCCGTCGGTCACGTTCCCCAACGGCTCGCAGATCTGCGAAGTCGAGATCGACGAGGACACCGGCGTCGTGCGCATCGTGCGCCACTCGGTCGTCGACGACGTAGGCAAGATGGTCAATCCGATGCTCGTGAAGGGCCAGATCCACGGCGGCGTGGTGCAGGGCCTGGGGCAGGGACTCTACGAGGAGCTCGCGTACGATTCGTCGACGGGCCAGCTCCTCGCGGGGTCCTTCATGGACTACGCGATGCCGCGCGCCGACGACATGCCGACGTTCGACGTGGACGCCCACGAGGTGCCGACGAAGGTGAATCCGCTCGGCGCCAAGGGCGTCGGCGAGGCAGGCACGGTCGGCGCGCTGCCCGCGCTGCTCAACGCCGTCAACGATGCGCTGGCGCCGCTCGGTGTCCGCCACCTCGACATGCCCGTGACTCCCGAGCGCGTCTGGCGCGCGATCCAGGACGCGAAGGCGCGGCGCTGAGCGCGACGATAGTCCGCGTCATCCGCGGCGGCGTCCTGCTCGATATCCGCGCCCACCGCGCGGAGGCGGCGGACGTGCTGATCGACGGTGACACGATCCGCGAGATCGGCGCCCCCGGGCTCGCCGCGCCGCCCGATGCAGCGGTCGTCGACGCGCGCGGCCTCCTGCTTCATCCTGGGCTGATCAACGCCCACACCCACGCCCATGGCAACCTCGCCAAGGGAATGGGTGACCGCTGGACGCTCGAGCTCCTGCTCACCGCAGGGCCCTGGCTCAGCGGCGGGCGCTCGCTCGAGGACAAGCACCTGAGCGCGAAGCTGGGCGCGGTCGAGATGGTGCTCAAGGGCTGCACGGCCGCCTACGACCTGACGCTCGAGTGGCCGGCGCCCACGCTCGAAGGGCTGGAGGCGGTTGGCGGCGCGTACGCCGAGGTCGGTATGCGCGCGGTCGTCGCGCCGATGGTCGCCGACCGCACCTTCTTCGAAGCGATCCCCGGGCTCATGGACGTTCTCCCCCCGGCCATGCAGAAGGACGTCGAGAAGCTCCGCCCGGCGCCGTGGAAGACGAGCGAAGCCAACATGCGCCAGGCGCTCGCGCGCTGGAAGCTCGGAGCCGAACAGATCCGCCTCGCGGTGGCGCCCACGATCCCGCACCACTGCTCCGACGAGTTCATCAGCGCCTGCGTGGCCCTCAGCCGCGAGCACGGCGTCGGGATGCACAGCCACGTGGCCGAGTCGAAGGTGCAGGCGATCGTCGGGCTCAAGCGCTACGGCAAGACGCTCACCGCGCATCTAGACGACCTCGGCGCGCTCGGTCCGCACTTCACGGTGGCGCACGGCGTGTGGCTCGACGGCGACGACATGCGGCGGCTCGGCGGCCACGGCGCCTCCGTCGCCCACAACCCCGGCAGCAACATGCGGCTCGGCAACGGTCTCGGCGACATGCGCGGCATGCTCGGGCACGGCGTGAACGTCGGGATCGGGACCGACGGCGCCAACTGCTCCGACAACCTGAACATGTACGAGGCGATGCGTCTGGCCTCGTTCGCCTCCAAGGCTCAGCGCCCGGACGCCGAGCGCTGGGTGACCACCGAGGAGGTCGTGCTGGCGGCGACCGAAGGCAGTGCGCGCGCCCTCGGCCTCGAGGGCCAGATCGGCCGGCTGGCGCCTGGCGCCAAGGCCGACATCGTGTTCCTCGACCTCGGGCACGTGAACTGGATCCCGCTCAATGATCCGACCAACCAGCTCGTCCACACCGAGGACGGCGGCGCGGTGAAGCACGTGATGATCGGCGGCCGGTTGGTCGTGCAGGACCGGCGCGTCACGACGGTCGACGTGGCCGCGCTCGCCCGTCAGGTCGAGGCCGCGCGGCAGCGGCTCGCCGGGATCAACGCGCCGGGCAAGGCGCTCTACGAGCAGCTGGCGGTGGTCGTTGGCCGCTTCTGTCCCGGCCTCGCCGCCGTTCCGTACCACATCACGCGCTACGTCGGCGCCTGACCGTCGTGGAACGCCAGATCGCTCATCGGATAGTGCCGCCGATTGAGCGTCCACAGTCGAAGACCGGCAGTGCTCGCCGCGGCGGCGACCAGCGCGTCGGCGATCTGCAGCCCGTGCGAGCGCGAGTAACGTGACAGATAGGTGCCGGCGTGCCGTCCCACGGCGGCGTCGAGCACGACCTCGCCCCGAGCATGGAAGAACGCGTCCGTGATCGCCTCTTCGCCTGAACGAACGCCCGCCCAGATCTCTGCGAACGATATGGCGCAGCAGTAGGTCGGCACGCCGCCGGCCTCGATCGAGCGAATACCATCGCTGATCTCGCGACGGCCACGAAGCACGTCGATGATGACGTCGGAGTCGAGGAGAATTCCCGCTACGGCCGGGGGCGGCGAACCCGGCGCGTATCGCGGCGCAGTCGCCTCACGTACCCTCTGGTGTCGCCGATATCGTTGCGATCTCGCCATAGACCCTCGATCGCGCGCAGCGTCGCTTCGCGCTCGTTCGTGCCGTCACCGTACGCTCGCAGGAGAGCGTCGCGCACGAGCTCGGAGATCGTGCGCCCCTGCTGTCGCGCCAGTCCTTGCAGGCGGCGATGGATCGTTTCGTCGAGATAGAGCTGCGTCCGGACCATCATGATGTATATACATCGCTCATGGGAGCCTGGTCAAGAGAGAGCCCGAAGTCCATCAGCGGGGACCGCTTCGGCGCCCGTCGCCTCCAGCGGAGCGTCGCAACGGGCCCGTTCCCTGGAGCGCCCGCCGGCTGTCCTTGAACGCCGTCCGAATCCAATCGATCAGGAGCCGCACCCGCGGGACCATCTTGAGGTCGGGATGGACGAGGAGCCAGTAGTCGGCGCCCAGTTCGGTGATGGGCGCGGTGAGCCGCACGAGTCCCGCGTCGGCGTCGCCGACGAAGCACGGCAGGATGCCGAGGCCGGCGCCCGCGCGGATCGCTTCGACCTGGAGCGAGAACCGTGACGCGCGCACCTGCGGCCGGCGATCGCCGAGGCGCTCCATCAGCCAGGCCATCGAGCGGAAGTATTCATGGGGCGCGTCGTAGGCCACCCAGGGGCAGGCGCGCCATCGCGTGTCGGTTCTCGCCGCCGGCTGAGCATCCACGAGGCTCTTCGCACCGTAGATCGCCGCGGCGATGCTTCCCAGGCCGACCCGGACGAGATGGCCGCGCGCCGGCAGCCCGTGGCGGACGAACAGGTCGGACTCGCGCCGATCGAGATCGGGCTCCATGTGCGATTCGTCGAGCTCCACCGTGAGATCCCGATGCGTGTCGGCCAGGCCGGCCAGGTGCGGCGCGAGAAAGCGCGCGACCCATTCCCCGGTCGTCACGCGCACGACACCGCCGGCGTCGTCGCCGAACGCCATCCGCCGGCGGTCGATCACCGTCGCCGCGTCGGCCACGCCCTGGGCCATCGGTAGCAGGTGCTGGCCGCCCTTCGTGAGCCGATGGCCATCGGGCGTCCGCTCGAAGAGTCGCGTGCCCAGGCTCTCCTCGAGCTGACGCAGGCGGCGGATCACCGTGGGCTGCCCGAAGCCGAGCGCCCGAGCGGCCCGTCGCAGGCTCCCGGCCTGGGCGACGGCGAGAAAGACTCGCAGGTCGTCCCATTGCACGCCCGCCAGCTTAGCAACTTCGCCCGGTGGCACGCGCTTCGAATCCGGAGCGGGGCGATCCGAGGTTGGAGACTGCCGCCGGCGAGCCGGCCGTGGTCGACTGGTGCCAGGCAGTGAGCGCCGCAGGCCGTCGCGGGGCTGGGGCCCCGCCGGCCGAGGCGCGCGACGAACGGAGGAACACACAATGCCCGACAACGAGTACATGCTGCAGTTTCTCGCCCGCGAGCGGCTCCGCGAGGCGCAAGCCCGCGCGACACTCTACTCGCGCTTGAACGCGAGGCTCGGCGAGCGTCCCGAACCCGACCGCTGGCGTCGGCTCGCCCTCTGGTGGCGCGTCATGGTCGCCCGGGCGTCGCATCTCGCGCTTCCAAAGTTCGCGAATAGGCTCTAGGCTACCGGCGTGTACCTCGACCCGCGGCTCTGGGCGCTCACGGCCGGCGTGCGCGGCCGGATCGCCGTCACCGTCCTCGTGGGCCTGGCCGCGGTCGCCGCCGGGATCGCGCGGCTGGCGCTGCTCGGCTGGCTCCTGGCCCGCGTGCTGGCCGGCGAGCCGCTCGCCGCGCTGGTCCCCGCGATCGCGCTGACGGTCGGCGCGCTCGCGGCGCGCAGCGCGCTCGACTACGCCCGCGCGATGGTCGCGCATCACACCGCCGCGCGCGTCCAGGGGCGCTTGCGCCAGACCATCTACGCGCAGGTCGCCGACTTGGGCCCGGCCCATTTCGCCCGCGCCCGCACCGGCGACGTGATGGTCTCGCTGGTCGAGGGCGTCCAGCAGCTCGAGGTGTACTTCGGTCAGTACCTGCCGCAGCTCTTCGTGGCCGCGCTGACCCCGCTGCTCATCTTCGCGTTCGTCGCGTTCGTGGATCTGCCCGTCGCGCTCGTCCTGCTGGTGGCGGCGATCGTCATCATGCTGGCGCCCGCGCTCTGGCACGGCCACGATCGGCAGGCCAGCATGGCGCGCAGCCGGGCGTACGCGGCGTTCGGCGCCGACTTCCTCGACGCGGTCCAGGGCCTGGCGACGCTCAAGGCGTTCGGCCAGAGCGGTGCGCGCGCCCGCCAGCTCGGCGAGCGCGCCCACGCCCTGTTCAAGAGCACGATGTGGGTGCTCGGCAGCAACACGCTGGCGCGCGGTATCACCGACACCGGGATCGCGATCGGCGCCGCGGCGGCGCTCACCCTCGGCGCCTGGCGCGTCTCCACCGGCGCGATGTCGCTGCCGGCGTTGCTCGTGATCCTGATGCTGGGGATCGAAGTGTTCCGGCCGCTGCGCGAGCTGCGCACGCTCCTCCACCAGGGCATGCTCGGGACGTCCGCCGCCCGCGGCATCTTCGCGATTCTGGACGCCACGGCCATCGTCCGCGACCACGCGGCCGGCCCCGAGCCCCGGGACGCCGGCGTGTCGTTCGAGGCCGTCACGTTTTCCTATCCCGGTTCGCGGCGCGTCGCCCACGAGGACCTGAGCTTCGCCGTGCGCCCGGGCGAGCGGGTGGCGATCGTGGGGCCGAGCGGCGCGGGCAAGTCGACGATCGCCCGGCTCTTGCTCCGGTTCCACGATCCGGACCGCGGCCGGGTGGCGATCGGGGGCCGGGACCTGCGCGCGCTGAGCCTCGACCAGATCCGCCGGCGCATCGCGCTCGTCAGCCAGGACACGTGGCTCTTCCACGGCACCGTCGAGGACAACATCCGCATGGGCAAGCCCGATGCGAGTCCCGACGAGCTGCGGGCCGCCGCGCGGGCGGCGAACGCCGAGGAGTTCATCGCCCGGCTCCCGCAGGGCTACGCGACGGTCGTCGGCGAGCGGGGCGTGCGCCTCTCCGGCGGCCAGCGGCAGCGCATCGCGATCGCGCGGGCGCTCCTGCGCGACGCGCCCGTGCTGGTGCTCGACGAGGCGCTCTCGTCCGTCGACGCCGAGAGCGAGGCGCTGATCCAGGCCGCGCTCGACCGACTCATGCTCGGCCGCACGACGCTCGTCTTCGCGCACCGCCTGTCGAGCGTCGTGGGCGCCGACCGGATCCTCGTGCTGGACCAGGGCCGCCTGGTCGAGCAGGGCACGCACGCCGAGCTGATCGTCCGCGGCGGGGCCTACGCGCGGCTGATGGCCGGCCAGGCGAGGGACGGCGCGGGCGCCGTCGCGGTCGGCACCCGTCCGTCCACGCTGGAGGTCGACGGCGACGACTTGACTGCGGCCGACGGCTTCGCGACGCGGGACGGCGACGCGCACGGCATCGTCGGCGCCGAGGCCGTCGGCTGGCGCGCGGTGCTCGGCACGCTCCTCGACAGGACGCGCGGCTATCGCGGCCGCCTCACGCTGACGTTCGCGCTCGGCGTGGCGCGGGTGACGGCGCTGATCGGCGTCGGTGTCCTCAGCGCGCTGGCCGTCCGCGCCGTCAAGCGCGGTGAGCCGTCGAGCGCGCTGCTCGCGGGCCTACTGGCGATCGCGCCGCTCGCCGGGGCCCTGCACTGGGTCGAGTCGTGGATGGCCCACGACGTCGCCTACCGCTTGCTGACCGACATGCGGCTGGCCGTCTTCCACAAGCTCGACGCGCTCGCGCCCGCCTATCTGACGCGCCGGCGGTCTGGCGATCTGGTCGGCGCCGCCACCCACGACGTGGAGCTGATCGAGTACTTCTTCGCGCACACGGTGACGCCGGCGTTCGTCGCCGTGCTCGTGCCGGCCGCGGTCCTCGTGGTGCTCGGCTCGTTCGGCCCCGCGCTCGCGTTCGTGCTGGTGCCGTTCCTCGTCTACACCGCGCTGGTGCCGGTGCTCGGCCGCGCCCGCATCGACCGCCTGGGCTCGCGCGCCCGGGAGGCCTCCGGCGATCTGAACGCGCACGCAGTCGATACGGTCCAGGGCCTCGCTGAAATCGTCGCCTATCGCCAGGTGAAGGCGTGGGGCGAGGAGCTCGCCGCGAAGGCCCAGCGCTTCCACGAGCTGCGCCTGCCGTTCCTCCGGGATCTCACGCGTCAGACCGCGTTTCAGGAGACGGCGACCGGCATCGGCGGGCTCGCGGTGATCACGACCGGCGCGTGGCTCATCCACCAGGGTCGCCTCGACCCGAGCGCGCTCCCACTCCTCACGCTGCTCGCGCTCTCGGCGTTCGTGCCGCTGTGGGAGGTCGCGCAGGTGGGCCGCCAGCTCGCGGACACGCTCGGCGCGGCTCGCCGGCTCCACGCCATCGACGCCGAGCCGGTGCCGGTGACCGACGGGCCGGGCGTGCCGTCGCCCGTGGCGCGCGGCGCCGCCGCCGTCGAGCTGACCAGCGTGCGCTTCACGTATCCCGGTCGTCCGCGGCCGGCGCTCGACGGGGTCTCGCTCCGCATCGCCGACGGCAGCACGGTCGCGCTGGTCGGGCCTTCGGGCGCCGGGAAGACGACGATCGCGAGCTTGCTGCTGCGCTTCTGGGATCCGCAGTCGGGGGTGGTGCGGCTCTTCGGTCACGACCTGCGCGAGTACGCGCTCGACGACCTGCGCCGGCGCATCGCGCTGGTCGCCCAGGACACCTACCTGTTCAACGACACGCTGCGCGCCAACGTCCTGCTCGCCCGGCCCGACGCGAGCGCCGCGGCCGTCGACGCGGCCGTCGACCGCGCGGCGCTCGGCGACCTCGTTGCGGAGCTACCGGACGGCCTCGACACGATCGTCGGTGAGCGCGGCGCTCAGCTCTCGGGTGGCCAGCGCCAGCGCGTGGCGATCGCCCGCGCGTTCCTGAAGGACGCGCCGGTCCTGATTCTGGACGAGGCGACCTCGCACCTGGACGCGATCAGCGAGGCGCAGGTGCGCGAGGCGCTCGAGCGGCTCGCGCGCGACCGGGCCACGCTGGTGATCGCCCACCGCCTCTCGACGGTGCGCGACGCCGACGCCATCGCGGTTCTGGACGCCGGCCGCGTCGCGGAAATCGGCCGCCACGCCGAGCTCCTCGCCCGCGGCCACCTCTACGCGCATCTCGTCGCCCGCCAGCTCGCGGGCACTTCCGCCGCCGCGGCAGGAAGCTGACCGCTGGGCCCTTCGAGGCCCCAGCCCGCGCGCCCAACCGAGGGGCGCCACGGCTGTGCCGGGGCGTCCCGAGCGCGGGGGTCGAAGGGGGCCCTTCGAGGCCCCCTTTGTAATCAGATGATGTTCCAGCGCGAGCGCGGGAACGAGGTGCCGGTGCGCGCCATGAGCTGCTCGCCGACCGCCTGCACCTTGGCGTAGAGCTTCGGCTCGTCGACGAAGGTCTGCTTGTACGCGTCGACGATCACGTGGCCGTCGATGATGACCGTGTGCACGCTCCGGCCGTCGGCGTTGTAGACGAGGTTGTTGACGGGATTGAAGAGCGTTTGCCACTCCGGCCGCTGCGTGTCGAACAGTACCAGATCGGCCTTCTTGCCGGTCTCGATCGAGCCGATCTCGTCGGCGATGCCGAGCGCCTGCGCGCCGGTGAAGGTCGCCATCTCGAGCGCGCTCTCGGCCGGGATCAGGCGGGTGTCCTGACGCGCGTCCTTGTACTGGAGGGCCGCCATGTTCATGGCGCGCACGATGTCGAGGTGGTTCGAGTTGTTGGGCGAGTCGCAGCCGAGCGCGACCTTGACGCCCTTCGCCAGCAGCTCCGGCATCCGGCCGTGCTCGGCCACGCCGCGGCCGCCCTTGGCCGCGGTGACGGGACACATGGCGACGGTCGCGCCCGTTCTGACCAGGCAGTCGATCTCCGCGTCGACCAGGCCGAGCGAATGCGCGAGCACCACGTTGGACCCGAGCACGCCGATCGACTCGAGGTACTCGGTCGGCGTCTTGCCGTGGCGGGCCTGGTAGTCCTTGAGCGCCTGTGGCCCGCTCCCGTGATGCAGGGTGAGCGACGTGCGGCGCTCGTCGGCCACGCGCTTGAGCGCGGTCATGAGCCCGGCGGAGCACGTCTCCGGTGAGAAGGGCATGGCCCACGCGCGAATCCGGCCGTCGAGGCGGCCGTGCCACTTTGCGATGAACGCCGACGTGCGCTTGACGGCTTCGTCGGTGGTATAGCGCGGCAGCGGAAACGGCGCCTCGCGGTCCGACACGCACTCGCCGAGGATCACTCGGAGCCCGGCGTCCTGGTACGCCTGCAGACACGCGTCAGGGAACTTGGTGGACCCGGGATCCACGAAGCAGACCGTGCCGTTCTTCACGAGCTCGACCAGGCCGAGCAGCGTCGTGAGGTATTCCTCCTCCTCGGTCATGGCCATCTGGAGCTTGAACACGTGGGCGAGCGGGCTCGCGAGGTTGTCGGGGAAGATCCCGCGCACCGCGTGGGCGTAGCTGATGTGCATGTGGCCGTTGAGGAAGCCCGGTGTCACGACCAGGTGCCGCCCGTCGATCACCCGATCGGCCCGCGCGTCCGCCAGCCCGGCCGCCTTGCCCAGGCGGATGATGCGGCCGTTGTCGATGATGATCGAGCCGTTCTGGATGATCCGCCGCTCGCGATCGACGGTGAGGATGTAGCGGGCGTTGTCGATCTTGAGGCTCATCACCGTCCCTGGAATTGCGGCCGGCGCTTCTCCGAGAACGCCTTCACCCCTTCCTGATAGTCCTGGCTGTTGAAGCAGTCGGCGATCAGCTTGTCCAGCATCGGCAGGTCGCGATCGCCGTCGGGCCGCACCAGCTGCTCCACGGTCGCCTTGGCCGAGCGCAGCGTGAGCGGGGCGTTGCGGGCCATCATCAGGGCGTAGTCGCGGGTGAAGCTCTCCAGCTCGGCCTTCGGCACCACCTGATTCACCAGCCCCATGCGCAGCGCGTCCTGGGCGCTGAAGTCGGTGCGGGCCGTGAAGAAGATCTCCTTCACGTACGCCGGCCCGACCAGGTTCATCAGCTTCTCCATGCCGCGATAGTGGTAGCCGAGGCCCAGCCGCGCGGCCGGGATCCCGAAGCGCGCCTCGTCCGACGCGATGCGCATGTCGCAGCCGATCGCGATGCCCACGCCGCCACCCACGCAGTAGCCGTGGATCATCGCCAGGAGCGGCTTGGTCAGCATGCCGAGCGAGTCCTGGCCCGCCGCCGAGATCTTCGCGTACTCCTCCTGGTCGGCCATGTTGCGCCGGCGCTCCTTGAACTGCGAGATGTCGGCGCCGGCCACGAACGCCTGATCGCCGGCCCCGCGCAGGACCACGACGCGGATGGCGTCGTCGGTCGACAGCTCGCGGACGTATTCCGGCATCCGTTGCCACATTTCTAGACTTACCGCGTTGCGCTTCTCCGGCTGGTTGAAGATGATCCAGCCGATCGGTCCGTCCTTCTGCAGCAGGAGCTTCGGCGTCTCGCTCATGGCGTCTCCCCGTCGCTTAAGAAATGGATGGCGTCAGACCTACGGTGTATCGCGTCGGCGCGTGTGACGCAAGGGCGACCCGAGGCCGGCTCGGGCGCGCTTCCACCGGAAGGGCGGGTGCGCTATCCTCTGCGGCCACAAGGGCAATAGCATGGATCGCTGGCCCGGCAGCCCCGTCAGGTATCCGGATCCCGCCGTGCAGGTGATCGATCCGAGCTTCGCGAAGTACCGGCTCAACCTCGCCGCGGTCGAGCGCCTCGCGACCGGATTCCGCTGGGCGGAAGGCCCGGTCTGGTTCGGCGACGGGCGCTTCCTGCTGTGGAGCGACATCCCGAACAATCGGGTGATGAAGTGGGAGGAAGAGACCGGCGCGGTGTCGGTCTTCCGCAAGCCCTCGAACAACACCAACGGCAACACGCGTGATCGGCAGGGGCGTCTGGTGTCCTGCGAGCACGATGCCCGGCGCGTGACGCGGACCGAGCACGACGGCACGATCACGGTACTGGCCGACAGCTATCAGGGCAAGCCGCTCAACTCACCCAACGACGTCGTCTGCAAGTCGGACGGCTCGATCTGGTTCTCCGATCCACCGTTCGGCATCCTCGGCCACTACGAGGGCCACCCGGCGGCGGTCGAGCTCTCGACGAACGTCTACCGGGTCGACGCCCGGACCGCCGAGCTGACCGTCGCGACCGATACCGTGCCGCGGCCGAACGGGCTCTGCTTCTCGCCGGACGAATCGAAGCTCTACGTGGTCGTGAGCGGCGCCGAGCCGCGCGAGATCCGGGTCTTCGACGTCGTGGAAGGGGCGAGGCTCGCCAACGGCCGGGTCTTCATCAACTGCGGAAACGGAGTTCCCGACGGCTTGCGCTCGGACGTCGACGGCAACCTCTGGTGCGGCTGGGGCGGCGGCGAGCAGGAGGACGGCGTGGCCATCTTCAACCCGGCCGGCAAGCGCATCGGGCGCATCTCGCTCCCGGAGCGATGCGCGAACCTCTGCTTCGGCGGGGTCCGACGCAACCGGCTCTTCATGGCGGCCAGCCAGTCCGTGTACGCGCTTTACGTCAACACGCAGGGCGTGGCCGGCGGGTAGCGCGCTCAGCCGCGCGTGATCTGTGATTACCCCGGAGGTAATGGCCACCGCGCACGAGAGCCGCGGCCCGAAGCGGAGGAGTAGAATGGCGGCCTCTAGCGAGAGGGAGGGACCGCGCGCATGACGATCAAGGGCAAGGCGTACATCGCGGGAGTGTACGAGCATCCCACGCGCAACGCCGACGACAAATCGCTGGCCCAGCTGCACGCCGAGTCCGCGATGGGCGCGCTGGCCGACGCGGGGCTGACCAAGGACGACGTCGACGGCTACTTCTGCGCCGGCGACGCGCCGGGGCTGGGACCGCTCTCCATGGCCGATTACATGGGCCTCAAGCTCCGGCACATGGACACGACGGAAACCGGCGGGTCGTCCTACGTGATCCACGTCGGCCACGCCGCCGAGGCGATCGCGCTCGGCAGGTGCAGCGTCGCGCTGATCACGCTCGCCGGCCGACCCCGCGCCGAGGGCATGGCCACCGGCACCGTGCCGCGCGCGCCCGTCGCCGCCTCGCCCGACGCGCCGTTCGAGTACCCGTACGGGCCGACCGTCGCGAACCAGTACGGGATGGCGGCGATGCGCCACATGCACCAGTACGGCACGACCAGCGCCCAGCTCGCCTGGATCAAGGTCGCGGCCTCGCAGCACGCTCAGCACAATCCCAACGCGCTGCTGCGCGAGGTGGTCACGGTCGAGGACGTCATCAACTCGCCGATGATCGCCGACCCGCTGCACCGGCTCGACTGCTGCGTGATCACCGACGGCGGCGGCGCCATCGTCGTCGCGAAGCCCGAGATCGCGCGGAGCCTGAAGCGCCCCCTGGTGAACGTGCTGGGCGCCGGCGAGGCGCCCAAGCATCAGATGGGCGGCAAGGTCGACCTGACCTACTCCGGCGCGGTCTGGTCCGGTCCCGCGGCGTTCGCCGAGGCCGGCGTGAGTCACGCCGACATCAAGTACGTGTCGATCTACGACAGCTTCACGATCACCGTGCTGATCACGCTCGAGGATCTGGGCTTCGCGGCCAAGGGCCAGGGCGGCAAGCTCGTGGCCGACGGCAACCTGATCTCGGGCGTGGGCAAGCTGCCGTTCAACACCGACGGCGGCGGGCTCTGCAACAACCACCCCGCCAACCGCGGCGGGCTCACGAAGGTGGTCGAGGCGGTGCGACAGCTTCGCGGCGAGGCGCATCCCAAGGTCCAGGTGAAGAACTGCGACATCGCGCTGGCGCACGGAACCGGTGGCTCGCTCGGCACGCGCCACGGTAGCGCCACCGTCATCATGGGCAGGGAGTGACGCGATGAGCACGGTCGAGCGGAAGTACCCGGCGCCCGCGGTCAACCCCGAGATCAAGCCATTCTTCGACGCCGCCGCCGAGGGCAAGCTGGCCCTCAAGAAGTGCGCGGCCTGTGGCCAGATCCATCACTATCCGCGCGCGATCTGTCCTTTCTGCGGAAGCGAACGCACGGAATGGATCAGCGCGTCGGGCCGCGGAACGATCTACTCCTTCAGCGTCATGCGTCGCGTGCCGGTACCGTACGCGATCGCCTACGTGACGCTCGAGGAAGGCGTGACGATGATGACCAACATCGTCGACTGCAGCCTGGACGCGATCCGGATCGGTCAGCGCGTGAAGGTCGTCTTCAAGCCGACCGACGGCGGGCCGCCGGTCCCGATGTTCGGCCCGGCCTGATCGTCCGCGCCGGCCCCGGGCGCGGCGAAGAACACATGGCCGAGCTCTACGACGAGATCGGGATCGGCTATCGGGACCGCCGCCGTGCCGATCCGCGCCTAGCGGCGGCGATCACTCGCGCGCTGAATCGGACGGAGACGGTCGTCAACGTGGGCGCCGGCGCCGGCTCCTACGAGCCCTCGGATCGATCCGTCGTCGCGGTGGAGCCGGCGATGACGATGATCCGCCAGCGCCCCGCCGGCAGCGCGCCGGTGGTACAGGCCTCGGCGACCGACTTACCGTTCCGCGACGACGGCTTCGCCGCTGCGCTGGCCATCCTCACCGTGCACCACTGGCCGGACCGGGCGCGCGGGCTCGACGAGCTCGGGCGCGTCGCCCGCCGGCGCGTCGTGGTCGTCACGTGGGATCCGTCGAGTCAGGGCTTCTGGCTGGACGAATACTTCCCCCAGATTGGTGAGATCGATCGGCCAAACTTTCCCTCGCTCGAGGACTTTCGGCGATCACTGGGTCGGATCGAGGCGCACGCGCTGCCGATTCCCCACGACTGCGTCGACGGATTCCTGGGCGCGTACTGGCGCCGGCCGCACGCGTACCTGGATGCGAGCGTGCGTCGCGTGATCTCCACGTTCGCGAAGCTGCGGGCGAGCGACGTCGAGTCAGGCGCCGAACGGCTTCGCCGCGACCTCGACGACGGCACGTGGGCGCGCCGCCACGGTCATCTCCTCGACCGCGAGGAGATCGACCTCGGCTACCGCATCGTGATCGCAGCGAAGCGCTGAGGCGGGAGCGTGTCCCTCAGCCGCAAGCCACCGCGTAGGCGTCCTGGACCGTGTCCGGCAGCCGCCATTCCTTCCAGCTCTTGCCGCCGTCGCGGGTGCCGAAGACCTGGCCCTGGCGCGCGACGCTGTAGACCTGGTCGGGATCGCGCGGGTGCAGCGCCACCGCCATCATCGTGCTCTCGGCCTTGATCCCGTGGTCGATGCGTCGCCAGCTCTGGCCGAGGTCGTCGCTGCGATAGAGCGAGCCGTCGGTGCTGCGCGCGGCCGGGCTCAGCGCGGCGACCAGCGTCCGGGCGTCGTGCGGCGAGACCTGCACGTCGCGCGCGTAGGTCAGCGGCGAGAAGCGCCCGATCTCCATGTCCTGCCAGGTGCTGCCGCGGTCGGTGCTGCGGAAGAGGCCCATGCGCACGGCGAGAAAGACGGTGCCCGGCTCGGCGCTCGACACGGTCAGCGCGTGCGCGTCCAGCATGCCCTCGTTCTCGGTGTCGCTGCCGATCTTGCTCTTGAGGTTCGGCCGCTGGGCGAGGTTGACCAGGTCCTGGCC
>Ga0209376_1002284_pt1 | contig 18310 bp, 17 predicted proteins | sample GraSoiAngelo_134_FD_185891 | JGI IMG/M metagenome (GOLD analysis project Ga0209376, IMG submission 185891) | Grasslands soil microbial communities from the Angelo Coastal Reserve, California, USA - 14_0929_05_30cm (SPAdes) (version 2) | ecosystem: Environmental > Terrestrial > Soil > Grasslands ... | reverse complement strand
CTCGATAGGTGAAGCACACAGCAACTGAGTGCTGACCAAGACTGCGAGAATGCTCCCGAGTTTCACGTGAAAATGTTATCTCCCCAGTCAAGCGGTGACAGTTTCACCTCGGCGGTTATCGTTAGGGACCGTGTACTTCCCTATAACGGTGCAGCCGTGATTCAGTGCATTTGGATGCGAGGCGAGGATTGCAACGCTGCCACACGAAACCGAAGGTCCTCTGACCCTCTCCTGACTTGGGCTCTTGTGGCTATTTGAAACAGGGAGAAAGATTGACAGAGATGTAGAGCAGCGAGTGGAGCGAGGGGCCGAAATCGATTAAGTTTGTAAGATGACCGCACGTGTGCTGCCGCGTCCTCATTCCGATTGGCTGTCTCTTCGGCCTATTCGGGCCGTGCTGGCGAATGGCCGCAAAGTCCGAGCGAAGAGCGGACTTCTGAATCGGCTGTGCAACCGTGCGCGACGCATCGTGAGCGGCTTACGATCCAATCGGCAACAGCTCGCGACGCGTTTTCTCCGCAGGGAGAATGGTTGGATCGGCGAATGAGCAACCAGCGGTTCGAGAAACAGAGACAGTTTCTGCAGAACCGTCTTTCGCCGGAGGGTTATGCAGGGCTGCACCTGACCATCGGAGTTTTGGTCTTTCTGCTGGCCGGCTGGTGGTTTGGAGCTATTGCGGAGAATTTGTCGCCCGACAATCCGCTGGTGCTGTTCGATCAGCGCGTGGCGGTTTGGTTTCACCAGCACGCGACGACGACGCTTACCCACGTCGCGAAAGCGATCACGTTTTTCGGCTCAGTGTTGGGATTAACAATCCTCTCAGTGGCTGTCGCACTCATTTTCATCGTCTCTCGAGCGTGGTTCAATTTGTTTGTGTTCGCGGTCATGATGACCGGCGAGAGCTTGCTCAATGTTCTGCTCAAGCATCTTTTCCATCGTCACCGCCCCGTGCTGGAACATCCGCTTGTCACATTGACGAGCTACGGATTTCCGAGTGGCCATACCATGGGCGTAACCGTGCTTTTCGGCTTGCTGGCGTTATTCCTCGCGAAAACCGTGAGCACTGCCGGTGCAGCGTTCGCTTATTTCATCGCGGCGGGGCTCGTTATCCTGCTGATCGGTTTAACGCGAGTCTATCTTGGCGCACATTTTCTTAGCGACGTTCTCGGCGCTTTCGCAGCTAGTGTCGTCTGGCTAACCTTCTGCTGGACCGCATTCGAAACGTTGCGGCGGCGACAAAAGCACCGTTCGGAGTGAGGTAGATCGTCCGCGGAATTTACCGTGAGCGATTCGAATGCGTCGGCCGATCCTATACGGCACTCCGCTGGTCTTTTTTGTCATGTCCGCCACGACGAATCCGCCCTTCGCCCAAAGTTTTGTGGTGCCATATAACGGAGCCGCCTTTGCCTGGGGGCCCGCATAGGAGGCAGGGGTGGGGTCTTAAAAAGAATTCCTGCGGTTACCTGTCCGCACACGACGATGGACCGAGGCTCAACTGCAAAGCCTGATACCGTGTAGATTTGCAGTCTGCTCAGGCTGCGTTTGGACGCACGACGAGAATATCCATTGCTCCCCTGCTACCCGTCAAAACGATTCCAATGGTCTCGGGCGACAGGGGTTTCTCGCGGCTTCCGGCGGGATCGCTTCGCTGACTTGGCTGTTCCCCGACGCGACAGAGCGCAGCGTCCCCGCCCTATCTGCTTGCGATTACTTCTGATGCCAGGCCAGCAGGACGTTTCTCTTGCGCTCGCCGCAGGCGTCATTGACCAATGTGAAGGTCAAGGTGTTTTCGTTGGGTCGGCTGAACTTGTAGACGCCAGGGCCTTTGCAGCCTTTCGCAGCCTTACCACCCGTTTCCTGGATCGTAACCGTGTCGGCAGCGACTGTGTACTTGCCCCAGATGTGGCGTTTCGGATTAACGACATCGAATGTGCCGTCGGTCTTGATTGTCCAGACAGTGCCAAGCGAGTTAGTCCATGTTCCGGCGAGCGCGGCCGGACCGGAGCGCGGAGTGGTTACGCAAGCAGTTACCAGCGCGATCAACGCGCAGGCGAAAATGATTCGGAGAGAGTGTTGTATTTTCATGGCCACCATCCTGTCTGGTGGCAACTGGGCCGGTCAAGCTCAGAACGCAGCGAAGGCTAATGTTCGTCGATTGTACGCTCCGGCCGGCTGGGGCCACTCTCGAAAAAGAAATTCCTACGTTTTGCGCTCCAGCGTACACGACGCGCCGATACCGAATTGCAACCCTGCAACACTGCTCTCTTGTAATCTTGCAGCCGTGATTCAGTGCATTTGGATGCGAGGCGAGGATGTTAGCCCTGCCACACGAAACCGAAGGTTCCTCTGACCTCTTTGTGACGCAGCTCCTGTGGCTACATGAAACAAGGGGAAAGGGATGCAAAGCGGCAATTGCATCGCGCGAACGGAATTTTTCCTGACCGGGCGACCCGCAAAATCTCTGCAATCACAAGCCGGAGGAAAACGCCCGGTGAAGAAGGGTTTGAAAAAGGTGCTCCGCTTGGCGCTCGACGTTTTCTAAAATCCCTGCGATGCGCTTTTGGTCAGGCAAAGTAGGGAGAGGAACATCCAGCGGCAGAATGTCTTCTTGATTCAAACTGGCTTGATTGACCGCTTTCTTACAGCGCGTTCGGAATCGCGCGCGGACGGCGGAATGATTAAAGCCGTGCACCAGGGCGAGACCCTGGTTGAAGTAGCGCTGGGCGAGCGGCGATTTGGTGGTGACTTCGCGCGTGTAAGCACCCGAGTCCTGGGGGTATGGCCCTCTCGCGCGAAAGCCCGCCTAGATTTATAAGGAACCTGCCGCAGGAATGAACGGAATCCCTGCGAAAATTGTCCATCCCTTTGGGCAAGAAAAACAGAAAGAAACTACGTTATGACCCCGACCCTTACGCAAAGCGGACTGCTCGCCGTGTTGCTGCAACGCCAGCGCTACAAAGTAATTCAGTTGGCCCAGCGGGGCGCACACCGCAAGCACGTGCGTGCCGCCGTTTGGAGTATCCTCACTTGGCCGAACCATCGAACGCCACACTTAAATCTTTCACCAAAGCCAATTGCCATGTCTCCCCAAATCCACACTTACGCCGAGCTCCGGCAACAGATTCACGACGACCTGCGGATCCAACATCCCGAATGGCTCGAGCCAAATGGCGAATCCTCCATGAGCCTCCTGGAAGAGCTCGACGCATTGACGCGAAGGGGATCCAACGAGTCTATCGCTGCTCCTCATCGCGCCCTCGAACAGGGATTAAACCGGATCGACACCGTGGCGGTGTAATACCTCCGGAGCACGACAAATCTGAGATGGGATTGCTGTAGCGGCGGTCTGCGACCGTCAAGCCTACCACACAGAAAAGTTGTAATGGCAAGCGGCCCTCCGCCGCAGTCCATCCGTCCCTTTCCTTTTTCTCAAAAGAAGCTTGAATGCGGTAACCGTGCCGCCCCGAACGCACTGAATCAGGGCTGCTCAATGGCCTTATCGCGCAATCGCACGGCCTCCAGCGGGCTTTGACGCTTCGGCCAATTCCCTGCCTGTTTGGCGATCACTAATCACAAATGTGTTGTTTTCTCCGAGCGTCGACCACGGCCCGCGCGGCACTTCGCTAAATTCCACAAACCTCCAATCGGTCACGTCTGTTTCGTTTAATCCGAGATAGCCACGCACAGCGGGAGAAACATCGAGACCCGCGCCTTTGTTCAGATTGAGTTTCGGACGTTCGTTGCCAAAGACATATTGCCAATAATCGGTGCGGAAAGGTCCGGCGTCTTCCCATTGCGCATAAACCGTTCGAGTCCCTTTGCGAATCGCGACCCATCGATCCTTGCAGGTGGAAACGCCGGGGCCTTGGTACGCTTCCTTGAACCACGGAACAACGCGGGGCGCTTCCGGCCGGTGACCATTGGCTGACTTATCGTTGTACGGGAGGGCGCAGTAAAACGGGTTCTGTAGAGGCGTGAACTTTACCGGAATGTAATTGCTGCGATGCGCGGGATTTGGATCGTCAAATCCGCCGTAACTTCTGCTCCAATCTTTGTCCCATGAGCTTCTGCGGTTCGGCACCGGATTGTTTCCGCTCGGCCGCTCACCGATCCAAAAGATAGTTGTCACAATATTTTTCTTCCACGGATAACGCTCTCCTGTGGCTGAGGCACTGTGCTCAGTGTTTAAACAGCCCGCGCTGATCGCTGCCAGCGCACCGATCCACAGGATCGTTATTGCTTTCATCGTATGCTTCTTGTTCATAAAGGAAGCGGGTGTTTATCGAGTCAAGCGCTTCCGAAGCAAATCGCAAACCAAGACACTGCATCTTGTCAGGAAAGTTAGTCCCTGTTCGAGCGCGCGATGAGGAGCAGCGATAGACTCGTTGGATCCCCTTCGCGTCAAGTGCCGAGCAGTTCCATGAGACGCGTCTCGTAAGAATCACACATGGGGGATTCGCCATTTGGCTGGACCCATTCGGGATGTTGGATCCGCAAATCGTCGTGAATCTGTTGCTGGAGCTCGGTGTAGGTGTGGATTTGGTGAGGCTCGGCTATTGGCTTAGCAAGACTAACGAATTTCATAAACGCCCTTTCATTTGAGGTTGACTGCTCCAAATCCGCGCGGAACGAAGAATCATCCTGACGAGGCGCTTCGAACAGCGGCCTCCCTTCGGCTGACTCGGGGCTCCAGTTGGATCTGGAGATCGCGCTAAGCGGTGCCTCAGCGAAGGTTAAGCCTCCCAACCGGCTTTTCAGAACCGGCCAAAAGTGCGTTGAGACGTCGGATGACGTAATCGAAGGCGATTTTACCATCACTCCCGACAGCCGGATATTGGACTTTAGTCCTACGCCTCAACCGTCGTGCAAGACAGCATCCAACTTGAGTTGACAAAATTGAAGGCGATGTTCGAGTGCACCGCCACAACGGAAAGAGATTCATCGTCAGTGCTGACGAGAAGCCGACAGCGTTTCTCGAACTTGAATCGGCGATTGACCTGAAGCTGCATCAGCGGAACCGACGTTGCGAGCTATTCCGCCCATTCGGCGCAGAGGAATTCAGCTTGTTCTCTTTATCTGTCGTCTGCCGGCTCCCAAAGCCGAATCCCACCTCAATCGCTGGTCGACTCACGCGCTGGCTCCAGTTCTTTCGCCGCTGTCGCTTTAAGAATTCGTTCCCGCTGCGCAATTAAAGCCATGCGCTTTTCTTCGGTTATGACAACCCCCGTTTGAACTGCGGTGTTCACTTCAACGCTTGTATTACTTCCCATCCGATAGTCAGCCGGAAAGGTGAGCCGTAGCCATTCAGCTGCGGCGCGCCAATCATCCTCAGCGGCCCGTTTGATGCGCTGGAGCATTTTTAGTCGCGCTTTCTCGCGCGCCTCAGCCATGCGTTCCTCTAGCTCCGGGTATTTCTCCCGCCAATCAGAGAGCGTGGAAACGCCAATGCCAGCGACGATACATGCTGACTTAATGGGAAGGCCATTGGCAAGGCCCGCCAAAAGCTTTTGTACCGTCTCCGGCGAATACTTCGTGGGCCTGCCAGCTTTCGCATGTTGATCTACTACCCTTAGTTCTGTGTTGTCTGTGTTCATCTTGGTTCTCCTTTGTCAGTTGTTAAACTCTGCTTCCCTTGCTTCTTTCCTTCCTTTTAAGGCGGGCTTCTGCGCGCGCCTGGCGCATCTCTGCTACTTCAGCGAAAAAGGCAGGATATTTCGCCACAAGCCGATCACGCAGCCAGCCATGACCCTGTTGCGGCAGCGCCTCTACCGATTCCCCAACTTGCAGCATTAACCTTGTACGCGCCTTGTTGCTTTTTCGTGTTTTGGTGAACTTCATTTGTTTTTCTCCTTTGGTTCTTTCGTGTAAGGATTCGCGGAAATCATGGAATCCGTCGCTGCCTCTCCATTTGCGGTTTGCGACAAGATGTAGCTAAACTTTGAGGCTTTCCCTTTTGGGCGCGCGTCGCCGATGCGAACGATCTTAATTACGCCAAGCTGTGCCAGGGCAAGATTGATGTTGTACGCCGTTTGATGGCTCAAGCCGAAAGAGGCTTTCGCGGCATCGCGGCAACTCAAAAAATAGGTCTTGCTTCCAGATCGGCGAGACAGTTCGCGGTGCAGCGCCCCGAGTCTGCGCCAACTCTCAGGCGCGTCAGGCATTTCCGGTATCATCGGAAGGTCAGAAACCGAAAGTTTCGAAACGGCTTCAAGCGCCTTGTTGATTGTGTGACCTTCGCCAGTCGGCACCCGAACCTTTCGAAGCTCTGCGAGAAACGCTGCAAGGTAGGCGTCGCGCGTCTTTGCGGGATCGAGAAACGGCTGAGAAAGCCGATACCACTCGTCGAACACTGTCATGAGCTCGCCGATGTGCAGTTCCCGGCCAATTCCTTTCTCGACCGCTCTCAAGTCGCGCACGAGCTGCCAACGCTTCTTCCTAGCGGTGTTGCGCTCGGAACAAGCATTGCGTGCCGCCAAGCCTTTAAGCTCTTCCTTTAGCCCTTGTCCGTTGGACATAGGATACACAAGAGACTCATGATACTTAGGAGACCTACGAGAGTCAGGAGATCTAAGAGACTTAGGATATTGATGAGACTTAGGAGGACGTGAGGGAGGGAAACCGGCCATTTCCAGATAAAGCCTGATTGCTTCGCGCCTTGAGATCTCCTTGTACTTCACCACAAAATCGATTTCATCGCCATCGCCGCAACCGGCGTGACACTTCCAGTACCAAGAGTTGTCCCAGTCCTGGAACACTGAAAACGATTTGCGCTGATCGTTATGAAACGGGCAATGCGCGCTTTTCTTCGCATGTTCGCCAAGCCCAAGCTGACGCATTAGCTCCGGTAGCGGTAGGCGGAGTTTGGCCTCGTCAATCTTCTCGCGTAGATCGTTATTTTCGCTCATTTGTCATCTTCCGCTGTAGTGATACTCTCGGCGGGGTTCCGACGTGCTGGCGGCTCGAAGCGTGATGAAAACGCTCCATTAGTCGGCGTTGTGTAGCGCCTCACGAGACGCTGCGCGCGCCACGGTTCTATTGTTTCCTCAAACACGCGCAGATAACCGCCGCCGACTGAGTACGCCACAAGCCGCGCACCGCTGCGTTGGCTGAGTTTGCGCGCGAAATCAGGACGGGTCGTTTGAAACCGACAAGTGCCAGGCCCAAAGCGCCACGTGCAAAGTTCCGGCCTTCCAAATGTGTCACTCTGGTGACGGTTGCGAGTGAATTTGTCAGGCAACCGTTTGCCTCTCGGCGACAGTGATGCGAGACTCAGAGTAGAGTTAACGTGAATTGGCGCGTGTAGCAGCGCGCCTTTTCTTTTTCGCGCTCTCATTGGCCACCTCCGATTGTTGCGCCACTCTCAAGAAAGGCGTCGAGATCGGCTTGCCGAAATCGAACGAGTTTGCGACTCGGCTTTAACGCGCGTAACCGACCGCTACGCACCATTCTTTCCAGGTAACGGCGCGTGCATTGTAGATACGCGCAGGCATCTTGTGTTGTTACGAGCGGGGCAAGTTGTTTCCCACTCCCGATTTTTTCCCTTGTGAGGAAATATGAATTTCCCATGCTCTCAACATAACGAGCTAATCGCAAATCCCCGTAACAGGGACAGGGGGAAATTTGTTATGCTTTCTTCGGTTGGTCGTATGCTTTGCGGGCAGCGACGATGGCGCGTCTCAATCGTTGTTTCCGCACTCGGAAAGCTTCTTCCGTGATGTGCCAGCCTTTTTTTTCCAATTTGCGCACTGCGTCCTTTGCGGTGGTCGATGGATTGATACAAAGAATGCGCACTAGATCCCAGTCCATATCATCAAATAACTCCGGCTTAATTTCACCGGACAAGCATTTACCTAACTCGATAAAGAATCGTCTATTATCGCGCTTTGCCTCCATGGAAATAGGGTCTGCCCCGACTTTTAAGTTTTGTGCAGCGAGCTTCGCCTCCGGGAGAGAATCGCCCTGTAGTATTCCTGGCGCGATTTTCGCCCATGTTAGAGCGCGGGAAGTCTCGAAGCGCACGCGCATACTCATGAGTGGCACAAGGACACTCCACCATCTATCGAACAGCTCCCTATCGACGTGGACTTCTTCCGCAGTCTTTCTAATGTAGTAGTCCGCCCGGTCGTCCGAGGTAATCCAAGCTCTATCACGCTTGACGTTCCTTACTAGCATCTTGTGTAACTTCTTCAGCTTTGCGCGTTCAGCATCAGACAGAGCGCCCCAGAAATCGTTGTACTTCTTTATCGCGCTCTGGATTTCAGGAGAAGAATCCACGAACCGCGCATCAATCTTCTCTGATGGGAGCATATCCATCTGCGGCGAATTCATTCGCGCGCGCCTTTTCCTGCCGCTCGTTCGTTTTCCCATTTCGGCAGCCTCCAAGTCGGTCGTCGTTCCTCTTTGATTGGTTTCGGAAATTTGTCACATCCGGCAACCGCTGCATAGCGCTTTCAGGAGGCGGTGAACGCCACGATGTTTTCCGCTCGCCGTGACTGAGGCGCAATCTTCCAGTATCGCTCCGCTTCTTCCGGCAAGACTAACTCGCGATAGGTTGAGTAAAGCATTTGCGGGCTGGTGTGCCCAAGTTCTGCCGCCACGCGGGGCGCATCGTGGATTGCTGCCAACCGATACGATGCGAACGAATGGCGCAAGCCGTTCTGTGGCCAGTGCGCGAGTCTCGCAGCCTCACGCACGCGGGCAAGCTTGCTCCGGGCGCCTACTGGAACCACATGGCCCTTCATCCCGGCGTAAGGCCGCAACCATGCCGCGAGATTCGGCAGTATCGGAACGGTTCGGCGCCGGGCGCTCTTGGCTTTTGCCGCTGTCACTTCGATGTGTCCGCGCGCAAGATCGACCTCATTCCAATCTAAGCGTTGGATTTCAGCCTCTCGTAATCCCGCGAACGTGCCAATCGCAAGCATCGGAACCACGTCAGGAGCTATGCGCTGCGCGGACTCCAGCAGCGAGCGCAATTCATCGACAGTGAAAATCTCCGGCGGATTATCAAGCAGCTTTGGCTTGGCAGTGTGTAAGACAGGGTTCGCGTCGATCATCCGGCGGCTAGCTGCGTAACTGAACAACACGCCAACGTTGGCCCGGAAGTTCGCGCGACTCTTCGGCGAAAGCGGTAGATCACGCAGCCAGTTGTCCACTTCCTCAACGGTAATGCTGGCAATTAATCTCTCACCGAAGCCTTGGCAGAATCGGGCAAGCCGTTTCCGTAGATCAGCAGTATACGCGGGAGCGCGTCCATCGCGCTCTTTCGCCCTCAACACTTCATGTGCAAGCTCTGCGACCGTCGTGTTGCAACGCCGAATCTGTTCCAGATGATGAATGAAAAAATCTGTCGCATCAGTGATCGTCTTGCCGTGCTCGGTGAGGCGCTTTCTTGCTTTGATGAACTCCGATAGTTCATGCTGTGGCAGTCCGATCGCCTCCCGTCCGTGGCGCTCAAGTGTGGTCCTTTGCCGTAGGCGCTCCGCCTCGGCTTCGGCGCGCGTCTTAAAGAACTTGCGACCGCGTCCGAACGGGCGAAGATCGAGGACGAATTTATACTTCGGATGATGTCGATATGGAAGAACTGCGAGTTTGGGCTTTTTTATGCCAAAAACGATCTCATACCGTCAACATAGAGTCAATCACATTTTTGCTGTGCCAAGACTTTATGTGTAAATATCACTGTTAAAGCAATATGGGCCTGTAGCTCAGCGGTTAGAGCAGGGGACTCATAATCCCTTGGTCCCAGGTTCGAATCCTGGCGGGCCCAGCCTTCGCTTTGGAGTACCGCGAGGAAGCGAAGGCTGCCACGCCGTAACAAAGTGAAGGCGGGCGGGCTCTTTTGACTTCCTTCTCTGCGCTCCAAAGACTACGGCTTGGCAGGCCAGCTAAATGAAAGATTTCGTTTACGTTTATATTCTGGTGAGCCACGCAAACCAAGCGATTCACTACACTGGCATTACACGTGATCTTGAACAACGCCTGCTCGAACACAATCGGCCAATTGTCCACACACCTCGCAACACCGGCCATGGCGAATTGAAACTGCCGTTGTATTCAAATCGAGAGCAAAGCGCGCACGTTCGAAAAATATTTAAAGAGCGGATCTGGTCGAGAGTTCGCTCGGCGTCATCTTTGATATTCGCTTTGGGGCGCAGCGAAAAAGCGACAGTTCCCACGCGGCATCCTTGGGGTAGGCCCATGCAGGCCGTCAGAAACGAATTATTTAGTACTATGAAAGCGTTCGTTTCGATAATTCTCGCGTTTGCCATTTCCATTGGCACGATTGAGGCGGGACCTGTGAGAACAGCGAAAAACGTCGCGAAAAGTTCTGTGCACACGGCCAAGAATGTCGGCCACAGTGTGGTCAAGGGCACAAGAAGAGCCGTGCACACTGTGGTTTATACGTTTACGCCATAGGCCCAGCAGTTCTCACGAGTCTTTATACTGGCCGGAGGCAGGGTCGCATCAGAGCGGATTACAATACGACCCAGCAGCGAATGGAGTTTTATGCGCTTGCCGGCGCGGCTGCACTTTCTTGAATAAGTAAATCGAGCTTGTTCAAATCAATCGGCTTGACGAGATGGTGCTGGAATCCTGCCTCCCGACACTTGCGGATGTCATCTTCCATTCCGAAACCCGTGAGAGCAATCCCAAGAAGCGGGCGGGTGGAGTGCAGCGTTTGCATCAGATCAGTGCCATTGCCATCGGGCAAAGCCAGATCGCTGATGAGTACGTCAAATTCGTGCTTTGTGCCGAGATCGAGCGCAGACTGGAAATTCAGAGCTGACTGCACGTGATACCCGCGCCGTCGAAGCAAGTTCGTAAGCGATCGGTTCGAATCCTCATGATCTTCGACAAGCAGAATCCGCATGGCTTGATGTTCCGGCAATTTGGGCGAAACCGCCGGCGTAATTTGAACCGCAGCTCTTTCGCTGGTCGGAAAAACCAGCGTAAACGTGGAGCCTTTGTTTCGACCGGCGCTTTGCGCAGTGATTGTTCCTTTGTGCGCCTCGACAAGTGCTTTGCTGATAGCCAGGCCAAGACCCAGTCCTCCAAGTTGTGTCCGGCCGCCTTGTTCGAAAGCATCGAAAATTTTCGGAAGTTCTTGAGACTCAATTCCCAAGCCGGTGTCTGCGATTTCGACGCGCAATTCTCCCTTGGAAGTGTTGCCCGTCGAAATGGAAATTTGCCCGTCGCTGGGTGTGAACTTAACCGCGTTATTGATCAGGTTCCAAAAGATCTGCTGGAGGCGCGCCGGATCCGCTCGCAAATGAACTTTCCGTGCGCCGAGATTGAGGGAACGCCTCAGATGCTTTCGATCAATTTCCGCCTGACAAATCTCGAGCGCATTCTGCAACAAGGTATGAGCGTCAACCACTTCAAAATTAAGCTGTACTTTCCCTCGATCGATGCGAGTTAAGTCGAGCAAATCATCGATCAGCCGCGCCTCCAATTCCACGTTGCGACGGATCATATGTAGCGATTCGTGCACTTCCGGTGGCAACGCTGGCTCGCTCTCAAGCGCGAGGGCGGACGCCAGCACCGGCGTAAGAGGGGTGCGCAACTCGTGGCTGAGCATCGCGAGAAATTGATCCTTCGCCAGATTGGAGCGCGCTTTTTCTGCCAATTCCAGGTTAGTTTTTTGCAACTCTTCCTGACGATTCTGAAGCTCTGACGCGAGTGACTGCGATTGCTTCAGGAGGTTTTCGGTCCGCGTGTTTGCTTCAATTGTGTGTAAGACGATTCCGATACTCTCCGTCAGTTGATCGAGAAATGCCTGATGCGTTGAATTGAAGCGCTCTAATGATGAAAGTTCCATGACTGCCTTTACCTCTCCTTCAAACAAAATCGGCAACACCACGATATTCATCGGGCGAGCGGCGCCCAAAGCGGAACTTACTTTCACGTAATCGCTGGGTGCATCGCTTAAGAAAACACGTTGTTTTTCCAGTGCGGTTTGTCCCACCAGGCTCTCGCCCAGCTTGAGCGAAGTCTTGAGTCCGCTCTCTTCGCGGCAGGCATAGCTCGCCAGAAGTTTTAGCTCCGGTTCTCGCCCCGACTTGTCCATAATGTAGAAAACCCCTTGTTGAGCCGGAACAACTGGGGCGAGCTCCGACAAAATCAGCTTACCAACTGTCAACAAATCTCGCTGGCCTTGCAGCATGCGCGTAAACTTTGTCAGATTAGTTTTGAGCCAGTCCTGCTCCTGATTCCGCAACGTGGTGTCCTTCAAATTGCCGATCATTTCGTTGATGTTGTCCTTTACGGCTGCAACCTCGCCTTGCGCTTCCACCTGAATCGAACGTGTCAGATCACCTTTAGTGACGGCGGTAGCAACGTCGGCGATAGCTCTGAGTTGCGTCGTCAGATTTGCTGCGAGCCGGTTTACATTATCGGTTAGGTCGCGCCATGTCCCGGCCGCGCCGGGCACACTAGCCTGCCCGCCCAGTTTCCCCTCGACGCCGACCTCGCGCGCGACTGTGGTTACCTGATCGGCAAATGTCGCGAGGGTATCGATCATGTTGTTGATTGTGTCGGCGAGCTCGCCGATTTCCCCCTTTGCTTCAACAAGGAGCTTTTGGTTCAAGTCTCCCTTTGCGACTGCGGCGACAATTTTCGCGATACCACGCACCTGATTCGTTAGATTGCGCGCCATGAAATTCACACTGTCGGTCAAATCCTTCCACGTGCCGGCAACACCTTGAACCATAGCTTGTCCGCCAAGCTCACCTTCCGTGCCGACCTCGCGCGCGACGCGGGTTACCTCCGATGCGAATGAGTTAAGCTGGTCCACCATCGTGTTCACGGTGTTTTTCAGCTCAAGAATTTCGCCCTTCACGTCGACAGTGACCTTTTTCGACAGATCGCCGCGCGCGACCGCCGTCGTGACTTCGGCGATGTTGCGAACCTGAGCTGTGAGATTTCCCGCCATCATATTCACGTTGTTGGTCAGATCTTGCCAGGTGCCAGCAACTCCTCGCACGTCTGCCTGCCCACCCAGCTTCCCTTCGCTGCCAACCTCCCGGGCCACTCGAGTCACTTCGGATGCAAACGATCGAAGCTGATCAACCATCGTGTTAATCGTGTATTTGAGATCCAGAATCTCGCCCCGAACGTCCACGGTGATTTTTTTCGACAAGTCACCGTTGGCCACTGCTGTCGTTACTTCGGCAATGTTACGCACTTGTGCGGTAAGGTTACCCGCCATGGAATTGACGCTTTCGGTCAAGTCCTTCCAGGTTCCTGCGACACCTCTCACGTCCGCTTGCCCGCCAAGTTTTCCTTCCGTGCCCACCTCGCGTGCAACGCGCGTCACTTCCGAGGCAAACGAGCTTAGCTGATCGACCATCGTATTGATCGTGTTTTTTAATTCAAGGATTTCACCCTTCACATCGACGGTGATCTTCTTCGAGAGGTCTCCCGTGGCGACAGCCGTCGTGACTGCGGCAATGTTGCGCACTTGGCCGGTCAAATTGCGCGCCATGAAGTTGACGGAATCTGTCAGATCCTTCCATGTTCCGGAGACGCCCTCGACGCGAGCTTGCCCACCGAGAATTCCTTCGGAACCGACTTCGCGGGCCACGCGCGTTACCTCTGAGGCAAACGAACGAAGCTGATCCACCATCACGTTAATAGTGTCTTTCAACTCAAGGAACTCTCCTTTGACATCAACCGTGATTTTCTTTGTTAAGTCGCCAGTCGCCACGGCCGTTGTCACGGTCGCGATATTGCGGACCTGATCGGTAAGATTGCCGGCCATCAGGTTGACGTTATCCGTCAGATCTTTCCACGTGCCCGCAACGCCTTTCACATTCGCCTGGCCGCCTAGCTTGCCTTCTGTGCCCACCTCTCGTGCGACACGCGTGACTTCAGAGGCGAAACCACTGAGCTGACGTACCATTGTATTTACGATTTTTGCGGTACGCAGAAACTCCCCTTCGAGCGCCTGGCCTTCAATTTCAGTCGCTATGGTTTGAGACAAATCTCCCTTTGCGACACAACCGATTACTCGCGCCATTTCGCTCGTAGGATGAACCAAGTCTCCGATCAAATTATTGACCGACCTCATCGCGTCAGCCCATGAGCCCGACGCCTCTCCGAGGGAGGCTCTTTGTCTAATCCTGCCTTCCTTTCCAACTACGCGCCCGATACGGGCCAGTTCTTGTGTCAGGCGCTCATTGAGCCGGATCACGTCGTTGAAGGTATCTGCAACTTTGCCGGCTATGCCTGTCCAATCGTCCGGCAGTTGAGCGGAAAAATCTCCGCGCTTGAATGCGGTCAGGGCTGCAAGGAGCTGCTTGCTATCGAGTTGGTCACCGTTGAGAGAGGAGCTATTGTCTGATCGGAGGCGGGGAGCAGAGGCAGTTTTCTTCATAGGAGATCAAGAGGCCGGGGATTCTCGGGGTCTCGAATTCGACGCGTAAAATCAGAAGACTCATATTTCAGCGTTGTAGACTAATCGCCCCATCAATCGCACCAAGCCGTATTTTCTTTAACAAACCCGCAGGCGCCCTGGTTTGTCGCGCAAAAAAAGGGGGCGCGGCGCAAAAATTGCATGCCTAATGCCTAAAAGGGCGCCGAAGGAAACCCAGTTTCACACGCCTGGCTTGATACAGTAATTTTAGGAGGGAGCCAACGTTCGCAAGCTGCGCAGTCGGAAGCCAAAAAAAATGCCAAGAACGCCGAGTACGACCGCGTACCATGCGATGAGCCAAATCACTGCGGCGGCGCCAGCGATAGGATTCCACAGAAGCAGCACCGCGAAGACAATTGATGCGAGCCCCATAAGAATTAGAAACCATTCGCCTTTGATTTCACGGCGCATCTTTATTGCCAGCACAATTTCAGACGCGCCAATCATAAGCGCCCAGGCCGCAATATAGATGATAAGCGCCAACGCCGTTATCTGAGGTGCATGGAATGTGAGGAGTCCGACGATGATTCCGATAATGCCGATGACGAGCTGCCAGCCCCAGTCTAGGTCGGAAGCACGATGTCCAATCGCGCCGACAATGCGAAATGTCCCGTCGATTAATACCCACGCTCCAAAAAACAGCACCAAAGTTGCGATAGTTAAACCAGGATATACGAACGCGATAATTCCAAAAACAATTGCAGCGATACCCCTTATCACCGGAACCCACCAATGACGTTTTAAGGTTTCGATTAGCATCTGTTCGTTTTAAAGACGGGCCCCAATGAAGGCAAGCATCATTTAAGAACGTCGATACTCTCAAGAAAGGACGGCTTTTCAGCATCGGCTTCGGAGAAGCTGATCCACTGTACGGTCGAACTCGTTGCATCGAATTAAAGCCCGCACTTGGCGTTGGCTTCGGCAATACTGGAACGGCTCCGCAGAAGCGACGCCAAATAGCTATCAACAAACGGCGCGTTATTAATTCGCGCCAAATTCGCCGGGTTCTGAAGACGCGAAAAAATCGCATAGGCAATCTTGCTTCGCGGAACGCTTTTCTCACCGTAGCCAGAGGGAATATTGCTCGACCAGTAACGGACATACTGGCCGTCCGGGCGACTCTCCGTGCCTAGAAAAATCGTGGAATGTCCGTGCTCATTTTTTCCCACCTGCCGCGACCAGAAAATCTTCATGAAATCGCCCGGTTTCGCTTGATCGAGGGTGTCGAAGTTCTGCCCAAGCTGGAGCTCGTGAAAAAGACGGGCTGTGCCAGGTCCGTTTGCATTCCATCGGCCCCAGACACCTTCGCCGTCGCGCTGATCTCGAATGATCAATCGCTCCAAGGTGGAATAATCGAGGTGCACTTGGCCGCGCGCACGCAAAGCCTCGATCGTTCTGATAAAAACCAGATATGTTGCGCCTGAGCAAAAACTCGGCGAGGCCTGCGAAGGCAAAATGAAAAATTTGCCGGACTCGAAGTGCGCCGAAGATTGAAGACGGATCTTTGCAAAGTGCGAAACAGAATAGCGCCCGCCTTGCGGCATCTCCGTGATCTGCTCAAGGATTAAACTGTTGCAATCGCCCGCGAACGACGCGCGCGACACAAGAATCCCTAGAAAAACCCAAGCCGCTAGTTGCTTCACGGCGGGATAAGTAATCATCAAAACGCGATCTGGCAATGGCCCTGGCCTTCTTTGTCATTCCGAGCGTAGTCGTGGAATCTCTGGTCCTTAGGTACAATTGGAGATCTCTCGACTTCGCTCGGCATGACAATGAAGCCATGACTCTAGAAGCGTTGGCTTTCGTTGCAGGCTATGCTAACGAAAAGACATGCTGCGTTTCACCAAAATGAACGGCGCAGGAAACGATTTCATCCTGATCGATAACAGGGCAGGCGATATCCATCTAAATCGCACCCGAATCGCGCGCCTTTGTGATCGCCACCGCGGTATCGGAGCGGACGGAATTTTGCTTTTGGAAAATCCATCGGACCACGCCGATTTCCGAATGCGGTACTTTAACGCCGATGGGGGAGAAGCGGAGATGTGCGGGAACGGCGCGCGCTGCTTTGCGCGGTTTGCAAATAAGGCGGCAGGCGCCAAGGGCAAGATTTCTTTTGAAACTCCAGCCGGCGTCATTTCGGCCGAGTTAGCTGGAGACCTCGTGATTCTGCAAATGACCGAGCCCACCGATTTGCGGCTGAGCATTCCACTTCGCATCGGGGCGGAGAAAAGAATCGTTCATTTCATTAATAGTGGCGTGCCTCATGTGGTTGTTCGCGTCACGCAAGTCGGCCATGTCGATGTGTCGCGGGAAGGCTCAGCCATTCGTTATCACGAAATGTTTTCGCCAAAGGGCGCAAACGTGAATTTTATTGAGAAACGCGGAGCCGATAAGGTCGCTGTCCGCACCTACGAACGAGGTGTGGAAGACGAAACTCTCGCGTGCGGCACCGGCGTAGTTGCGAGCGCACTCGTGTTCGCGGTTACTGAAAACGTGAAGGGTCCGATCACCGTGATTGCACGCGGCGGAGACGAACTGCACGTTGGGTTTGACAGGATCGCAAAGCAGTTTCGCAATGTTACGCTCACTGGCCCGGCCGAGTTTGCATTTGAAGGCACGATCGAGATTTAGCGCCAGCAACTCTGGGCCTCTCTCATTCCGAGCGCAGTCGAGGAATCTCTAATCTTAACGGACAAATAATCATCCCGCAGCAGCGGGAGACTTCGCTCGACATGACAATTGAATAGGCCAAACCTACAGTTAACCGCATGTTCCGCGGTACCTTCACGGCCTTAGTCACACCGTTTCGCAATGGCGCGATTGATGTTGCTGCTTTCGAGAAACTAATCGAAAACCAAATTGCTGCCGGAATTACCGGAATTGTTGCGGTAGGCACCACCGGCGAATCGCCGACGCTGTCACACGAGGAACGCCAGGAACTGATCCGGCTTGCAGTCGCTACCGCGAAAAAACGTTGTCAAGTTCTCGCCGGCACAGGTTCCAACGCGACACAGCACGCCGTGGCCGATACAAAGAAGGCCGAGAAACTTGGCGCTGACGGCGCACTGCTCGTCGCGCCATATTACAACAAACCGAGCCAGGAAGGCTTGTTTCGCCATTTCAAAACAATTGCCGACGCCACAGCCTTGCCGATCATGCTCTACAACATTCCTGGCCGATGCGGAGTGGATGTTGCACCCGATACGGTGACGTGCCTGGCGAAAGAATGCAGGAATATTGTTACAATCAAGGAAGCCAGTGGGAGTGTCGAGCGTGTCAGCGAGTTGCGCGCGCGTTTGGCTGAGTCATTCACGATTCTAAGCGGTGACGATTCGCTAACGCTTCCGTTCATGTCGGTCGGAGCCGTCGGCGTTGTCAGCGTTGCTTCAAATCTGTTTCCGGCTGAAATCTGCGCGCTCGTCCGAGCTTATGAATGCGGCGATGCGAAGTTAGCCTTGAACCTGCATCGTAAGATGTTTCCGCTTTTCAAGGATTTGTTCATCGAGCCGAATCCTGTTCCGGTAAAGACAGCGCTCGGCTGGCGCGGGGCGATGTCGGGCGAAGTGCGTCTCCCTTTATGCGAGATGAGCGAACCGAATCAGGCGCGCTTACGCAAGACACTCGAAGAATTCGAGCGGACGAAGTAATTTGCAGTCCCTCACCTCAGTCCTCTCCCCGACGGGGGAAGGCTGACTCGCCGTTCTGGCGACCGAGGACGCGAATTTCGAGAGCGAGGAGCATCGCCTCTCCCTTGCAAAGGGAGAGGGCAGGGTGAGGGTTCTGCTAACATGAGGTCATCTTCCGTGCGTGTATTGCTCATCGGCGCGGCTGGGCGTATGGGAAAAACTATTAGTGATCTTGCAAAGGAGGACCCAAAAATCGACGTCATCGCGC
>Ga0209376_1002279_pt1 | contig 18314 bp, 23 predicted proteins | sample GraSoiAngelo_134_FD_185891 | JGI IMG/M metagenome (GOLD analysis project Ga0209376, IMG submission 185891) | Grasslands soil microbial communities from the Angelo Coastal Reserve, California, USA - 14_0929_05_30cm (SPAdes) (version 2) | ecosystem: Environmental > Terrestrial > Soil > Grasslands ... | reverse complement strand
GCTCGCAATCGTAGCGGTTCATTAACAGGGCATTCTCCGATCCGCGGCGGCAACCTTGTCGCGGCATGAAATGTTGGGACATCACGTAGGCATACAATGTGGCGGAATCGTCGCTGATCTCGATTTGCAGATTGCTGACGGTGTGACTGGTGTCGAGCGGGCCGAGAAACGGAATAAGAGCATTCACGACAGCTTCGCGACCACTCAGTTTTGGAAAATCGATCCCAAGTTTTATCCCCGCGGGCCTGAAATCGAAAATGCAATCTTCCGTAAATGCCGATGCCAATGAATCGGCGTCGCCGTGGTCGAGTCCAAAAGCGTATCGGTGCAGTGTGTCCGCAATCTCGTACCGGTGGCAAGCCAGTTGCGCTAAATCTGTGTTCATGTGGTAGACGCTATACGGTCAAGACTAAGAGAAAACGCCCAACGCTCAACGTCCAATGCCGAATCGAGGCTGAGAAAATTCTCTTAAGGAGAAATAAGACGGATCGCGGCGAATCCGGTCACCAGCAGAAGAACAATTAGGCCCGCGTAGACAATTCGATTCTGCAGGCGGGCACGTCTTGCCGCTGTGGAATAAGGGATGCGCGTGAACGTAACCATGGTGTAGAGCGGCAAATAGATACCGGGCAACAAACCTTCGAGGAGGTGATCGAGCTTCTTTTTTGCCCGAAATGTTTGCGACGCGGTTTTGTCGCGCATCTCGATGAAATTCTGCACCGCAAGATCGGCGAGGGCGTCGGCATTTTCTTTTCGGCGCGCGAAATATTCCGCGAAGGCGCGTTGTCGATCTCCGGGGAATTCGGCCAGGCATTCGTCGAGCACGACGCAATCTTCGAACGCGGCGTTCATTCCCTGGCCGTAGAACGGGACGACGGCGTGGGCGGCGTCGCCGACAAGGGCGACTTTGTTTTCGTAAAACCACGGTGCAGATCGGATGGTAACGAGCGAACCAGTCGGATTTGTTTTGAAATCGTCGAGCAGCGACGGCATCAGCGGCATAGCGTCGGGAAATTCTTCATCGAAAAAGCGGCGTATCTCGTCATCGGTCTTGGTAGTGGCGAAGCTACGCGGTCCTTCGAATTCCCAAAAGAGCGTGCAGGTGAAGGAACCATCCGGATTCGGAAGGGCGATCATCATGAAACTTTTGCGTGGCCAGATGTGAAGCGCTTCCTTCTCCATTCGCCATGAACCATCCGGCGCCGGCGGGATTGTGAGCTCCTTGTATCCGTGCGCAAGATAACTCTCGTCGTACTCGAAGCCGGCAATTTTTTTCTGCATTGAGTGGCGGACGGCGGAAAATGCGCCATCGACGCCGATGACGGCGTCGCCCTGAGCCTGGATAATTGTTTGTGGTTGCGGATTTGCGGCCGAAAGGCTCACCTCTACGCTAGGCGGGACGAGATTCGCGGTAGCGGAATCAAGATCGACATCGGTGCAACGATGATTGAAATAAACGCGCACGTTCGGATAACGCTGTGCCGCTTCGATGACGGTAGTGTTCAGCGCGGCGCGGCCAATCGAATTGATGAACTTGTTCGGGTCGCGGTCGTAGGGAGAGAAATGGAGTGCGCCAGATTTGTCGTGAATCATCCGGCCGCGCATCGGGATGGCGTGCCGCAGCACTTCATCGGCGATGCCGAGCTGTTCGAGCGCGTAAATTCCGCGAGTCGAAAGCGCCAGATTGATCGAGCGTCCGCCGACGATATTTCCTTCTCGCGGATCAGCGCGTCGTTCGTAAAGATCCACTTCGTAACCACGGCGCCCCAAGTACGCGGCGAGCAGTCCACCCGCCAGTCCGCTACCGATGAGAACAAACTTTGCCGCCATTCCAACTAAATGGTTAACCGCGGATCACGCGGATATCACGGATAATCAATCTCGTTAATTGTAGCAGCGATGCGATTAAATTCGCCGTTCGGCGTACTGCGGAAGATCGTCTGTGATCGTATCCCACGGAGCGCGGCAATCGACAAAGGTATGAAATTGTGGCCGAATGCCGGGATCGTCGTCAAAGGCTCCCATGCGAATCGACACCTGAGGACCGTTTGGCCAATCGCCGCCGAAGAGGCTGGAACCACAGTTTGTACAGAACGCTTTTACAGCGCCTTCGCCTTTTCCGTAAACCTTGACCAATTCTTCGCCTTGGAGGAGGCGGAATTGTTCCTTCAATACCCGCGTTTGCGTGCATACGGCCGTCCCGGAATGCTTGCGGCAGCGGTCGCAATGACAGTGACTCGCCTGCAGAAAAGGAGGGTCGACTTCAAAACGCACGCCGCCACACAGGCAGCTGCCACGGATCGGCTTTTTCATGCGAAATTATAAGACAAGACTCGCATCGGCTCGAATCTGCGGTTGCCGCAGCCGTTGGAGTTGTGCATTTAATGCGTTGGATTTGCCGATCGAACTGTCCGCATTATCGAATGGCTGAAGCGTCATGAAGGTTTTGTCACTAAATGTCGGATTGCCGAGGGAAGTAATCTGGCAGGGCAAGCACGTTACGACAGGAATTTTCAAGGAGCCGATCCAAGGGCGGGTAATGATGTGCAGGTTGAACCTGGACGGAGATCAACAAGCCGATCTGACCGTCCACGGCGGCGTGAGCAAGGCGGTTTATGCCTATCCATCGGAACACTACAACTATTGGCGAAGCGAATTCCCTGGAATGGATCTGTCCTGGGGAATGTTTGGAGAAAACTTCACCACCGAGGGATTGCTTGAGGATACAGTTTACGTCGGAGACAGGTTTCGAATCAGCGAGACGGAGGTCATGGTCACGGAACCACGCATGCCCTGCTACAAACTTGGCATAAAGTTTGGCCGCGCCGATATCGTCAAACGGTTCCTGGCCAGTCGTCGCACCGGTTTCTATTTTGCTGTGATGCGTGAGGGGATGGTTGGTGCCGGAGATGACGTGGAATTAATCGGGCGCGAGCAACGCGAGATCAGCGTCGCCGACATCACGCGCCTTTATGCTTTCGACAAGGGCGATGTAAAATCGCTGCGGCGCGCCGTCCGAGTCAAGGCGCTACCGGAAAGTTGGAAAGGCTATTTTCAACATCAGCTCGAGAAGCAAACCGGGCAGTAAGGAAACAAGACGGCGGGAAAACCGCGGATCACACGGATGTCACAGATTTTTCTGATCTCCGCCTCGTAAATCCACGCGGCGGGGACGCCACGTGTTTCGCGCAGAATGCGCGCGCTACCCTCTTAATTGGCACCATGACTGCTCAACCAAAGCCGGGCCGCGATGAAATATGACTCGCATTGGGAGGGACTTCAGCCTCACGTCAACAGTCTCAACCTTAAGGCTATCCTGGTGGTCGACGACGACCAGCAACTTGCCTCTGCTTTGCAGTGGATCCTGGCGGACGAGAATTTTCTGGTCGATGTCGCTTTTGACGGCAGAGCAGCGCTCCTCAAGGTCAAGGCGCACGAGTACGATGCGGTGATCTGCGACCTGAAGATGCCGCGCCTGCGCGGGGATGAGTTCTATCTGAAGGCGAAAGAAATGCGTCCATCGCTGGCCGATCGTTTCATTTTCATCACCGGCTTTGCCACCGACGCAAGAATCGCACTCTTCCTGACCAAGCACGACGTTAAGTATTTGGTTAAGCCTTTCGCGATCCAAGGCCTGATCAATTGCCTCAAACAATTGCTCTGCTGATCTTTCGACGTCCGGAAATTAGCTTTCAAGCTGCCGATCTACGGTTTCAACAGTGGATCAAATTCGGCGCAGCTACAGAAGAATCAATCAAAAATGATGCGTTCGGTATGCGCGTAGATGTTGAATGAGGGGGGGCGGAGGAACCCGATCAGAGTCTGATTGCATTCGCGCGCGAATTCCATCGCCAGGGTCGAAGGGGCTGAGACTGAGGCGACGATTGGAATTCCGGCCGAGAGCGCCTTTTGCATGATCTCGAAGGACGCGCGGCCGCTAACGAGAAGTATACACGAAGCCAGAGGCAGTTCGTGATCGAGAAAAACGCGGCCAATGACTTTATCGACGGCGTTATGTCGACCGATGTCTTCTCTAACCAGGCGTGCGTTGCCGTCGAGCGCAAAGACGCCAGCCGCGTGAATTCCGCCAGTGCGGGCGAAGTCGCCTTGGTTCTGGCGGAGAAGCCCTGGAAGTGAGAGCAATGTTTCGAGATGAATGCGGACGCTTTTTGCCGACTCAATCGGTGGGAAATTCTGCCGGATCGCGGCGATGCTCTCTTTCCCGCAGAGGCCGCAACTCGATGAAATCGTGCCGAAGCGCTGAGCTGAGTTGAGGTTAGCTTTTACGCCTTCGGCCAAAGTTACGGTTATCATGTTTTCGCGATTACGCGCGCCAGGCGAACGCGAGAATTTATCAATCTTTTCAGATGCTCGAACGATTCCTTCGGAAAGGAGAAAACCGGCAGCGAGTTCTTCGTCGCGTCCGGGCGTCCGCATCGTAGTCGCAACCGTCTTGCGCCCGATGCGAATCTCGAGCGGCTCTTCAATGGTGAGATCGTCACGTTGATACTCCAGTGTGCCATCCTGCTTTCGCCGAATGATCTTATCTGAAGCGATGCCGTCTTCTTTCACTGCTTTCAGGGCGATGTTACCATGTGTCCGGTCGAAATCTGTCATCTTTAATGAACATCAGCGCAGTGTTGCTCGTCGGTGGGGAATCACGCCGGATGGGGCAGGATAAGGCGACTCTTATCTTTCGCGGCAAACCGCTCTGGCAAAATCAGCTCGATCTTCTGCGTACATTGCAACCAGAAGAAATTTTCATTTCGGCACGAGTCGATCCGCCGTGGCGGCCCTCGGGCGTGCAATTCGTTTCCGACGAACCGCCGTCGCGTGGTCCGTTAAGTGGTCTCTCTGCAACGCTGGCGCGAATTTCAGGAGATTATTTACTCGCCCTCGCCATCGACATGCCGTTGATGGGCGAGAATTATTTGCGTTTGATCTGCAATCTGATTGAGCCAGGCCGCGGCGTTCTTCCCATGATCGTCGATCGCGCCGAACCGCTGGCTGCGATTTATCCAAAAGGCGCCGGAATCAATTTTATCACGGCGCTTTCCGGATCGGACTTTTCGCTTCAATCGCTAACGAAGAAGCTCGTCGCGACAGGCAAACTAAACCCCGTTAAGGTTCTCGAAGGAGAGGGGAAATTTTTCCGAAATTTTAACGACCTCAGCGATTTCGACTGATCTAAAATTTATTTCGTTGGCAGAGCGAAACCGGGAATTGCCATTGGATTCATAGAAATCGCATTGCACGCCGAGCAAGCGGCTGGGACGCTAACAAAAAGGAATCCGCGCCTTAGTTGCGCTCGTCTGCGGGAATGGAATCCGGCGCCGGCCACTTGGACGCTTCAACCTTGATGTAATTCAGAACGACTGGTGCCAGGATCATTCCTGGTATTCCCATGAATCGCTCGCCAATGATCAGCGCGAGCAAGGTAAGCCAGACGGGATTTTTGATCAGGTCACCGATGATTTTGCTGTTTAGGAAATATTCCAGTTTATGCACTGCAACCAAGAAAATGAGAGCAACAATCGCCAGTCGCGGTGACATTGTAACGGCGATCCCGACGATGATTGCGTTACTAATCAGGTTTCCCACGATGGGCAGCAGTCCGCAGAGAAAGGTAAAACCAACCACGAAAGTCCCGTACTTAAGTGAGACGACGAGCACAAATACGGCCGTCAAGAGCGTATTTATGGCCGAAATCCGGATTTGAGCGCCCATGACTGTCTCAAAACTTTGGTAGAATAATCGGAAACGGATTTTGATCTCATCGGTTGTTGCGGTAAAAAGGTTTGGACTCTTCGGTTTATTGGAAGATTTCTCGATCCGCGGATTCACAAATAGGCTGACCGCAACTACGATTCCTATTAAAACGAAGGCAAGCTGCGTGGTGGCAGCTCGCGCGAAATTGCCAACAAACAGGAATTCGTTTTTCACGACGTCAACGATGGCGGCTTTTAGACTATCCAGGTCGGAAAAGGGGAGTTCGATCCCGTGGCTTTGCGCGTAGGCAATGAGCGGCGGAATCGATTCCGCTGCTATCTTGGGAAAGGCGACGAACGCCTGCCTGATGAGAAACCCCAAGCCGTAGAGGGTTGCCGCGACGACAACGAAGAATAGCACAAGGGACAGCCACTTCCTTTTGCCGAAATGAAGTTTGCGCAAAGCAAAATAGGAAAAGAGAACTGTTATCAACGGCGTCGCCAGATGGGTCGCGGCCGCCAGCACAATTACCGCGACGAGAAAAAAATACGAGAATCGCGCCGCAGGCGTCATTTTGAATCATGCCAGCTATATGGACGTGGCTCAATGAGCAATGTCTTCAGAAGCTGCGGCGAACTTCTCCCGAACGATCGTCAATGTAGAATGCGGGCGAAGCGCCACACTTCATGAAAAGTATTGTAAAGCGGCGTCGGCGCAGCGCGGATCACGTTCGGTTCGCGGAAATCGCATTTCACACCGGCGGCTTCGAGCTTGCCAAATAGTCCCTTGGGATGGTCCTGCGCCTTGATCGAGAGTTGGCACCCACGCTGGTTTGCCTGCCGTGGTGTGATAACCGTGTATCGTTTCTTTGACCGCCCGTCCGGCTCGGACTCTAACAAGAATTGGAGGTAACTCGTCAGCTTAATCGACTTTTGTCGAAGCGTTTCCATTCCAGCTTCTTCGAAAATTGAAAGGGACGCGCGCAGGGGCGCCATCGATAGAATCGGTGGATTACTGATCTGCCAGCCATCGGCCGAAGCAACCGGGATGAATTCCGGCTCCAGCTGCATTCGAAAGCGGGTATTCGGATCGTTACCGAACCAACCGGCCAGGCGGGGCAAGTTCGTGTTAGTAGCATGTCGTTCATGGACAAAGGCGCCTGCGACCGCACCGGGACCGGCGTTGAGATATTTGTAGGAACACCAAACCGCGAAATCGACGTTCCAATCATGCAACGACAGCGGCACGTTGCCGATGGCGTGGGCAAGATCGACACCAACCGCGATCCCATGTTTCTGGGCTGCTGCCGTGATAGTCGGAATGTCGAACAACTGACCGGTAAAAAAATTCACACCGCCGATTAATACAACTGCAAGCTCGTCGGTATGCTTTTCAATAAGATCGAGAATTTCTTCGGTGCACACGGTAAGCTCGCCTTTGCGCGGGCGTGCAAGTAGCAGCGCCTCCTTCGGCTCGAATCCGTGATGAACGATCTGCGTCTTAATTGCATAGGTGTCGGAGGGAAACGCCGGATCTTCCATCAGGATTTTGAAACGTGATTTCGTCGGGCGATAGAACGTCGCCATCATCAGGTGCAAGTTCACCGTGAGGCTGTTCATACAGATGACCTCTATGGGTTGAGCTCCAACGAGTCGCGCCGCCGGCTCACGCAATTTCTCGTGATACGAATACCACGGCGTTTTCGCGTTGAGATGCGCGTCCAGCCCGAGTTTTGCCCAGTCTTCCAGCTCTTGTTCGACGATTTGCTTCGCCGATTTCGGCATCAAGCCGAGCGAATTGCCTGCGAAATAAATCAACGGCTCGTCATTGGCCCCGACCGGCAAATGAAAGCGGTCACGGAAGGAGCGTAGCGGATCTTCTGCGTCGAGTTGCTGCGCAAATTTTTCCCCCGCGGAGAAGGTGAAACTCATTTAACCGCAGGTTACGCAGATTATGCAGATTCAAAAAAAAGAATAACGGATGCGATCACGACATCTCTCCCTTCTAAGCGCGATCAAAATCCCGACATTTCCGCAGTTGTCATTCCGAGTCGCGTTAGACGACGAGGAACCCCACACTTCGCGCAGCGATATCCCTTTTAGCTGGTGTGATCTTACTGTTTAAGTGAGGTCCTTCACCGTCTTCGCGGTTCAGGATGACAGCACTTTGTTAGGGCGGCTGCATGAATTCGATAGTAGTTCCGTCGGGGTCGCGAACATAGATCACACGTTTTCCGGCGTTCGGGCCCGAGCGGAGGGTTTGCGGTTTGCCAGCGGTGCGCCACCCGGATGCGGCGATTGTATTCAAGATATCGTCAAGATTCTCGACCGTAAACGCGACGTGCACCGATCCAACATCGCACGGCCTGACAGCGATCCGTTTTCGGTCCTTGGGTGCGAGATATTCGAGCAACTCGATTTTGTGTCCATAGCCTTTCAGAACGGCGATTGAAATTTCAGCTTCCGGAACCCCGGTGACTTCGCTCGCGAGCTCGCCGGTATGGTGCGCGCGATGCGAAAGCTCGAATCCGAGAACATCGCGCCAGAAAGCGAGCGAGCGCTCAAGATCCGAGACGGTAATGCCGGTATGATGGGCGGCGATGATACGAAACGCAGCATTCAATTCAGCAGCAAACGTCGAACGCCCAACGCCGAACGTCCAATGTCGAATTTCAGAAGGTGGATCGAGCAGTCCCTTGCTCGATGCCAATAATGGTGGCGTAGCGGCAAGCTTTAGCATCGCCCGCCGGAACGGCCGATCCACCTATCCGAGCGCGGCGATCACTTTGAGCTCGATCGCGATGGGAGTGGGCAGGGCGGTCACTTCAATCGTTGTGCGTGTGGGATTCGGGTTACCCTCCCCAGCGAAATGTTCGGCGTAGAGCCGATTGTAGATTGGGAAATCCTTCTTCATGTTGGTCAGGAAAACGGTGACATCGACAATGTCGTTCCAGTTCGCGCCGGCATCTTCCAAGACCAGTCGGACGTTTTCGAAAACAGCACGGCATTGCTTCTCGATGTCGTAACTAGCGAGATTACCCGCCGAATCGAGCGTGACGCCGGGAATTTCTTTGCTCCCGCGCACGCGCGGTCCGATGCCGGAGAGGAAAAGCAAGTTGCCGACGCGCTTCGCGTGCGGGAACGCGCCAACTGGTTCAGGGGCGCGCGGGCTTTCGATAAATCTGCTCATTTTTTTGGGTCCGCGATCCGCGGCGCGATGTGTGAATAGACGGACCAATTTCGGTTTGGATGCGCAAACACTTTGCCCGCCTATGTACACCAAACGGAAGTTTTTGTTTTCATTTCGATCGCAACTTCTGGGCGCGCCAGGGCATTACCTCGGCCGTAAAGATGCAATTATCCTTGTCGACTGCGAGTGAGTGTGGGTCGAAATGCCGTCCCTTCTCTGGTGGCGGCCCCTCTAACACGCCGACGACTTTGCCGTCGCGGTTGATCTTCAGGATCCGGCCAGCAATTGCGTCAGACATATAAATAAAATGATCGGGCGTAATGAAGAGGCCGAAGGGGTGACCGAGTTTCCATTCACGGAGGTAGCGGCCGTTCAGGTCGAAAATCTGAATGCGCGCGTTTTCGCGATCGCCCACGTAAACCAGATCGCCATCGATTGCTATGGAGTGGGGAAGATCGAATTGCCCCGGACCGCTGCCTTTCATTCCCCAACCAAGCAGGACGTTGCCGTATTTGTTGAATTTCAACACGCGTGAATTGCCTTCGCCGTCGGCAACGTAAATATTGCCGTCGCGGTCAAAAGCCACGTCGGTCGGTTGATTAAAATGAAGAACATCATCGCCCGGCATTCGCATTCGGCCTAACGACAGCAAGACACGGCCGTCCGGACTTAGTTTCAAAACCAGGTGCGTGCCAACGTCCGTTGTCCAAATATTATCCTCCGCATCCACCCGCACCGTGTGGGCGGTAGCGAAGAGATCATCCGCGATACTGCGAACGAATTTCCCGGAGGAATCAAACTCCATCAACGGATGCTTGCCGCGATGAAACACATAGATATGTCCCTTGGAATTTACCGCCACACCGGCGACTTCGACGAAATGCTCGCCCGGAGGTAACTGAAAGAAATCGGGAACTGCTTCGTAATTGAGCTTGGGAATCGGTTCCTCGGCGCGGCACGGCAAATTCAAAGCTGCCATCGACAGCGCCGCCAAAATCGACAAGCGCAGCCATCGGAATTGACCACCCATAATTTGTATCACGCGCGGACGTCGGGCTTGCTCATGCTTGCGGTGGATACTTCTCAAACTTCGGCAAGTTCGGATCCATGTGGTCCCAGGGCTGGGCATCCGATGTCCACATATTCACGTTTGGCTTGAACAAGCCCGGATCGTCCAGGCTGGACGCGGTAATGCCTTGGCCGTGTTCGCTCTCCCCACCGAAAAGGCGTGAACCGCACTCGGGGCAAAAGCCGCGCTTGTTATGACCACCCATCTCACTCGGCGTGGAATAGTAGCGCGGCGAACCCTTCGTGATTTTGAATGCCTTCGCCGGCATATAGACAACCGGCGTAAACGCGCCGCCGCTGGCGCGCTGGCAATCGCGACAGTGGCAGTTGAACATCGTGATCGGTCTGGTGGTGACTTCGTAGCGAATCGCGCCGCAGGCGCATCCGCCGGTAAAAGGCGCGGCCATTTTCTTAGTTATGGTTGTGCCCGGCCATCATGGCGACCGGAACAACGCCAAAACGCTTTGCCGATCGTGCGCGGGCTTTGACCGCCTCGGTTTCTCGATTGCGCGGCGGCGCATTGGTGACCAATGAATTGAGCAGTTCCTGCGCGGCTAGTGTTACTTTTTCGACCGCCCGATTGAAAGCATTCTCGTTCGCCTTCGACGGTTTGGTAAATCCGCTCAGCTTTCGAACGAACTGAAGGGAAGATGCGCGGATCTCTTCGTCGCTCGCCGGTGGCGCGAAGTTATGAAGTGTTTTGATGTTTCGACACATAGTAAAGGAACTATCGGTTAAGAATTAAGAAGGCCAAAATTGAAATGGCAGAGACGTCAGGCATCAACCATGACCTTGCAGCCGCCGTAGGCCATGCGTTTCGAGTCGAACGGCATCTTTTTCGTCTTCATCGTCCCGGCCAGTCGCGGATCTTTCATTGCCTTGTCGTTCACCTTATCGCGATGGGCGCGAGACTTGTACACGATCCACGAGAAAACCACGGTTTCGCATGTTTTGGTTTCACCACGCCCGGGAACGATTTCACTTTGATCGTTTTTAAATCGTCGCCGACGCATTCGCGAAACTTAAGCGCGGCCATATTTCCGCCAGATCTTGGAGCATTCGGTCGCGATACGACGATACGCGGGAAGGTTTTTCTTTGGAACGGGCAAGACATATCCATCGACATATTTCATTCGAATTTCCTCCAGGGCTATCGATTTGCGTTCGCGGCCATTTGCACGGCTACTCGCTCCTCCTGCTCTTTGAGCTCAGGAGTAAACGCTTCGCCGAAGTCCTCCGCCTCGTGCACCTGGCGGATTTCGATTTCAGCGCCATCGCCGAACGGCGCGCGCTTGACCCACTCGATCGCTTCGTCTTTCGACTTCACCTTCCAGATCCAGAAGCCCGCGATCAGATCTTTCGATTCGGGGAACGGCCCATTGGTCACCGCATGCTTGCCGCCAGAGAACTTGACGGGCGCACCCTTTGAGGTCGGGTGAAGTCCCTCAGCCGCGAGCATGATCCCGGCTTTGGTCAACTCTTCGTTATACTCTCCCATCTCCGTGAGAAGCTTCTCGTCCGGCATCCGCCCAGCTTCCGAATTCTTGTCCGCTTTAACCAGAATCATGAATTTCATTTCTTGTCCTCTTTAGTTAGTTTTTCGATTTCGGAAATATGATCGCAATGGCCAGGCTACCGAGGCTGGCCAGGGAGACGAAGGTTCGCGCGGTGTGGAAGTATTGCCAGCGTTCGCGTACTGCTTCCCAGTCTGACGGCGTGGTTTCGGCAGTCCACGTCTTGATTTGATTATCGATCGGGACTCCCACCAGCAGAGTAATCAGCAGCGCAACGATGATGAGAAGACAGGCCGCCACATTGAGAAAAAATCCCGGCGACTTCTTTTCCGGATAAAGCCCGGCCGCCAGAACCATAAACAAGATACAGGCCGGCACCAGGATTCTCATCGGCCACGCTACATTTGCGATAATCGTTTTGCCGATGTGAATGAACTCCGCCGGCGAGAAAGTTTCGATCGACCGTGTCAGCGTAAACCATGTTCCCCAAAAAAACGCCGGTTACGAGAGCGAGGAGAAATAGCGCTACGAAATTTGTCACCTTCAGCGTCATGACTTGGCCTCCTTACGCAAGCACTGGCTTAATGTCTATCACCGGAGTTCCATCGATCGCTTCCAACGGTCCTATCCTCAGTCGATTGCCGGCGATTTCGAGAACGGTAACGCGATGTAATCCAATTGGATTGGGTCAATCGGGAGATCGGGTGGTGAACACGCCTGTTAAAGGCTGGCTTTTGTCCGAGCGAGGGTGTGTTTTCAAGATGTTGCGCTGACTTTTACGCAACCATGTCAGCAAAATAATTTCGTCTCCCGCCGTGATGTCTTGCAACCCATCCGCAACCTCGGGAATCACATCGAGCCACGCGTCCGGCGCACCTTCCGAGCCCTGCCGAGGAGCGTCAGCGCGGCGTTTTAAGACGGAGCGAATTGACCCAATCGGACTAACCCGCACTTTCCTGGGACTGGTTCTACTTTTTGTTGTCGATTTCACAACAGCGAGTCGAATCGATGTTGCGGCCGAAAATGATCAGTAGTCGCAAAAATCAACCTTGCCGGTGAGCCAGACGATCCCCGGTTAGCCGAGTCTTATTTGATTCGCTCCGATACGTTAAAGAAGTTCCATTCCCAGGTCTTGCCCTCGTCTGGAGAAAAAGCCTGGCCCCAAACCGGACGATCCTTGTTCCGCGCGTCCCAACGAAACATCACAATGATCGGTTTTCCCTTGAAGGTATCTTTGCAAAAGAAATGTCCGACACCATTTTCAAATGAGCCGACCACGGGCGGATCGAGAACGCCGGTATTACTCGCCACCCAATACAAGCTCCACAGCCGGGTCTTGGAATTAAAAAGCCGCAAGGTGAGACCTTGAAAGAGCTTGCCTTCCTGGCCTGGGAACTCGGTGGTCGAATACGTGTCCATATCGGCGGTGTCGCCGAGGATTTTCGTATTCTCATCGGAGGATTCGAACTCCGTCCACTCCTGGCAGTTTTCCAGTCGTTTGTTGAGGTGGCGATTATGCATCTTCCATTTCCCGACCAGGAAATCGAAGTCGTTAGGCGATGATGTCGCCGACGCAGTGATTTTTAACTCGCCCTTTTCATCGAAGTTCACTTTCGGAATCGCGATGGTCGGATCATTGGTCAGGACGGTTTGTTGAGCTTGTCCAATGTGACAAATGGCAAACAACAGAATTGTGATCAGGTATTTCATAGGTGCTGCTTTTGCATTGGGGCGAGGTTCGCTTCATGCGCAAAGGCCACTTCGCGAAATCCGGCGAATCCGCCTTACGCGCTCCACCGAGATCCGCGCCGAACACTACCAAGGGCTACCCGCCGGCAATTGCGCCCATGATAAAAAACGGCTCGGTGCCTTTTGCAATCGGATCGGGTAGGGGAGTGTCAGGTGGATCGTGGGAGATGTCTTCGCCGCACGCAAAAAATCTCACCAATGGCCGGCGCTTTTTTGTTTCGTGGTCGCGGATGGTGCCGCGCAGCACTGGATATTTTTCTTCAATCGCGTCGATTATTGCGCGCACCGTCGCCGAGCCGTTGAGATCGACGTGTATTTCATCACCAACGCGGGCGAGCGTGCGCAAATGATGGGGAAGAATGACGCGAATCATGTGTTTTTACAGAAGGCAACAAAGATAACTAAGGTTCAGACTAGAGAGTATCCGAGTGAATCGCGTTCTTCTTTTTGTTTTTAATCCAACTGCTCCCCGATCTTTGTTTTCTTCGTTATCTTCTGTGTACTTCATTTGAATTACTTCAGGGTTTGGACTTCGACCGACAAAACAGCCGGAAGATCACGCACGATTGGTTTCCACGAATCACCGCCATCGGCCGATGCGTAAACCTGGCCTCCCGTTGTTCCGAAGTAGATACCGCAGGGATCGAGCGAATCGACCGACATGGCGTCGCGCAGTACGTTTACGTAGCAATCGCGTTGCGGCAGACCTTTGGTGAGTTGTTCCCATTCGTTACCGCCGCTACGGCTGCGATAGACGCGCAGTTTGCCATCGGGCGGGAAATGCTCGGAGTCGCTCTTGATCGGGACGACGTAGATCGTTTCGGGTTCGTGCGCATGCACGTCAATCGGAAATCCGAAATCGCTCGGCAAATTGCCGCTTACTTCGCGCCAGGAATCGCCCGCGTCATCGCTCCGCATCACGTCCCAGTGTTTTTGCATAAACAACGTATTCGGTCGCGACGGATGCATTGCGATGCGATGAACGCAATGGCCGACTTCCGCCAGCGGATCAGGAATGTATTGCGAATGCAAACCGCGATTGATTGGCTTCCAGGTCTGGCCGCCGTCATCACTACGGAAGGCACCTGCAGCAGAAATCGCGACGGATATTCGTTCGGGATTCTTTTGATCCAGAAGAATTGTGTGCAAACACATGCCGCCTGCACCGGGCTGCCACTTCGGGCCGGTATCGTGTTTGCGCAGTCCCGATAGCTCCTGCCACGTCCCGCCACCGTCTTTCGATTGGAATAAGGCTGCATCTTCCACGCCCGCGTAAACATGATTGGGGTCGCCTAACGATGGCTCAAGGTGCCAGACGCGCTTGAATTCCCACGGATGCTGCGTGCCGTCATACCACTGATGCGTGCCCGGCACGCCGTCGTAAACGAATTTGTTGCTCTCACCCATCGACATTCCCTGCGGGTTTGTCGCCGGGCCGCCGCCAGGCGTGTTCCAGCTTTTGCCGCCGTCATCGGAACGCTGGATGATTTGTCCAAACCATGCGCTGGTTTGTGAAGCGTAAATCCGATCCGGATCAACCGGCGATCCTTTCATGTGATAAATTTCCCAGCCGGCAAAGTGTGGCCCTTCCACCTTCCAGTTTTTGCGCTTCCCGTCCGATGTCAGGATAAAGGCGCCCTTCCGTGTTCCAGCCAATACTCGTATTCCGCTCATTGTTTACATCTCCAACTGCGGATTTCGCGAATCAAGCCCTAAATCAAACATCAACTCTCAAACATCAAACTTTGCGAGGATCGGCGGTCATAGACCGCCGCTACAGCGGAATTCGGTGCCTGAATTCCGTCGATGCGAAGGAGCATTGACGCCCCTATGGTTTTGTCATGAAGAATTCAAACTTTCGTATTATTCCTCTTGCGACCGAGGTTGCAGCGACGGCACGGCGTGTGGCTGCGAGTGGCGCATCGGACCATGCCATCGTTGTCGCGGACTCACCGGGTGGTTTTCCGTGTCGACACTGTCTGCGCTACGCCCAGGCCGGCGAGCGTATGATTCTTTTTCCTTACGCGGCAATTCCGGCCGGTCACCCGTATTCCGAAAGCGGACCAATCTTCGTGCATGCCGAACCATGCGAGCGCTACCATGGCACGGATGAATACCCGACAGACTTTCGCAAGGGACGCGTCATGCGAGCTTACAATTCAAATTACGATATGATCGATGCCGAAGTCGTGAATGGGCACGTGCCGGAAGCAATCATTGAAAAGCTCTTGGAGAAACCCGAGACTGCTTTCGTGGACGCGCGCAGCGTAACTCACGGTTGTTACACCTTTCGTGTTCAACGCCTATGAAAATGCCCGAGCTTCTTCCGCCCCCGGATACGATGTATCGCGCCTTGGTCAATCGCGATCCAAGTTTTGAAGGAATCTTCTATGCGGGCGTGCGAACAACCGGAATTTTCTGTCGGCCAACCTGTACCGCAAAAAAGCCGGAGCGCGTGAATGTAGATTTCTTCGCGACGCCGAGTGAGGCGTTGCATGGCGGTTATCGCCCCTGTCTGCGTTGTCATCCGATGGATCCCGATCAGCCCCCGCCCAAACTCATCGAGCGTTTGCGCGCGGAAGTGGATCGGGCGCCAGGTGGCCGCTTAACGGATAAAGAACTCGCTGCCATGTCGATCGATCCGTCAACCGCCCGACGGCAATTCAAACGTCATTATGGAATGACCTTCCAAGCCTATCATCGCGCCCGCCGCATGGGCCTCGCCTTGCGCGAAGTGCGCAAAGGTGGGCGCGTGGGCGAAGTGCGAAACGGAAGTGGTTTCGAATCAGAAAGCGGTTTTCGTGATGCCTTCACCCGGATTTTTGGCGAACCGCCGACGGCCGCGAAGGCGCAGGGCGGTTTGTTTGCCGAGCGCATCGAAACGCCCCTCGGTGCGATGCTGGCGATTGCGGACGATGAAGGGCTTCGTTTGCTCGAGTTTGTTGATCGGCGCGCCATGGAACGCGAGTTGTCGATCTTGCGAAACCGACTGCGGACTAATGTGGTTCCCGGTGAGCACGGGCATCTGGATGCAGTTCGCTCACAACTGGCCAATTATTTTTCGGGAAAAAATCTCGAGTTCAATGTCTCACTGGCGCCGGTTGGTTCGCCATTTCAACTTCGTGCCTGGGAACTGTTACGTTCAATTCCAACCGGCGAAACGCGCTCTTATTCATGGATGGCGAAGAAACTTGGCGATGTCGAGATGCGTCGCGCGGTGGGCCGGGCCAATGGCGAGAACATGATCTGCATCATTATTCCGTGTCATCGCGTCATTCGAGCGGATGGTTCGCTTTGTGGTTACGGGGGCGGCTTGTGGCGCAAGAAATGGCTGCTCGATCACGAGCGGCGTTTTGTGAGCGAGTGATCGATCTAAAGAGAGTGGCGAGGCCCGATCGCTAAAACGTCGGGGAAGCGCTTACTTACAATCGATGCTGAAATTATCATGGAACACGGTCACGGTTCCATTGGCATTGAAGGTAACGTGCAAGACCTCGTGCACCAGGAAGTTGTTGCCTGAACCCTGGCCTATAATCCTGAAGTTGTTAACGTACGTTTGGGTAAACTGTCCGTTCTGGAAAGAAACCTTAAAGCTGGAAGCCTTCGTTACACCTGTCGCTTGATACTTGTCACCCGTGGTTTCTCCGGTACCTGAAAGGCCCTGGGGCTGAAAATGGGCCGTTCCACTAACATTGTTTCCGTTGATGGTAAACGTGATCAAGGTGTGCAAGGGGCCGCTTAGGTCCACAAGCTCTCCGGCCCCGCCTGCAGCGCACGGGACGAAAACTGTCAAATTAATGTCGCTCATATCATTGATCTGTTTTGCCGCATTAGCTGGCACGGTAAAAAGTGCCAGCGCCGCAAACAAGAACATCATTATAGTGATATTTTTCTTCATAGGTTTCCTTTCGTGAACCGAAGGACAAAGTCATTTTGGCGGATAACCCGCATCAAATTCGCGCCAGAACGCCTTGCCATTCGGATTCCGGGCACCGTGTCAGGTGCCGCCTGGCAACGTCAAGAGAATTTTCCGCTCATGCGGAGATGAGCGTAAGGTAGGAAGTTGAATATGAAACAGCCGATTCTTTCGACCATCCTTCTCGCCATTCTGAGCGCGACAGCTTCCACATCCGCTGCCCAAAACAAACAGCCCGACGACGTCCGCGCGATGGCGAAGAAGGTGATGATGCCCGTCGTTCTTAAAGTGCCGGGAATGGACAAGGTAAAGGTGGTTGAGAATTTGAAGTACACCAAGAGCGATGATCCTAATGTCCTGATGGACATTTACATTCCGCCCGACCTATCCGAAAACGAGAAGCGTCCCGCTGTAATTTTTCTTCATGGCGGAGCCAAGACCGCTACACGCCGAAAGATTGGGGCGTCTATACATCATGGGGACGCCTGATCGCCGCGTCGGGATTCGTCGGCGTAACCTTTACCCATCGGCTGGAGTATCCAAATGCATCCCTGGAAAAGGCGGCCGCAGACGTCCTCGATGCTGTTAAATATATGCGCGCGTATGCCGACAAATACCACGTCGATAACGATCGCGTTTGCTTGATCGCTTATTCCGCGGGTGGTCCGCTGTTGACGCTGGGAATGCGGGGTGAGATGCCGTTTGTGCGTTGTCTAGTTGGCTTCTACGCCTTTATGGACATCCAGCAATCGGACTACCGAAAGACAGAGAAGCCGGAAACGGTGAAATCTTTTTCTCCGATTACCTATCTCCAAACCGATGCGAACAGAATCCCTCCAATGTTCATTGCCCGTGCCGGGCACGATGAAGTTCCAACAATGCTTGATTCGATCGATCGCTTTGTGGCCGAAGCATTGTCCAAAGACATCGCCCTGACCCTCGTCAATCATCCGCAGGGTGTTCACGGGTTCGACAACCAAAATGACGATGAGAGATCCAGGGAAATTATCCGAACAGCTATTGAATTTATCAGGCTACATTTGGGGAACGAAAATCCCAAGTAGCGTTGCAAGAAAAGGAAAACAGGCCTCCAGGCCTGTCCGGCAAACAGGCTTCCAGCCTGTAGAGTTTTCTGTAGCGGCGGTCTATGACCGCCGGACAGGCCTCGG
>Ga0209376_1002277_pt1 | contig 18326 bp, 10 predicted proteins | sample GraSoiAngelo_134_FD_185891 | JGI IMG/M metagenome (GOLD analysis project Ga0209376, IMG submission 185891) | Grasslands soil microbial communities from the Angelo Coastal Reserve, California, USA - 14_0929_05_30cm (SPAdes) (version 2) | ecosystem: Environmental > Terrestrial > Soil > Grasslands ... | reverse complement strand
TCCTGGCCGTCGGCATCGGCCTCGTGGTCGGCCTCGTCGCGGGCTACCTGGGCCGCAAGACCGACATCGTCCTCATGCGATTCACGGACGTCATCCTCGTCCTCCCGCTCCTGCCGCTCCTCATCATCCTCGCCGCCGTCCTCGGCTCGAGTATCTGGAACATCATCCTCGTAATCGCCCTTCTGTCATGGCCCGGCACGGCCCGGGTCATTCGGTCCGCGGTCCTCAGCCTCAAGGAGCGCCCTTACATTCAGTCGGCGCGAGTGACCGGGGCGAGCAGCGTGCGGATCATGTTCCGGCACCTGACGCCGAACGTCATGCCGCTCGTGTTCCTCTACATGACGTTCGCGGTGAGCGGCGCGATCCTCCTTGAGGCGGCCCTCAGCTTCATCGGCCTTGGGGATCCGAACACCCCGAGCTGGGGTCAGATGTTGTCGACGGTGCAAACGGTGGACCTACTCCGAGCCTACTGGTGGCTCCTCCCGCCGGGCCTGGGGATCACGGTCTTGTCGCTCGCCTTTTTTCTGACCGGTCGTGCGTTCGAGCAGATCATCAACCCCCGGCTGCGCACGAGGTGAATATTCGGTGGCGCTGCTTGAGATCCGGAATCTGCGAACTTACTACCGCGTTCGCAAGGGCCAGGTCAAGGCCGTCGATGGCGTCGATTTCACGGCGGATCGCAGCAAGACCGTCGGCCTGGTCGGCGAATCGGGATGCGGCAAGACGACATTGGCCTTCGGCATTTTGCAGATTCTCCCTTCGAACGCGCGCATCGTCACCGGCGAGGTCCGCGTCGGTGGCGAACTTGTCTTCCGAGCCCCCCTGACGCACGAACTGAAGTTCCTCCTCGACCAAGACGGATCCGCGCAATCGGTGCAGGACATGCTGGCGATGCGTGCCGCGGGCATGCCGGCGGACAAAGCCTCGATGGCTGCCAACGAGCTGATGCCAATCCTCCAGCAGGAGGCCTCCCTGATCGAGGACGCCCAAGCGATGATTGCGAACGGTCAGGCCGACCCCGAGACCCTGAAACGAGACCTTCTTGACCTCGTCGACCGGCGCGAGCGCGCCTGGAACCGCGGCTTCACCCGCCGCGCGATCCAGCGGTCCCAACGGAATCGAATGCAGACGATGCGATGGTCTCAGGTCTCGATGATTTTCCAAGGGGCGATGAACGCCTTCAACCCAGTGTACCGAGTCGGCGACCAAATCGAGGAAGCGCTCGAGGCTCACATGGACATGACGTCCGAGGAACGACAGGCTCGGATTCAGGAACTGTTCAAGCTCGTCGGCATGACCGCGGATCGATCGGACGGATATCCGCACGAGTTTTCCGGCGGGATGAAGCAGCGCGCGATGATCGCGATGGCGCTCGCCTGCAAGCCGGACCTCATCATCGCGGACGAGCCCACGACGGCCCTGGACGTCATCATGCAAGACCGGATCCTCGGAGAAATCCGCGATCTGCAACGTGAACTGGACCTCGCGATGATGATCATCACCCATGACATCTCCGTCGTCGCGGAAGTCTCAGATCGCATCGTGATCATGTACGCGGGCGAAATCGTCGAAGAGGGGAGCACGGAGAGCGTGTTCGAAACGCCCTCGCATCCGTACACGATCGGTCTGCTCGAGGCGTTCCCGAGCGTGAAGGGCCCGAAGAAGAAACTCCGGGCGATTCCCGGATCGCCTCCGGATCTCGTGAGCCCGCCGAGCGGATGCCGCTTCCATCCGAGGTGTCGGTTTGCGCAAGACATCTGCACGCGCGAACGTCCCGAACTCATCGAGGTCGATGCAGGCCACCGGTCCCGCTGCCACTTCGCGAAGGAAATCTTCGACGGGAGCCTCGGATGACGGAGGACGGTGCCGTGTGGGACGTCCACGGCCTCCGGAAGCTCTTCCCCTTGAAGGCGGGTTTGTTGGACGCCCTCCGCGGGAGAGAGAAGCAAGTGCACGCGGTCGACGGGATCGACTTCTCGATCAAGCGGAGCGAAATCCTCGGGATCGTCGGGGAGTCGGGCTGCGGGAAGACGACGACGGGCCGACTCCTCGTGAAGCTCGAAGAGCCCACCGAGGGCCAGCTCCTCTTTCACGGCAAGGACATCGCGCCCCTCAAGGGAGCGGACCTGAAGGACTTCCGCCGTCGCGTGCAGATGATCTTCCAAGACCCATACGAATCGCTCAACCCGCGCTTCACCGTGATGGACGCGGTCGCGGAGCCGCTGACCGTTCACGGTGTGACGGATTCCCTGGAGGACCGGGAGGACCTCATCGCGAAAGCGCTCGAGCACGCGGAACTCGCGCCCGCGTCGGACTACATGTACCGATATCCGCACGAACTGAGCGGCGGGCAGCGGCAGCGGGTCGCGATTGCTCGGGCGATCGTCCTCCAGCCGGAGTTCATCGTCGCGGACGAGCCGGTGTCCATGCTCGACGTCTCGATCCGGGCAGGGGTCATGAATCTCCTGCTCCAGCTCCGTGACGAGTTCCGGCTCACCCTCGTGTTCATCTCCCACGACGTCGGGGTGACGCGGTACATGTCGGACCGGATCGCGGTCATGTACCTGGGCCGGATCGTCGAGCTCGGGGTCGGAGAGGAAGTCATCTCGAAGCCGCTGCACCCGTACACGCAAGCGCTCCTTACGTCGGTCCCGGTGCCGGATCCGAAATTCCAGCGCGGCCGAGCGAAGATCCAGGGGGAACTGCCGAGTCCGATCGATCTGCCGAGCGGATGCACGTTCCATCCGCGCTGTCCGTATGCGCAAGAAATTTGCAAGACGACGAAGCCCGAGTTGCGGGAAATCGTCCCGGGCCACTTCGCGGAGTGTCACTTCGCGGGAGAGGTCGGATTGTCTTCGGGTGCGCCTCCCGCCGCGGCACAGGTATCCGGCGGAGGGCCACCGGCATGACGTGGTTCGCGAAAGTCGCCGCGGTATTCCTCGTTGTCCTCGCCGTCGTCGGCGCCGTCGCATGGGTGAACTTCTTGGATCGGTACATTGCCGCGAGCGACGCCCGTATGCGAATCGGCGACAACGTCGGCTACCAGAGCGTGACGATTCCGGCCGTCACGTCGCCGGACCAGACCGTGGTCATCGGCGTCCAGTTCTTGCTGCGTAATCCTTCGGGCATCGCGATCGACATCTTGCACATCACGTACCGGTTCTACATGGACAACCTGACCGACACCCGGGCGTTCGCGGAGAAGAGCGCATCGATCTTCGTCGTCGCGGGCGGCTTCTTCCCTCCCGCGGGTTACGTCGTCGGTCCGCACACCACCGCGAGCGTATGGGGAAACGCGACGGTCTTCGGCGCGACGCAGCCGACCCAGCTCGCCCGATTGAACCTCACGTTCAGCGGCCGATACTTCCCGATCATCGACGCCTCGCTCGTCTACGAGGTGCACGGCACGTTGATCATCGAGCGCGTCCTCGGTATTGAGTTCGCGACGTCAGGAGGAATCGTCCCGTATGGATCGTGAGATCGTTCGCCGGGGCCTCATCGAAGGAATCTTCGTCGTCCTCGCCGGGTTCTCGATGGGCACGCTCGTCGTGGTCGCGACCTTCGCCGACTACGGTTTGTTGCTGGGCCTGGACGTCGGGGCGACGATCCTTTTCGTGGCGCTCGCGACCGGGGTCGCCATCGGATTGCGACTCCGAGACGTAGAGCCGCAATATCTCGTCGTCGCGGGATTCGTGGGAGCGTCGATTGCCATCGTCATCGTCCTGTTGTCGGTGTACGCGCCCGTGTTCGCGGGCGTCGTTCCGGGTCTCGAGGCCCTTGGCCCTTCGGACTCCTCCCGCGCGGTGGTCATCTTCGTCTCGCTCTTCCTGATCCCCCTCCACCTCGTCGGCTGCGTGGTTGGCTACGCGCTCGCCGACTTCTTGGCTCCCGCGGGGGTTCGCGGCGGCAGAGACCTCGAGCGCCTTTGAGGCATCGCGTGGGCTTTCGGGGACCAACGGGTTAGGACGACCTTCGAATCGTCGCTCATATATGAAAATCAACGAATAATAATCCTCTATGGAGGAAAAGCGCTAAGAGTAGCGTTTGAACGGTCCGGAAAGGGGCGCTCGATCGGAGATTCAGGATGGCTGGCCGGTCGAGCTCCGTAATCTGGGGAATTTATTTATACGCTCGAGCGAATCCCCGCACGCTTTCGGTGTCGGGGAGAGGGAATCGAATGTCGAATACCACCGCTCGCAGAGCGCTGAGCTTTCTGATCGTCGGCGCGATGGTTCTGGCAGGCCTCTTCGTGCTCGTGACGGCGGCACCCGTTGCCTCCGCCCGCGCGATCGAGTCGCCCGCCACGCCGACGACAGGTGTCACAGGATCGCCTCGGATCGCAGAAAACCCTTCGACGGCCGCGATCTCCGCGGAATCGCGGGACGTCTGGAAAACCAAGCTGGATTCTGGGCTGAAGGACGCAGTCGATCGGGGCTCGACCGGTCTCGTCGATGTGGTCATCTACACGCAAGATATGAATTCGCTGACACCCTTGCTGAACAAGTTCGCCGTCGAGCGGCTCCCCGAGGAGTTCCGCGGGAAGGACCAGAGGCTCTCCGAGCGGTCTCTCGCCCGTTCCGAAGGCATCGTCTCTACGACGGTCACGATTCCCACCTTCGCGATCAAGGATTTCGCCAAACTGCCGTCCGTCTTGGGCATCGAGACGCGAATGGTGCCCGCGACGGCGGACTATACGAATCTCGGATTGACTTCGGAACGCGAGTCGGTGACCCGGTTCCGAGAACAGCTCCAGTCACCGGGCAGTGGTCCGGCGCCGACGGATTGGTCGATCGTCCGCTCCCAACACGTCGTCGACTCGTCCGGCAACTACCCGATGGGCTTCAACGGCTCCGGTGTCAACATCGCGGTCCAAGACTGGGGCGCCGACTTCGGTCATCCCAACCTCCTGGGTCAATGGGCCACGGACCGCAATCCGGCGTCACCATACTTCGGCTACCCAATCATGTTGAGCCAGGAATCCCAATGGAATAACCTTCAACTGTTCACGACGGGCAGCGACTTGGATCGCTACCCATATCCAATCTTTGCAACCGTCGGTACTGCCTCCTGGTACTCCGACACGGAGTACGTGGCGATAGCGGATTTGAGCGGGAATGTCACGTACGCCACCGGATTTGCCTACGGATTCTTCCAGTACACGAAGAGGGTGGCGCCAAGCACGCCCTCTTGTCCGGGCTCAAACAACCTCATCAGCCGAACGTACCACGTCGGCGCAATTCCGAGCGCTAGCGGGGTGTTTCACCTGGGGGTCGACATCGACAAATTCTTCGAGGCCTACTTCTGCAACCGGCCGGGCATCCTCGTCACGGATTCGATCACCCCGGGTGTGTACGATACGGTACACGTCGACCTGAACCACGACCTCGATTTCACGGACGACAACCCGGTTAGCATCGCGGGAAACCCTCTCGCCACGTGGGATGCGAACGGCGATGGCATCGCCGACATTTCGGGCGGCCTCCTGTACTTCATCGGAAAGCGAACCAACTCCATCGCAAACGAGGTCGTGATCGCCTCCGCGACAGGTGCTGAGACGAGTGCCTCGCTGGCGAACGGATGGATCGAAACGGACGCCCAGGGCGTCAACCTCTTCACCGCGACGATGGCCCTGAACGGGGCGTACTGGCCCAGCTCGGGAGAGGACCTTTATGAGTTGGTCATCCCGAATACGACCGGCGGCGGGAACGAGACAGGAACGACCGCGCAGCTGACCGCGGGAGTCAACTACATGACCGGAGCTGCGGTCGATACCGCTGCGCTTCTCGCATTGGGCTACCCTGTTAAGCAAGTGTTTGCCATCGACAACAGTTCAGGCCCACTCGCCGCCGGCGTAGACTACCGGTTGAATTCGACGACTGGCGTAATCACCTGGCTCAAGGACTTCCCCGATGGGGATTTCGTCGAAATCATCTACGAGCTTCGGACGTGGACACTCAACTACGATAGCGGCGCAATCACATTCCAGACGCCTCCGGTGGCAAATTCCCAGGTGACGGCCAGGTACAGGACGGGCCTCCCCGTGCCGTACTCGAACATCACGGCACAGCGGCAGGGATGGGACCTATTCGTCCCCGGACCGGGCGACATCGTCGCGTTCTACGGTGCGTTCGAGACGTTCGAGGATCACGGCACGTGGGTTTCGACCGACCTGGCGGGCGTGCCGTTCGGCAATGCGGGCGGCATCTTCGACATCTACGGGACTGCGCCCGGTGCCAAAATCATCGGAGTCGATCTTCCCACCTCGTTCGACACGGCAGAGCTCTTCTATTTCTCCTCCCATGGGTACGACGGAATCGCGGGCACCGGCGATGAAGCGAACATCATTACGAATAGCTGGGGCTTCACGCAGCCGCAGGAGACCGGATTCACCTTCTTGGAACGGTATCTCTACGACCTCACGACTCGTGTCGCTCCGAACGTCACGATCCTGTTCGCGGCGGGCAACAACGGACCCGGCTACTCGACCTCGACGCCGCCCAACACCGCGCCGGGCGTGATTACGGTCGGCGCCGGGACGCTGATGAATTATCGCTGGCTGCTCGGGAGCGACCTTGGCAATGGATGGTATGATTGGCCCGGCTTCGGCACGGGACCATTTGGGGTGGGTCCCTACGGAGACCTCGCGGACTTCTCCAGCAAAGGTCCCGCGCTCATGGGGACGCCGGAGCCCGACGTCTTTGCCGCGGGCGCGTTCGGTTTCGGCGGTCGACCGCTCAACTCCGCCTGTGCGGCGTTCGTTGGAGGCTGCGACGGAACCGGTTCGTTCGACCTCTGGAGTGGCACGTCGATGTCGACGCCGGTTACCGCGGGCATCGTCGCGCTCATCTATCAGGCGTACAAAGCCAACGGAGGGGCCTACCCGGTCTCGTCGGTCGCGAAAGAGATCTTGATGTCCTCCGCGGACGACCACGGGTTCGACGTCTTGCAGCAGGGGGCGGGATGGGTCAACGCAACCGCGGCCGTCGAACTCGCGTCGAGTACCGCGGGCCTGCGGGTGAGCCCGGCCTTCGTGGCACCCGGCGGCTATGGCGGTGTCCACCGACCCGCGTTCGTCAACTTCATGCACCCCGGCGACACGTACGATCAGACCTTCACGGTCCACAACGAGGGAAGCTCCGCCGCCACGGTCTCGATTGGAGATGCCCTGTATTCGAAGGTCGGTACGGACTTCTCGTTCAACTGGGCGTTCGCGAACCCCGCGGGAGAGTTCCGGATTCTCAAACCGTCCGGCCTCTATGCGGCGGACGGACATACGCTCCTCCCGGGAACGGAAGACCTCACCGCCCGCTGGACCAGCTCGGACTTCTTCCGAATCACCGTGGTGCGGGATCCGGCGACGACGACCGGGACTCCCGTTACGCTCTTCGAGCTCTTCGACTGGTGGGACCAGAACGGAGACGGCACGTTCGGAGGCGTCCTTGAGCGGAACCGGTACTCGTTCGCCGGTTTCGAGGCGAATCGGTGGAGCGCGATGGACGAAATCTACGACCCGAACTCCCGCGTCCACGACGGGCTCGTCCTACGCTTACGCGACGCAGGACTCGTCACCGGAACCATTTCGGTCGTCGTCGAGTTCTACGCGAAGGCGAACTGGGCTTGGACGAACGCGGAGGCCTCCACCGGACTGACGGTCCCCGCGGACGGTTCCGCGACGTTCGACGTGACCTTCTCGGTTCCCACGGGAACACCGCCCGGAATGTACCAGGGGGCCGTCTGGGTTGCCTCCGGTGGCCGGCCGGTCATCGTGCCCGTGCTCATCACGGTCCCGGCCACGAGCCTGCCCGTAACCTTCGGAGGCGGAACGCCTTCGACGAGCCTCTACGAGAACGGCGCGGTGGGCCAAGGTCAATTCCCGAGCAATTGGCGCCAGACCGGCGACTCGCGCCTCTACTGGTTGGACACATCGGTCGTCCCGGCGGCGAACCGTCGGATGATCTACAACACGATCCTCCGAGATGCGCCATCCGAGGCGGAGTTCTTCGTCTACTCGCTCCAGCCGGATGCGTACTGGACCGACGATGCGACGTACGGCCCGGGCGCGATGGTTGAGCTCGCGGCAACAGACAACACCGCCGGCACAACGAACACGAACGCAATCGAACGGACGTTCATGCACACGGATGTCCTCCCGGGCCTCGTCGCGCTGCAGACCAAGGCTCTCGTCTCTCTGGCCACGGACGAACCGTTGCGGGTCGAGGTCGGCACCTTGACGACGGACCCGCAACACGTGCGAATCTCCACGAACCAGCTCGCCGGATCCGTGCCCGTCACCGCGTCGGCCTCGGTTCCGCTCTATGACGGAGCGGTCCTACTCGGATTCCTGAAGCTTCCGGGGGACGGCGTGCTGACCCATGCGGATCCGATTGTGGGCTCGTCTACCACATCCACTCCGGTCGAACAAGTCGTCCTCGCGAACCCAGAAGACAACACGTACTTCATCGCGGTCCATGGATGGAGCGTCCCCGCGGGTTCGACGACGTTCGACCTGACCGTGACGACGACGACCGCGAGCGGTACGACGGTCGAGAGCTTCCCAGCGCAGACCGTCTTCCAAGACAATCCGGCGGACCCGTACACCTCGAGTTTCGTGCAAACGCGCGTCCTCAGTCGGGTGACGAAAATCCAGGTCGACATCGCGGGCGTGGCTCCCAACGATCTGGACCTCTACATGATGTCGGACCACCCGACCCTGGTGCTCGGTGGGGGCAACTTTGTTGGGAGAGGCGGACCGACCGTTGACGTGCCGCCGAACGAAGGGGCGCAGATCAACCTGACCTGGCTCTTCAACGGCGACAAGCGCGAGGGGGTCACGTCGGACCTGGTCTACTTGAGCCCGGGCTTCGCCCCCGCTTCGCTCGCGCAGGCGGTGGACATCACCTTCAGCTATGACGTCACGCCGCCGTCGTTTAGCTCGCAGCTGCCCACGCCGGGATCCACGGTCAGCGATTCGACGCCGGGCACGTTTGTCCAGATCAACGACGACCAACCGGGCGCCTTCGCGGTTCATGGAGAGATCGATCAGACGAAGATCGTCGTATGGCTCGACGGCGTCGAGATCACATCGATCGCATCGGTCAGCGTGCCGCATTCGACGAACGTCGGCTACCCGACCGGAACCGTCCTCTTCACGCCGACGCACCCGCTGGCCGACGGCTCGCACACGATGATCGTCCAAGCCGGCGACTTCGCCGGGAATCTCGCGACGACCGCGTGGTCGTTCACGGTCGATACGACGGCGCCGCGGCTCGACATCTCGTCGCCGACGCCGGGTCTCGTGACGTCCGCCGCGACCGTGACGGTCACGGGCGTGACGGAGCCCGGAGCGACCGTGTCGATTGGAGGATCCTCCGTCTTCGTGGACGGCTCGGGTGCCTTCAGCGCGGCCGTCAGCCTGATCGAGGGGACGAACACGATTCCGGTGAGTGCGATCGATGCACTCGGGAATACAGCGTCGACCTCGTTGACGGTCGTCAGCGACTCGACCGCGCCGGCGATCTCCCTACTGCGGAGTTCGGCCGGCCTCCTGACGTCCAAGGACCTCACGGTCGTCTCGGGCGTCGTCAGCGAAGCCTCGTCCCTGACGGTCGCCGGGACCGCGGTGATGGTCCACGCGGACGGCTCGTTCGAGGCGCCGGTGTCGCTCGTCGAAGGCTCGAATTCGATTGCCATCGTGGCGACGGATTCCGCAGGGAACCAGGGTTCGGCGAGCCTCACCGTCACGCGGGACACGACGCCGCCGACCCTCACGATGGACGCCTTGCCGTCGGAGGTCAGCTCCGCGACCGTCACCGTGACGGGGAGCGTCGAGAACTCGGTCTCCTTCGTAACGGTCAACGGGCAGCCCGTCACCGTGTCGGGTGGACGCTACTCCGCGAGCGTCGCGCTCAGCTTCGGCTCGAACGTGATCTTCGTGCAAGCGACGGACGCCGCCGGCAACACGGCGACGACTTCCCAGGCGGTCTCGTACGTGCCGCAGGGCGTGTCGACCGCGTCGGTCGGACTGATCCTGTTGCCCGTGCTCACCGTCATCGCCCTCCTCGTCGGCCTGGCGATCGGCCAGGCCCGGAGGGGTCGCGGAGGAGGCGGTGGCGGTGGAGAAGGCGGCATGAGGATGGAAGACATGAAGAAGGAGGAGGGAGCCTCGGCAGACGAGGAGCTCCTGCCCACTGAGGACGGTGAGTTGTGATGCGCAAGCTCGCGGTCACGGCGATCCTCGGGCTCGCCCTCTTGCTCCTCCTGTCCTCGGCCGTGCCGGCGAAGGCCACCCACGGGGATTCTTCCGGCCTCTACGGCGGCAATCTCCGCGTGGCCGTCCGCGGGCCGATCAGCCTGAATCCTTTCACGGCCACGGACGCGGACAGCTGGAAGGTGATCCCGTTGGTCTACGACAGCCTCGGTCGGATCGATCCGGCGACGCTCATGCCAACGCCATGGGCGGCGGCATCGTGGTCGATTTCCGGCACGACCCTCACCGCCATCTTGCGGTCGGATCTGACGTTCCACGATAACACGGCCGTCCGAGGTGTGGACATCGTGGACTCGTACAATCAGTACAAGAATTCCGGCCGGGCGCCTTCGGACCTCGTGGCGTCGAGCACCGGCAACACGGTCACCCTGTCGTCCGCATCGGGAGGCGGCCTGCTGTTCGGACAAGGCCTGACGCTCCCGATCGTCAAGGCCGGGACCGCAGCGAACCCGGTCGGGAGCGGACCGTGGACGCTCACGGCTTCCACGGCGACGTCGTGGACGCTCACGGCGAACGCGGCGCACTTCCGGCCGCCGTACCTCGAGACCGTGACCTTCAGCGTGTACAGCAGCACGACGAGTGCCGCGACGGCGCTCCTCAGCGGGAACCTCGACTTCATCGGCTGGAGCCTCCTCGTCGACGAGCCGTCGCAGATCATCAACATCGGCGGCGTCAACAGGACGCTCCTGAGCGACGCGACGATCGTCCAGAACCCGGGGTTCCGACAGCTCTCGTTCGGTTTCAACATGGACTCGAGCCGCGCGACGTCGGACGCCGGCCTGCGTTCCGCGCTGGCGGTCACCCTGAACCCAATCTTATACCGCCAGCTGTATCCGTCGACGATCATCTCGCACAGCCCCGTCATCCAAGAAGACGTGCCCTGGTATAACCCGGCCGTTCCGACCTACCAGGTGACAATCACTCCCGTCGGCACTCCGCCGCGGTCGACGGCGCTGCTCACGCAGAGCTTGCAGCTGTTGGACAACGCGGGCTATGTGGACCGCGACGGGGACGGATTCCGGGAGCGTCCGAACGGAGCGCCTCTCGCCTTGACGGTCGTCGGGATACCCGTTGCAGAGGACACGCGGATCTTCGCGATCCAGTTCGCGACCGTGGACATCTTCACGCGCCTCGGGATTCACGCGAGCCTCGTCAGCGTCCCGAGTGCGACGATCCTGAGCACCCTCGCCGCCGGCAACTACGACGTGTTCGCGGCGACGCTCGACACGAGCCTCGATCCCGGCTTCCTCTGGGATTACGTGCACAGCTCGGGCGCGCTGAACGTGTTCGGCGTCGTCAACTCGACGTTGGATGCGGACCTGTCGGCCGCGAACGCTGCGTTGGATCCGGCGGCTCGCGCGACGGCCGTCTTCGACGCGCAACTGCGGACGATGACGCAGGGGTTCTTCATTCCGGTGCTGCACTTCAACGCAATCGAGGCGGCCGTGCGAGGATCGTTCGACGGCTGGGTGGACATGCCGGGAGGCGTGAACAACTTCTGGACCTACCAGATGCTCCACGTGACCCAGCTCGGTCCCCTCGCCGCCAGCTTGATCGTAATTCCGACGGCCGTCAAGGCGGGACAGTTGACGACCGCAATCGCCAAGGTGACCGACTCGGAGGGCGCCCCGGTGTCCGGGGCGAGCGTCTCCTTCTGGATCGGAGGGAGCCAGGTGGGAAGCGGGACCACCGATCTTGCGGGCAACGTAAGCGCAGCCGTCATCGCGCCCAGCGCGCAGGGCGCGACGGACGTCCAGGTGACGATCCAAGTGTCGAAGCTCGGATACGCCGGCGCGACGACGTCGGCCTGGATGACGGTCACGTCGGACACTCGGGCGCTCCTTGTGAGCGTGAGCTCGAGCGCGGTCACGATCGCGTCGCAGACCGGGCAGGCGACGATCACCGTCACGGTGACGTCCAGCGGCTCGCCAGTCTCTGGAGCGACCGTGAGCCTCCAGGTCATCGGCCTTGGCGGGAGCGTCGCGGCCGCATCCGGATCGACGGACGCTCAAGGCCACTTCACGACCTCGTTCAGCGCGGACGTGGGGCCACGGACCCAGTTCCGAATCGTCGCGACGGCGACGGCCGCCGGCTATCTCGAAGGGAGCGGGAGCACGACGGTCGTTGGGGAACAGCGCGTCGGGACCGTCGAACCGCGAGTCACCGCAGGCCTCGACACGAGTACGATCATCGTCGCGGTCCTCGCGCTCGTCGTGATCGGCGCTCTCGCAGCGATGATGGGGCGGAGGAAGTAAACGGGCGGAGGGCGAGATCGAGTCGCCCTTTGCTCCCCTTTCCTTTGTCGGCCAGCAGAAGCGTTTCCAAATCGCCGAAGTCCTCTCACGGGAAGAAAGGGAACAATTCGCTCGAACGCAATAAATAGGGACGTCGGCAATCGCGGACCGCGGCGCGGGTTCTCCCCTCAGCCCTCGGAGGTTTCCGCCATGTCTCAATCGACTTCGAAGAAACGTCCTCGCACACGACGTCGCCCGGCCCGCTCCGGCGCGCGTGACCAGTCCCACTTGACCTTGCGGGAGAGCGAAGCACGCCGCGCGGCAATCCTCGATACCGCACTCGACAGCGTGATCGCGATGGACCATCAGGGCCGCATCGTCGACTTCAATGCCGCCGCGGAGCGGACCTTCGGGTGGCGACGCGACGAGGTGATTGGGCGGGCGCTCGCGGAAACGATCATTCCTCCCTCACTGAGGGACTCGCACCGCCGCGGGCTCGCGCGGTACTTGGAGACCGGCGAAGGACCGCTCCTGGGACGACGCATCGAACTCACGGGGCTCCGGAAGGACGGCACCGAGTTCCCCGTCGAACTCGCGATCACGAGGATCACCGGAGAGCCGCCAACGTTCGTCGGATTTGCCCGCGACATCAGCGCGCAGAAGGAGATGGAGACGGGCCGCCGGGATTGGGAGGAACGATTCCAGAAGTCGTTCTATGGGAGCCCCGTCGCGATGGCCCTTTCGGCGCTGCCCGAGAATCGGTTCATCGATGCCAATGAATCGTTCTTGCGTCTGTTCGAATACACGCGCGAGGAGGTGATCGGCCGCACCTCGCTCGAACTCGGCCTCTGGCAGAATCCTGGGGCTCCGGAAGCGATCGTCCAGAGGGTGCGCCGCGGCGAGCCGATGAGAAATCTCGAACTCCCCGTTCAGACGAAAACCGGACAGACCCGCCACGTGATCATCTCGATCGAGACGCTCCCCCTCGGCCCTCATGGGGCCGTGCTCTCCGCCGCCGTGGACATCACCGAGAAGAAGGACCTCGAACGTCGACTCCTCGAGACGGAACGACTGGCGGCAATGGGCCGATTGACGGGCTACGTGGCCCACGAGATCAACACGCCGCTCACCAACATCTCCCTGCTCGCCGCGACCGCGGCGAAGCGCGCGAAGGACCCGGAGATCATCAGCCGCCTCGAGAAGATCAATGCCCAACGACGACTCATCGCGTCGATCCTCCAGGACCTCGCAGGGTTGACGCGCCCTCCGCCGATTCAACCGGTCGAGACGGACCTCCGCACGATCGTGGACGCCTCGCTCGAACAGATGGATCCGTACCTCCGCGACGGCGTCGAGCTGCGGAAGGAGTTCGCGGGCCATCCGGTCGTCGCCGACGTCGACGCGCGTCGGATCCAGCAGGTGCTCGTCAACCTGACGAAGAATGCCCTCCAGGCCACGTCGACCGGGGTCGTCACAGTCCGGCTCGAGGACCGCGGCGAGACGGTCGCGTTCGTCGTCCACGACACGGGGCCGGGGATGCCGCCGGAGGTCATCGAGAAACTGTTCCAGCCCTTCTTCACGACCAAGCCCAAGGAGCAGGGGACCGGACTCGGCCTCGCGTTCGCGAAGAACGTCGTGAGTGCCCACGGCGGCGCCATCGAGGTCGCCTCCGAGATAGGCAAAGGGTCGACCTTCACGGTCGTGCTCCCGAAAGTCCCTTCTCCACCGTAGCGACGGCGCCGCGGGAGAAAGCTCCATAACACCTCCGGGCTTTGCCCTCGCCGAGCGGCCATGTCCCTCCTGTGCCCCATCGACTTCCGCTACGGGCGCCCGAAGATGAAGGGGATCTTCGAAGAGGAGTCCCGGCTCCAGCGCCTCCTCGACGTCGAGGCGGCCCTCGCCCGCGCCGAGGCGAAGGTCGGGTTAATCCCGGAGAACGCCGCGTCCGAGATCGCGAAAAAGGCCACGACGAAGCGGGTGAGCGTGAAGCGCGTTCAGGAGATCGAAGAGGAGACGCGCCACGACCTGATGGCCGTCGTCCTCGCACTGACCGAAGCGTGCGAAGGCGACGCCGGCAAGTATGTCCATCTGGGGGCGACGAGCAACGACATCTTGGACACCGCGACGGCGTTGCAGCTACGGGACGCCATTCGGATCCTCGACGCGGACCTCGACGAACTCACATCGGTGCTGGCCGGCTTGGCATCGAAGCACAAGAAGACGGTGATGCTCGGACGGACTCACGGCCAAGCCGCGATTCCGATCACCTTCGGCCTCAAGATGGCGGTGTTCGCATCGGAAACGGCTCGCCACCGCGATCGATTGCGGGAGGCGTCCGTCCGCGTCGTCGTCGGCAAGATGTCCGGAGCCGTCGGCACGGGCGCGGCGTTCGGCCCGTATGCGCTAGACATTCAGCCCGCGGTCATGCGCGACCTCGGCGTCGGCATGGAAGAAGCGGCGACGCAAGTCGTCGGCCGCGATCGGTACGCCGAATTCATCGCCGTCCTCGCGAACCTCGCTGCGTCCCTGGAGAAGTTCTGCACCGAGGTCCGGAACCTGCAACGCACGGAAATCGGCGAGGTCGCGGAGGCGTTCGAGACGAAGAAACAGGTCGGGAGCTCGACGATGGCCCAGAAGGAGAACCCGGTCGCCTCCGAGAACGTCTGCTCCCTCTCGCGGATCGTGCGGTCTCTCGTGACGCCCGCGTTGGAGAACGTCCCCCTCTGGCATGAGCGCGACCTCACGAACAGCGCGTCGGAGCGGATCATCCTGCCCCATGCGTGCGTCCTGATCGACGAGATGCTCGCACGGACCGCGGAAATCTTCCACAACCTGCGGGTCTATCCGGACCGGATGAAAGAGAACCTCGAGGCGACGCGCGGCCAGGTGATGGCCGAAGCCGTCATGATCGCCCTAGTTGCGAAAGGACTCGGACGACAAGACGCACATAGGCTCGTGCGAGAGGCCGCCCAAAAGGCGCGGGCGAAAGAGGTCCATCTGCGAGATGTGCTCCTCGCCGATTCGAAAGTGACGAAGCTCCTGTCGAAGAAGGACATCGAGGCGGCGCTGGACCCAAACGCGTACCTCGGCGAGAGCTTCGCGGTCGTCGACGCGGTCGTGAAGCGGCTCCGCTAGGCCGGACCCGTGGCCCGGCCTCGGCCGCGGGACGCCTCGCCTCCGCGAATCCTTAAGAAGCGTCCGGAGCTTCCGACCGCCCTGTGAAATTCTCCGAGGTCGTCGACGCATACGAGAAAATCGAGGCGACGACGAAACGGCTCGAGATGACCGAGTTACTGGTGGGCCTGCTCCGGAGGACGCCGAGGGAGGACCTCGAGAAGGTCGTCTACCTCACCCAGGGTCGCATCCACCCCGACTATGAGGGAATCGAGCTCGGACTCGCGGAGAAGATGGTGATGCGCGTCCTGACGCACGCGACCGGACTGGACGACGCGCGCATCGGCCGCCTCTGGAAAGAAAAAGGGGATCTCGGCCTCGTAGCGCAAGAGGCCATCGCGGCGCGACGACAGAGGCCGTTGGAGTCGACGCCCTTGACGACCGCGAAGGTCTACGAGCACCTCGATGCGATCGCTCGGGAATCCGGCGAAGGGAGCCAGGAGCGGAAGATCCGTCTCCTGTCCGACCTCCTGGGCAGCGCGACACCTCGGGAGGCGAAGTACGTCGTCCGGATGGTCGTGGGCCAGATGCGGCTGGGGGTCGCGGACATGACGATCGTCGACGCGCTCGCGGCCACGTTCGCGACGAAGGCGGACCGACCCCGCGTCGAGCGCGCGTACAACGTGTCTTCCGACCTCGGGGAGGTCGCGCGAGTCCTCGCCTCGAAAGGTGTCGACGGACTCAAGGACATCCACCTGAAACTGTTCCGCCCGATCCGGGCGATGCTCGCGGAGCGACTCGAGACGCTCGAGGAGATCTTCGAGCGAATGGGCAAGGCCGCCCTGGAATACAAGTACGACGGGCTGCGAGTGCAGGCGCACGTCTCGCCGAAACGCATCGAGCTCTTCTCCCGCCATCTGGAAAACATCACCGGGCAGTTTCCCGAGATCGTCGACGGCCTCCGATCGGCGATCAAAGACCGCGCGGCGATTGTGGAAGGCGAGGCCGTCCCGGTCGATCCGAACACGGGAGAGTTCCTCCCGTTCCAGGAGGTCAGCCGGCGGCGCGGGCGCAAGACGGAAGTGGAGAGGATGTCGAAGGAATTCCCCGTCACCCTCTTCGCATTCGATTGCCTCCTGCGTTCGGAGGAGGACTTGACCGCACGTCCGTACACGGAGCGGCGGAAAGCCCTCGAAGGTGTCGTCCACGCGAGCGACGAGATCCGTCCCTCGACCGTCCGGGTGACGGACGACGTGAAGCAAGCCGAAGCGTTCTTCGATGAAGCCCTCCAGGCCGGGTGCGAGGGGCTCATGGCGAAGGCCCTTGACTCCACGTACGACGCCGGCGGGCGCGGATACCAGTGGATCAAGTTCAAGAAAGAGTACAGTGCGGCGCTCAGCGACACGATCGACCTCGTCGTGATCGGAGCGTTCGCGGGCCGAGGGAAACGCGCCGGGACGTACGGCGCCCTGCTCATGGCCGCGTACGATGACGTCGCCGACGTCTTCCGCACGACGTGCAAGCTCGGCACCGGCTTCGATGACGAGACGCTGTACGCGCTTCCGGACCGGTTCAAGGGGGAGCGACGGGACCGCCGGCCGGCCCGCGTCGACTCGAAGCTCGAACCCGACGTCTGGTTCGAACCGAAGACGGTCCTCGAAGTGAGGGGCGCGGAGATCACGGTGAGCCCGATCCACACCTGCGCGTGGGGCGTCCTCCGTCCGGGGGCCGGCCTCGCGATTCGGTTCCCTCGATTCACGGGACGTTGGCGAGACGACAAGGGTCCCGAGGATGCGACGACCGCGAAGGAGTTGGTCGAGATGTATGGTCGACAGCTGAAACAGACCAAGAAGGAACCGGCGAGCTCACGGTAGCTCGAAACGTCCCGTCTTCGCGTACCCTGCGACGATGCGTTCGACATCCTCCATGCGGGGGAGGATCAGCGCATCCGGCGGCGGTTTCGCGAGGTCCGGGAGGAGGCCCCGACGAATCCATGCCGTCCCCATGCCGAGATTCGCGGCGCCTTGAAGGTCGAGCGCGGCGTCGGAGACGAAGAGGCTCTCCGAAGGCTTCGCTCGGAGACTCTTCAATGCGACACGGAAGATCTTCGGGTCCGGCTTGTATGAGCGGACCCGTTCGGACGTCGTGACGGAGTCGAAAAGGCCCTCGAGTCCCGTGTTCGACAGGATGCCCGCGACCGCCTCTTCGTCGCCGTCCGTCACTGCGCCGAGGCCCGTGACCTTGGACTTCACGGCTCGCAGCCATTTCACCGAGACGTCGGGTTGGAGCGTGGTCGCGCGGACGTAGTCATCCCAGGCTCCTTGCACGAGCCGGCCCGTCGCCTCGGCAGCGTCGGATCGATCTCGCTTCGCCAGGAGATCGGCGAGCGCATCCGACGCGATTTCCCGCAGGGATCGGAACCGCGGCCCTTGTGCCGTCGGCAGCGCTTGGGCACTCAGCGCGGCCCACGAGAGCGCGAGCGGGACGGGCTCCCGAACCCGCATCGCCTGCAGACGAGCCGCCATGGACGTCACGATGCCGCGAAGGTCCACGAGCGTGCCGCCTAGGTCAAAGTAGACGAAGACTTTGCGCATTCAATCTAGACCTCATCCGTCCGGATCTGCCCTGCCCCCCCGGGTTGTCGTGGTCGGGTATTTATTTGGCGTTCTTTATGCCTCTGTACACAAGCGGTGACATGGCTGCACTCCCCA
>Ga0209376_1002274_pt1 | contig 18345 bp, 18 predicted proteins | sample GraSoiAngelo_134_FD_185891 | JGI IMG/M metagenome (GOLD analysis project Ga0209376, IMG submission 185891) | Grasslands soil microbial communities from the Angelo Coastal Reserve, California, USA - 14_0929_05_30cm (SPAdes) (version 2) | ecosystem: Environmental > Terrestrial > Soil > Grasslands ... | reverse complement strand
TCTCCAGATCCGGCCATAGTGCTCCACGGCCATAACGACTTGCGCTGGAACGGGCGGATCGTTCGCATTCCGGCCACCGCCACCCTGAACGAATACGGTGCCGCCGCTGCCTTGTCCGGCTTCGATGGTGGCGATGACACCCTCGTCCACAAAAAACTTCAGGCGCCGTTGATTGAAATTCTGAGGATTGTTTCCGCGGCCAACACCAGGTGCGGCGCCACGTTGTCCAGGTCCGCCGCCGCGGGGAGGCTGGATAGGTTGATTCGAGAGGTTGGTCAAATCCTCGTCGGTGAGCCTGCGTCCGGGGGCCTGGAACTCCGCCGGAACGTCGCGCATTGCCGTAATCATGACGAGCTTCCCGCGGAGTTGTCCGCGGAACTTTTCAAAGTCTTCGGCATTATTGATGATCGCAGTAGCAACATCCGCTTCCACTGCGCCGTCCGTGCCCGGAGTCCAGGCTTTGGGATAACCAATTAATGGGAAACTCGTGTCCGGCGAGACCGCTCGCGCATTAAATCTTTCATTCGACCAACCGCGTCCGAAGGGTCCCCACGATTCCAGGTTCACATTCGCAAGCTCCCACTCCATGAGCTTTTTCTTTGTCCATTCTGCCGCGGCCTTGATTTGAGGCGAGCCGGTCAGGCGAGGCCCATAAACGTCCGTGAGATAGCTCAGCGTTTCCATCACCTGTGATCGATTGAGACCCTCGTCCTTGATTTTGTATATCCCATCGAGGTCTACCGGCTCCTGGGATATCTGCGCCAGAATCGGGATTGCCACCAACAAGACAAAAGAAGCTCCGATGATTCGTAAACGAGTCATAAATTCTCCGCTTAACCTCGAGTGTGCCGATTATACCCAAGTCTTTGTAGCGCGGCACGAGCCGCGTAGTAACCGCACATGCCGTGAACGCCGGCCAGCGGCGGAGTCGACGATGAACAGATGAAAAGATTGTCCACTGGAGTCGAATACGGGCTGATACGAAGCGACGGCCGCGCGATGGTTTGCAGTATGCTCTGAATACCGCCGGTGATATCGCCGCCGATGTAGTTTGGATTGTAGTTCTCAAAATCGAGAGGCGTCATCGTGTGCCGGGAGATAACGCAATCGCGAAATCCCGGCGCGAAACGTTCAATCTGGGACTCGATACGGCCGGTCATGTCCACTATCGATCCCCGCGGTACATGGCAGTACGCCCAGGCCGTATGTTTACCTTGCGGAGCGCGAGATGCGTCGAATAGGCTCTGTTGCGCCAGGAGGACATACGGCGTTTCCGGACACCTGCCTTTCGCGACAGCTTCCTCGCCGGCGGCAATCTCCTCTGCGCATCCGCCAAGGTGGAGCGTGCCCGCGCGCCGGCACGCGTTAGCCTTCCATGGGATTGGTGAATTCAAAGCCAGTTCCGGTCACGATGCGGCCGCCGAGCGATGTCAAGTGAGCGGCCAGGGCGTCGGACAGTTTTTGAGAACCTCCTTTCGGCATCGGCCATCCTCCCGAATGCCCGAGCATTCCCAGCAGGAGCCCGGCTGCTGCAGTGGGTCTACGGTCGAGCGGCATGTTGGAATGAGCGGCAATGCCCGCAAACAGACCCCGAGCGTGGGTCGCTTTGAAATGCCGGTCAATGAATCTTTGCGCAGACTGAACGGCTTTCATTCCGAAGCGCATCAGAGCCCAAGGATGACGCGGCAGATGCGCAGGTGGCGCGAGAATTTCGGGGATTAATTTTGCCGAATTTCGAACCAGTGGAGCGAAAACTTTCGCGTATGCGTGCGCATCGGGACCCAGCCTTGTGCAGGTTCGTTCTATAGTGAGCTCGAGAACAGCGGCCGTGCCATCATCGAATGGGTGAGCCAGTGCCGCGGGCGGTTGAATCCATTCCAGACCATGCTTTGCAAGTGGAAGCGTATTGAAGAATGGGGAGGCCATTGCGAGAGGATGAATGGCCGAGCAAACGTCGTGAGTGAAACCGGGAAGCGTCAACTCTGCCGAGCGCGCTCCTCCCCCTATCCTGTCTCGCGCTTCGAGGACGCAGACGGAGCATCCCGCGCGGGCCATTTCAATACCCGCGGCAAGACCGTTCGGACCAGACCCGACGACGACTGCGTCGAACTCCATCGGCGTATTGTATACGCTCCAATCGCTGCGGCTGCCGCTCCAATCGCTGCGGAGCCTAACCAGGCGCGGTGAGTCGTCAGCCAGAGCTGCCAGCTCCGGCGACGGCTCTGCCGGCCAAAGCGGCCGTGGGCCCCAAAATCGCCGGGCAACGCGTTCCATAAATTGTGCGGACCGTTGTGGTCGTCGGGTTCATCCGTTTGTTGTACCTGGTATCCGTGCTCCGCAAGGTACCGATCCAGATAGCCGGGAATGATTTTGCCCGCGACGATCGCCTTCACCGTGGGAAAACCCACATAGAGTTCGCGCCGGCGATGGTGCGCCGCCCAATAAATGGCACGAGCTGCGACTTCCGGCTGAAAAATCGGCGGTACGGGTTGCGGCTTGCAGGGCAGACGGCTTTTCACCCATTCAAATTGCGGCGTGTTCAGCGCAGGTAAATGGACGGTCGTCAGATGGATGTCGATGCCGTCGTGCAGCAACTCCGAGCGGATGGAGTCCGTAAAGCCGCGGATCGCGTGCTTTGCGCCGCAGTACGCGGATTGTAATGGAATACTTCGATACGCGAGCGCGGAACCCACCTGAACAATCGTCCCTCGATTCCGCGGCGCCATGAATCGAAGTGCCGCCATTGTTCCGTGGACGGCGCCGAGATAGGTTACTTCCGTCACACGGCGGAATTCGGCAGCTTGCATTTGCCCAAACCTGGAGAAGACCGACACCATCGCGTTATTGATCCAAATGTCGATCGGTCCCAGTTTCCGCTCAACTTCGCCCGCCGCGCTTTCCACCTGATCATAGTTCGAGACGTCGGCTGGAATAACCAAAGCCCGCCCGCCCAGGCGCTCGACTTCTTCACGGGCGGCTTCGAGCCCTAGAGCGCCTCGAGCGAGTAAGCCGATGTGAGCGCCATGTTTCGCGAATTCCCGGACGGTTGCTCTTCCAATGCCCGCGGATGCGCCCGTGATTACGACGACGTTGTGACTGGGCATACAACTTTATGGGCAATTCGTTTTCCCGGGCGCTAAGCGGCGATCATAACCGCCGCCGCTGCAGTGCACGTTTCCATGGAAGTCCAAATGCTAAAGCTTTTCGCAGGATAGACTATGGTGGAAAGCGGCCAGCGGCGGCAGTTGCAGCCAAACAAATGGCGGGCGCCGGGGCTTGCGTATGCCGCCATCGTTGTGTCGGTGTCGATCACGTGGTTGAGGCTTTCCGCAGATTCCCCTGTCAAGGACCAACCGATGGCAACACAATTCCAGTTTGCCCGGATGCAGTACCCCGGCGGCATCCCGGAGTATCTCAAGAACTGGTATACCGACTATCCCGCGATGGACAAACATTTAACAGTGCTCCTTCAGCGTGTAACCGGAATCGACGTCGCGCCTGCAGCTGTTGTCAGTCCGGCCAGCGGCCTTATTTTCAACTATCCCCTGATCTACTCTGTCGAGCCCGAGCAGATGGTTCTTGGTCCTTCAGACATCACGAACTTGCGCGAGTACCTGGCGCGGGGTGGTTTATGGTTTGCCGATGATTTTCACGGCGATGAAGAATTCAATCAATTTCTAGCGCAAATCCGGCGAGTTCTGCCTCGGGCGTCACCCGTGGAACTCGATATATCGCATCCGCTCTTTCATTGCTTTTATGACATCGAGGAGATCATTCAAGTGACGAATGACTCGATCGCCAAATGTCCTGAATGCGAACAATGGGAGAATGGTCCATCAGGAAAAATACCGAAGGTGTTTGCCATATTCGATCAGGATGGGCGCATTAGCATTCTTATGGCGTGGAACACAGATCTTGGCGATGGACTCGAGTGGGCCGATGATCCGTTATATCCGGCAACCTATTCAACCTACGCTTTCAAATTCCTCACTAATGCGATCGTTTATACGATGAGCCATTAAGGGGACACCGAATTCCTGTACTACAGAATTCGGTGTCCGTCCCCTTAATGGCGTAACCAGCGTCGAATCAGAGCAGAATCATACTCCTACCCAATTTTTAAAAAACAAAGGGCTTGCTTGGACCTGTACCGTTCAAGAATCCTTGATTATGGCTTGTCCCCTACCCTACGATGCCTCGGTAAGTGTGGATTTGATCCAATTTTGGGGGTTGGATGTCATACCGATGCTTGTGGTTGATCGTTCTTACGCTCGCCGAGGCTTCCAGCGGATTTACACAAACTCTGGCTGATTTTGCACGAGCCGAACGCGCCCGCAGAGATGTTCTGACCAAAAGCGGCAGCCCGCCCGAGACGCCCGCCACGCTTTTGGGACATGAGGCGCTGATAAAGGAAGCTCTTCGCGTTTCGGGCGCGCGGCGCCAATTGGAGCGGCATCTTGAAACGTCTGTGCCATTGGTCGTGAATGGATCTGTTCCAGACGGTGTGCCGGCGGAGGAATATCGACGGATCGTCAACGAGGTCTTCCGGGTAGAGCATTTGATGCCGATGATGGAAAAATCCGTTTCCAACGCCATCAATGACAAGACCCTCATCGATATTGTCCGGTGGTACCGTTTACCGCTTGGTAAAAAGATTGCGCTTGCCGAGGTCGACGCCAATGGCCCTGACGCACCAGCCCGCCTTCAACACTTCGCTTCGATGCTGCAATCCGGCGCCCCCTCCGCGAACCGTCAGCAATTGGTTGAGGGCCTCAGCGCTGCAGCTTTAGGGATTCCTCGGCCATTTCCCGATTTCGAGAAAATATCCGCCGCGGCCACAGAATCCCCTACTGATGGCAACCCGCTTTGGCTTCTGTTTGTCTATCACTCTCTGAGCGACGCCGAGCTTTCGGCGTACTTGACGTTCTTGAAATCGCCTGCCGTCGGCGCATTCAACAGTTCCGTTTGGAACGGACTGGACGTGACCTTTGGCGATGCCGCACAGCGTCTTGGCCGGAAATTAGCTGGCACGAAGCCCTGACAATCAATATCGGATCGTTCTTCAAATTGGACGAAACGCGCTGTAGCGGCGGTCCGCGAAGCGCAAGCGCGACAGCGCGCAGGCCTTAAGAACGCGAAGCGCAAGCGCGACAGCGCGCAGGCCTTAAGAACGCGAAGCGCAAGCGCGACAGCGCGCAGGCCTTAAGAAAATGACGGCCGGCTTTTCGTAGAATCAGCGAAAAGCCGGCGCTCACAGAGCGGCGCTACAGAAGCGCGATTTATCGCTTCAGTTGAGTCGTTCTTTCGGCAGAGAGAACGTTGTCTTTCGGAGTGCTGAGATAGCCTGTAATCCGATCCTTGTCGACGGTATTAATTACCATCTCGTATCTCAACTGATCGTGTCCAACCAGGAACTGCACAGGTTCATTGACCGTCCGGTCTCTTTTTTCCAGGTGGTTGTCATCAGCCAGAATCACAACGCTGTATTTCTGCCTTTTGGGGTCCGTTTTGGTTACGGAGATCTGAATGTCGCTGACGCGCTGAAAGGGGGTCTTCGGATTCCTTCGGATGTCCAGGTCGAGATAATCGCGTTCGCCTTTTTTGCGCAGCAGCGCCAATTCGGATGAGTTCCGGGCGATTCCGTCGCTGAGCCTAGTCCTCACATCGGACAGGTCGCGGGCGAAATCCCGGCGCGCGGAGGCGAGGTCCGTTTTCACAATTGTAACGTCGTTCGAGACGGTGTCCAGTTTTGCATCAGCGTCTTTCTGCACTTCCTGGACTGCCGCCAGTTTGATCGCTGACTCCTGGCGAACCGCGTCGACATCGGTTGTGCTCGCCTTGGTGGCCAACTCGGTTGCGAGTTTATTGTCGACCGACTCTTGGTGTTGCTTGATCCTTTGAGCGAATTGTTGTCTCGCCTTCTGTAGATCGCCCGCTGTCAGGCCCAGCCGTTGAGTCAGTACGTCCAGCTTAGAGGCAATCTCGGTTGCCTCTTCCTTGCTGGAATCGCGAAATTGAGCGAGATCGTGCGTCGTTGAATCAGCGATTGATTCCAGTGTCGAAATGCGCTGCTGAACCGAGTCCAACGAGTGCCGCGTTGCATTCAGGGTGAATCCCAGTCCCATGATCGATACGACGCAGATGATCAACAGGAGCCAGATCCAAAGGAACCGTTTTTCGGTTTCACGAAACCCCGCCAAACATGGATTACGCAGGCGTAAGTCTGCACTTTTTCCACGTTTATGTGCGGATGACTTTAGCGATCCCAGGTTATAATCCGTTTCAACTTTCATGAGTATGAACTATAGAAAAGCATGTCGGAAGCCCGCATTCAGTACGATTGCAGGAGTCGCGCTCGCTGTGATCAGCGCTGCATTGCTATTCGGACAAGCGGATTCGGGCATTAAAGGCGTCGTGGCGGGCAATGCGCGGCCTGAACTGGTTCAGGAAGGATTCATGTTTACGGAAGGGCCCGTCGGCACGGCCGACGGCGGTCTCTATTTTTCCGACATCATGGGTGCCGATAAAACCTACCGTCTTGATTCCGCCGGCAAAATAACGTTGTACCGGAGCAATACCAACGGAACTAACGGGCTTGCTCTGATGCGCGATAACAGTTTGATTGGCGCCGAAGGCACCGGAAAGCGAATCAGAAAAGCTCGAGCGGATTCGGCCGTAACACTCACCGAAGGCATCACGGGCAGAGGTCTGATGGCGCCCAACGATCTGATCGTGGATTCGAAAGGCGGCATCTACTTTACTGATCCCGGCCCGCGTCCCATTGTGCCCGGGCGCAAAGCTTATGTGTATTATTTACCGCCTGGCGCAAACCAACCTCGAATTGTGGACGATTCCATCACGCGGCCCAACGGTCTCACTCTCACGAACGATTACAAGACTTTGATTGTGGATGACACTGTCGGCGATACCGTCTTTGCGTTTGAGGTCAGTGCCGACGGCTCGCTCAAAAACAAACGCGCCTTCGCAAAGCTTCACGACATCCAGCCTCGCCAGGAGAGCGGAGCCGATGGCATGGCCATCGACAGCGAGGATAGGATCTACGTCACTACCGCCAGTGGAATTCAGGTGTCCGATCGCAAAGGACAACACCTGGGCACGATCAAAGTTCCACGCCAGCCTGCCAATTGTGCTTTCTCAGGCCCCGGGAAGCGAACGCTGTACATTACAGCGCGCGAAGGGCTGTACAAGTTGAGCATGCTTTCACAGGGTCCGAAGCGTTTGGGGAAGTAGGATACGGCTATGAGGATCCCGTTTAGACAGGCGGTCATAGACGTCATAGACCGGCCCTACAGCTTGCGGTTCGTAACTCTAGGGGCGCTCTATGAGCGCCCACGATGTATTTCTTGTGCAAAGCCCTGCCGATCATGAAAGTCGTTATCCGGCACTGTTTGACTTGACCGTCCTACCCTCCACGTGCCGCTCGTGTAGCGGCCTTGATCAAGAAGGAGCTTGGCGCTGATGTGGAAACTACCGGGGGAGACCCCGGAGAGTTTACGGTTTGGGTGGGAGATAAAATTGTGGCGCGCAAAAGCTGGTTGCGATTCCCCGCCGATCAACGAGTACTCGAAGCTGTACGGGCGGCGCTCGATAGCTAGTCAATCGGTGTGACCGGGATCGTTGTGATTCCCGAGCGATCGATTTGAAGAGCGACGACGGCAACGAGAGCGGTTGATCGCACCGTGACCGTTCCGGAAAATTCCCCGTTGCGAATGTCCGGATAAAACTCGTCGATGAAGCGCGAGAGTTGTTCGTTGCCTGAAAGCTGTCGTGAGAGGCGCGTCACTTCCTCGCCTCGAGAGTTCAGCAGCGCAATCGTCAGGGTCGCTGTCTGGTTCGTTGTGTTCAGGAGCGCGACGGCGTTTTGAACTTCTGGTCCGGTTTGCTTGATCGGAAAAGCAACGTTGCGAGCCTGTCCGGCCGGATAGACGGTGGCGCGCAAACCTCCTCCGATGATCGTCGCATAAGCGCTGAGCCGCGCGTTGGCATTGATTCTGGCAGTACCGATGATGAGGGACGCCGAGGACAGCGACTGCATTCCAACGAAACGGGCGGATGCGACTGGCGGAATCTCCAGCGAAGATGTTTCGAGCGGGCGGCCGTTCAGATCGGTCAATGAAATAGAAACCTGTGCGGTTCGTGTTGCCGATGGATTTGTCATCACGATTTCTGTCGAGTAACCGCCGCCGGCCACGTACTGCGGCAGCAGCAGATCTTCGCGAACTTCAAAAAAATCGCTCTGTCCTGTTGCTCCGTACCCTTCAAATACAGCGCCGCCTGGGATAAACATTGCATTACCAATCGCGCCAACACCGATACCGTGGCGCGGTACAACCATCGGCTCGAGACTGGTCCAGTCTTCAAGATCGGCGTTATACGCTTCGACCTCGGAAAATACACCTGTAGACGTTCTGGGATTCCCTTCTCCACCGATCGCAATGAGCCTTTGTCTATAGGCGCCGACCGCATGACCGGAACGCGCGGTCGGCATCGGTGGTTTCGTAGTCCACGTATTGGTTGCCGGGTCATACATTTCATTGACGGGCAAGTTGCCGGGCCGTCCGCCGACCACATAGATGCGGCCTCGCAGGACAGCGGCTCCCATGTGATTGCGCGGCGTCGGCATGGGCGCAAGCTCAGTCCATTGATCCGCTGAGGGATCGTAAACGCTCGTGTCGGTGACGGACCGGTCGCCCGCATCGCCGCCGAAGACATACAAACGGCCCGCATACTCGACCGCGGCTCCAGCAGCGCGCGCCCGCCGCAGATCCGCCTTGCGAGCCCACACCTCTGTGTCGATATCCATCTCGAACACCTTCGCCACAGGCGTGAAACCGGGATCAGAATAACCCCCGGCAACGTAAATCTTCGATCCAACGGCAGCCACGTTGGGATGATGTATCGGAATCGGAAACGATGGCCCTAATCGCCACCGCCCGGTCTGCGTATCGAAGATCTCGACCACTTTGGATCCTTGTTGATCGGTGCCGATACCGCCGATCACATAGACTCGTCCCTCCACTGCGGCGACACCGGCCTCCTGCCGTGGAAAGTTCAGAGGCGGAATCGTTGACCACTGTCCGACCTGCAGTGCAACAAGGAACGCGAGGCCGATCATCATCCTCTCATTTTCGCACGAACGATGAAGCGCTTTGCGACTACTGCTTTCCCTCCTCAGGGCATCGCAGTAGAATTTCCAATCATGGCGATGCGCGCGGTCCTGCTGGTTTGCCTGATCTTGCTCGTCTTATACATATTCACCGCCTTCAGCGACGACGGCCCGGGACATGTCGAAACTCAACCCGAGTTCTACTTCACCCGCTTGATGTATACCGATACGCGCGGGCGAGGTCCAAGGCCCGGACAAGCAGCTCCAAGTACGGATTTCGAACATGGACATGGTTTAGGCGATCAACTCTCCTGGTTTCTAGGCGCGTGGATGACCGACACCTGGGACGCCGATTACCAGTTCATGTGGGGAGTCCAGCGCCTGACCAATGCGCGAATGCACATGAAACCGCACCCCATGACGATAATGGATCCCGACCTCTTCAAGTATCCCTATGTGTACGCCGTAGAAGTCGGACAGATGGAACTGAAGCAAGAGGAGGCGGAGCGGCTCCGCGAATACCTTCTTCGAGGCGGCTTCTGGCACTGCGACGATTTCTGGGGATTGCGGCAATGGAATCAGTTCGCGCGGCAGGTCAAAAAGATATTCCCCGAGCGCGAGATTGTCGAAATACCTCTGACACACGAGATATTTCACACGTTCTATGACATCGATCAGGTCTTACAACCTCCCAACGACGGCCTGGGCCGATACTACACCTATTCCGGAGGCCGTACTCGAACCTGGGAACAGCCTGACGATCGAGATCCGCACGTTCGCGGAGTATTCGACGACAAAGGCCGGTTGATGATCCTGATCACTTACAACGCGGACCTCGGTGACGCCTGGGAATGGATGGACGATCCCGATTATCCCGCCAAGTTCACCGGCTATGCTTATCGCCTGGGGATGAACGCCATCATCTACGCAATGACACACTAGGACGCTTCTGAAAACCCTTCGAAACGAACGAATGCGCTGTAGGGGCGCTCTTTGAACGTGTGAACGAATTGAACTCGCCCAGACTATTCAGCAGCTAAACGCTGGTCTTGACACATTGTTTTTAAGCGAGTTAAATCAAGATCCGACCAGATACGCACTCACAAGTTGGAGGCTTTCGATCATGAAAAAAATGCAAGGAGTCTTGTTTGCCGCTTTCCTGTTGATGGTGTTCTCCATTCCAGTGCCGGCGCACCATTCGTTTTCGTCGGAATTCGACGCAAACAAGAAAATCAGCATCGTTGGCGTCATTTCGAAAGTGGAATTGATCAATCCTCATGGATACGTTCACGTCGATGTGAAGGATCCCAAGACAGGGAAAGTCACGACGTGGCTCTTTGAAACACACGGTCCTGGACAATTGCGCCGGATGGGGTTGACACGGGATAGCCGTAATACGCGAAGCGCGAGCGCGATAGCGCAAAGCCGTAATACGCGAAGCGCGAGCGCGATAGCGCAAAGCCGTAATACGCGAAGCGCGAGCGCGATAGCGCGAAGCCGTAATAGTGGTCAGACCGGCGCAACGTTTCGCCGAACTTCTATTGAGACTTCGCCCTATGGGGCTCACGCTCCGCGCCGCCCCGGCGCGCCAGCTTCTATTGGCCTCGCACCCGATACGTCACCATAATCACGAAAAGCAGTACTAAGCGAGCGACAATTGCGACACCCTAAGGAGACAAATATGAAATACCGTTTTCTTACGATTGCGCTCATGGCAGCGTTGACTGCTCAAGTCGCCAGTGCTCAGGGCAGAGACTCGACCATCGCCGGAGCAACCGTTCCGGCCGCAGTTCGAGACACTCTCAAGGCCGCGGGAGGGGCCCTTGGTATGGAGTTCCGCGGTAATGCCGACAACATCATCACCGCCGAGTTTTGGGGAAGCGGAACGATCTATTCCTTTGGCCAGGCTTTCCTGCCGGGCGGCGAGTGGCCGGCATCGAAGGTGACCGATTATCACGTGAGCCTCGACTACAGTGCCCCGATGAGTATGCGTGTGGATTACGTACGCAGCAACCCCGAAGGGCAGATTCGAGGAGGAGGCGGGCTGCCGCTGCCGGCGCCTCAGCGTGTGATTCAGGTCGTCAGTATAGACGGGAACACGCGCACCAAATTTGCCTGGAATGAAACTGAGCCAGGCGGAGGCACAATTACTCCGGCATTGGCAGTCGCGCGAGACCGCCAGTTCCAGTTCTGGACGATGACGCCTCACGCGGTCATCAAGGCTGCCGTCGATTCCGGCGACCTGACCAAAGTATCCAAAACCGCCAGCGGAGCCGTAATTACTTTTCCGCTGGCCGATGCTTCCTGCCGCGATGCGAATGTGTTCAAAAATACGCCCGATTGCCAGAATGCGCGACTCCTGTTTACTGTGATTGTGGATGCCAAGAACCTGATTCAGAAGGTCGAAACGCGCTCGAATAACCCCGTCCTTGGCGACATGATCATTGAGACAACCTATAGCGACTACAAAGACCTGAGTGGAGCCAAAAGCGGTAAGCTGTTTCCGGGCCATATCGTGCAGAAACAGGGAGGCTTTCCCGTTTTGGATTTGAATATCACTAGGGTCGACCTCGATTATCCGAGTATCTATATAAAGGTACCGGACAACGTGAGAGCGGCCGCCGGGCAGCAACTCGGATTTGAACCGGTCAAGCTGACGGTTAAGGTCGACGCGAACAAAGTTGCCGACGGCGTGTGGTATTTAACCGGCGATACGCATCACAGCGTCGCTGTCGAGTTCAAAGACTATGTCGCTTTGATGGAATGTCCGCAGGACGAGCCGCGTGCCATGGCCGTGATTGCTGCGGTGAAGCAGAACATACCGAATAAACCTATCCGGTACGTCGTCAATTCGCATCACCACTTCGATCACCTCGGCGGACTTCGTGCTTGCGCGGCGGAAGGCGCGACCATTCTCACACAGGCCGCCAATAAGCCCTATTACGAAAAGATATGGACCCAGCCGCACACGATCATGCCCGACAGATTGGTGAAAGAGAAAAAGAAGGGCATCATCGAAGGAGTGGCGGACAAGCGGGTTCTTACCGACGGCTCGCGTACTGTGGAACTGTACAAGCTGACGGGTACCAATCACGTCGATACGATGTTGATCGGCTATCTGCCGAAGGAAAAAGTTTTGATCGAGGCGGATGTCTATACTCCTGGTCCCGCAAACGCTCCCGCGCCGGCCCGGCCGTCACCGGAAACCGTCAATCTGTACGATCAGATCCAACGGCTAAAGCTGGACGTGCAGCAGATCACACCGCTGCATGGCCGTTTGGTTTCAATTGACGACCTGCGCAAAGCGATCGGCAGGTCTAGCAACTAGTTCTACGGAGGTTTTTCCATGAGAACGGTTCATCACATTTTGCTCGCCGCTGTAACTTTATTGTTGCTGGCCATTCCAGTCTTGGCACACCACTCGTTTTCGTCGGAATTCGACGCCAACAAAAAAATCAGCATCGATGGTGTGATCTCCAAAGTGGAATTGATCAATCCACATGGTTACGTGCATGTCGACGTGAAGGATCCGAAGACCGGGAAAATCACAACCTGGCTGTTTGAAACACACGGTCCGGGACAATTGCGCCGGATGGGATTGACACGGGACATTGTCGGACAGCACGCCGTTGTAGATGGATATGCTGCCAAAGACGGGAGCAGCTTTGCCTGGGGAACCAAGTACGTGTTTGATGACGGGCGCACCATCCTGACCTACAGTCCGGAGGCGAAGTAGCTATGAAGCTCGCAACGGCATTCGTCGTCATAGCGGCGATTTTGGTCTGGATTTCACCTGCGACGGCACAACAGGGTGGAGCCGACTTCGCCGCGAGACTGAAAGAAGCGTCAGCAAAGCCGACTCCGCGTACCCCGGATGGACATCCGAACCTGACGGGGTTATGGGCGCCGGACCGGCGTTTCGTCGGCTTCGACACCGTACCGATCGAGCGCAGCGCAGACGGCAAGACGGTAGTTTACGCCGAGCGGGACGCGCCTGAACTCGACGCCCGAGCGCAACCCAATTTCAAGGCGCGTGCGGCCGACGCATCGCGCAGACCTCCATACAAGCCCGAATTTGTGAAGAAACAGCGGGAGCTCATGTACACAGCGAGCCGCGTGGATCCCGGCATCCACTGCTATCCGGCGGGTGTTCCGCGCGTCGGCGCGCCCTCGGAAATTGCTCAAACGCCCGACGCCCTTTATTTGATGTACGCCGATGAGCGTGACGAAGATCAGACCCACGCCTTCCGAATTGTTCCGATTGGCGCGAAGCACGGTGAGGATCTCGATCCAGTGCCGCTGGGTCACTCCGTTGCGTCCTGGGACGGGGATACGCTCGTCGTTGATGTCGTGGCCATCGATCCCGAAACCTGGTTGGATGGAGACGGCGATTTCCACAGTGACGCTTTGCACGTGATAGAACGCTTCACCCGCAAAGGCGATACGTTGGAGTACGACGTCACGATAGACGATCCGAAACTGTTCACGAAACCATGGAAACCTGTGGCTGGCAGCGTTGCCGGCAGAACCGGCAGCACGACGCGTATCTTGCGGCAGGCGGGCGAACATGTCACACCCGATTACCCGTGCGTGGAAAGGGACCGTGAGCACAAAGTCAACAACGACAGGTTCTAATACGAGTCCGCTGGGAAGGAGATAGAAATATGAGAAGCCGAATCGTAACGGTAAGCATCGTCGCAGCCATCGTGGTCGCCTGCTTATCCGTTGGAAACGCGTTCGCGCAGCAGGGCGGAAATGATCGTGCCGCGCAGATGAAGGAAGCGGCAGCGAAGCCGACTCCACGCGCGTCGGACGGGCACCCCGATCTGACAGGCTATTGGGCTGATCGCCTCGAGTTGGGATTTGGGTACAACATTCCGGTAACCAAGAGTGCGGATGGCAAGACGGTCGTTTATCACGATGCCGACGCTCCGGAACTGGACGCGCGGGCTCAACCGAGGTTTAAGGCTCGTGCAGCCGATTCTTCCCAGCGGCCGCAGTACAAGCCTCAGTTTGTGGCGAAGCAGCGCGAAATGATGTACACCGCCAGCCGCATCGATCCGGGAATCCATTGTTATCCGTTCGGAGTTCCACGCATCGGCGCGCCCTCGGAGATCGTCCAGACGCCTACAGCGATGTACTTCTTTTACAGTGGGGAGTCCGACGAAGATCCCACACACACGTTCCGAGTCATTCCGATCGGAGGAAAACACGATCCGGATCGGGATCCTCGGCCGGACGGTGATTCTATTGCCCGATGGGAAGGGGATACGCTCATCGTTGATGTCGTCAATATCGATCCCGAAACCTGGCTCGATGGAGACGGCGACTTTCACGACGAAAATTTGCACGTGGTCGAACGTTTTACTCGCAAAGGCGACACTCTCGAGTACGACGTTATTGTGGAAGATCCGACGCTGTTTACCGAAGCGTGGAGACCAGCCTACAACGGCATTGGAGTGCTGGGTAGAACCGGTAGAAGGACGCTGATTAAGCGTCCGGCAGGCGAGCACGCGAAACCCGATTATGCATGCGTAGAGCGCGACCGGGAGCACAAGGTCAATAACGACCGATTCTGATCATTCCCATCCTCGCAGAGGAGGGGTGGCGCGACAGCTTAATAGAAGCCGGCGCGCCGGGGGCGCGAAGCGCGAGCCCGGCAGGGCGAAGCCTCAATTGAAGTTCGGCCGTCCCGGTTCCGTGGTTCCCATAACGAGGTGCACAATGACGAACATCATGCGAGCCGCAATTGCGGCGGCTGCTGGTCTATATCTTTTCACGGCTGGTCTCGCGGTGCGGGCGCAGAACGCGGCGGCAGCGAACAACAAAGTGGAGACGATTGCGAGCCTGCCTTCCTCGGCGAACACCGAGAACATTGCGCAGGGTGCAGATGGTTCGTTCTACGTCACAGGCCTTCCCGACCGCGTTCTGTATAAGATCAGTCCAAATGGGCGGGTCGAGAGCTTTTATACGGCACCTTCGCTCTCGGCATTCGTCGGCGTCGCTACAAACAAAGATGAGATCGTGCTTGGTGTCTTTCAACGCCCTTATCTGCGGCCGAACAGCGGCCAGGCCGGAGGACCGCCGCAATTGGATGTGTCCAATGTCGGTAGTCAGGTTTTGATTCTCGATAGCAAAGGCAAATTGAAGGCCACGATCAATGGCCAGGACGGACAGTTCTTCAACGGGATTGCTTATGCAGCCAACGGCTCTTACTTGATAACCGACACCGCGGGGACCACCATCCTGCGGTTCGATCCTGCCGCAAAGAAAATCGAACCCTGGTTCAAAGACGATTTGCTCGCGAGGCAGAACGGGATCAAGGTGCACAATGGCTGGGTATACGTGGCCTGTATCGACAAACTCTACCGCATTCAGATGGATTCGAATGGTAAGCCGAAAGGCGGTCCCATGTTGTTCGCGCAAGGTGTCCGTACCGATGACTTTTCCATTGCGCCGGACGGCTCGCTTTACATATCGAGCGGAATGACGATGATGAAGGTGTCTCCGACGGGCGAGGTAACCAAATTTCTCGATAACGTTCCGAATGGTGCGTCTACATGGGTCACCAAAGATGGTAAATGGCTGTATTGGCCGACGCGAGGCGGAGACGCCCCGCAACGACTGCTCAGGGTTGCGCTCAAGTAAACCCCGGTGCAAAGAGACATGGGACCGGCGCCAAGATACATGGGTCCGGCATAGAGCAGTATCGGAATGTCGTGAAGCCACATGTTTCCCGGACCAAGCCAATCGTCGAAGGCCGGAAGTGAATCGTCGGAAGCTTGAAGCGATTCGTCGTCGGCTCGAATCGACACGGGAAGGACTCATTCCCATGTAGGGACGGGACATTTCCATGTGGAAACGAGTCGTTTCCACATGGGAAAATCGGGCACCGCTATACTCCATTGATTCTTCAGTAGTTGCTGGAGGTCATTCCCACGTGGGAATGACTCGATCCCATATAGGAATGAGCCGGAGACGTCTGTCGGCGTGTGAAAAGCCGATCGCTCAGGCTCAAAACGACATAGGAAGGAGCGTAACGCACAAGGCGCCGCAGCAAAGCCAATAGGGTTTGTAGTGAAGCCTGCTGGGTTCGCGCCGACGCCAACTGGATTCGGGTCAAATCCGTCTCGACGCCTACTCCTACGTTCTTGCGCTCGCGCCGTGCGGGATCGTGTCATATCCTATATCACGACCGTCAAGCCGGTTCCCCCGAAACACTGGTACGCGAATATGGCGGCCCAGCTGTTGAGGTGACGAGGTCTGTAGCAAGGGGGACGGAATAACACGGCGCCAGAATCGTCGATGAACGATTCCAGGAGGAAACGCAATTCGGCGAGGCGATCGTTCCAGAAGCCGGCTTGCAAAAACCCGAGAGATCTCAGGACGCAGCCCAGACGTAGGGCTTGAGCTATAACGTCCGACCGCTGATCGTCGATGTCCGCGAAGAGTACTTCGAAAACACTCGCCGCCTCGAAAAGCGCTTCCGATTTTGCCAGGGCGCCAAACTGTACCAAGCCTTCCAGCGCATAACAGGCGGCGTGAAGGTCGCCGGCATCGATGTCTTCAAGGACTCTTCCACTCCATCGATAATATGTATCCCAAATTGCCGGATGGTCTTGAAGCGGCAGCAAAGCCGCGGCAGTTTTTAGTTGGAATGGCCCTGGTCTCGTCGACCAGCAATCCGGTAATTCGTGCGATTTATTAATGTAGACGGGAAGCACGTCCCCGGCAGGCAACGTGTGAAACATAAAGATGCGGAGAAGATCGCGTCGGGGCTGTTCGGAAACCAGTCCACGAATTGCGTGCAGACCTCGACACAATATCGCGAGATCGAAAGTGAAGGTGGCGCCGTTTCGCCAGTCATTACGGTCATCGAAGTAATAGCGCGTACATGGGAGGCGGGCGCTCGTAATCGAAGCCAGCCACTCAATAATTGCAGTCGCTGCCGGACACACGTTCAATTCGTGGTGAAGAGCAGCCGCCGCGGCTAACCAACTCAAGTAGTACCCGGCGATTTCCGGATACACAAATTCGGGCTCTCCGTGTTCGTTCAACCAGCCAGCTATCCCGCCAGCGTGCGTGCCCGAGCGGACACGGACTTTGGAGTTGAGCAGCCAGTCTGCAATAGCGAATTGTAAATCCGCGCCTGTTCTTCCGATGCTCGTTGCCATGAGTATTGATTCAGCGCCTCCGTTGGACATTCTAAGGAATGTCGATGTTGAACGTCGGTGAGCAGTCCGGCGATACGATCTGCGAAATCTTTTTTGTCGGCGATGACGAGTGAGGGTAGGTCCGACGCCATGTACCCCCGGGCTCCGTCTCGCGTCGAGATACAAACGCGTCCAGCCATAAGAGATTCGATGACTTTGAGCGAACTGCCCCGAACGCCCTTGTCCGGATTGATGCTGATCGCACAACTTTGCAGGTAATACTGCACGTCATCAACGAAATCGAAGACCGTAACGCCGGGCTGGTCGAAGCATGTGTTGCGTGCCGCGATTGCATGTGAGCCGACTCCTCCAAGAATCCATAGCTGGGCCATTCGTAATTGGGCTCGTACCGACGGGTAAATGTCGTTGAGAAACTCGGTAATGCCTTCCAGGTTTGGCGCATAACGAAAAGGCCCTACAAACAGAATCGGCCCGTCGCGTGGCGATGGCGTATATTCCGTCGTCGGGTGCGCGCCATTGTGCACGACGTAAACGTCGTCGCGCGCCAACAACACCCGGTCTTCAGGGCTGCATACGATCACGGCATCGAATCGGTTGATGTACTGCAATTCGAATTCGTCTTCTTTCTGATTCTTGAGCCCGCCTTCGTCAAGCAGGACATCGTGCAGCGTAAGAATCCATGGCCGGCGGTCTCTCAACTCGACGAGCTTCGCGAGTTCGATGTATTCGATTTGCACGATGTCCGGCTCATGCGTTGCAATGAGCATCTGAACGTGCGATGCCAGTGTCCGATTGGAATGAGTGAGTATTCGGTTGATACGTCCGAAATCGGGATGAGCTTTCCTGCCCCTCACCAGACACACGAGATGGCACTTCTGAAAGTATTCGAGACTCGCACTCGAGTAATGTTCGGATTCGTCGCTCAGCAAGATAATGTCGAATTTCTCCGCAAGCCGGTGGATCAGTTCGTGGATGCGCCTGGCACCGCCATGCGTAGGCGGATAAACACAATATGGACTCACAATCATTATCAAAGGACAACCT
>Ga0209376_1002268_pt1 | contig 18371 bp, 15 predicted proteins | sample GraSoiAngelo_134_FD_185891 | JGI IMG/M metagenome (GOLD analysis project Ga0209376, IMG submission 185891) | Grasslands soil microbial communities from the Angelo Coastal Reserve, California, USA - 14_0929_05_30cm (SPAdes) (version 2) | ecosystem: Environmental > Terrestrial > Soil > Grasslands ... | reverse complement strand
GTCTATACCGGCGCCTCGGTCAGCTCCGCCGCACATGTTCCGCGTTGCGCAGCCGCGACTCGTATTTCTATTACCTACAGTCCTTACAGGGCACCGCGGTTATCGCATATCACCGCCACGCCGCCGCCACCGCCACTACGCCCGAGCAATTCCTCATGATCTTCCTGAACTTTGCAGACAGCGCCGAAACCATTACTGTTCCCAAAAGCCGGCACCTGGAAAGAAATGATTGATGCAGATCTCCGTGTCCAGACACTGGCCGTCCCTGCCGACGGGGCCAACAAGTCCGTGGTCGTCCCGTCAAACTACGGCTGTGCGTTCCTGTGGCCCAGCTGAACATGCCGCCGGACCACATTTTCCATGTCCCAATTTCCTGGTCACTCATTTCCGTGGATGATGGCCAATTCGAGGAAGCTGATTCGGAATGTACGGCGACGACACTCACGGAAAGACGCCATACTCGAGCTAACCAATCAAGTTTTCGACCTCTCGGGCGCCTAGTTCTGTAGGAGACCCGCTCGCGTCTTCTCCATCAACACAATACGCCGGAGGATTCTCAGGTTGCCCCTCAGGGTCGATTTGCATTTCGTGGAAACATTATTCGCAGTGCTGAAACCAAGACTATGCCCATCGTAGAACCCGTTTCCACAGTCGAAGGCTAGGCTACGGTGTGCAAAGAGGCGGGTCGCTAAAGGGAGGTTTGGGTGTCTCTTGCGCGGGTTTGGTTAGGCTCAAGTCTTCAAAAAGCAATGAGGGAACTATGTAGGAAACCATCGGCAAGGATTGCGCGGCCCCGAATGAGAGAAAGAACGAGGAGCTGAAATTGAATTGCGGTGTGTGTGGGCTGCTGAATACTATTGCGGACTTCGATGCGGCCACGATTCCCTTGAATGATTCCGCGGTCAACCCGGAAAGATGCGCGCCTCGAATCATCTCTTCACGGCCGTCAGGATAGACCTTATATGCGAGCAAAACCGCTTTGCCGGCTCCTGGCTGGCCCGTCATCCCCGAGAACATTGCTAATGCCTGCTCTTCCATGCCTGCCCCAGTCCCACCGCCTATCTTTCGCACCACAATGCCGTAATCGAGGTTGCTCCTCTTCATCATCTCCACCAAGCGGCTCTTCAATTCCGTTTCGCTGAGGCCTTCTCTGGCTTCAACGATCAAGTTGCTCGGGATGGGTCCGCCACGACGGCCATTGCCAGTACTGTGTGTCACCCCTTCCACGGGTGTGCGCGCGGTCAAAAGTGTTTTCAGGATGCCGCCTTCGACGAGCCGAGTCTCATGTGCGAGGACTCCGTCGTCGTCTACTTTATAGCCGCCGAATAGTGGTTCCTGGCCATAGACGGAAAGCGTTGGGTTATCCACGACACTCAAAAAATCCGGCAAGACGCGTGCGCCAATCTTGCCGACAAACGATGATCCGGCGAACTGAGGAAAACGCTCAAAGATCGCTTCCATCTCGCCCATCCCGGACACAGGTTTGCGCTGTCCCGCCAGACCCCCTGCAAATTCCTCGGCGAAGATTTCTGCTGCGGCGCGGCCTTCAAAAAGTACAGGACCGTTGTAGCGAGCAAGGACAGGCGCATCGCGAAGTGATTTGAGCCGCCCTCCCATTTCTTCAATGAGGGCTGCAACCCGGTCATCCGGGGGCAACCGATCGCGGGAATCCGAGTAAAACGTAACGGAATCTCCTAATTTCATTCCGTCGGCGGCTTGCGTCGAGCTAGCCGCTGTGAGCGTGACCAACGGATGTGACTTTTCGTAGAAAGTGCCCTCGCTATTCAAATAAAGCGAGCGCCCGTTGCTTACGGACAGACTAACCATCGAAGAGTTCAGTCCAGGCTTCGCGCCCAACAGCTTCGAGAGCTTTCGGACGCGCATTTCGGCATCCGAGCGCTTCATTTGGACCGCCGGCTCGATATCCATGATTTGCGTCGGATTCTCCTTGCTGAAGTCGGGAAGGTCTTCTGCCCGAGTTTTGTTCTGCAGCGCAGCCTTTTTTGCGGCAAGCTGCTCGACGGCTTGTTTATAAGAGCCATCGGTCGCGAGCCAGACCTGCCGGCGAATTTCCAGGTAGTTGTCATCAATCGGAAGCTCGTTAAATCCAAACTGCGGGTGAATCGTGCCTAACGAGAAGGAGGGAGGGGATAAGAAATTGGAGTTGTCGAAGGCATAGTCGCCTACACGCACTTCCACCGTCAAAGCGCGAATACGAGAATCGTCGTCGGAACTGCTAAGAAGACTTCCACACGTGGCTGAAGCCTCCAGTCCCCGTGCTTCGTGTATGCGATAGGCAATGAAGTAAGGCTTATCGAGCTGAGGAAGTCTCAGCTTTTCCATGGAGCGCGCCAACTCGTCGCGCATGGCGCGAGTTATCATTTCTCCGCCTGGCTTTGCATCCGTCTGTGGCTCTTGTTGCGGCTGGACTAGACTTGCTCCCACGACGCATAAAAGCAAACTAAGAGGAATGCGCCACACTCTCAAATTTCTTTTCATGGGAGCGCTCCGGCCAAATCTGTTCCAGGGGCTGGGAGAATCGGCGCCCGCTCCTGGGATTTCTCTTTTTTCTGCACTTCAATTTGAGAAATCAAGATATCTGGCGAAGACGCCGACACGGGGACCCAACCAGACTCGGCTCCGCACACGCCATTAAAGGTCTGGACGTCGTCATCGGCTGCGAGGATTTTGCTGAAGACGGTGAGCGGAGTGCCAATTAGATCCACGCCGCGGACAAGTTCTTCCCTCCCGTCGGGGTAAACGCGATAGACCATAACTGGGATCACGTTGAAGGCATTTGGTATGAAGCGCTGTGTTATCGTGAATCCACCTTCAATATCGTCAAACATCAGGCCAAAGGGATTGTTCTGCTGCCTGATTTGCTCGATGAGCATTTTCTTCAGTTCGTCATGGGAAGCCGACTTCGATGTGGCCACGACGAGATTCGACTGCCGGGCAATAGCCCGAAATCCCGGCTGGCTTCGGCCGTGGCCGTTCGAGTGATCAAAGCCGGCAATCGGCGACCGCGACATCAGGAAGCTTTCGAATACCCCATTTTTCACCACATCGACGCGGCGCGCCTTCACACCCTCATCGTCGTAGAGGTAATAGCCGGCCAGTTCAGTACTGCCAAGCCGCCGAAGTGTCGGATCGAAATAAACAGAAAAGGAATCGGGAAGAATCTTTTCGCCGACTTTCTTCTTGAACGTCTGCGCTTCGTTTTCGTCTTTTTGCCGATGCCCCTCGATCCGGTGGCCAAAGACCTCGTGAAAGAAGACTCCGCTGGCGCGGCCGGAAAGAATCGCGGGACCCGTGTAAGGCTCAACGATGGGCGCATTCTTCAAAGCATGGAGGTCGGCAATCATCTTATCCACGGCTTTTAACACGGCCAGGTCGTCGGGCAGATTTTCGGGCTTAAAGGCAACGAAAGATTCGTAACGCGGCAACTCCATCCCGTCTTCGGCTTTTGTGTAGGCGTAAAGCAGCAAGCGGTAATAGACGGAGGAGGTCTGAAGTTCCGAGCCGTCACTATTGGTGTACCAGCGCGTGACTCCTTCCGCGCTCAGTGTTGCTTCTCCCTCGTAGATGTCAGCCGAGCGGGCGAAAGGAGCCGTGTACTTCCGGATCTTTTGCTCCCAAACGGGGCGTTCCAATTTGATCTCGACTGGTGCTTCTGTGTATTTCTCAGCCGGGTCTTTGGAAAAGTCCCCAGAAGCATCCTCAGGCGCGACCTTCACCTGGGCGTTGGCCTTCGCGAGGGTGTAATGTTCAAGCGCCTTCTTGTACTTTTGATCAGTTTCATACCACAGGACTCGCCTGATGGCGTTGGAGTTGTTTTCGAGCGGCACCTGAACCATGGAGAAGCGGTCGCTGAAATCGAAGAACGGCAGGCCGCCTCGAACGGGATGCGTACTGTCGAAGCTCGGGTCACCCACGCGAAGATCAATGTTGAGCTGGCGAACGAGCCCTTCGTGGCTTGAGGTAATTGTGCCGAACGCACCGCCAACAGAAATGGAGTGCGTCTCTGTGACCTCATAGCTCAAAAAATAGGGAGGGAGGGGCTGCTTTTTGAAGCTCTCCATCGAGCGGGACAGCTCCTGGCGCATGGCCGCAAGAACCGTAGTGGGCGTCTCCGATGGCCCTGCTACCGGCAAAAACGCGAAGACGCACAGGCCTAGAAAAACGCCAATGCTGCTCCACGGCTTCACATCGTAACCTCTGAGTGAAACGCCCCTCTGAAGATCAACGCGCTTTTTCGTCGCTACTTTAATCGTAAATCGGCTTTTGATAATCAGCCCTTTGCTGTATTCACCCGTAGGGTCAACTGCCCATAACGTACGGCCGGACGGAAGGCAAAGACGCAAGAAGTGACATACTCCGCCTCGTGGACGAGGCGGCTTCTCAAGACACCCATACCCTTACATCAGGTTTCGTTACGTCTTGAAGGCTCAAGCCGAGCCTGGGTATTTCCATGGCGCTAACGTGGTCTCATTTGCCGATGAGACCGCATGCAGTGCAAACGTGCTCTCGGTCTGAAAGTTTCTTCGGCACTCGTGCTCCACACGGGCAACGTTGCGATGTTCCTCTTGGGTCACTACTGTCCGGTTGTCGAATTCTCATATCGACGCAACTAGCTGTAACGTAGTGGTTTAAGTGGCGTTTTGACTTTTTTCGATTTGAAATGTAAACGGGTGTTTTTGGCTCCATTCCGGCTGGTCTGATTCTGCTAAACGATGGGGTGTGAATACCGGACGAACTGTTTTTTCGCAGCTAATGGATTTTCTGCCCGCCTACGAGTTTCAGAAATGTGTAAGCCGGTACCGCGGCGATCACAAGGTACAAAACTTTTCTTGCCGAGACCAGTTTCTCTCGATGGCTTTCGCGCAACTAACGTATTGTACCGGCCCGCACTGCATTGAGGGGATCGTCGCGGTTTGATGTCGTGAGCTGAGCGAGCACGCGTCGTGGGGCTCTGCCCCCCGAACCCCCCGGCATTTACTTCCCCGCCCGGATGCCCGCGACGCTTGGAGACCGGCAGGAGGGATCCGGTATGGGTCGCGGGGCGCTTGCCAGCGGAGCCCGCTCTGGTCCGCGATCTCCTGCCGGTCACAGAAGTCCGTTCAGGCAGGCACGGCGGACGAATTCCCGTTCCCGTTCCGATGCGTGTCTGGAGTGGGGAGCGGAACGCGCACCCAACAATCCCCGCGACGAACGATGTGCCCCGCTGCAGCCAGACGCGTGAGTGCCTCGCCGACACGCTCGTTGCGCACGCGGACGGCCGCGCGGAGTGATGCGCGCTCGAGTCCGTCGGGGCCGGCGTGCTCCAGGGCATCAAGAATCATGGCATCGAGATCTGCTGAGGCAGGCGGCGCCAGTTCTTCGGCGCGCACAATGCCCAAGTGCATGTCTTGCTCGGTGCCCAATAGGGCCAGCGTGAGCGGATCGGGAGGGGGCGGCGGCGCGATGCTCAACCGACAGGATCAGCGTGTGCTGCCGGCGGCGGAGGGAGAGCGCCGTATCCACCCAGGCAAAGAAATCGCCCGAACCGCGCAGGCTCAACCCACCGGTGGAAGAGCCATTCTTGCGGGCATGATGGACGATAATGATCGCCACGTTGTAAGCGCGCTGCAAGGCGCGCAAGTAGCCGAGAATCGCGGCCACCTCGCCCGCTTGGTTTTCGTTCACCTGATGCAGGCGGACAAAGGGGTCGAGAACAAGCAGACGCGGCGCCTGACGGCGCACGGTTTCGGCGAGGCGATGCTGATCAGTCAGCAGATCCAAGCGCACCGTGGGTGCGGTGATGACGTCGATGGGCAACGCGTTCAGGTCCAGACCGCGATGGCGACAAAGGCCGAGGAGCCGAGCTTTCACCAGCGGCGCCGCATCTTCGGCCATGTACAGCAGCACGCCCCCGGCGTCACACACGGGAAACGTGTCGAGACACGGCGTGCCGCTGGCCACCGACACGGCCACATCCATGCCCATCCAACTCTTACAGCTTTTAGGCAAGCCGCCAATCGTTCCCACGCCGCCATGGATCCAGAGGGGCTCAATGAGCCAGCGGCGTGCGGGATCGGGCTCGTCGAGATCGGCCGCGCGCACCACGGGCAGTGTTTCCCGCTCGCGGGAGCTCATGCCAGCACCACTTGACCGACCGGCGACTGCTCGATGGCGGCCTCCATGGCGTGATCGTCGATGAAATTCTGATTGCGTTCGTGGGCTTCGTACAAAGCCCGATGCAGCAGATGGGCAGCAACGCGCCGTAGCCCGCGGCTGGTGCGGAACAGGAGTTCGCGAGCCGAGTCGGCCAGGATGTTCTGTGTAGCGCCGGCGGCCTTGAAGGCATGGTCGATCATGGCGCTGAAGGCTTCGCGATAGAGCGGCTCGAGGTGGAGGTAATGCACGATGCGCATGGCCAGCGGGGCGTGCTGTTGCATGCGCAGATGTCGCGCCAGAGGAGGCAATCCGACCAGCCACAGCGTGAGCAGATCGCGGCTATCAAAGGCGAAGTTCAGGAAGGCGGAGAGATCGATGAAGAAGGTATCGGAGAGATGTTGTGCCTCGTCCAGAATGAGGATCGGTGCGATGCCTCGCTCATCGACCAAGTGCAATAGACTTTTCTTCAGGCCGGTTGCCACGCTATCAGGCTTCAATGACAGACCCTTGATTAACAAAGTGGTATTAGAGCGAGAGTGCCCGAAATACCTTCAACAAGAGGCGGGACTAATGAAAATCGTGGGACTGTGTCTCCGCTGCGGTGAAGGAGATCGGTAGCACTCGGGAAGCCTTGATCGATATGGTATGGTCCTGATTCTGAAGGACGCCGTCAACCCGAAGGAATTTCTCACGGTTGATCACCACGCGGTACTTCTCGTAAAGGTCAGGATTCACAATCACGTTCGAAATTCCTGTCTCATCTTCCAGACTCAAAAAGACGAAGCCCTTCGCCGTTCCCGGACGCTGCCGAGCGATTACACATCCTGCTACCCGCGTGTATTGTCCGTCCTGCACCCGAGGCAAATCGCACGCTCGTTTTACTTGGAGCTTGGATAGAGCTTCCCGGCAATACGTCATCGGATGCGGACCAGTGCTCATGCCCGACCCGTGAAAATCCGCAACAAGACGCTCTTCGTCCGTCATTTGACGCAGTGGCGACAATTCCATTTGCTCTGGAATCGCGTCCAGCAACGGGCCAGCAGGCCGGGCCGCGCGTTCCACTTGCCACAGAGCAGTTCTTCGATGCACTCCGCTTCCAAGAGAGTTCAGCGCACCAATCTCGCTGAGCGTTACCAGCTCCGCTTTCTGCAGTTCCGGGACACGGCGGACCAGGTCATCAATCCCCTCGAACGGGCGCTTCTGCCGCTCCGAGACAACGTTGTCCGCTGCCGTCTGCCTCAGTCCCCGGACGTAACGGAACCCGATGCGCAGACACGGAACATCCTTGTCCCCTTTAATCGTGTGCTCGATGGTGCAGTTCCATTCAGAATTGAGCGCGTTGATCGGTTTCACTCGCAGGCCATGCAACTGCGCATCGTGCACAAGCACCGCCGGGCTATAAAAACCCATTGGCTGATTGTTGAGCAATGCCGCCGTGAACGCTGCCAGATAGTGGAACTTCAAATACGCGCTGGCATAGGCGATCAGAGCGAAACTCGCTGCGTGCGATTCAGGAAAACCATAGCGCGCGAAGGAAGTAATTTGCGTGATGATCTCTTCCTGCGTTCCGGGACTGAAACCGTTTTTGGTCATGCCGCTCCGCAGCTTCGCTTCAATTTTGTGCATGCGTTCTTCCGAACGCTTGAAACCCATCGCTCGGCGGAGGTCTTCTGCTTCACCACCTGTGAAGTTCGCCGCCACCATTGCGATGCGCAGAAGTTGTTCCTGAAACAGTGGCACTCCCAGAGTTCGTTCCAAAATCGGTTCAAGCGAAGGATGAGCGTACGTGACCGGCTCCTTGCCTTGCCGCCGATTCATGTAGGGATGCATCATCTTTCCGACAATCGGGCCGGGCCGGATGATGGCTACCTGTACCACGAGATCGTAGAACTTCACTGGCGCATTGCGCGGCAGCGAGGCCATCTGCGCGCGGCTTTCTACTTGGAACATTCCAACCGTGTCCGCCTTGCGCAAGGTTTCATAGACCGGAGGATCGTCGGGAGGAAGTTGCGCCAGGTCGACCGGTTTGCCGTAGTGCTTGGGAATAAGTTCCAAGCACTCTTCGAGCACGGCCATCATGCCGAGTCCCAGCAAATCGATTTTGATGATACCCATGTCAGCGCAATCGTCCTTGTCCCATTGCACGACGACGCGGCCCGGCATCGTTGCTGGTTCGAGTGGAACAACTGAATCAAGTTGCCCCTGACAGACGACCATTCCACCAGAATGCTGGCCCAAGTGTCTCGGCAAATCCTGAATGCGTTCGCACAGCTCCCAGTATTTCCGAACGCGAGGATGGTTCAGGTCGAAGCCAACTTGCTGAAAATGATTTTCGAAATTGTCAGATGGACCGCGCCATTCTCCGCTGTTCACCACGCTTGAAAGCCGATCCAGCATCTCCTGATCGAATCCAAGAGCTTTGCCTACCTCTCGCGCAGCCGAGCGGTCACGATAAGTAATGACGTTCGCCGTCATTGCGGCGCCGAGCTGCCCATACCTTTGATACACGTACTGAATCGCCTTTTCTCTTTGGTCTCCGCTCGGTAGGTCGAGGTCGATGTCCGGCCACTCGCCGCGTTCCTCCGAGAGAAACCGCTCAAAGAGCAGTTTCATCCCGACCGGATCGACCGCCGTAATTCCGAGGGAATAGCAAACCGCGCTGTTTGCAGCCGAACCGCGGCCCTGCACGAGGATTTTCTGTTCGCGACAAAATCGAATGATGTCCCAGACGATCAGGAAGTACCCGGCAAGATGCAGCTTTTCGATCAGCGCCAATTCGCGCTCTATCTGGCGCTTGGCGCGTTCAAATAGATCATCGTCCCGTTTAGCGCCATACCGGTTTTGAAAGCCTTCTTCCGTGCGCTTGCGAAGAAACGAATCCATTGTTTCTCCCTCGGGAACGGGATAGCGGGGAAATTCGTAACCGAGATCAGCCAGGGTGTACTGGAGTCTTGCGGAGAGTTCGCTCGTGTTCTGAATCGCTTCCGGCAAATCCGAAAATAGCTGCACCATCTCTTCTGTCGAACGAAGATGGCGCTCGTCGCTTCGTTCGAGCAGCCGACCCGCAGTTTCGAGTTTGCAATGATTCCGAATGCACGTAAACACATCAAGAATTTCTCGCTCAGCGGGAGTTGCATAGCGGACCCCATTCGTCGCGAGGAACGGCAGGCCCATGGTTTCAGCAAGACGCACTGCCGCCTGATTGCGCCGCTCTTCGGCAACATCGCAGTGCCGCTGCAATTCCACATAGACATTCTTCCTGCCGAAAATAGTCGTGAGGAGTTCAATGTTCTTTCGGGCATCCTCGAAACCCTTGTCTGAAAGCGAGGCCGCAAGCACGCCTTCCTCGCCACCCGTCAAACACACCAGACCTTCGGCGTGTTCCGCGACCTCGTCTAGGTTTGCTGTTCCTGTTCCTTTTTCTTTTTCGCGCAATTTGTAACGCGTCATGAGACGACAGAGATTCTGATATCCCGTCCGGCTTTTAACGAGCAGAGGCAACCGTACTGGCCTTGCGGGAAAAGAATTCGGCATCCACGACGGCGGCCTTGCCAGGTTTCCAAAACCTTCCACGGAAATCTCGGCGCCAACGTGAGGCTGAATCCCTACGGACTTTGCAGCCATATGCAATCGTGGAGCACCGTAAACACCATCGCGGTCCACCAACGCAATGGCTGGCTGTTCCAACTGTTTCGCGCGAGACACCAGGTCTTCCGGGCGCGAAGCACCTTCGAGGAAACTGAATGCGGAAGCGGAATGTAGCTCGACGTACTTCAATCGTAGATTCCTTCCACGAACCAGCGCTTCGCACGCAGGTCCTTATAAACTCGATACAGTGCAGTCTCGTTTTCACCATTCCCCGAGAGTTCCGCTCGAACCTTGGGACGTAACGTCCTTATCTCGATGTCCCACTCCTCGCGCGCCCATGCCGTTTCAGACCACCAGTCGCCTTTTCTTTTCCACGGTCCCGCGAACGCAAGGATCTGTCGGCGAATACCCTCGCAACTGAGAAACGTCGGCCTTCCTTCTCGAAGCTCGAGCGTCGCCGAAAGTGGAGGCCGGTAAATGCGCATTACAGCGGTAGCGTGCTTTTCTCCGCCAGCGCGTATTTCCCTCATTTCCGGTAAGACAAAACGGTTCCGTTGAAAAGAGTCGGGACCATGCGTATCGAGCAGAACTGGCGCCCCCACTCGGCCTTCCCCAACTGTGTTTTGGATTCGCGCGAGCGTAATTTCTAGACGCTCCGGGTCGGGAGATAGGGGCAGGAATAACCCGAGCTGCTGCGAAGGTGCTCTCGCGGGAGTCGTCAACATCGAGACCGCCGCGACAGGCGCGGACGGAGGGTGCGCTTCGAGATCGAGCCGCAAGAGTTTCAAGAGAAGCTTGCCGTCTCGCGCTGGAACAGGAAGCCGCAGTGTCCGGACATGATAAACAGGGTCCTTCCTCCGCGAGTCCTTTCGTTCGAGCGTGAGGGTAACTTTGATCTCTCCGATGGAAAGAATGTGCATGCGCAGCCGTGCAAACAATTGTTCGAGCAGCCTGTTCAGCACGAAGAGCAACGGCTCCAGCAAGTCCACCGGAGACTCCAAGTCCATGTGCTCTTCAAAATTCGATGGAAAATCTTTGGCGATCAGAGGATGAGCGTTCGCGCCCTGCGCCAGCCGCCACCAGCGGAGCCCTTCCTGTCCGAGTCGCTCGACAATCGCAATTTCAGGGAGAGCAGCAAATTCTTTGCATGTACCGACGCCCCAACGCCTCAACGTTTCGACGAACTCGAACGGAATGCCCAGACCTTCGAGCGAAAGGCGTCCCATCTGAAGTCTTTCGTCTCCGGCTGGAACCACCGTCACTCCAAGGAAGCCTTGTGCCGCGCATCCCGCAGCTAAGGGATTTCCGGCAACGGCAACGTTTGCCTCAAGGCCGACTTCTGAAGCGATGCGCTTCAAGTCGTGCGCGATCTTTTCCGGAGAACCGAAGAGCTTTTCGCAGCCAGCCAAGTCGAGCACAACCGTGTCGCAAAAATCCTCCTCCGCGCCTTTTGGCCCATCCTCAACACGCGGCGAAATCGCCCACGCACAATCGAGAAGCGCGGCATAGGCGCTCGCTTCCTGAGAAAGGGACCGCCATCGCCACACGACGCCTTGGAACGCTTCTGCCTGAACTTTCGTCATTCCGGTTTCGACGCCCAGGTCCCTGGCTTGGCGATTGGTAGCAAATACTTTCGTCAGCGGTGCTGCGCCCGCGAGGATCGCAACTCCTTTCTCTCGAAGGTCCGGCTCAAGGCGAACGACTGCCTGCACGGGAAAATCCGGAACGAATAGACATGCGAAAGCCAACGTGCGTCCCCTGAACTTGGTAGAGGAAAGGGAAACAAACCGGGCTTATTAGTGCTTTATGGCGTGTGCGTCTGCCAGCGAGCTAAATCGGCGGGTTGCGACAGGGCTCGCGAACGCGTCACTTCTCCCTGAACTTCAAAACCTTCGAACGTCGATGCACCCGTTTGAATACTTGCTGCGGCTCGGCTCCAATGGTCTGCTCTTCTCTGGCAGCGGAGAACCAGCGAAGCGCAGCTTTTCGCGCATGATTCTTCTCCGAGCAGAAGCAGAATCGTCGGCGTGTTTTCGATCGCACGCCGAAAACGAAACCACGTACTCAGATCGATCCGCCGAGCCTCAACCCACGAAATTTCCCCGAGGTCCAAGACGACGACTCCCCATCCCCCACTGTGCAACAGCAGGTCGGTTGACTTCAGCGCTTGTTCGAGCCGCTTCCAAGGCTTTCCGCTTCTCGCGCCGCTACCCACCTGGAGCGGTGGATTGACTTCACGAACCAACGGCAAAGGTCGTGGAGGGCGAAAACCTCGCCGCGGAGGTTCCCTGTCTCGTTCGACTTGCTCTTCCGCGCAGCGAGCGACGACGTGTATCTGTCCCGATTCTGTGACCACAGTTTGCTTTCCTACTATGGAGGGAATTGCGTTCTCGACGCCGCGCATCAATTCACGCGGATGCCGCCAACCATGTATTTGCATTGGCTTATTGGTCTCGGCACCAAAGCCGCGTGTCTTTCCTGTTTCTTTGCCCACTCCAGCAAAGTACGAAGGCGTTTTGACATTCGGTCCTCGGTCCCCGGTTTCTCCGCATCGAATCCAAAGCAGCCGCGGAAGGTCCACGCCCGCAGCCGCGAGCGACAACGGGTCAAGAGAATCGGCGACATCAACGAACGCGCACGCCTGCTGACGTTCCGTGGCCTCCGCAAGCAAAGAGAAAGCCAAACTCGTCCGCCCCGATGAAGCAGGACCATACAATTCCACGAGAGACCCACGGGGAAAACCGCCACCTAGAACCGCATCGAGTTCCATGACTCCGCTCGGCTGGAGTTCAACCTCGACGCGCCGCTGAAATCCTTCTAGCCCACGTCCAACGAGAGCTGTTTCGAGTCTTCCTTGTTTCAGAAGGGTTGCGGCCATGGTCCCAACTTATATTCGCTTTTTGTTCGCCTATGCTAATTCTGATCAGAACGGAGACGGTTGTCAAGGGGTGGGCTGCTGTTGTGGCTGTTGTGGGCTGTACGCTGGGGTCCAGTTCCAGGCGACAATCCCAACTTCCTGTTGGCCGACAATCCGGAAGTCAGCTCGCGGCCGATTTGATTGGCTGCGAGCCGGTGATGAGAATATCTACAAGTCTCTTGGCGCTTGGCTGCCAATCGGGGGTAGACGCCACGTTGGCGACGCCGACGAGAGCCCGAAGTAGGTCGATTGGGTCCAGGTCCTTTCGAATGTCACCGTTCTTGACCGCCCGCTTCACCAAAGTGCGGAGGGCGTCATGGACCTGCGCGTAGGAAGCTTCGAATATCTTCTTGGGATCTCCGACCAGCGCGTTGAGGGCAGGGGCGATGATCTGTTTCGTCGCGATAGAATCAACGAACAGCAACAGCCAAGCCCGCAGCGCTTCGATGGGGGGCATGGTCTCAGCAAAGCGCTGCTCCGCTGCGGCTAGTCTTTCCATCTCCGTACGGTAAACCGTCTTTAGAAGCGCCTCGCGCGTGGGAAAGTGGCGATACAAAGTTCCCGGTCCAACACCCGCTTGTTTAGCGATGTCGTCCAGGCTGGTGTCTGCGCCCGAGCGGGTGAACTCCTGCTTCGCCACTTCCAGGATGTGCTCGCGATTGCGCTGCGCGTCCGCGCGGGGCTTTCGGTTGACCGATGGAGAGCGTCTGTTAGCCATCTCAAAATCTCAAAAAAACTTGTAACCGGAGACACTCTCCGGTAATCTATCTATTCGGAGGCACTCTCCATTTTATCAAAAACTGGCTCACGGTTGGGAGGAAAGACACAATGACCAAATCGACGAAGCTTGGGGGCACTTTCAAACTTGTGGGAACCTCGACGAATCTGTACCGAATGGGCTACGGCACCATGCAACTTGCCGGCCCCGAAGTTTGGGGACCTCCACGGGACGTTGACGCAGCGGTCGCTGTTCTGCGAGAGGCGATTGGCTCTGGCGTGAACCACATCGACACCAGCGACTTTTACGGTCCGCACGTGACAAATCAGATTATCAAGAAGGCACTTCATCCCTACCCGGCCGACGTGGTGATTGTTACCAAAGTCGGCGCCCGCCGCGGCGAAGACAGGTCCTGGCTCCATGCCCTCTCCCGCAGGGAATTGATCGAGGGAGTCCATGACAACCTTCGAAATCTTGGTGTGGATCGGCTCGAAGTGGTGAACCTGCGTGTCGGTGGCGTCATGGAGCCATCGGAGGGTTCGATCGAGGAACCATTGACGGTGCTCGCTGAATTGAAGAGTCAGGGGCTGATTCGTCACATCGGTGTTAGCAATGTCACTCCCCAGCAATTCCAGGAGGCTCAGAGAATCACGGAGATAGTTTGCGTCCAAAACTTCTATAACGTGACACAACGAAATGACGATGCCTTCATCGATGCTCTCGCGCAGCAAGGCATAGCGTACGTCCCGTTTTTCCCGTTGGGAGGATTCACGCCGTTACAGTCATCCGTGCTCGACCGGATCGCGGCGTCCTTGCAAGTTACTCCGATGCAGGTCGCCCTGGCCTGGCTTCTTCAGCGTTCTCCCAACGTTCTGCTCATACCCGGCACGTCTTCGATAAACCATCTTCGAGAGAATCTTGGCGCTGCAGCCTTGCAACTCACTTCAGAAACAATCAGCGAGCTCAATTCAATCGCAAAAAATGCCGTGGCGGCGCGTCAATCTGCCCACTAATTTGATTTCCCTATGTCGAAAGAAGGAGCGATCTATGAAGATATTTGTCACAGGAGCTACAGGATTCATCGGTTCGGCCGTGGTTCAGGAGCTTATCGGTGCGGGGTATAAGGTGTTCGGACTTGCTCGCTCCGATGCAGGCGCCAAGTCCCTAATCGCTGCTGGTGCTCAGGTGCATCGAGGCGATCTGAAAGATCTGGAAAGCCTGCGCAGCAGCGCGGCTATTTCCGATGGCGTGATTCACATGGGCTTTATCCACGACTTCTCGAAGTTTGCAGAAAACTGCGAGATCGACAAGCGCGCCATCGAGGTTCTCGGCTCGGCTCTCGAAGGCTCCGAGCGGCCATTGCTTGTCACCTCCGGGCTAGCGACGGTGGCGCGGGGGCGGATCCCCACAGAGGACGATGCTCCTCTCCCTCCGTCGCCCTCGTATCCCCGCGCCTCGGAAGCGACGGCTGAGGCCTTAGTAAAGCGTGGCGTGTGTGCGTCGGTGGTGCGCCTGCCCCAGGTCCACGACACCGTCAAGCAGGGCCTCGTCACCTACCTCATCGCGCAGGCGCGCGAGAAGCGTGTGTCAGCGTACGTAGGCGACGGATGCAACCGCTGGGCGGCCGTGCACGTCCTCGATGCTGCCCGCCTCTACCGGTTGGCGCTAGAGAAGCAGGAAGCAGGCGCGAGGTATCACGCGGTCGCCGAAGAGGGAGTTCGATTCCGCGATATCGCTGACGCCATCGGCCGCGGCCTGAAGGTGCCGGTAGTGTCCAAATCCGCTGAGGAGGCAGCAGCCCATTTCGGCTTTCTGGGAATGTTCGTTACTCGCGACCTCATCGGTTCGAGCGTGCAAACGCGGCGACGGATGGGATGGCACCCAAGCGGGCCCGGACTCATTGCCGATCTCGACGAAGCGAATTATTTCCAACAGATCGCGCAGGCGGCGCGGCAATCACCCTAAGGAGACATGAGTCGACTGGCAGGTAGTCCTATTGGCGATTGACGGGCAAACCGGAAGTTAAACGACAATGGCCGACTACTGACAGCCCTTGACGACGCAACACCAAGCCTCCCCCAATCTCCCGTTAAAGCGTGAAAGGCTAGAACAACTGCCCCTGAGTTGGAGTGTCTAACGTGACAGGCGACGCGGCCTCCGCATCGTCAATTCTTGAATTGTTGAGTTTCCTGCTGACAGGATACCGCCGCATCAAGTTCGCGTCGTAGGGCTTGAGAATGTCACGAATAGTGTTGAAGTCATTCACGTCGGGATCGAGCCACACATCGTACTTGTCCCGCGTCACGATGACGGGCATACGGTCGTGCAGATCGGCTACGAGGGCATTCGGGCCAATCGTTAAGATCGTGCAACTTTCAATGATCTCTCCATCCGGGCTCCTCCACTGATCCCACAGTCCGGCGAATGCAAAGACTTCACCCTCACCAACCTCGAAGCAGTAAGGCTGCTTCACAGATCCCATTTTTCGCCACTCGTAAAATCCATCCGCAGGAATGAGGCAACGTTTGGTAAGGATCGAATCTCGAAATGCCGGTGTGGTTGTCACGGTCTCCGACCGCGCGTTGAGCGTCCGATTTCCGATGCTCACGTCCTTTGCCCACGATGGAATCAATCCCCAACGCATCGTTGTGAAGTGGCGAATCTTTTTGCCTTGTTCTTTGCGGACGGTCAGGACCGGCTGCGTTGGCGCAATGTTGTATCGCGGATGCGCTTCAACTTCATCATCCGCCGCCTGAAACCGTTCAGCAAGGTACTGCTTCGAGTGCGTCAGTCGGTATCGGTTACACACACATTCATTCTCACCGATTCCCAATTTCCGTCCAACTTCCGTCCAATTCAAGGGCAGGATAAACAGCGATAAGGCTCGTAAGCGACACCGAACGCGGCACTTAGAGTTTTATACCCCCCGGCTGTTAACCGAAGGGTTGCTAGTTCGAATCTAGCCCGGGGAGCCAAACCCCATTATTTCAGCGACTTGAATTTTCGCTGACTGCTAAATTTTGGCCGATTAACATTCGGTAGCGAACCAAGACGTCGGTGGTTCAAATCCAGTCGCGCTGACCCACTATTTTCATGCAGTTGCAGTCATTTCCAAATCGCGCGCAGATTCGAGTTTCCGTCCATTCCGTCCAATAACGAGGATTTTGGACGGAACGCCACTTCGATTTGAAGACGAAGGTCGTCAGTCTAAGTTGGCCGACACAATTTGGGTTAAGTCCGCCAACAGGGAGTTGGATTGTCGCCCAGACTGAACCCCGGCGGGCAGGCGGACAGCCAAGCTGCCGTTTTCTGCTTGCTTTCGAGGCGAGGCTAGCGTACTTAGAGGAGATTCCAGCCACCGAGGTGAGCGATGGAAGTACGTGCACCCAAGGGACAATACCGGGTAATCGGCTGGACCCAGTAGACACCCTCACATGGCCAAGCGGCCCTCTCTGGAAAGACTGCGAAACTTTCGACAAGGCACTAGATTTGGCTGCCAGCAATGACGAGTTGTATCTTCGGATTTATATTTACAACGACAACGGCGAGATTCTGCATGAGGCTGGCTGCTATCGAGAGCAGCTCAAAAAGATTCATGAGCTAGAGGAACAACGTCCCGGCCGAGCCCAGGACGAAAGTCCCAAAACATAAGGTCATCGCTCTCAAGGCATATGAACCTACAAGAACAAATCACGAAGTATATTACCAGCCAACCGGAGCCAAAACGCAGTGACATGCGAGAGTTGCATCGGCTCACACTTCAAGTGTCACCAGAATGCAAATTATGGTTCTTCGATGGTAAAGACAGCAAAAATCATACTGTTTCCAACCCGACGATTGGATATGGATTTCACACAATGAAATATGCCAACGGAAAAAGTAGAGAGTTTTTTCAAATTGGTGTGAGCGGAAACAAAACCGGAATCTCTGTCTATATTCTTGGTCTCAAAGATAAGAAGTACTTAGCCCAAACGTATGGAAAAAAACTAGGCAAGGCGAGCGTGACCGGATATTGCATTCGGTTTAAAGCTCTAAAGGATATAAACATCGATACGCTTGGAGCGGCAATACGATATGGGCTTGCAGCTCAGAATGAAAAAGGCAAGCTGACGAAATAATTCCACTGTTAAAGGCAAGCAGTTATCGATGTAAAGGCGCTCCAGTATACGACTCCTACAGCCCTGACCCGCGCCACAATACAACTCGCCCGTCGCCATCCGAATCGAAGATTGTATCTGGAGGCGGGATGAAGCGCGCTCAACGAGCTCTGCCAGCCAGCGCCGCCTTGATGGTGATCGTGCTCGTTTGTGGGTGCTCCCCTTCGAGCCCGACTTCCCTTCCTCCGCCGGTGATTTCCGTCAGCCTGACGCCAGCGGAGCAGCAAACAATCCAGCAGAACCAGACGGTTGGTATTGTGGCAACCGTCCAGGGTTCCTCCAACAATGCGGTCACCTGGAGCCTCAGCGGGTCCGGCTTTCTCAGCAACCAATCAGCTACATCAGTAACTTATAACGCTCCTTCGAGTATCACTGCTCCGCAGACGGCGACAGTTACAGCCACCCCCTCCGCCGATACGACGAAGGCCGCTTCTTTGAAGATCCGCGTGGCCTTGGCGGAGGTGCCATTGGTGATGCAGCCGCTACTCCCGCCTAGCGCCGCGCCAGGCGGAGCCGGGTTCACCCTGACGGTGAATGGCGTGGGGTTTGCGACCAGCGCTACCGTTATGTTCAACGGTGCTTCCCTGGCGACCACGTTCGTGAGTGGACATCGATTAACCGCTGATGTGCTGGCGGCCGATATCGTGACGGCAGGCACGGCTTCGATAACAGTGGCGAACGCGCCGGGCGGGGGCCTGCGCTCCAACGCAGTTTACTTTCCGATTGCAATGCGCGAAGCGAACTTAGCGCTGGTGCAGGCGGCCGGCTCGCCCTTCCCCTTGGGGGGCGTCCTCGGGGACATGGTCTCGGCGGACTTTAATGGTGACGGCATCCC
>Ga0209376_1002264_pt1 | contig 18385 bp, 21 predicted proteins | sample GraSoiAngelo_134_FD_185891 | JGI IMG/M metagenome (GOLD analysis project Ga0209376, IMG submission 185891) | Grasslands soil microbial communities from the Angelo Coastal Reserve, California, USA - 14_0929_05_30cm (SPAdes) (version 2) | ecosystem: Environmental > Terrestrial > Soil > Grasslands ... | reverse complement strand
CTTTCTCTCCTCTTGTCGCTTGGGGAAGATAGCGCTGTTTCTGATCTTCGTTCCCCCATTTTTGCACGGTCATCTGGCCAAGTGAGACGTGGCCTGAGAGAAATGTTCGGACTCCAGTTCCTTCTCGACCGATTCTTTCCAAGGCGAGGGCATATGTTAGAATGTCCGCGCCTTGGCCCTCCCCGTACCGTCTCGATATCGGAAGCCCGAGGAGTTGGGCCTTCTTGAAAATGGGGACAAGATGATCGTTGAATTTTCCTGCCAAGTACGCTTGGTCTTCTAACGGTCGAAGTTCTCGGCAAGCTCGGTCAACCTCGTCTAGGATAAGTTTCTGCTCGTCTGAAATATCGAAGTTCATCTTGGAAAGGTCTTCGCTACCTGAGTCTACAACTGTCTTCAATCGAAACAATCTCTCCATAGTCCTGTCCTTAATGTGAGTTTTGTCAAAACGTTATATGACCGGCCCGACGCACTCAGAGGCGCGACAGTCGCTTTGCCAATTCAAGTTGACGAAGAGGACATTCCTTTCTTTGCCGAAGTAATAGCAGGTGGAAGGATAACTATCCCTGAAGAGATTCGAAAAATCTTCGGAGTGAAAGACGGCGACCATGTCATGTGCAGAGTAAGGCTCGTAAAACGAGCCGAAGACGTCAAATAATACAGTAACGGAGCCCGCGTGGGCCCCAGTGTGGATTCCTATTTCTGACAATCTTAAATAACATCGCTAGTCTCCGCTCATCTTAGAGCCCTAGTTGATACTGGCCGTCTCCGATCCTACGAGAATAATCGACGGCTTTCAGGATAAGACAATCTTGGTCTTAGGGGACCTGATGGTCGACCGTTATGTTCGCTCTCAGGGCCGAAAACTCTCGAGAGAAGCACCGGTCCCTGTGGCGGATTTCGTTTCCGAGGAACTTGTGCTCGGAGGTGCCGCGAACCTGGCCAACAACCTGGTCGCGCTCGGGGCGAAAGTCAGGGTGCTGGGTGTCGTGGGAAATGATGAGCCAGGGAAGTGGATCCAAGAGGAGCTTGAGAAGAAAGGGGTTGACATCTCAGGCACCGTTGTGAATAGCCGCCCGACAAGCCTGAAAACCCGATTTATTCTGAACCATCGCCAGTACCTGAGGATTGACAAGGAATCACGGACCGACGTCGAGTCGCATGTGACCAAGCAATTCCTCTACTCTCTGGACGACCTCTTGGAGGACGCGGACGGGGTGGTGTTTTCTGATTACGATAAGGGCGTGATAACTCCGGAACTCATAAGCAATGTCGTCGAAGAGTGCCGAGTCCAGGAGAAGAAAGTCGTCGCTCAGCCGAAGGTTCGGCATTACCTCGACTACGTGGGAGTTTCAATGGTGAAGTCAAACGTGCGTGAGGCCACGATAGCTACTGGCGTTTCCATGGTCAATGATACGTCGCTGAGAAACATGGGCCACAACCTCATGACTCGGCTGGAGTGTGAGAGCCTCCTCCTCACACGAAGCGAACAGGGCATGATTCTCTTTGAAAAGAAGAATATCACGAGTTTTCCACCTTTCAAGGGTCCCAAGCCCGGGTTCAACGCCGTCGGTGTAAGAGATTGTATGACCGCCGTTCTGGCCATGTCAATCGTCAGTGAGGCACCAATCGGGGAAGCTGTCTTGCTCGCCGGACTTGCAGCAGCACAGCACGCAGATAATCTTGGCACTGTCGTTGTAGACCTGAACGATCTTCGATCTCAAGCTAGCACAACACTTGAGCTTGCAGAGCAGATAGTTCAGGTTCCGGTCCACTGATCATGGAAGAGCAATCGATTCCCATCGGTATGCTTCTGCAGAAAGCCGCTCAGATTCGAGCCCATATTCTTGAGATGGTGGCGGAGGCAAAGTCCGGCCACCCAGGTGGAAGCCTTTCGGCCGTCGAGATCCTTGTCTCTCTGTTCTTCTACAAGATGCGGCATGATCCTAAGCGTCCAGATTGGCCGGATCGTGACCGGTTCGTCCTGTCTAAGGGACACGCTGCCCCAGTCTTGTTCTCTACTCTTGCAGAGGCTGGATATCTCCCAACTAGCGAACTCAAGACTCTACGGAAGATCAACAGCCGTCTACAAGGCCACCCAGACCATAGGGTCCCCGGCGTCGAGTTTCCTGGAGGTTCACTGGGAATTGGTCTTTCGGCTGCTATAGGCATGGCTCTCGCTGGTAAGGTGGACAAGAAAGACTATCGGGTCTACGCGCTTCTGGGCGACGGCGAGCTTGATGAGGGAGAGACCTGGGAGGCGGCGATGGCTGCACCCAAATTCAAACTTGACAATCTAACCGCAATCGTCGACAGAAACGGGATCCAGCAAGACGGTCTAACCGAACAAATCATGCCCATGGAACCTGTGGGCTACAAGTGGAAGGCGTTCAATTGGCATGTCTTGGAAGTCGACGGTTTCGACTTTCGCCAAGTAATCGACGCCTTGGAAAAGGCGGAGAATATGAGAAACAGACCAACCGTGATAATCGCCCATACCATCAAAGGGAAAGGCGTGTCCTTCATGGAATGGGATCCCGCATACCACGGCAAAGCACCGGACAAAGACACCGTCCGTAAGCTCGTAAAGACGATGTTGGAAGAATGAGCGGAGTCAAAATCGCGCCCTCGATTCTTGCGGCTGACCATGCAGACCTGAAGGGCGAGATTGGGAGAGTGGAAGAAGCAGGCGCAGACATGATTCACGTAGACGTTACAGATGGACACTTCGCTCCCAACATAAGTCTGGGACCCGACACTGTCAGGGCAATTCGCAAAGTGACGAGACTCCCGTTCGACATTCACTTGATGATTACAAACCCGGAAAAATTTTACGACCCCTTTCTCTCTGCAGGCGGTGACATCATAACGGTGCATGCAGAGGCTGCCGGCCGCTCGCTTCTCCACAAGTTATCAAAGGAGATTCACCAGAAAGACAAGAAATTGGGACTTGCGCTAAAGCCGTCCACCCCCATCCCATCTTGGCTGCGGAGAGAAACGAATCCCTTTGACGTTGTTCTCGTTCTTTCTGTCAACCCGGGGTTTCCAGGTCAAGCGTTCATGCCGAGCGTTCTGCCCAAAGTAAGGAAAGTCGCAAAGCTCGCTGACTCGGGAGGATTAGACGTGGAGGTTGACGGGGGAGTGGACCAGGAGAATGCGTCGACAATAGTTGAAGCAGGAGCTACCGTATTGGTTGCGGGAGCCTCCATCTTTCGGAAAGGTGATGTTAAATCCGCTCTCCAGAACATGAGGGCCATCACTCAAAGGACTAGGAGAGAGGTTCCAGCATAGTGCTCGTTCAGCTAGCTTCAATGCGTGATGCCTACGCTGAGGTTCTGTTGGAGCTCGGTCAAGAAGACCCTAGAGTCGTTGTTCTGGGCGCTGACACGTCCGTATCCATTAAGACTAGCTTGTTTGGAGATCGTTATCCTGATCGATTCTTCAATGTCGGAATCGCAGAGGCCAACATGATGGGCATAGCGGCAGGGCTCGCGCTCGCCGGGAAGATACCATTTGTCACAACCTACGCCGCCTTCGTGCCCGGCAAATGCCTGGACCAGATTCGCAACGCAATCGCCTATCCCAATCTCAACGTGAAAATTGTCTCTTCCCATGGCGGATTGACAGTCGGGCCAGATGGTGCCTCGCATCAAACGATAGAGGACGTAGCAACGATGAGAGCTGTACCCCGAATGCATGTTATCGTTCCCGCCGACGCTCCTTCCACCAAATCCTTGGTTGCTCAAGCATGCAGGACCCTCGGTCCTTTCTACATCCGTCTCAGTAGGCCAAGTGTCCCCACGATATACTCGGCGTCCAAAGATGTCGAGGTCGGAAAGGCCAAGATACTGAGGGAAGGGTCCGACGTTGGTATCATAGCCTGTGGCATAATGGTCAATGAGGCGATGGAGGCTGCTGAAACCCTCTCGAAGACAGGCGTCTCAGCGGAGGTTGTTGACTCCCACACGGTGAAGCCGCTGGATTCCGAGACAATTGTTCGAGTTGCAAGGGAGACTGGTGTGCTTGTCACTGCTGAGGAGCAGAATGTGATCGGTGGCTTGGGTGGAGCGGTTGCCGAGGCCATCACTGAATCATATCCGGTTCCCATTTCGAGAGTTGGAGTCAGGGATACTTTCGGAGAGTCAGGTGAGCACCAAGAACTCATGGTTAAGTACGGTCTGACATCAAAGGAAATAGCCCGAGCCGCAAAACACCTAATCAAATCTAGGTGACAGATTTTTGAGAATATTCCTCGATACTGCCAATGTCTCTTCGATCAAAACCTTCGCTGACATGGGAGTGCTTGACGGCATCACCACCAATCCAACACTCATTGCAAAGGAGAACAGAGACTTTCTGGAACTCGTATCAGAAATTCTCCAGATCGTACAGGGTCCAGTCAACCTTGAGGTCGTGAGCCAGAAAACCGAGGGAATGTTGCAAGAAGCTCACAACCTGGCATCTCTCAGCCCGAACGTGGTTGTAAAGTGTCCGATGACGAGCGCGGGCTTGGTAGCGGTCAAGACGCTCAGCAAAGAAGGAATCAACACGAACGTCACCCTCGTTTTCTCGCCCAACCAAGCCCTGCTTGCGGCAAAGGCAGGGGCTACGTACGTTAGCCCGTTCATAGGACGCTTGGACGACGCCGGGCATGAAGGAATGAAGGTGATTGAAGATACTTTGCAGATTTACCGAAATTATGAGATCGAAACCCAGGTTCTGGTGGCCAGCATTCGCCACCCTGTCCACGTGGTTGATGCTGCAAAGCTAGGGGCCCACGTAGCCACAATGCCGCCTGATGTCCTCGAAAAAATGGTGAAACATCCTCTAACTGATATTGGTCTGAAGCGTTTTCTTGACGATTGGCAGAAGGCTGGTTTGAAACTTCCTGAACGTGGAACTCTTCCAGCCAAGGCAAGACCTCTTGTTCAGCGCGCATAAGGGTCTCAAAGCTTTCCCTCATCTGTTTTGTTGTACGATTTCGTGAATATACGATGGAGCGTTAGCCTTTTGAGGAACCTGTGATTGCTCTCACTGTTACCCTTTGACTAAGTACGTCTTTGTCACGGGCGGTGTAATGTCCGGAATAGGCAAGGGGGTTATCGCCGCATCTATCGGAAAAATAATCCAAGTCCGCGGCCTCAAAGTTACCGCTGTCAAGGTCGATCCATATCTCAACTATGACGCAGGAACTATGAATCCCTACATTCACGGCGAGGTGTTTGTCACCGAAGACGGAGGAGAGACAGACATGGACGTAGGGACGTACGAACGATTCCTAGACATCAACGTCCCAAAGAATCACAATATAACGACTGGGCAAGTATACTTCTCCGTCATAGAGAGAGAGCGCAAGGGCGATTTTCTCGGTAAATGCGTCCAGATCATCCCCCACATAACCGATGAAATCAAGGATAGACTCCGCAGGATTCCTAAGGAAGAGGGAGTTGATTTGGTATTGGTAGAAATAGGTGGAACTGTCGGCGACATCGAATCTCTACCCTATCTCGAGGCTGCACGCCAACTTCGTCTAGAAGAGGGCGGCGAGAACGTTCTGAACGTCCATGTTACGCTTGTCCCTGTGTTGGATGTTGTGGGAGAGCAGAAGACCAAGCCCACCCAGCATAGCGTCCAAGAGCTCCGGCGAATCGGAATCCAGCCTGACATCATAGTCGCGAGAAGCAAGGTACCCCTCAAACAGGAACCGAGGCGAAAGATTGCCCTCTTCTGCAACGTAGAGGAGTCCGCTGTATTCACCTCCCAAGACATGGACAGCATCTATCAATCACCTCTCCTCCTAGACCAGCAGGGGCTTGGCGCTTTCATCACTCGCCGTCTAAGGTTGCCCGAGAACCCGCCTCAGTGGGGCCCATGGAAGAAAATGCTTGAAGATCATCTGGCACAAGCTAAGCAAGTAAACATAGCAATATGTGGGAAGTATGCTGAACTAGCTGACTGTTATGTGAGTGTTAATGACGCGCTTAAGGACGCGGGGGCATCAGCGGGCGCCAAAGTGAACATAGAATGGATCGAAACTGATGACTTTGAGAAACAGCCAGAAAATGTCCGGCTTCTGTCTCGGTTCGATGGAGTCCTAGTGCCGGGGGGATTCGGTGCAAGGGGAGCGGAGGGCAAGATTCTAGCCATTGAATATTCCCGATCACATAACATTCCTTTTTTGGGCATATGCTATGGGTTTCAGCTAGCAGTCGTCGAGTATGCAAGACATGTCGGCATAGTAGATGCGACAAGCTCTGAGCTTAACCCGGGATCAAAGAACCCAGTCATTGATCTAATGCCAGAACAGAATGGTGTGTTGGAGAAGGGCGGCACAATGAGGTTAGGTGCCCATGAGATCACTGTGGACGAAGGGACGACTGCCTACTCTCTTTACGGTAGGAGGAAAATTTGGGAACGGCACCGTCATAGATATGAAGTGAATCCGAAATATATTCCTGAGCTCACATCCAATGGATTGAAGTTCTCTGGAAGAAGCGATGCAAATCGAAGGATGGAAATTCTTGAAGTCCCGTCATGCAGATTCCACTTTGCGACACAGTTTCATGCAGAGTTCAAATCGAGGCCTGCCCGTCCCTCGCCACCTTACTATGGATTAGTTCAAGCCGCATTGGGAACGAAAGGGGTTCTAGCGGCAACTGAGCCGGTAATTGCGAACCAAACGCTCCAAGTGAATCGCAGTGCAAAGCGCTAACAGTTCAACTGAGTCTAGGACATTTCCGGGTAGACGAACTCCAGTTGTTACAATGAGTCTCTCTGCAGTAACGATTGCTTTGGTTTTCCTGTCAACCTCTCTATTTCAGTTGCCGATTTTTTCGACCGGAGGGTACTTCAACTTTGGAGACATTATGATCTTCACCACTGCACTTACCTTTGGCCCGGTTATCGGGGGTATCTCGGGAGCGGTTGGATCTTCACTTTCAGACCTTTTAGGCGGATTTGGAATATTTGCCCCTTTCACGTTTGTCGTCAAGGGACTAGAAGGCTTCTTGGCAGGTCTGATCTCGCAAAGGGGATTCACAAGACGCACTTCACTCGGTAGGGTTATCGGCAGCGTGCTCGGTTGGATTATCGGCAGCGTGGTAATGGTTGGAGGGTATTTCTTGGCTGAGTCTTTTTTCATCGCGCTCGTGTTTGGCTCGTCAGAATTTACTGGGATAGCGGCGGCCTCTAGCGAGTTGCCATTCAACATCCTTCAAGTCGTCGCAGGGGGCCTAGTGGGGATACCTCTGTCACTAGGCCTGAGGCACCTGCTTAAGCAGACTCCGTACTACCACAAGCTTGTCGCGCCCGCGACTTCTAAGAAGATCTGAAGCGGCCCTATGGCGTGGGCTCGCTTACGCATATGTAGAGGACGTTACTACCTCTGACTATCAGGCTGCCAAAGTTCGTGGACGGGTCCCCTCCTCGGTACTCTCTTGCCCCGTCGAGGATGATGTTCATGTGGCTGTCACAGTCAATCATTTTGCCACGGTACTCCGCGTCATTCTTCAGTCGGACTGAGACATCGGCTTGCAACTTTCGAACGAGTAGGTTCAGCGGTTTTCTTGAAGGTTCCAATTTGCGCCTTCCGCAGACCTTTCCTAGCAGCACATAAAAACTCTTGGATAAAGATGAATGATCAGAAGAAACGGTGTTGACTAGCGAGCTTATTCTTCTGATTCGGAGTTCTCTCTAGCCATCATCTTTTGAGTATGCTGTTCTTTCCTGAACTCAGATTTGAGTTTTCCACATCTGATACAACGAGTCATCGGGCCTCTTCCCCGCCATTGGTGGGAACATCCTGCCATTATTGTCAACATGAAAGAGGGTGCAGGTTATTCTTAAACTAGAGCCGAGGATTCGGAAGATGCCCTGACCCGACGTTTACCCCTGTCGAGCAAGTAAAGTTGTTCTCTATCAGATAGCGAGGCGACGAGTTCGACTCTGGGTTCATTCAGTTGTTTCCAAGAGGCCTGATCTTTGTCGTCGAAAATTGTCATGACTAACGCACTGTCCTCGGTCGCGATTCTCGAAAGTTCATTGAAATGCTCCTCGAGGACAGGACCTGATTCTGTCATTGATACGGATGTGACTCCGTCCGCGACGTGATCTTGCAATGGCATGTGAGAGGCGTCCGCGCGGACAAGCTGGATAACGGTGCCTGTTGCTCTTTGCTTAGCCCTGATCAGCATTTGGGCTGAGAGGTCCATTCCTAGGACAACTTGGCATCTAGGGGCAACTAGTTCGAGAAGCATGCCTGTTCCGCATCCAACGTCGACCATTATGTTGAACTCTCTGTTTCCGAGGAGCTGCAGCACCTTTGCATGCTTCTTGGCTTGTTCTTCGCCATAGAGCTCGTCGTAATTCTTGGATAGGGCATTGTACCATTTCGTAATAGTTTCGGTATTCTTCGCCGGCAAAGCTATGTCGATATATTGCTCCGTTGATGCATTGAACCTTTCGGGGATGTCCAACCTGCCTGTAATGATCTCACCAAGCCTCGACGAGGCTCGCAAGGAATTGGCCAGCGGTCTCGAAGCAAGGAAGCTAGTCGTTATGGTCGCATCCTGCAGCGTGGAGTATTCGGGCAGGACTGGGAGTCATCTAGGGGAGGGTGAACGGTTGGTAATTGTGAAAGGAGATGGTTGCATACTGGTCCACCGCGGACGCGACTATCAACCTGTTAACTGGCAACCGTCAGGTTGCATCATTCAGGCCCAGATTAACAATGGGACTCTCGTTCTGAAGGCGGTTCGTCCGAATCCGCTCGAGAGTCTAACTCTACTCGTCAAAGAGATTCAGTTTCTTGGCACGTTTCTTCTCCAAGACGAGGCGGAGTTTGTGTTGCATGCGAGCGAGGAGGAGATGAAGCGAGCCATCATTCTCCAGCCCGACATCATTGAGCCAGGTTTCAAGATCCTGGATTACGAGAAGAAAGTACCTCCTGGGTTCGTGGACGTTTACGGCGCAGATGGTGATGGGAATACGGTCGTTATCGAGATCAAAAAAGACCCTGCGGGTTTCCCTGCCATCAAGCAGCTCTTGGAGTATCTGAAATACCTGCAAGCTCCACCGGGCAGGAAGTTACGTCCAATGATAGTAGCACCTAGCGTCGCGAAAGGGTCCCAGTCCACACTGGCAAAGTCTGGAATCGAGTTCAAGCAGATGACTCTTCAGAAGGCGGTTGAGGTTTTGCAGAAGCACGTGAAGTCTGATCAGCAAGCGTTGAAGAGTTGGCTTTAGAGTCCGAGCCTTATGATTAACATCGCGTATCCGATTCCGCTCTTGACAAAGCTGAGCTTGCTTGTTCCTCGCGGTCTCGGCAGGAATGTGATCGGGACATCGGTGATTGGCATGCCTTTCTTTCTGGCTCGGATGAGGAGTTCTGGCTGAATCTCGAAGTTCTTGGCCACTATCTGATCCCGTAACGTTTCGACTGCTCTGCATGTGTAAATTCTGAACCCCGACGTGACATCGTTCGAGGGTATGTGGAAGATCTTTCGCATGGTCCAGTTGGTCGTGGCGCTTATCATTCTCTTAACGAGTGGAAGTTCTTCGACCATACCCTTGTTCGTGTTCCGGCTTCCGACCACAATATCTGCGCTCTTGGCGGCCGCCATCAAGTTCTGTATTTCTTCCGGTTGGTGGTTTAGGTCCGCGTCCATAGTAACGACATACTCCGTATCCTCATCGATGAGACCGAACCCTTTTTTCATCGCCTTTCCAAGGCCCAGCCTTTCCTGGCTATAGTGGACTTTTATCCGGGGGTTTTCTTTCGAAAGGGCGGTCAGTTTTTCGAGAGTCGCGTCTGTTCCTTCGACGACGAATATTGCCTCGTAGTCAGGGTCGATCTTTTCGAGCGCGGATTCCAGTCTGGAGGAGAACTCGTCTATTACTTCGGCCTCGTTGTAGACCGGTATTACCGCGCTTATCCGCAAGTCTCTACCGCAATCACGAGGCTAGACAGGTATATTCTGGTTTGTGACCGAGCTTGTACGATCTGAGGGCTACGCGGCGACGAGTTCGTGCGCGTGCTGTTTCATGTGCTGGTAGTGTTCCGCGGGCACGAGGGACTGGAACGCCCTATCTACCACCTCGCTCAACGCTGGGTGAATGTGGATCGAGTCGCTAATCGGCTCGTAAGATCCGTTTCCCGCATACATCAATGGTATGATCTCGTGTATGAGTATTGATGCGTAGGGTCCGATGATGTGGGCGCCTAGGATTCTCATTGTCTCAGCTTCGACGATGACCTTGACGAAGTAGTCTTTCACGTTCATCGCTTCGCCTTTTGCCGTATCCTCGTATTTCTGGAATCCGATCAGGACCTTGTCCGGTCCATATTTCTTGACCGCCTCTTTTTCTCCTAGCCCAACGCTCGCAATCTCGGGATAAGTGAAGACTGCGTGTGGAATCGCGTGATAGTCTGCTTTGACCTTCCTTTTCAGTATCGCGTTGTAGTAGACGATTTTTGACTCGTAGTTCGCAACGTGTTTGAACGGATATTTTCCGTCAGCGTCTCCCAGGGCCCATATGTTCGGCTGAGACGTTTCCAAGTAGTCGTTCACTTCTATCCAGCCTTCCTCGGTAAGTTTGACTCCAGTCTTCTCCGGATGGAGACTGTCGGTTATCGGGCCTCTTCCAGTCGCGACCATGATCTCTTTGGTGGTTATGATCGTGTTTTTTCCCGATTTCCTGTCTACGGCCACCAGCTCCTTTCTGTATCCGATCTCCCTGACTTCTTTCACTTCCTGGTTTGTCAGAATCGTGATATGGCGTTCCAGATCCTTTTTCGCCAGAGAGGAGACTTCCGGCTCCTCTTCCGGCAGGAATTGGGGGTTCCTTCCGATGATTGTGACTTTCGATCCCATGCTTGAGAAGAAGTGGCCATATTCGGCAGCGATGTAGCCGCCACCGATAATCGCAATACTCTCCGGGAGCTTTGTTAGTTTGAGGACGGTATCACTGGTATGATATTTGACCTTGTCAAGACCCTTTACCGCAGGGGTATTGATCTTCGACCCGATACACAGGAATATTATCTTGGACGTGATCTCGGCTCCATCAACTCTCATCGTGTATGGGGAGACGAACTCTGCGGGAGCGTGGTAGTAGTCAATGTTCTTCGAGCTGGACAACCCCTCTCTTATCTGGTCAATGTCATTGTTGATGAGGGTCCGCATCCGCTCCATAACCATCTGAAAATTGATACTAGCGATCTTTGCGTCGACACCTAGGTCTCGCGCTTTCTCAATAGTTCTCACCAGTTCTGCAGGGTACAACAGTATTTTCGAGGGGATGCAGCCACGTGTGAGGCAGATGCCTCCAGGCTCGTCCTTGTCGATGACCGCGACCCGAATGTTCGGGTTCTCTTGGATCATTGCGTCGACAATGTTCATGGCCGATCCCGTACCAATCGTGATCAGATCGTACTGCTTCATGTCTAGCGCCCGAGTCTCTGGACGAAGATAAGAATATTGACCGGGTTTGGAGGGGTTGTGAGTCTTGCGGTAGTGATTATGGTTTCTTTGTTCCCTCTATTCGTTCCTTGCCCACGACTAGGATGAAGATGAGTATTCCGAGGGCGAAGGATGTGAGGCTGATCGACATTGAAACTGTGATGTCGAGGTTGAGTCGGTGCCACGATTCGTAGTTAATGTACGCTGGCAGGATTATCAGCGCGCCTGCAATCACGACCATTAGGCCCCTTAGAATGTCGTGTATTTCCGTTCCTGCGATCGTTGTCTTAGTGCCCGTTGTTATCGCACCGACTACTGGTCCATTCTTCGAATGGTCTCGTATATAGATGATTCACGCTTCAGGGGTTGGAAGGAGCTTTCGGGCGATTGTCACGTACGCGGTGTGTCCTATCATCCTAGTCTCCGGTCTTACTTTTCCAGCCTCTGTCTTGAACTCCCGCATAAGGAGCTCCACTGCTTCTAGGATAACGAAGCCTCCTTCGCGGAGTGCGATTGCAAGCTTCTCCAGCTGGTTTATGGTGGGGGTGAAGCCTGCGAGCAATCCCCCTCCGACCAGCGCTCCATAAGCGGCTCTCACCATCCTCCAGGGATCTCCAAGGTCGACAACTACCGCGTCCACGCCAGTTTCGTCAAATCCCTCAGTCGGGTCTTTGTTGTGAAAAGTCACTAGCGAGCCGAATCCCGCCTTGTCGACATTCGCCTTTGCCGCTCGCAAGAACTCCGGTCGCATCTCGTAAGTGAACACCTGGCCATCTGGCGCGATCCCCCGGGCCAACGCGGAGGTTAGAGCCCCGCTACCGGTCCCAACCTCCAACACCCTATCCCCATTCCCAACGCCTAGCTGAAACAGGGCGTACCCGATATCCTTCGGATACAAGATCTGGGTGGGCCGATCAAACGATTCGACAATGTCGAGTGCGCGCGGCCTGAATACAGCGAGGTTCTGGCCCATGCTTGTCCGAATGGACCCACCGTACTCCTTGCCCACAAGCTCTGCCAGCTCGAAATAACCCCGATGCGTGTGAAACCTTCCAGGCTCCACCTTCGCAATCCACTTGCGCCGCGCGTCCTGGTAGAGCAGGACCCGGTCGCCCAGCTTAATCTCCCTACTCAAGGGCGCTAACTCGCCTGGACCCCGAGAGCCATTAACCATTCCATGCAATTTGGGTCAAAAATAAGCATGCTTTTCTCGACCCCCCGGGGTGGTCTCTTTTCCCGCGCCCCGCCCTTCATGAAACGCCGAGAATCCCACGTTCACCTAGTCCTGCCCTAGCGTCCCTCCTTCGTGCCGGGCCCCTAGGTCTCAGGACCCTACCTTTGTGGAGCCTATGCCCGTTCGCTGACCAGGTTCATACCGCCCTTCGTGGAAATGCCAGGCTAGCCCTTCAGAGCCTTGAACACGCCTTCGGCCTTCGAGGCTGGGACAAGCCTCACCGTGATTGGCTCCTTAGTTCCTGAGATCCCTATCCTCAGCACCGCCACCCTCCTCCTCCACCACGTGGCCAGGATAGCCGCCAAGAACACGGCGAAAGTTCCGATCAATAACAGGTCGAACGGTGCCTGAGGCAAGCTAAGCCTAGCCTGGCCCGGAAACCACCATACAAGAAACACAGCTATCGCCCCAAGAACAGCATACGTCAACGGCGGGATCAGACTCTTGGTAATCAGCTCCAGTGTGCTCACTTCGGCGTGGGGAACGTTCACGTACTTTTCTCCAATCGCAAACCTCTTCCCCACCAGCAACCTTGAGTCCGTCACGTAGACGGTGTAGTTCACTCCCGCGCACTCAGCCAGAACGTTTTCCGCCCCGACTAGGTTCCTGAGGTTGCTCAAGTCTTCCTGTTGAGGCACGAAAATCTCTCTTACCCGTATTGTAACCCGTCTCCGCGGCAAAAGGATTACGAACAGCCCTAGGTAGTGGCTACTAGCTGGGAAACGGCTTCAACCACTGCCCGAACCCCACTCTCCGAACCCAACGTCTCGCTCAGTCTCAGCGCACTCTCCCGGTTATCCCTCAGAGTTCTTGAGATCGCCTCAGCTAGCATCGCAGCGTCCAATCTAGATTGATCTAGTACGACTGCTACCCCGAGTTCTTCCGCCCGTTTTGAATTGTTTGCCTGTTCAGTGTGGTTCGGTGGAGGAATCAGCACTAGTGGCTTCCCTTCCGATACCGCTTTCATAATCGTCTCGTGTCCTGCCCGTGACACAATCACATCTGCGCGCTCGAAAGTCCTCCAGTAGGATTGCTCAGTCATCCATTCGTGGACAACAAGGTTCTCAATTCTCTTTCCACCAACCGATCCGTTCGGATCACCGCAACTCAGAATCAGCTCATAGTCCTCAGGAAACTCTTTGAGAATATCGGTTAACTTGCTCACAAGATACCTCCGGTCGGTCGCTGGTCCACTGACGCATGCAAAAACCAGAGGCCTACCTCTAACAGTATGTCGTACACCGTCCCCGAGGTTGAGCCTAGAGCGCGTTAAGGGCCCGACTAGCCGAACCTTTCTCCTGATTCCGGGCGGGATCGCGAGATTGTATCTTGAAATCGTGTACGGAGCCTTGAGGTCTGGAACAATGATCAAGTCGCTCAAGCCCCACGCCAGTTCCAGCATTGCAGAAATATATCTCCAAATAATCTTCGCTGCAAAAAGCATCGGCCGATCATTCAACCTGTGTTTTTTATCATCCTTAGGCATCTGCACAGAATACTGGTTGAGGATCAAAATTCTAGGCTTTCTCAGAATGAAAGCGGCCACAAGAGTGGAGATTCTCGTGTCAGATATCACCACATCAGGCTCAAACGCAGAGATCTGCTTCACCTCCCCTATCAGCTGACGTATGAAACCCCACAATCCAACAGTAACACCGTTCTGGCTCATCGTCATCTTTGGATCAATCGTCCCATCCTCCCTGGTTCGAAAGGACAAGGGAATCGCGCTGAAGTAGGTGAAACCGGAACGCTTCAGATAAGCCAGCGCGTCAAGATAGGACGAGAACAAGACATCCACACCTTCGTTCGAGAACTCTCGGGCGATCGCATCGCACCGAGTAATATGCCCAAGGCCCAGCCCGCAAGGCCCAATATAGAGTCTCAAACCTATCATCCTCACCCTCTCAACTTTCTCTCGAACACTCGCCCACCCGGCCGTTCCTCTGAAAAGATCTGCCCTTGGAATCGAGCAACCCTCGCATCACGAGTCATCCAGGCATCTGGCATCAGCCCGGCCTTCAAACAACACTGGTTGAGAAACTCCTCCGCATCGAAATCTTCGTCTACCGCAACTTGTGGCAGCAGCAACCCCCTTGTTCCAACCCCCTCTACAAACAAACCGTCCCGTCCAACCTCGATGTTCAAGGGTAAATCCAGCGGACTCTTTACTATGACACGTTCAAATGGCGAAAGCACTGTCACCTCCACTGTAATCCTCTGTTGGAATTCATTAAGTCGTACCGGGGCAAATCTCGGATCCATTGTGGCCGCTTCTACCGCACAGCGCGCGGTCTCGATCAGCAAAGATTCCTTCGGGAACGGGTTGCCGATACACCCTCGTAATCCTCGGCTCATCAGCTCGTCAAATAGCGTAACGAACACTCCTCGTGGGACGCCAAACTCTAAGCTTTCACTGGAGGTTAGGTCGGAGTTTCTCCCTTCGAGATGATCGGCGATCGCTTGCCGTGCAGTCCCCAGGAGTTTCTTCCCGCCTTCTGTTGACAACGCGTTCCTCATTGTTCCAACCTTGCCAGCCTCATCGCCTCTTCGAGAGTTTGACGTATGTGTTTCCAGTGGCTTCCGACCCAATACACTTTTCCGCAAGTCTGGTTGCTGCATTTCCAAAATTGGGTGTATAGTTTGAGGCTTTCTTCGGGAACCTCGTGGGCTAGGTCGCTCTTTGATTTTTCCATCAGGCTGGCTCCGCACTCTGGACATCTCGTCTCAGCCATGCTAGTCTCCAAGTGTATGCCGAAAGAGCTCGCCATCTGAGCCAATCTCTCTTCCTCAGTTTCACCCACAACGAGAGAGGACACTATCTTCTTTGCTACAGCTCGTTGGTGCAATTCTCTGTCTCTCGTTAGTAGGACCATATTGTTCTCAACAGCGATTGTTAGAAGGTCGTTGTCCTTTGCGCTCGCATCGTATCTTACCTCGTATCCTAGTATTCGCAACCACCTTGCCAGTCCACCGAGCATTCCGTCAACAAGAAATCTCATACGTGCCTTCCCCTTTTCAGAACTTTTCCGATGCCTGGCTCTCCTGTGATCTCTCCCTCGCGGTAGACAACCAACCCACTCACGATGGTAGTATGAACAACACCTTGAGTCTTCCAGCCCTCAAAGGGAGAGTAGTGAGCCTTCGAAAGGAATTTGTCGGGATCGATCCTTCCTCTTTTTTTCAGATCGACCAAAACCAGGTCTCCATCGGCTCCATTCTCAAGTCTTCCTTTCGAACGAAGATCGAAGACCTTCGCGGGATTGGTTGCGAGGAGAGAGACTAATCGTCCAAGGGACAGCTTTCCCTTGTTGACCATGGTCAGCATCAAAGGCAAAGCGGTCTCGAGGCCTGGTATCCCGGGTGAGCTTTCTCGAGGGGGTTGCGCCTTTTCTTTGACAGTATGTGGCGCATGATCGGTCGCCATGATCGTTGGAATGCCCATCTTCATCGCTCGAAACAAGTTTTGCCTATCCTTGCCAGGTCTCAGCGGTGGCACCATCCACGCCTTCCATCGCAGCGTCTTCACATGATTCTCGTCGAGGAGAATGTGATGAGGCGTGATTTCTGAGGACAAACGGCTTGAAGCTCGATCCGAAATTGCAGACAAGCTAGACGGAAGACTAACGTGGCAGAAATGAACGCGACAACCAATCGGTCTCTGCAATCTTAAGATTCGTCTCACAGCACTCGTTTCCGCAATTCCCCGTCGCAGTCGGACCATTTCTGCAAATGTCCTGATCTCTCCAGTCATTGGGAATTTAGTTGCGTCCTCTGCATGCACTGTGAGGAGAAGGGAAGCTTGCTTCGCGGCGTTCAAGACCTGGATGACTACCTTGTCATCGTCGATGTCCAAGGGGGCGATAGGGCTGGGCATGTAGAGTTTCATCGAGAAAGCCCCAGCAGATTTCATAGCCCTCACTTCATCATAATCATTGAGTGCGGCCGAGTGGAATCCTACATTCACTAGAATTTTCCCGGAAGCTCTCTCTGCTCTCTCTCTGAGGCGTTCGGCCGAGTCGGTAGGTGGAAGAGAATTGGGCATGTCTATGACTGAGGTGAATCCACCCGCTGCAGCCGCCGCTGTTCCGGTTGTGAAGTCTTCTTTGTAGGACAGCTTCATATCACGTAAGTGGACATGACCGTCAATCAGTCCCGGCAGTACTAGCAACCGCTGGGCTAGAATCTCCCCGTCAGCCCGTTCTGTGATATTCCGCGCTATTCTTCGAATCTTGCCTTGTTCAACGAGGATAGAGCCCCTGGTTGTGTCGTTCTTGGTCCAGATGTGGGCGTCTCGAATTAGTAGGCTGGGAAGGCCTGACGTCTCGTCGCTTTTACTCCTCTTCAGGTGCTTCAAGATCCCTAGAACAGTCGGTGCAGAGGAATATCCCATCTTTCTGGACGAGGCTGTCTGACCATGTCTCGCATTCGTCGCAGTATCCTCCAAGCGTCGGTCGGGTCCGCGGGCTCTCCAGTCCAGCCCGATTCTTTTCCGAGGCTAGGTCGATTATCGCCGGCGTCACTTGCAAGATGTCTTTCATAGTTACGATTCCTACCAGTTTTCCCTCATCCATCACGGCGAGTCGTCGAATCTTCTTGCGATTCATGATTTTTGCGGCTTCGTTGACCGTAGCTCTGGGGGTAATGGTTGCCACTGGCTTCGACATTGTCTGACCAACCTTCAGTTCGGAAGGAAGAACGTTTCTTGCAGCCACTCTCTGAACAATATCTCTCTCCGTGATTATTCCGGCCGGGTTTCCGGACTTGTCTACAATGATTACGCAGCCGATGTCATGTTTGCCCATAAGCTTCGACACTCCCGCGACAGTCTCGTTCTCCATTGCCGTGATCGGCGGTCGTGACATTATGTCGCGAACGAGAATGTCCGGCTCGGTCTCATGAACCGACAATGCAAGATGCGCCTTTTCCTCGCCATCTATAAAATCTTCACGCAGTGACGAGCCTAGCAAAGATTATCTGCGGCGCGATTGAGGTGTGCCTGATCGTTCTTGGCTGCGAGTCCCGGGTCTAGTTTGGCTCTTGAACCCTCTGAGCCTCAGAAAATCCGGTCAATCTCTCCGCCTACGCTGGTGTACTGGACACGTCTTGGGTTTGCCGTCTTGGCAGGAGTGTTGTACAACGCCTTGGGTCTTGGTGGACCGAGTGTTTTGGAGGGAACGGCCTCTGCGATTAGTATGGGGATCGGGATCTATGCGATCTCCGTTTTCCTCGTCAAGTACGTTTTCCGTTATGGTCCGACGGAGTTGAAGGGGCCGAATAAGCACATTACGCTGGGAATTGGCAGCTATATTATCTGGTTCCTGTTCACAACAATTCTGCTGAATACGATCATTCATCCTGGTCCGTACTAGTTGTCGATTGGTCAAGAGTCGCCTGCTCGGGTGGAGGCGGTGCGGCGGGGGCTAGCTGGTTTTTCATGCTGGCTAACAACGTGAAATAGTCGTCGAGAGCTTTGAAATACCCTCGATCATATTCGCCGTGTAGTTCGTTCGCTACGAATTCCGAGAACTCATTCTTGATATTCCTAATCGCGTCTTCTGTCCTGTTGGCTAGGACTTTTGGTAGGAAGATGTACTTGTCATCGTTGTTCCGGTATGACAGCATCAATCCTTCAAGCGCTTTCACGTATCCCCTTGACCACTGAGAGTTGTCCGACTTCTGCCGTATGACGTCG
>Ga0209376_1002263_pt1 | contig 18385 bp, 12 predicted proteins | sample GraSoiAngelo_134_FD_185891 | JGI IMG/M metagenome (GOLD analysis project Ga0209376, IMG submission 185891) | Grasslands soil microbial communities from the Angelo Coastal Reserve, California, USA - 14_0929_05_30cm (SPAdes) (version 2) | ecosystem: Environmental > Terrestrial > Soil > Grasslands ... | reverse complement strand
CGTCGTCTTTGGGGACGCGCTCGCCGCCGAACAGGCCGGTCTCGCCGGCGTCGCCCTGCTTCGTGTAGATCCTCGTCACTTCACCGTCCTCCCCGGACCGCCCTCTACCGTCTTCTACCGCCCTCTGTCAGATTCGCCCCCATGCAGGACGTCAAAGATATCACCATCATCGGCGCCGGCCCCACCGGCCTGTTCGCGGGCTTCTATGCCGGGATGCGCGGGGCGTCGTTCCGCCTGATCGACACGCTCGATCAGCCGGGCGGCCAGCTGACCGCGCTCTACCCCGAGAAGTACATCTTCGACGTCGCGGGCTTCCCCAAGATCCTCGCCAAGGACCTGGTGAAGGGCTTTGCCGAGCAGGCGCTGCAGTGGAAGCCGGGGGTCCACCTGGGCGAGACCGTGACGGGCCTCCGGCGCGAGCAGGAGAACGGCAAGCCGCTGTTCGTGGTCGTCACGGACAGGGATGCCTATCCCTCGCGCACGGTGTTGATCGCGGGCGGTATCGGGGCGTTCAACCCGCGCAAACTGCCGCTCAAGGACGTGGATCGCTGGTACGGCCGCGGGCTCCACGACCGGGTCTTGAAGACTCAGGAGTTCGCCGGCAAGCGCGTGCTCATTGTGGGCGGGGGCGACTCGGCGTTCGACTGGGCGGTGAACCTGCAGGGCGTGGCCGCCTGGATCACGATGATCCATCGGCGCGACGGCTTCCGGGCCCACCCCGCGACCGTCGCGCAGGTGCGCGAGCTGTGCGCGGCGGGGAAGATGGAGCTGCGCACCTTCTGGGAGCTGAAGGGGATCCACGGCGACGCACGGGTCGAGCGCGTGACCATCGTCAACAACAAGACGAAGGAAGAGGACACGCTCGCAATGGATGCCGTGCTGCCGCAGCTGGGCTTCATCTCCTCGCTCGGCGCCATCGCGGAATGGGGGCTCGACCTCGAGAAGCACGACATCAAGGTCTCGCAGCTGATGGAGACCAGCATCCCCGGCATCTTCGCCGCGGGGGACATCACGACGTATCCGGGGAAGCTCAAGCTCATCGCCACCGGCGCCGCCGAGGCGTGCGTGGCGGTGAACCACGCCGTGCACTTCATCAACCCCAGCGCCAAAGTCGAGCCGGGCCACAGCTCGAACATGGCGATCTTCGGGCAGGCCGACGACAAGGCGGACTGAGACGGGCGGAGTCGGGCCAACCCCGTCCGTCCCTGCCCGACCCTGCCCGCCTCTGCCCGCCTCTTATTTCGTTTTCCCGATCTCCACGACTACCGAATCGATCTGCGCCAGCATGTCCCGGTTTCGGACGGCGTGCGCGTTGGCCACGACGCTGAACACGTAGGTGCGGCCGTTCGGTCGATCGAGGAAGCCCGACAGCGAGTTCACGCGGTCGATGCTCCCGGTCTTGGCGGTCACCCGACCTTCGAACGGCGTGCCGACGAAGCGGCGCTGCAGGGAGCCGGGCTGCCCGGACTTGGGCAGCGCCGCGAGGAATGGCGCCGCTTTGGGGTGGCGCCGCATATAGGCGAGCAGCCGCACGAACGCGCGCGGGGTGATGAGGTTGCCGGCCGCGAGCCCGGAGCCATCCTCGAGCGCGAACGCCGTCGAGTCGATGCCCACCGAATCGCTCAGGAACCGGCGCTCGACGTCGAGGCCGGCGTTCCATGATCCCTCGCCCCGGAACTCCCGCCCCAAGATCTTGAGCAGCATCTCCGCGAACCAGTTCTGGCTGGTGTTGAGGATGGGGAAGATGATGTCGTCGAGCGGGCGGCCCAGGTACTCGGCGAGGGGCGGCTGCGCGCGGCCGGCGGCGTAGGTGAGCGAGTCGGTCGTGCTCGCGGTCCCGCCCTGCACCGCGATGCCCCGGCGCTGTAGGGCCGCTTCCAGCGCCCGCGCCGCGTAGCGGTTCGGGTCCGGCAGCGCGAAGCTCTCGATCCACGGCGACCGCGACAGCGCCACGGTCCCCTCGGCCCACACGTCCATCGTCCCCGGCGCCCGGAAGAAATTGTCCCCGATCGTCGTGCCGGAGTCCGCGGACACGGTGCGGGCGCGGTTCTCGAAGGTGAACATGCCGAGGTCGGGCGACCAGGTGATCGCCGGGGGGGCGTCGACGGCGGCCCCCGGCGCGATGTGGAAGTCCACGCTGTTGTCGTGAAACCCGAGCCCCGAGACCGGTGCGGCGTACCACCAGTTCAGGTCCCAGGCATTCCACGCCGGGTGCACGAGCACCGGCTCGAAGTACGACCCGTCCCCCACCACCTTCCCGGTGATGCGGCGGATGCCGCGCGCCGCGATCGAATCGGCGAGCCGGTCGACGACGGTGAACGCGGAATCGCACGCGCCCGCCGCGAGCGTGTCGACTCCGAAGCAGCGCTGCGACCACGTCGGATCCCCGCGCCCGTACAGCACGAGGTCTCCGTCGAGCACGCCGGCCTGCACGCGGCCGCTCACGTACAGACTGGTGCGCACGCGGTAGCCGGGCGGCAGCAGCACGGCGGCGGTGGCGGTCACGACCAGCTTGGTGTTGCTCGCCGGCACGGCGAAGCGGTCGGCGTTGCGCTGGTAGAGGATGCGCCCGCCGTCGTCCTGGACGAGGATGCCCCAGCTGGCCCGGTCGAACGGCGGCTGGTCGAGCAGCGTCGTGAGGCGCTGGGCGAGGGAGCCGCGCAGCGGTCGCGTCCGGGGAGCGGGGGCGGCGGCGGGCGTCTGCGCGCCCAGCGCCGAGCTAATGGTAAGCGATGCGAGGATCAGCTTTCGCATAGAGCAGGTCCGTCAGCAGGTTGACCAACACGAATACGACCGACATGAAGAGGATACTGCCCTGGATGGCCGGGAGGTCGCGCCGCTCGATCGCCGCGAGCACGTAGCGGCCCACCCCCGGCCAGGCGAAGATCGTCTCCGTCAGCAGGCTGCCCGTGAGGTAGTTCCCCACGTCGAGCCCGAGCACGGTGATCACCGGGATCAGGGCGTTCCGGAACGCGTGGCGGCCGACCACCGCCAGCTCCGACAGCCCCTTGGCTCGCGCGGTCCGGATGAAGTCGCTCGACAGCACGTCCAGCATCGCGCCGCGCGTCATCCGCGCCAGAAAGGCGACCGATCGCATCCCCAGGGTGAGGGCGGGGAGGATGAGGTACGCCAGCCCTCCCGATCCCGAGGCCGGCAGCCAGCGCAGCGTCACCGCGAAGAGCATGATGAGGAGCAGCCCCACCCAGTACACGGGGAACGACACGCCGAGGTAGGAGAGCAGCATCGCGAACCGGTCGACCACGCCTCCCGGCCGCGCCGCCGCGACCACGCCCAGAGTGATGCCGCTGAGCGCGGCGAACACCATCGCGGCGAGCGCCAGCTGGGCGGTCTTGGGGAAGCGCTCGGCCAGGTCCCGGGCGATGGGCCGCCGCGTGATGTAGGAGCGCCCCAGGTCCCCGCGGACGACGCCCCAGAGGTAGTGGCCGAACTGCACCGGGAGCGGATCGTCGAGCCGCAGCTCCGCCCGCAACCGGGCGATGGTCGCCGAGTCGGCGCGCTCGCCCACCATCTCCAAGACGGGGTCTCCCGGGATCACGTTGAGGAGGAGGAACGTCACCACCAGCACGCCGAACAGCGTGGGGACCGTCAGCGCCAGCCGGCGCCCCAGCATCCGCAGCACGGGGAGCCGCGCCCCTCACGGCGTCCGGCGCACGGCGGTCCAGCGCTGCCCGGTGAAGATCAGAGCCAAGTCCCAGCCCCGCACGTCGGGCCGGTGAGCCCACAGCTCCACGGGGAACCACAGGTACAACCACGGCGCCCCGCGGTAGACGCGCTCGTCGATGCGGCGGTACAGCGCGACGCGGGCCGAGTCGTCCAGAGTGCGGCGCGCGCGCACGAGCAGCGAGTCCGTCTCGGGGTCGTGATAGAAGGAATAGTTGCCGCCGATGCCGGCGTTGCCGCTGAAGAATAAAGGATAGAGGAAGTTCTCGGCGTCCGGGTAATCGGCCCACCAGTCGAGCAGCGCCAGGTCCGCTTTCCCCGACCGGGCTGCCTCGCGCATACTCGCCGCCTCCCGGTCCACGATCGTGACGCGGATGCCGACCTTCTCGAGGTCGGCCTGCACCGCCTGGGCGACGCGCGCCAGGCTCACGTTCGTAGCGGTGCGCCACAGTTCCAGGTCCACCCCCTTCGCGTATCCGGCCTCGCTGAGCAGCTGCCGGGCGCGCGCGGGATCGTAGCCATAGCCGCGGCGCGTCGTGTCCCCGCCCGGCAATGCGGGGGGAATCGCCCCGCGGGCGACGACGCCGCGGCCGCTCCACACCGTCCTCAGGATCTCCGGCACGTTCACCGCGTAGTTGATCGCCTGCCGCACGCGCACGTCCTGCAGGGGCCCGCGTCGCACGTTCATCGCCACGTACACGGCGCGCAGGCCGGGCTTGCGCACCAGCAGGTCCGGGTGCTCGCGCTCCCAGCGCGCCGTCTCCCCGAACGGCACCTCCACCACGCTCAACCGTCCGGCGTCGAATTCGGCGGCTTGCGTCAACGGCTCGGGGATGATGCGCACGACGAGCGTGTCCGCCTGCGGCGCGCCGCCCCAGTACGCGGGGTTCCTCCCGAAAACCAGGAAGTCGTCATGCTGCCAACGCACGAACTTCCACGGCCCGCTGCCCACCGGGTTCTGCCCGAAATCGGGGGCGGTGGGCGCCGGCACGATTGCCGCCACCGCCATCGCCAGGAACTTGGGGAACACCGCCAGCGGCTCGGTCAACTCGATCGCGACGGCCGTGTCGCCGAGCGGCTGGATGCCCCACACGTCGCTGGCTCTCCGGGAGGCGTAATCCTGGGCGCCCGCGATGGGGAGCAGCGGCCAGGCGCGCCCGCCGGTCGTCGCCGGGTCGAGCACCCGGAGGAAGCTGGCGCGCACGTCGGCCGGCGTCACCGGTCGGCCGTCGTGGAACTTGACGCCCGGTCGCAGGTGGAAGACATAGCGGAGGCCGCCGCGCTCGACGGTCCAGCGGTCGGCGACGCCCGGCAGCAGGCGGCCGTCGGCGTCGAACTGCGTGAGCCCATCGAACAGGCACGTCACCATTTCGCCCGTCGGGACATCGGTCGACAGCGCGGGGTCGAGCGAGCGCGGATCGTACGACTCGTAATAGGCGAGTCCGCCCCCCGTGGCGCCCGCGCGGTCGCGCCCGCAGGCGACGAGGGCGGTGAGCGCGAGACAAAGCGGCAGGGCCAAGGGGCGCATCGATCTCGGTGTCGAAAAGGTTGACAGTCGGGTGCGGGGCGCCCAACATACGGGGACGACGGGACCAAAGTCAATTGCGGGCCTTATGGTTACCCCTGCTCGTCGCCGTGGTGGCGGCGGCGCCGCTCGCCGCGCAGCAGGAGCCGCGCGTGGTGCGCGGGCTATCCTTTAAAGGCAATCACGCGTTGGACAATCTCACGCTGGAAACCGCGATCGCGACCCCTAAGTCCGGCTACTTCGCCCGCCAGTGGTGGCTGCGCTGGCTGGGGCTGGGCGAGAAGCGCTACTTCGACGAGGTCGAGTTCCGGCGCGATGTCGTGCGGCTGGTGCTGCTGTACCGCCAGAGCGGCTACATGGACGTCGTGGTGGACACGGTGGTGCGCCGGGCGGCGAGAGACGTGTGGGTCACGTTCCGCATCGCCGAGGGCGAGCCGGTGCGCGTCACGCGCATCGACATCCGGGGGCTCGACCCGGTGACCTACGACCCGCGCAAGCTGCGGCGCGAGCTGCCGCTCCAGGTCGGCGACCCCTTCGACCGCTACCTGTTCCAGGCGTCAGCCGACACGATCGCCAGCCGGCTGCGCAACCGCGGGTTCCCCTACGCGCAGGTGCTGCGGAATTTCGACTCGGACGCCGCGGCGCACACCGCGCAGATTGCGTTCGACGTGGACCCCGGGCCGCACGTCCGCATCGGCGACGTGCAAGTGCAGGGTCTGGACCGCATCGACACCGCGACGGTGCTGCGCGTGCTGTCGATCCGGCCCGGCGATCCCTACCGGCAGGACCAGATCTACCAGAGCCAGCGCGACCTGTACGGGTTGGGGGTGTTCCGCTCGGCGAGCGTGACGCTGGTGGATTCGGCGCCGCACGGGCCGTCGGACAGTCTCGTCCGCCTCCTGGTGCGGGTAGTGGAAGGGCCGCGGCACGGGATCCGCTTCGGGGCGGGCTACGGGACGGTGGACTGCTTCCGGTTCCAGACCGGCTGGGTGGGGCGGAACTTCCTGGGCGGGGCCCGCGCGCTCGACGTCTCTGGCCGGGTCTCCAAGATCGGGGTCGGGTACCCGCTGGACGCCGGCTTCGAGCAGAACGTGTGCGAGTCCCTGCGGCCCGACCCGACATCGGACACCCTGAACTACAGCGCCGGGGTCACGCTCACGCAGCCCGCGTTCCTGTCGCCGCGCCACGCCGCCAGCGTGGGGCTCTTCGCCGAGCGGCGGTCGGAATTCCAGGCGTACACCCGCCAGGCGATCGGCGCCAACCTGGCGCTGACCCTCAACGCGCGCCGCAACGTTCCCGTCACGCTGGGCTACGGAATCTCGTTGGGGCGGACCAGCGCGGACCCGGCCAGCTTCTGCAGCCTGTTCCGCGTCTGCGCCGACAGCGACCGGGCGATCCTCGAGGCGCGCCGCCGCTTCGCGGCCGTCACGGCGACGGCCGTGCGCGACCGCATCAATTCGATCCTGGACCCGACCGAAGGGAGCCTGGCGACGTTGAGCCTTGCGCATACGTCCCGTCTGGTGGGCTCGGATACGCTCTACGAATTCAACCGGGGGGAGCTCGAGATCTCCAAGTACTATCCGTTGGGGCGCCGAGGCACGTTCGCGTGGCGCGTGCGCGGCGGGACGATCCTGCCGCAGCGCATCACCCTGTCCGGCCAGGGCGTCCGGCTCGTCCCGCCCGACCAGCGCTTCTATGCGGGCGGACCGAACTCGGTGCGGGGCTACGGACGCAACGAGCTGGGGCCGCGAGTCTACGTGCAAGAGCTGGTGCGGATCGATTCGACGGGGGACAGCGTCTACAACCCGGTGCGCCCCGTGCCGACGGGCGGCAACACCGTCTTCGTCATGAACGCCGAGCTGCGGTTCGCCACGCCGCTGCTGCCGCAGCGCATGCGGGTCGGGGTATTCGTGGACGCCGGCCAGGTGTGGGAGCGGGGGCAGGAGGCCGTCACCCTGAAGAGCCTGCGCGTGACGCCGGGTGTGGGATTGCGGTTCACGACCCCTCTCGGGCCGGTGCGCCTCGACGCCGCCTACAACGGCTCGGTGCCGCAGCCGGGGCCGCTGCTCTTTCAGAACGACATCACAGGACAGATCAGCGTCATCCAACCGTCGTACCGGGTGCCGCGGCCAGGGACGTTCTGGCGGCGAATCGTCTTCCAGTTCGCCGTGGGGCAGGCGTTCTGATGGTGCGCCGCTCGCTGGGCACCGCGCTGTGGTCGCTCGTCGGGCTGGTGGCCTGCACGCTCGGCGGCCTCTCCGCGCTGGTGGGCACGGACGCGGGGCGGGCCCTGCTCGCCGCCGCGGCACGCGGGGCGTTCCACCGCGTCGTGGCCGGTCGCGTCGAGGTGGGCGGCATCGGGGGCTCGCTGCTCACCGGCGTCGTATTGAACGACGTGGTGATCTACGACCCCGACTCGACGCTCGTGGCCCGGCTGCCGCACGCCGAGCTCGACTACAACCCCCTCGACTTTGTCGCGGGCCGCATCGTGCTGAGCGGGGTCACTCTCGATCACCCGTACATCGACCTGGTCCAGCACAAAAACGGCAAGTTGAACCTCGCCGAGCTGCTGAGGCTCGGCGGGCCGCCATCGGGGCGGCCTCCGGCCCTGGTGCTGCTGCGCAACCTGAGGATCGAGGACGGCACCGTCGCAGTGCGGCTCCAGGACCGTCCCAGCCCGGACGACTCGGCCCACGAAATCGAGGACGCGGGCCGCGACGGGCGGCGCCGGGTGCGGCGCTTCGAGCACCTCACGGCCCGGATCGCGGCTTTGCGCCTCTCCTCGCCGCGGGAGCGGGGGATCGAGGCCGACATCGGCGCCCTCGCCGTCCTCTCCAGCGACCCGGGCCTGCGCGTCACCGACCTCCAGGGTCGCATCCGCATCGCCGGCGATTCGCTCAACGCCGACTTGCAGCACGTGGGCATGCCGGGGTCGCGCTACAGCCTCGCCGGCCGGCTGCGCTGGCCCCGGGACACCGTGCTCTACGACCTCGCCGCCAAGGCGGACTCGGCGACGCTCACCGACCTCAGGTTCGTGAGCCGCCGCTTCCCCGGCGGCGCCGTCTTGAAGGGCAACGTGGAGATCCGCTCACATGGCGGGCGCCTGCTGGAAGTCCATATCGATCCGCTCGATCTCGGCTACCGCGGCGGCCGGCTGACGGGTCGGCTCACCGCCGTGAGCGCCGCGGATTCGGGCCTCGTGGCGTTGCGCCAGACCGATGTGCAAGCGAGCGATCTGGACCTGGGGCTGGCGCATGCGTTCCTCGACAGCCTGCCGTTCTACGGCCGGCTCACAGGCCACACGCGGGCCGAAGGCGCCTTCAGCCGGCTGGCCCTCGAGGTGGACTGGAGCTTCCGCGACTCGCTCGTGCCCGCGTGGCCCGAGACGCGGCTGCGTGGCCACGGCGACGTGGACCTGTTGTCCGGTGGCTTGGCGTTCCGGGGATTCGGCGTCGAAGCGGCGACCGTGGACCTGCGGACGGTGCGGCGGCTCGCGCCGGCGATGGCGTTGAACGGCGTGCTCGACGCGGCGGGGACCCTCACCGGACCGTATCGCGACGCCCAGTTCAGCGGCACGCTGCGCCACCGCGACGGCGAGGGCCCCGCAAGCTCCGTCCGCGGCACCGTGCGGCTCGACCTGCGGGGAGAAACGCTGGGCGTCTTCGCCGACGTGACCGCGGATTCGCTGTCGTTCGACGGCTTGCGGCCGAGCTTCCCGGGTCTGCCGCTGATGGGAGCCGTGGGCGGGACAATCCGGTTGGCGGGTCCGCTCACCGCTCTTCGGGCGCATGTCGACGTGGGGACCGAGCGCGGCGGCCGCGTGCAAGGCGACGCGGAGCTCGATCTCGGCGCGTCGCGGCTCGCGGCGCGGGAGATCGCCCTGCGGCTCGCGGACGTCGACCTCTCCCGCTGGATCCGGGGCGGGCACGCGCCCCCCACACGGTTGAGTCTCGCGGCGACGGGCGGGGTGGCCGCGGACAGCGGCGAGCCGCCGGGGGGCGCGATCGAGGCGCGGCTCGGCCCGTCGTTCTTCGGCGGCGCGGCCCTCGATTCCGGCGCCGCGCGGCTGCGGTTCGCGGACCGCCGCGTGCACGTGGACTCGCTGGCCGTGTTCCAGCCCGGCCTCCTCACGACCGGCGCCGGATCCCTGGGGTGGCGTCGCCCCGCCGGGGGTTCGCTCACGCTCGACTTCGATGCCGACAGCCTGAACAGCCTCGATTCCCTGGTCACGTGGATCACCGGGGGCGGCCGGGACGGCGGTGACAGCCGGGCAAAGGGGGCGCTCGGCGGGACGGCACGCGTGTCGCTCACGCTCACCGGCGCCCTCGACTCGCTCGCGATCGAGGGGCGGGGCAGCCTCGAGCGCTTCCAGCTCGGCGCCTGGCGCGTGCCCGCGGCGCGGGCGCACGCGATGTTCGAGCCGGGCCCCGTGCCGGTCTTCGTGCTCGACGCCGCGGCGGATTCCATCGCGCTCGGGCGTCTGGGCTTCGGCGCCGCGGCCGCGGTCGCGCGCGGCTCCCGCGATTCGCTCACGTGGTTCGCCCGCTCGCGGGTCGGCGACCTCGGCGCCTTCCTGGCCGGCGGGCGGCTGGCCCGGGACTCGGCGGGCCTGGCCGTCGGGATCGACTCGCTCGCCGTGCTGCTCCCGGGCGGCGTGTGGTTCCTCGAGCGGCCCACCGAGCTGCACCTCGGCGACAGCGTGATCAGCGTCGGCGCGGGCGCGCTCAAGAACGGCGCGGGCCCGGGGCGGCTCGTGCTGCGGGGGGACCTCCCGGCCCGCGGCAGCGCCGCGGCCAACCTCCAGCTCGAGGAGTTTCCGGTCGCCGCCCTGTACGCGCTGTTCCAGAAAGACACCCTCGGCGTGGGCGGCACGCTCACCGCGACCCTGGGGCTATCGGGCAGCCGGGCGGAACCGACGTACACCGGCTCGTTCGTCCTGCACGAGGGCACGTTCGGGGAATTCCACGCTCCGTTCCTCGACGGCTCGCTCGAGTACCGGGGCCGCCGGCTCGACGGCGAGCTGCACTTGTGGCGCACCGGGAAGCAGGTGCTCACGGTGACGGCGCACCTGCCGCTCGACCTGGCGCTCCAGCCCGTCGCGCAGCGCCAGCTCCCCGACACCCTGGCGGTGCGCGCGGCCGCCGACAGCGTGGACCTGTCGCTGCTCGAAGCGGTGACGCCGCTGCTGACGCAGGTGCGCGGCGCGTTCACGGCCGACTTAGGGATCGGCGGCACGTGGGACAATCCGCAGCTGCGCGGCGCGCTCACGATCGACTCCGCCGCGGCGACGATCCCGGCGCTCGGCGTGCGCTACGAGCAGGTGCACGGGCGGCTGCGCCTCTCGGGCGACACGATCGCCGTGGACTCGCTGGCGCTCGCGGGCGGCCGCGGTCGAGCGGTGGTGACCGGCGCGGTGGTGCTCGAGCGTCTCACGCACCCGCGGCTCGCGCTCGCGATTTCGGCCCAGGAGTTCAAGGCGCTGGAAATCCGCGGCTACCTGAGCCTCACGGCCAGCGGCGACCTGACGCTCACCGGGCCGGTCGTCGGCGCGACGCTGCGCGGGCAAGGGACGGTCACCGACGGCGTCCTGTACTTTGCCGACCTGGTCAACAAGCGCGTCGTGAATCTGGACCAGCCGGACCCGTGGATCGCGTCGCTGATCGATACGACGATCACCGAGACGATCCGTCGCGAGCGCTTGGGGCCCGCGTTCCAGAGCGTATTCCTCGACAACCTCAGCATCGACGGGCTGCAGCTGGCGATGGGCAGCGACGTGTGGCTGCGGTCCACGGAGGCGAACATCCAGCTGACGGGGACGGTCTCGCTCAAGAAGACCCAACGCAACTACCTGGTGAGCGGCACGCTGCAGGCGCCACGCGGGACCTACCGGCTGATCGTGGGGCCGCTGAACCGGGAGTTCGTGGTGAGCTCGGGGACCGTGCGCTACTTCGGCACTCCCGACCTCGATGCGGGGCTCGACATTGAGGCGAAGCACATCGTGCACGCCACGCCGGAAGACGTCACCGTCGTCGCGCACATCGGCGGCTCCCTGCTGCAGCCGAAACTCACGCTGTCGGCGGAGAAGCGGCAGCTCTCGCAGACCGAGGTCATCTCGTACCTGCTGTTCGGGGCGCCCAATACCGAGCGGGGCGCCGGGCAGGGCGGCCCGACTGATCGGGCGGCGATGGTGCGCAACGCACTCGGCCTCATCTCCGCCAGCGTCTCCGGCGAGATCGAGCGCACCTTCATCTCGGACCTCGGGGTGCCGCTCGACTATTTCGAGTTCCGCCCCGTGGATCCTTCGCAGCCGTTCTCCGGCGCCCAGCTGGCGGCGGGGTGGCAGCTGGGTCGCAAGACGTTCATCGTCCTGAACGCCGGCTTCTGCCAGCAGGGTGGACAGGTGGACGTCGCGAACCGGCTGGGGGCGAGCCTGCAGTTCCGCATCAGTCCCGAGTGGCGCACCGAGGCGAGCTTCGAGCCCGTCAGTAGCTGCGGCACCACGGTCGGGGGGTTGGGCGTGCAGTCGCAGGGCAGCCCGCTGCGCCAGTTCGGCTTCGATCTCTTCTGGGAAAAGCGGTACTGAGGTGACCCGCGCCGTCCTGATCACGAACCCCGCCGCCGCGCGCCACGCCGCGCGGGCCGTCATGGGCATTCGCGACACGCTGCGCGCCGGCGGCTGGGATGTGGAGGTCCGCGCCACGGCGGAACCGGGCGACGCGCGGCGCTTCGCGACCGAGGCGCGGGTCGCCGGCGCGGACGTCGTCGTGTGTTACGGTGGCGACGGCACGGCGATGCAGGCCGCGGCAGGCCTCGTCGGCAGCGGTATCCCGCTGGGTCTGGTGCCGGGCGGGACGGGAAACATCCTCGCGCGCAATCTGCGGCTGCCACGGCGACCGGTCGCCGCCGCCCGGGCGATGCTCGTCGGGGAAACGCTGGCGATCGACGTCGGAGTGGTGGAGCGGGCCGATGGCCAGCACTATTTCGCGGTGTGCGCCGGAGCCGGCTTCGACGCCGAGGTCATGCGGCTCACGACGGCGCCGCTGAAGCGCCGCTGGTTGACCGCGGCGTACATGGTCCGCGCCCTGGGCGCCCTCCCCGAGGTGCGCAGCGCCGACTTGCGCGTGACCGTGGATGGGACCGCGCACGAAGTGCGCGCCGCGATGGCCCTCGTCGCCAACTGCGCGGAGCTGTTCCCCCCCTACTTCAAACTGACCGAAGGCATCCGGCTCGACGACGGCTTGTTCGATCTGGTAACGCTGCGGGCCGACGGCGCCGTGGAGAGCGCGGCGGCGTTCCTGGAGCTGCTGCGAGGCTCGAAGAATGGGGCGGGCCGTGTGCGGTTCGCGCGTGGGCGAAGCTTCCGCATCGAGGTGATCGGGGGACCGCCGCTGGGCGTGCAGCTGGACGGCGAGGTCGTGGGGACAACTCCGTTCGAGGTGCGACTGCTGCCGGGGGCGTTGCGGGTGCTCGCGGACCCGGCAAAGGTGCTGGGGGGAGCTGCGGCCCGTGGCTGACACCGTCCTGCTCATCGACGACGAGCCGGACGTGGTGCGCGCGGTCGGGGCGTACCTGGAGCGGACCGGCGCCGAGGTGACGCGGGCCGTGACGGCCGAGGAGGGGATGCAGGCGTACGAGCGGGTGCGGCCGGACGTGGTGATCCTCGATCTCCACCTCCCCGACGCGCACGGCCTCGACGTGTTGGAGCGGCTCAAGGGGCAGGGGGCGGCGGTGATCCTGCTCACGGGAAACGGCGACATCGAGACTGCGGTCAAGGCAATGCAACTCGGTGCCGAGAACTTCCTCACCAAGCCGGTGGACATGACGCACCTCGCGGCGGCGGCTGCGCGCGTCGCGGAAAAAGTGCGGCTCAGGCGCCAGAACGCGTTACTCCGCGCGCGCGAGCACCTGGGGCAGCGGGTCGAGACGCTCGGCGTCTCACCGGGGATGCAGGAGCTGGAGCGGCAGGTGCAGCTGCTCGCGGCGAGCGACCGCACCACCGTCCTGCTCACCGGGGAGAGCGGGACGGGGAAGGGCTGGGTCGCGCGCATCGTGCACTCGCTGAGTCCGCGCGCCGCGGGCCCGTTCGTCGAGGTGAATTGCGCGGGACTGTCGGCGACGTTTCTCGAATCGGAGCTGTTCGGCCATGAGAAGGGCGCCTTCACCGACGCCAAGGAGCGCAAGCAGGGGCTGTTCGAGATCGCGGACGGCGGAACGATCTTCCTCGACGAGATCGGGGACCTCGCCTCCGAGCTGCAGCCCAAGCTGCTCAAAGTCCTCGAGACCAAGACGTTCCGGCGGCTGGGGGGGACACGGGAGATCACGGTGGACGTGCGCACCGTCGCCGCCACGAACCACGATCTGACGGGCGACGTGGACGCCGGCCGGTTCCGCGAAGACCTCTTCTACCGGCTCAGCGTGATGCCGCTGCACTTGCCGGCGGTGCGCGAGCGCGCGCGCGAGGATCGGCTGGCGCTGGTCACCCGCCTCCTGAGCGACCTGAAGCCGGCGCTCCCCGGGTGCCCGGCCGAGTGTGCCACCGAGGTGCTCGAGCGCCTGCTGTCGGCGCCGTGGCCGGGCAACGTGCGGGAGATGCGCAACGTGCTCGAGCGGGCGATGATCCTCGCCCGCGGCCAGGCGCAGATCGGCCTGGAGCACCTGCCCGCGGACCTGCGCAAGGGCGGCGCGGCGACCGAGCGCCGCCACGTCGTGCAGAGCCTGTCGGACGTCGAGCGCGCGCACATCGAGCGGACCTTGCGCCACCACGCCGGGAACCGCACGCGGGCGGCCCACGAGCTGGGCATTTCGCGCGCGACGCTGATCAATAAGATTAAGGCGTACGCCCTCGACCTGTGAACCCACGCCGACTCGCCGGCGCCTTTCTCGCGGCGCTCGTTCTTAATCTCGGATTTGCCGCGCAAGCATCGCGCTGCGTGGGTAGCCACGATAGACCCCTGCCGGCAGGTCACGCGCATCGTGGCGGCGCGCATCACTCCACCCCTGATAATCAGCACCACGGCGCTCCAGCGATCCCAGTTTGCTGTGAGGCGCTTCCGTCCTGCTCCGTATCAATTGCGGCGAGTAGTCCACCGCTCGCACTGCGGAACCCAGGCTTCGGGCTCCAGCTGCGTTTGGCAGCCACACCCGCAGTGGCGTCCCGCGCGTTCGGCCCCGATACACCGCCTCCCAGAGTCTAGCACCAGCTAACAGTCGCGTTCCCATATCGGCTCGACGCGAGGCTGACGCTCGAGCCTGACTCTGGCTTTCGAGGCACATATGCGGTTTCTGGCGTTACGACATGGATTCCCGATGCTACTCCCCTGCCCTCGCGGCAGGGTATGGCTGGCTCGTGGTTTCTGATGGTCCATGGATTCGGGTTCGTCCAATACGACGCGCAAGGGGGCGCGCGCGGAGACGAACAGCTCGGCTCGCTCAATTGGGCGATGCTGATGGCCAGCCGGGATTTGGCGGGTGGGCGATTCCAAGTGAGAACGATGCTGAGCCTCGACGCCGCAACGGTATCAACCCGAGGCTATCCCTTACTGCTCCAGAGCGGCGAGAGTTATCGCGGGCAACCAATTCATGATCGTCAGCACCCACACGATTTCTGGATGGAGTTGGCGGTGATGTATGAACACGCTGTCTCCTCGAAGCTTGGGCTGGCGCTCTATGCCGCGCCCTCAGGGGAGCCGGCGCTCGGGCCGGTGGCGTTCATGCACCGCCCGTCCGCGATGGACAATGCATTCGCGCCGCTGTCCCATCACTGGCAAGACGCGACCCACATTTCCTTTGGAGTGGTCACCGCCGGCATTTTCGGCCCGAACTGGAAGATTGAAGGGTCGGCATTCAACGGCAGAGAACCCGACGAGGAACGTTGGGGCTTCGACCGCCTGCGCCTGAATTCGTACTCCGGAAGACTCACCATCAATCCGAGTGCCAGATGGAGTTTTGCCGCGGGTTACGGATTCCTCAGGAACCCCGATGCTCTCCGGCCGACCGAATCGCTGCATCGAGCGACGGCTTCACTGCAGTACGGTCGGCAGATCGGAGTGGACGGACAGTGGGCAACCACTCTCGTTTGGGGTGGCAACCGCCACTCCGGAGACTACTCACACTCGGTGCTCGTCGAGAGCGAGGCGGTTTTCGATCATCACAACACCCTGTTCGGACGCTTCGAGGTGGTGCACAAGACTGCCGAGGACCTTGTGCTCCCCACAGGTCCGGGCGGTTTCGCCCCCGAGAGCACATTCCGCGTTGCCAGCCTCTCCATCGGCTACGGCCGGGAGCTTGCGCGCACTCGCTGGAGTACGCTCGGGCTTGGCGTTCAAGCAGTCGTCAACCGCGTCCCCTCCGCACTGGAGGCTTCATACGGCTCGCGGACGCCGATCGGCGGCATGCTGTTCATTCGCCTGCGACCGTTCCATAGCCTGCATGCCAAATCGGAGATGGGCATGCCCGGTGGTACGGCGCGCTGATGGAGGTCTTCGTGGCCACGTAGTGTTATCTTAGGCGATAGGGTTAGGCTTACGCCGTCGACCGCTGAGGCTCGCCATGGACAAGTCCGAGAAGCCGGTACTGAAAGAGCACGACGGGATGGTGTGTCGCTCCTGCGGTAACGAGGAGCGGGCGTCGGAGGGTTACCCCTGCTCGGACTGCGGGACCTTCATCTGCCTGATCTGCACGTTCCGCGGCATCACGCGCTGCAAGGCCTGCGAGGAGAAGGCGAAGGCGGCGAAGGCCTAGCGCTGCCGCCGCCGCTCCACCTCTCGCAACAGCTCGTCCGCCGGCACGCCCAGCTCGCCGGCGAGCCGCTCGACCGCTTCCTTCGTTCCGTCCCACCCCCGCGCCGCCGCGAGCGCGTCGAGCGCGATCGCTTCGATCGCCGTCGTGCGCTCCTCCAGCTCCCGGGTGCGCACCGCCACTTCGCGCGCCAGCCAGCGCTCCAGCTCGCGACGGTCGATCTCCAGTTGCCGCCGTCGCAGCGCGTTGGTGAGCGATACCTCGAGCTCGTCGAGGTCCACCGGCTTGATGAGATAATCGTAGGCGCCGACCTTCAGGCACTCGATCGCGGTGCGGGGCTCGTCGATCGCCGTGAGCATGATGATCGCGAGGTCGGTGTCGGCCGCCAGCGCCTTCGGCAGGAGCTCCACGCCACTCATGTTCGGCATGCGGATGTCGCACAGCATCCCCTGCGGGTGCGCGCTGTCGATCGCGGCGAGGGCGGCGGCCGCGTCGGGCGCCTGGGCCACGCGATACCCCTGGCGCGTGAGGAAGCGGTTCAGCGCCTGACGGATGCCGTCCTCGTCGTCCACGACGAGGATGGTCGTCGGCTCGGCGCTGGTGTCGGCGGTGGGCATGGTGGTCGCCAAAGTTATATCTTCGCCGTCGCATGCGCGACGTGACAGCGAAGAGTCTCACCGCCGTCCCCGGGATCACCGTCGGCCACTGGACCGACCCCGCAGGCGCCACGGGCTGCACGGTCGTCCTCGGCCCCGTCGAGGGAATGCGCGCCGCCGCGGCGTTGCGCGGGCGCGCCACGGGCACGCGCGAGCTCGACGCCCTCGACCCCCGTCACCTGGTCGAGCGCATTCACGCCATCCTGTTGACCGGCGGCTCGGCGTACGGTCTCGGGGCGGCCGACGGCGTGATGCGCTGGCTGCGCGAGCGCGGCCGCGGCCTGCCGGTGGGGCCCGCCGGCGTCGTCCCCATCGTCCCCACCGCCGTCGTCTTCGATCTCGGGCGCGGGGAGGGACCGCCGCGCTGGCCCACCGCCGACGACGCCGCGCGCGCCTGCGACACCGCCGGTACGGACGTCGCCGAAGGCTCCGTCGGCGCCGGCACCGGCTGCACCGTCGGCAAGGTGACGGGGATCCGCTACGCGATGAAGGGGGGCGTCGGCACCTGGGCGGCGCGATCCGGAGAGCTGATCGTCGCCGCGCTCGTGGTCGTCAACGCCGTCGGCGACGTCCGCGACGCCAAGGGCGAGATCCTCGCCGGCGCGCGGCGGCCGGACGGGACGTTCTTCGATGCCGTCCGCTACCTCGCCGAGGGCGGCGCACCGCTGGGTGGGGGCGACGCGGCGCGGAGCGGCGCCGGGACCAATACCACGCTGGCCGTGGTCGCCACCAACGCCGACCTGTCGCGCACGCAGCTCCAGGGCCTCGCCCACGCCGGCGGCGACGCGCTCGCCCGCCGCATCCTCCCCTTCAGCACCATGTTCGACGGCGACACGATTTTCGCGGTGAGCACCGCCGCGGTCCCCACCGCCACGCCGTTGCAGGCCGAAGCCCTCGCGGCCCTCGTGGTGCCGGAAGCCGTGGAGCGCGCGGTGCGTCACGCCCGCGGCTCGGCCGGCGTCCCGGGCCTCGGCGACCGGCGATGAGCGGCAGCCCCCGGCGGCTCGAACGCGATCTCGACGACCTGCGGCGTCGCTGGGTGCCGGACCACCGCCTCGGCGTCTTCGACGTCGAGATCGCCGGGGAGCGGCTCGCCGGCTGCGTGTCGAGCCGCGACGCGCTGCAGGCGCTGCGCCGCCTCGCGGCGGACTCGGGACTCGGAGAGCAAGTGCGCCTGCTCCCCGATGAATCCGTCGGCGGCGACACGGCGGCGGTGGTGACCGCCGCCCTCGCGCCGCTGCTAGGTCAACCGACGCTGCGCGCGCCGCGGGTGAGCGAGTGCCTCCACGGCGAGGCGCTCGCCGTGCTGGAGCGGCGCGGCGACTGGCTGCGCGTGCGCGCCGGGGACGGCTATCACGGGTGGCTGCACGCCGGGTACCTGGCCCTCGGCGCGGACGATTGGGCGGAGGACTGGACCGCGCGGGCCACGGCGCGCTCGGTCGGAGCGGAGCTCGTGTTCGCCGAAGGACGGATGCGCCTCCCGGTCGGGGCGCGCGTCGCGTTGGGGCCCAGCGGCGGCGTGGAGACGGCGGACGGCCGGCACGGCGGCGTGGCCGAGGGGGAGGTGCGGCCGGAGAGCGAGCTGCGCGCTGAAGCGCGCCATCTCGCGCCCCCCGAGCTGGGACTGCGCTGGTTCTCCGGGGCGCCGTATCTGTGGGGAGGACGGACCGAGTGGGGGATCGACTGCTCGGGGTTCGTCCAGGCCGTGTACGCGGCGCGCGGCCTGCGACTGCTGCGCGATTCCGACCAGCAGGTTACGCAGGGGCGCGAGGTCGCGATCGCCCCC